>Ga0316222_1003764_pt1 | contig 14561 bp, 17 predicted proteins | sample TBH18011metaG_FD_206008 | JGI IMG/M metagenome (GOLD analysis project Ga0316222, IMG submission 206008) | Freshwater microbial communities from Trout Bog Lake, Wisconsin, USA - TBH18011 | ecosystem: Environmental > Aquatic > Freshwater > Lake > Hypolimnion/Profundal zone | place: USA: Wisconsin...
CAAAGCAAGCTGGGGCCATCATCAGGACAGCCCCAGCGTTTCCATCGTCCTTGGCACCGATTAGATGATGGTGCCGCTGCCGATGTCGATGATGGTATTCATGTCTTCCCCCTGATTCAGTGGGATGCCGTGTTGGCACCATAGTCAGCATGTAGCCGGCGGTCGACGACGGCGCAAGGCGTCGACTGGAATTGGCTGTTTGCGCAGTGCTCGGGCTTCGGGGCAATGTGCCCGCCGCTGCGCGGCGTCGCCCTCAAGGCCATGCCACCGACGACGCGAAGCGGCGGGGATGAGCTTCACCGCGAGAGGCGCCGAGCACCCCGTCGCCCTCAGACCGGATCCAGCAGGCCCTGGTCGTTGTTGCGGACGCTGCCGACCCTGGTGCTCACCGGGTGGGCGCGCATTGCCTCGGCGGGGAGCGTCACCAGCAAATCCTTGGCGCCGGGCGCCATCGGGTCGAGCCAGCGTTCCCAGGTGTCAGGCGGCAGGATGACGGGCATCCGGTTGTGGATTGGCCGCACCAGGTCGTTGGGGGCGCCGACGATAATGCTGAAGCTGTCGATCGGCTCGCCTGGTTGGCCTGACTTCGGTGTTCAGCGTTCCCAAATCCCAGCCATCCCGAACAGCCCGCCGTCGGCCAGGCCGATGCTGTAGGGCTGCTTGCCGCCGTCGGGGAGCTTCTGCCACTCGTAGAAGCCGTCGGCAGGCACCAGGCAGCGCCGCCGGCGGAAGGCGTCCCGGTATGTCGGCTTGCTGTCCACCGTCTCGGCGCGGGCGTTGATGGTGGTGTACCCGGGCTTGCCGTCCTTGCTCCAGGCCGGAACCAGCCCCCAGGTCATCAGGCGTAGCTCGCGGCCGTCGGCGCCCTGGACGACCACCGGGAGCCGCTGGGTTGGTGCCGCATTGAAATTCGGCGGGCTGTTGACGCCAGCCCGGCAACCGAAGACGTGGCCGATGGCTTCAGGTGGCTGGGTATTGTGAAATCGTCCGCACATGGTCGGCAATTTGGCCCTTGCGCGCGGCCGCCGCAAGACCGCGCCCCCCCCTGCCGCCGCACTGTCCCCGACGCCGACGACGCGCAGCGGCGGGGATGGGCATCACGCCAAGCGAAGCCGAGCGCCATGTCGCCCCTGCCCTGGCCCGCCACCACCGCCCTGGCTACCTCGGTTGAGGAAATCAACCGGGATGGGGGAATCTTCGATGACGACTTTCGCGATGTACGACTGCGCCTGTGCCTGCTGTGGGGAGGCCGTCAGCGTCCCCCGCGTGACCACGACGAACGCCTTCGGCTCCATGGATCTCGACATGCGCCCGCCGCCGATGAAGCGCGACACGCAGGCGCTCGAGATGCTGGAATGCCCGAAGTGCGGCTACTGCTCGCGCGATATCGGCCAGGAATTCAACATCGACCGCACCAAGAAGGTGGTCGCCAGCGCGGGGTTCAGGATGCTGGTCGATGGCGCTCTGCCTAACCTGCCGTCCCGTTTTGTCCGATGGGCGCTCGTCGCCGAGGCGGCCGGGCGGTTCGATCTGGCTGGCGATGCGCTGAAGGAAGGTGCCTGGGCGGCCGACGACCTGGGCGATGATGCGCTGGCCACCGAACTTCGCCTGCGCGCGGTGGCCAAGCTCGACGTCTTCAGGGATAGCGGCGATCTGTCGGAAGGTGCAGGCGAATGGGTCGACGCCTTGCAGACCGACTTGCTGCGGCGCGCCGGTCGGTGGGAGGCGGCCGAAGCGGTCGGGCGCGCGCGGCTCGCGGGCGAGGTCAGCGACATGGCCCGGCAGGTTCTCGAATTCCAGCTGACGCTGATCGCGCAGCACGACAGCGCCTGTCACAAGGCGTCCGAGGTGCTGACCGACGACGAACCCGCCGCCGAACCGGATCTGGACGACAGTTTCGACATGCCGGAGGACGAGGGTGATGTCGGGCAGGCCGAGTCGCACACACCATCGCCGCGCGATCCGGAAAGCATCGCCGTCGAGCTGCTGAACAGCCCCAACCCGGCCTGGACGATGAGCCAGTTCTTCGGCTGTGACGGCACCGTGTTCGCCGCGATCAGGACGGCGGAGGTGCTGAAGAAGCTCTTTGCCGACATCTCGGATGAGAACGGGCCCCCAGACCTCCTGGAGCGCATTCGAACCTGCACCGAGGTCGTCTATCAGGTCTCTGAGGGCGTCGAACGCAACCGTATCGAACTGGTCGGCGAGCTGATGGAGTACAGCCAGGCGGCGGGACGTGCGGCCCGCGCGACTCTGGGCGGCGAGGCGACGGACGAGCAGGTGGAGGCGGCCGTGAACCACCACTTTCCGACTGGCATGGCGCTGGGAGCGGTGACCGCGCTGATGACGATGGGCTTCATCACCGGCTTCCAAGGCCCGGCGACCCAGTGAGGTTGGGCGGGCGGTGGCGGGAATGGGCCTGCCGCCGCCCGCCGTATCCTGGCGGTGACTTGCGGTATGCGTCTTGTGGGGTCAAGCTCAAGGCTCACGGAACCGCTGGCGGAAGACTTGCGCAATCGACCCGCCGCCACCTATTTCGGATTGCAGGACCTGGCTGACTGTGGAGGTGACGACAATGGCTGACGAGAAGAATCCCGACGACAAGTTTAAGCCCACCCGAGCCAATGGGATCTGGGACCGGCCCCGCACACAGGAAGAGTTGAGTGCTGTCAAAGCAATGCCGCTCACTAAGGAAGACCTTGCTTTCATCAGGGATTGGGGGCTGGACAAGTCCCCAGAAGATCGAGCCAAAGAGCGCGATGCCATCGACAACGCCACGCACCTTCAGGCCATTGCCGACGAGGTGGACGCCATGGCCAAACTGGCTGGCGCGGAAGACGATGACGATTTCAAGGATGCCCTGTTCGGGCAACTCATCCGGGGTGTCCGCAAATGACGTGGCATCCTCGATATCTGCCATCAACGCCAGATTTTGTGCGTAAGCGGTTTGAGGCTGTATTCGACCAACTTCCCCATAGCATCAAGGGCTACTCGCAGTTCTTGTGTGGTGACGAAGAAGGTGGCCTCAGCATCGGCTACACGACGACAGAGGAACTAAACGGATATTCTGAAGCCAAGCGCAACCGCATGTCGCGATGGGTGGCGTACTACGATTGCGAGAAGCAAAGCGTGATGCTGACAGAGTGGAGCAAGCCAAAAGACTTCACGCTTGGAGTTCTTATGCATGAGCTTGTTCATGGGGCAATGGATATCCTTGATAGACGGGAATCTCGTGTTTTTATCGAACTGCTCAGTGAAGCAAAAGAGCATGGCAAACTATTCGCCAGGGCGTTCGATGTTAAGCATGGGAATTATTTTAGTGAAAAAGTAAGAGAAAAATACGCACTGCTGTCTGGTGAAGATGCGACCAAGCAAATGTTGCGTTGGGCATTTGCCAGAAAGCAGTTGTTTGATGATGAACTCTCAGCCAATGCGATGGCGATCGGCCGTAGTCTCTCAAGAAACAAATTCCTAGGTGAAACAAACAAAAATCCACGTTACCTGATTCTGGCTGCGCACTGGCATATCACGGACGGTAATTCTAAGGTTTTCGGATATCCAGAAGAGGAGCTGATTTCCTATAGGTGTAATAAGGACGAGTTCACGGTGCTGAAGTTGGTACGTGCAGCCTGCGGGCGTGTTTGCGACCAAACCAATAGGCCGGAGCGGATGAACAGATTGCAGAGGGACTTCGGTTGTGACGTTGGTAATGATTGTGGCAACATCCTCCCCGACGGAGGTCGCGCCACCTTCTACGACAACGGCACCCTTCGGAATCTAGTCGGCTCCCACGGCCATGAAATCGTGCGGTTCTCACCTGAAGGCCGCATCCAAGGCAAGCCGACCGGGTTCCTGCACGAGGACCGGCGGACGGTGGAGCACCTCTTCGACATCGCGCCGTTCCCGATGCCCGGGTTCCCCTACTGGATGCTCAGCGAGGTGGAACCAATAGACCTCGCCCGCATGGCCGCCATGCCGTTCAAATCCAAGAACGCGGACGAGTTCTACCGGCACTTCGACAAGGTGTTCGCCCTCCTGCCCGCGCCAGCACCCAAGCTCACCGCCGAAGCCCCCGTGCCCGGCATGCGGATGCACTGACGGTGGTCGAGCGCATCGACATCCTCCGCGCCGCCGCCCTGGTGCGGCAACAGCACGGTGCCGCCGCCATCACCTGGTGCAACGCCCGCAGGTCGGCGCTGGAGGCCGCCGGTGACATCGCTGGGGCCGCCGCGTGGTCGGACATCGCCGCTGCCGTCCTGGCGCTCCAGATGGCCGATCAGGTCGAGCCAGCGGAGAGGTTGAGCTGACGGCGGAACTTGGCCTCCTGGGCTATTCGGCCAGTCCGGCGCGGCGCGCCTCGGCGGCTATTGCGGATCGGCGGCGTGGGCGCTCTCAGGCTGAACGACACGGCGGGCGAACATCGGCCTCAAGACGGGAAGCGGCAGGTTGGCGGTCGGCGGGGGTGGCGGCGGCGCGGCGGCCTGCGGCAGGGTCGCAGGGTGTTCGAATGGCGTCTTTTTGAGTACGACACCGCGCCCAAGACCCAGTTTCATGACGGGGGGCATTGGCGGGGTTGTGGCTCTACGCGCAACCCTATCCGCCTCTTCATGTGCCATTTTTGCTAGGGTCTCTTTGGATACTGACCACCAGAATAGGCTTCGCAAACCACCTTTTCTGAGTGTAACAATCTCTCTCATGCATAGTATCCTAATGTAGTGTCGTAAAATATCCTCTGGGTTAATAAAGTCGTCAACCTCATGGAACTCCGCGAGCAGGTCTTGGTTGTGCAGGTTGCGCAGTTCGCGAAACATCGGGCTATTGACACACCGCTTTTGCAGCCACAAACGGATACTGTCTTGCGAAAAGTTGTGCCCAATTAAAACGATGTCAGCAATAAAACGCGACTGCCACTGTTTGCAGTTCTCGTTAAACAACCAGTCTCCACGCAACCTAATTCCGGTCAAGGAATCAAGGCCTGCCTCGCGAATCCGTCGACGAATGCCAACAGATTCCTCGTCTTCAGGAACTGGTTGTACGGCGGATCGGGCGTTTATCATTTTTCGCGCCGCTTCTGTAATGATCTCGCGAGCAGCCTGCGCCTTCCGCTCAGCTTCCTCGACCACCTCGCGGGCGATCCGTTCCGCCTCGTTGGCCCGGGCAATCCTGGCCCGCAGTTCTGTCACCATGTCGGCAACTGGGGGATGCCACAGCCATTTCCTGGGCGCCTTGAACAGGATCTCGTCGGCAATGGCGGCCATGTCGGCGGACGTATTGACAGCGGACAGGTAGATTTCCACCGCGCGTAGGCCTGTGGCGTTGAGGAGTTCGAGCTTCTCCTCGCCGACCAGGTGGGTGAAGGCGAACTCGACGATGGTCTCGTCGGCGCCCTGGAACCCGGTGGCATCGGGGATGAACCCTGGGCGCCGGCGGTCTTCTTCGAGCACGCGGTCGAACGCTTCGGTGGCGCCGGGGCGGCTGACGGTGATGGTTTCGTCCCCGTCGGTTTGACCAGACAGCACCACCTCGGGCAAGGCCAGCAGCATTCGCTCGGCGAACGCCCGCTTGGCGAACAGGTGGATGGCGCTCTCGCGTGCGGTTTGGCAGTCTTGGCCAGAGGCGTGAGCGAAGTGGTGCTCTACGACAGCGCCCTGCTTCGCCACCAATGCCGCGCCGCAGCCTGGGCACACGCATCCGCAGGCGGCCCCGCGGGCGGCCTCTGAAATGTGCAGGATCTTCTTGCCCGAGACGCCGAAGACCAGCATCTCACGGTCGGCATCGGCATGTGCGGCAGCGGCTTGCGTTGTCATCTTATCCCCCCTGTACCCATGAGGGAGAGATAGCCAACGGCGACCGCCGAAGCCAACAGGTGCCGGGAGGAAATCCGAAGTGCCGCCTGCGGATGCTCGGGAATATCTGACATAGCAGGGCGTATGTCGGACAAGCTCGGCTATATCAGATATTCAGCCCTCAGTTCGCGGCTGCACTGGCCGTCTCCAGCGGCCCCAGCGTGCCGAATCCAGCCTCGGCGAATTCCGTGGTGGCATCGACCGCGCCGACGTTCGCCAGCCAGCTCGCGTCCTTCAGCGCCACCAGCGATCTGTCCAAGTAGGCGCTCGGGTAGTCGGCCACGTAGAGCTGGCCCCCCACGCGGAACTCGTTCCAGACGTGGACGATGCTGTCGTGCTGGCCATCGCCGTGGCCGCCCTCGACAATCGCCATCATGTCCTCGGGAATTCCGCCCATCTTCAGGATGGCCCAGCGATTTGCCGAGTTGTCGCGGCAGTCACCGCCCTGGCGCTCGGCCACCGCTGTAATCGGCATGGCGTATTCGGCCGTCCAAGCAGACGGCCCCGAGTAGTGGGCACATTGGGGCTTATAGTGGGGGTCGGTGACCGACGCCATTGAATCATGAATGCAGTAGTTTGGCCCGATGGTGTTCCAGTAGCTGGAGCCGATGCGGATGCCGCCGAGCAGGTCGCCCTTGGCCACCGCCGCCCGGACACCCGCAACGGCGTCCAGCAGGCCAGGCGGCAGGTCGGCTGGGTCGGTCGCCACCATCCGCACATACGTCCGCTTCATCGACGCCTGCACGGAGTCCCTGGGGTACGCGGCGACAGCAGGCTCGACGCCGAGCTTCGCATTGGCATCGGTTTTTCGCGACGCGAGCCAGGCCCGTTCGGCATCAATGACCGGCTCGTAGTTTTCCTGGGCGACCTGTTTCCGTGACGAAAACTGGCACCACGGATTTGTCGTCTGCACCGACCGAAGGCGCGCGGCGGCGGGCTGGCCAGGACGTGACGGCCAGTAGTTGATCTCACCGGGCTGCGCGTCACAGCTGGCCACTTTGTCCAGGTTCGCCCGACGCTCATCGGCCTCATGGGCCAGCCGCTGGCGCTCGGTCTTGGCAAGCTCGGCGGCAATCCTCTTCTGCTCAAGCTCGAGTGACAGCTCAAACTCTGCGAGCGAGGCGGCGAAGGCTTCCGCGCGGGCCCGGTCCTCGGCCTCGAACTCCGCCAGCGTCTCCGGCGCAATCATCGGGTAAAGCTTCGGCGCCGGAACCTGGCTCCAGTCGATGAGCTGGGGCGGTGGCACCGGCATCCCCTTGCGCACGGTGACGACGCCAGCACGGGACAGCGCCAGCCCAGCGGCATGGTGGCCAGCGTCGATGCGGGCCGACACCTCCCGCATCCCGCCGAGCAGCGGCAGGGCGACCAGGCAGGCAGAAATTGCGGCGTAGCCGCGGCTGACGGCGACCATTACAGCCCCTCCACTTTAATGATGGTTTCGAGAGGCACTTGGCCGTTGGCGCACCAGATAGGCTGCTCGACGCAAACCACTCCGTTGTCAACGGCGTCGCCAATCCGCAGGGAATACGGCACCCGCCACAGGCCCTCGTGGTAGCTTGCCCCCGTGACAGCCACCTCAATGGTCGCGCCAGGATGCCGCTCGACGAGTCGGATGATCGCGATCTGGGTGACGGCATCCCGATTGTCGTCGGCGCCAATCGTCTGGGCGCAACGGGCCTCCTCAGCCTCGGCGGCGTTGATGGCTTGCGCCAGGTCGGCCTCGGGGGCCAGAGCATCGGCCGAGGCGGTTGGCTGCTCAGGCCAGGCGTGCGTCGAGGCGTCGGCGGCGAAGCAAGGCAGGCAGACAGCGAGAGCCGCGGCCGCACAGGCATGTCCAAGGCATCTCTGGATTCGCATCGCCCCCCCCTCCCCCGCTGACCTCCAAGTCTAGGTAGCGGGCGGGGAGTCGGTGAACAAGGCGATGCCCGGTGAGCCGCTGCGTCTCGGCTCCGCTTGCGCGGTGAGGTTCTGCGCCGCGGTGCGGCTTGACTGCTGGAGCGCGGCTGACCAGGGCGCAAGGCGCCCGGCTCCCCCAATCATGCCGCGCGAAGCCGAGCGCCGCAGTCCCTTGCCCGGTCAGTTGCTGACGGACGTTTTCACGCCGACAGCCCAAGCGCCGAGGTTCGTTTGGGCGATGGCCAGCACCGCGCCGCTGAGCGTCCACCAGCCCGTGTCCGCGCCGATCCAGCGGCTGGTGTGGTTCAGGGTTGCCACCAGCAGTGACGCCTCGACGGTGCCGAAGTAGGCGGAGGCACCAATCGAGGCCAACAGCAGCAGGAGGCAGGCCAGGGCAAGCAGGGCGTACCAGCCCGATTTCGTCGCCGCCTTGATTTTGTCGTCGAGCGTGTTGGCCGTAGAATACACGGTGATCACGGCGGCCTGGCCGACCACCAGGGCACCGCCGACCGTCATCCCGGCGACCAGGCCGAGCTTGACGAGCGCGCAGCCGACCGCCGCCACCAGGACGGCAATGGTGGACGCCCCCCAGAATAGGCGGAGAATCCGCAGGTCGGCGGCGGCGACTCGGTCGCTCGGCTCGGCGGCCCAGGTGACCACCGCTTCGAATGCGCCCGCCGCCGCCAGCACGCGCAGGCCGCCGACCAGGCCGCCGAGCACGCACCAGCCATCAAGCCGCCCACCGCCGAACAGCGAGCTGGCGCCGGTGACGATGGCCACGGCGATGTACGAGGCCAGCACGGCGCCGCCGATGGCCGACAGCGCCGTCGCCACCAGCACAGTGCCCTGCCGCCGGCGAATGTCGGTCGACCGCGCCACGGACTCGGCGGAGAGCATTGCCACCGCAACGCCGACGCCGATGAGGCCGCCGTACCAATGCTCGGCCGCGACCGCTGCGCCGAGCATCGCCAGCCAGAAGCCGATGGTGGTGGCGCTGCCGATGCCGGACAGCCCCGCCTTCAGGACGCGCACCCGGGAGAACAGGCCGCCCAGGTTGTCCGTGCGCCACAGCGGGGCCAGCAGGAGGTCAATCGCGACGAACGCGGCAACCCAGATCAGGGCGGTGCGCAGCAGCTCGGTGGTCGTGGCGAACATCTTGGATCCTCCCAATTGGTCAACGGCGCAGCTCGACGAAGAGCGGGCCGAATGCCTTGGCTGGCGTGGTGCAGTGTCGCTCCTGGAACTCAGCGACCCCGACCGCGTCGTATTTCGTCGGGTGGACGGGCGCCATCCAGGACAGCATCAGCGCGGTGAAGGTCGCCTTGGTGAACGGCGGCGTCTCGCGCTCGTCGGCAGGCCGCATGGCGAACGCCGACGACCCCAGCGCGACGGAGGCCGGGTTGGTATTCATCAGCGTGATGAACCAGTCGCGGCGAGTGGCGAAGCGACCCTCGAATCCCTTGGCGATCGACAGCAGGGCCAGCTCGCGCAGCATGATGGCATCCGGATCGGCGAAGAATGCCTCCCAGTCGGTGACCTCGTTGTCATGATAACGGGCGGCGATGAGGCTTGCCTGGCGGGCCATCTCGTTCTGCCGCGGCTCGGACAGCAACAGGGTCAGCGCGTGGCGCAGGCTGAAGATGTGCTGGCGGGTGACGCCGGACGCCGGATCGTCGAACAGCGGCTCCAGCGGCCGCATCATCAGCCGCGTGAAGGCATTCGTCCGGCGGGCGTCGATATACCTGGTCTTTGCCGCCGACATGCAGCCGTTGAAGGTGGTCATTAGGTTCGCCTGAACGGACTGCACGCCCAGCACCCTGCCGCAGATGGTGTCCAGGTCTGCCAACGACAGCGTGGTGCCGTCCTTAGAGAGCTTGCTGGCCAGTGCGCGAACAGTCGACAGGACGGATGCGGCGGCCCCGTGGCAAACCATGTGCGCTTCCATCGCCGCCTCCCATCCGTTCGCTGTTGGAATCGGAGGTAGCCGCCGAGGTAATCGTGGGCAAGGTCAGCCAGGAATTGGCGTCAGATGGGCCCAGTGAGGGTGAGTGGCTTGGCCATCAGTCGGCGTCGCGCTCGCCGTCTTCCTGGCCGATCACCGGCAACGTCGCCAGGCGCACCTTGATGGCATCGAAGCGGACGGTGGCCAATGTGCTCTCCAGGAAAAGCGGCGGCGGCGAAGATAGCCGCTCACCGCCCGCCTCAACATTGCAGGTGGTGAATCCCATCCCGCCAGCGCTCGACCTCGGCTACGGTGGTGACGGCGAAGCGGCTGCCATCCAGCTCGGTGTCGAGGTTGGCCGCGATGACACGGTCCACTTCGTCATCGGGCAACGCGGCCAGAGCCTCCAGCATCGCGGCGTGGGCGGCATCCTCTCTGGCATGCAGCACGCGGTCGGGAAGCGCATCCGGATTGACCAGGTCGAGGTATCCGTACTCCGACACATAGCGGGCCGAGATGAAACTCTGGATCGCATGTGCGGCGGTGGTGACCTGGCTCATGGTGGTGCCCTCCCTGATGGTTGCCCGATCAGGGAGGTAGCCACCACGGCCAGGGTGCGCCAGCTCAGCGCTGGCGGATCAACGGCATCACCGTCGGCAACCTGGCCGGACGCTCGTCGCCCACCCACGAGACCACGGCGAAACCGTAGCGGGACAGCCAGGCGGTCAGCGTCGCCGCCCCCGCCGCCGTCACCAGCACGGTCAACGGGCGGCGCTCGGCGGCCGCGGTGAACAGGGCGGTCGAGGCGCTGCGCCCGCTGTCCACGTCGCGACCCACAACGGCATCCCAAACCTGACCGATGGTCGCCAGAAGGTCGCACAGCGCGCTGTAGGCCGGTTCGGCGCCGATGGGGCCGCCGATCTCCACGAAGTGCGACATCGGGCCCGGGGCGGGCTTCGGCTTGGCGGTCTTCGGGATCCAGCCCTGGGCCAGCAACTCCTGCGCCCGGCGCCATACCGCGGTGCGGGCGGTCTTGTCCTGGACTCCGATCTGCGACAGCGCGGCCGCCACCGTGCCGTCCGCGCCCATGCGGCTGGCGGCTTGGAGCATCTGCTTGGCGAGCTTGGTCAGGTTCGCATCGGCGGCGGGAATCTTGGCGGCGGCGGGCATTGCGTTGTCTCCGGTGTGCTCGATGGCGGCCCACGGCCAACCGTCGGCGGAGAGATGTTTACGCTATTCCCGGAATGCGATCAAGCGCAAATGTTGACAACAGACAACGCGCTCCGACCTGGCGCGCCGCTTGCCGTCCGGCCACCTCGGTTTAGGGGGACTAACCCAAGGGGTGCGGATTTCCAGGGTGCGGGTTGCTCGACGTCATAGCGGTCGGGCTGCCCTGCCTTGGGTGCTTATGACCTTCGGTAGCCTTCCTGGCAGCATAGGGAGGCAATCCATGAAGCCGTTTCTGAAGTGGGCTGGGGGCAAGCAAAAGCTGGTGTCGAGCATCGAGGCGCTGTTGCCGGCGAGCCGCCGTCTAATCGAGCCGTTCGTCGGGGGTGGCAGCGTGTTCTGCGGGGTCGAGCGCCAGAGCTATCTGCTTGGCGATGCCAACGTCGACCTCATCGCGCTCTACCGCCACCTCCAGCGCGGCGGCGACCGCTTCATCAATGACTGCCGCCGACTTTTCACGGCGGCGAACCTGCCCGCCGCCGTCTTCTACGACCTCCGCGCCCAGTTCAACGCCCTGGAGGTCGGCGACGTCGAGCGCGCCGCCCTGTTCGTCTACATCAATCGATTCGGCTTCAATGGGCTGAGCCGCTACAACGCCAAGGGCGGCCTGAACACCTCGCATGGCAAGCCTACAAGCGTCCCGTACTTCCCCGAAGCCGAGATGCTGGCGTTCGCGGCGAAGGCGAAGCGTGCCACCTTCGTCCATCAGGGATTCGCCGACACGATGTCGTTGGCGCGCCCTGGCGATGTCGTCTATTGCGACCCGCCCTACGTCGGCACCTGGACGGGCTACGCCGCTGGCGGGTTCACCCAGGACGACCAAGTGGCGCTTGCGGCGGCCTGCTGGGACTGCGCTGACCGCGGTGTCACCGTCGTGGTCTCCAACAGCGACGCCGCGCGCGCGCTGTACAAAGGCGCGGACCTCCACGAACTGTCCGTGCGCCGCAGCATCAGTTGTGACGGCAAGCGGGGCCGCGCCGCCGAAATCATGGCGGTGTTCCCTGGCCAGGCCGCTCTTCGGCGGGCCGCGTGATGAGGGGGGCTCAGAGCCTGGCCCGTCACCCCTCCCCTTTCCGCTACCCAGGCGGCAAGGGGTGGCTGGCGCCGTGGGTCGTCGGCCATCTCGCGGCGGGCACCTCGGTGTTCGTTGAGCCGTTCGCCGGCGGCGGAACTGTGTCGCTGGCCGTGGCGATGGCCGGGTTGGCGGACAAGGTGGTGATGGCCGAGCTGGACGCCGCCGTGGCCGCCGTCTGGCAGGTGGCGCTGGGCGACCAGACCGGCCTGGAAGCGCTCTGCCGACGGATCCAGGAATTCCAGCTGTCCCCGGCCAGCGTGGCGGCCGCGCTGGCTGTGGCGGGCGGTGACCTGGTCGCCGTGGCCTTCCGCACGCTGCTGGCCAACCGAGTGCGTCACGGCGGCATCCTGGCGAGCGGCGCTGGCCTGACGAAGGATGGTGAGCGCGGGCGCGGCCTGGGTCAGCGCTGGTATCCGGAGACGCTGGTGAAGCGCTTGCGGCTGGTGAACAGCCTCCGCGGACGCATCGAGTTCGTCCACGGCGATGGCTTCGCGGCGATCGAGCGTCATGCCGGTGATCGGGACGCCGTGATTTTCGCCGACCCGCCGTACACCGCCGGCGGCGGCAAGGCCGCAGGTCGGCGTCTGTACCGGCACTGGGAGCTGGATCATGGCCGCCTGTTCGAGCTGATGGCCTCGGTGCGCGGCACGGCAATCCTGACCTACGACGACGCCCCCGAGGTGCGCCGCATGGCCGCGATGCATGGCTTCGCCGGTCAGACGGTCGCTATGCGCAACGCCCACAACGCCGCCATGACCGAGCTGGTGCTGACCAAGAACGTGCCGGTCACCCTGGCCGCTGCCGCCTGATTTCAGGGCGTCGGGTAGCTTCACGGATTCGGGCCGACCTCCCCTGCCTTACGCCCCCCTGCCCTCCCCCAGACTGCTGATATCGCTGCGGGATTCGCCTTCAGCGGTCTGCTGGGGGCAATCGCATGGTCTACCGTATCACTGATCTCTTCTCCGGCATCGGAGGCCTGTCTCTGGGGCTGGAGCGCACTGGAGGATTCCGCACCACGAGCTTCTGCGAAATGGCGCCGTACCCCCGACGCGTGCTGGCGAAGCACTGGCCGACCGTTGTCCAATATGGCGACGTTCGCGAACTGACCGTTGACCAGCTCATGGCGGACGGCGCCGAGGGGGATGTCCTGGTTGGCGGCTTCCCCTGCCAAGATATCAGTTCCAGCGGCCGACGCGCTGGAATGGCTGGCGAGCGGTCCATCTTGTGGAGCGAGATTGCCAGGCTGATGGGCGAGAAGCGCTGGCGGTGGGTGCTGGTCGAGAACGTGGCCGACCTGCGGAGGCGGGGGTTGGATGGGGTGCTGGCCGATATTGATGCGGCAGGCTACGACGCCGAGTGGCACTGCATTCCCGCGTCGACCCTTGGTGCCCCCCATCAGCGGGACCGCATCTGGATTCTGGCATGGCCTCGTGAGCGCTCCCCCGCCCTACTGCGGCCAATCGTCGGCGGCGACCTGCTGGAAAAGTTTGGTTCCCGTCAGGCGTGGGCGGTCACTGCCGAGAACTGGCGGCATCCGTCGTTGCGAGGTGAGCCGAACCGCGTCGACAGGGTGTCAGCGCTGGGAAACTCAGTGGTGCCAATCATCCCTGAGATGCTCGGCCAGGCTATGCTTGAGTTCGACGCTGGACATCGGAATCCTGTGGTCGATGGCACACCGCTTGGCCAGCAGCCCAAGTTCGGCAAGTGGCGGAGTGGTGCGATGCAGTACGGCCGACATTATGGGCTGCCGCCGTTGGGTGAGGAGGTCTCCGCTCCCCTCACCACTCTCCAGAAGCGTGACTGGCGGTCGGGCACAGCGAGCCGCTGTTGCCGTAGCTGGCGAAACCTGAACGATGAGGTCGCCGCGGCCACGGGGGTGACTCAGATTTCGGCTGGCTGGTCCGAGTGGCTGATGGGGTATCCCGTCGGCTACACCGACATCGAGCCGTCTGCGTTGGTTCGTCTGGCGGCTTGACGCTCGGCGGTGCTGGGCGGTGTGTCCATCCCGGCGCGCCGCGCCTTGGCCGCTTCGGATCAGGCGGCGACTGTGGCCGGCAGCACAACGCGGCGGGCGAACGGGGGCTTTCTCGCCGGCGTCGCCTGGACCGTGGCCGGCACGAAGGGGCGGCTGAACCGTGCGAACGGTGGCGCTGCGGGCGCGACTGTAACCGGGCGCTTAACGCTGCCGTAGACGTATCCCGCTTCCCGCCGCATCTCATATCGCGCGGTTTGGCACCAGCCGTGGGCGAACAGGTGGTCGCCCGTGGATCGCAGCAGGAAGGCGATGTAGTGGAGATCGACCTCGAAGTCGGCCAGATCGGGGCGCAGCTCGCGGATCCGTAGCTTCACCGTCTCGGCATCCTGGACGTCATCGGGGCTGATCACCGGCTCCACGGCGACAGGTGCGGCGTCCCCTGCCCTGCGCGCTTCCCAGATGGCCCTGGCGGCGGCCCTGTTGAGGCCGTGCGGCTGATGCGGTTGGATTTGGATGAACTGGCGGATCTCGTCTGGCGTGAACGACGTCGTGGTTTTTGGCAGCCCCAGCAGGCTTTTGATGGCGGCCTCGGCGACATTG
>Ga0316222_1003765_pt1 | contig 14560 bp, 26 predicted proteins | sample TBH18011metaG_FD_206008 | JGI IMG/M metagenome (GOLD analysis project Ga0316222, IMG submission 206008) | Freshwater microbial communities from Trout Bog Lake, Wisconsin, USA - TBH18011 | ecosystem: Environmental > Aquatic > Freshwater > Lake > Hypolimnion/Profundal zone | place: USA: Wisconsin...
CTTCAAGCCGTCGCCCGAGGTGGACCGGCTCTTCAGGGAGGTGGCCCGGCAAATCCACCCTGACTACACCGACGACGATGCAGACCGGGCTTTGCGCACACGGTTGATGGCAGAGGCCAATCTGGCCCGTGAGCGCGGCGACGCCGACGCCCTGCGGGCGATCCTTGAGGAGTACAAGAGCAGCCCAGAATCTGTGAAAGGCGACGGACACGCAGCCGACCTTCAACGTATTCTTCTTCAGATCAAGCGGATTGAGAAGCGACTGACTCAGATTGACTCCGAGGTTGCCGAACTGAACGCATCCGAGATTGCGATGCTGATGGCCAAGATTGAAAGCGCATCGGCCAGCGGGCGCGACCTGTTGGCCGAGATGGTGAATGACGTCCAACAGCGTATCCGGCTGGCGCGAAGCGAATTCAATTCCCTGACTTCGGCTGAGAGCGTCCGATGAACTCCGACGGAAACAATTCGACTGAACTTGCTAGAACGCAAGTCGCTGCACTTGCGAGATCAGGGGCTCGGACGCTTGCCGTGCGTGGGAGAGACTTGCTTCAAAGAAAAGAAGAGGCAGCAGAGTGGCTCCGTAAGGGACTGGAACTGCGAGATGTGGCCCCTAATGATCCCCGCGTAAGAGGCCCGATCAATCCTTATGCTGTGACTCCACCTAACGATGAGACGAAATTCCGAAATGCAATCGAATACGTCAGGTTGATTAAGCTGGGCGATTCTGCGGAAGCCGCTGCAATGAAACTACACATGACGAGCGAGGACCTGGAATTTGCCAAGACGGCACACTTTTTTATGCCGGACACATTAGCAAAATTTGCCCACGATGAAGAACGACGAATTCAAGATGTTTTACTGAAGCGCGAGAAAATGCTCGATGAAGCGTATCAGTGTTTTGTAAAAGGGAACAGCCTTGACCCACTTAATACCGAGTTGATGTATCACCTCGCCAATGCCTTAAAGCAAGCCTATGATTCAGCGCCGGAATCCGACGAAGAATGCCAACCGTATCTTGAAAGATCGTTTGCGCTATTTAGGCAGGCGGCTGCTCTTGGCCATACAGAATCGCTTTTTGAGTTAGGGAACCAGTATTCTGGCCGAGACACAACTCTCGTGAAGGTGGATCACGAACAGGCGACAGAGTTGTATCGAATGGCGGCAGAAAAAGGCCATTTGATGGCTCACGTGATATTAGCTGAATGCTACGCCCACGGTATCGGCGTGAACCAAGACGACGAAATGGCCGCTTATTTGTCTCTCAAGGCCTCTAACTTGGAGGATGAGAATGCGTGACCTAGGTGCAGATGCCCTAATGTCCAGGAGGCTTCAATGGAGCATGAAGTGAAGAGAGGATGGCGGCAATTAGCGAATTGTAAGGGCACATTCAGCGGATACTTTGTAGAGGGTTTTAAGTATCGCGACGAGAGCGGAGAGAGCGGGTGGCACACTTGTTCGTATCGGTCGAACCCAATAAGCAATCCTGTTCATGAATTTTGGGTCAGTGGCGAAACATTCCGTGATTTTGAGATGGAACCTCCCGACGAGAGCCTTAACCTGAATGCGAATATCGGCGGGGTTGCAGAGAACCTCGATAGGGCCGAAACTGAGGCCGTGCTAGAAGCAATTCGGGCATGGGAGGAAGAATTGCGTGCCACATAGGACAAGAAAGGAAAAAGGATGACAGCGGGAAGGCGCATAACATGCGGCAAGACTGTTTGGGCGGCGATTGAGACTCGTCGCCGGGGAATCTGCGTCTGGTTGGGGTTCGTGGTGGTTCTCCTGTTGACCATTTTTCCGCCGTGGATTCAAACCACACGGACTGATCTCAGCGAGGGGCGTCGAACCTTTCACGACAAGCTCTGGCATGCTCCTGTATTTCATCAGCCTCAGCGTCCCCATATGGGTTTGGGATCATGGTCATCTATCGAAGTGGATTATCCTCGGATGGTGACAGAAATGATCATGGGCGAATGCTTTGCATTGGCCTTGTACTTGACATGGGGCAGGAAGCAAGACAAGTGAATCACGATTCCGAATGCTGAAAGTATGTGTGATGGTGGCTACCCGCAGTGTTTTTTATGTTTGAGCCAGTATCCTGACCATCCGAGCAGCAGAATCCCCAGCCATAGGTCGATTGGCTGCCACTGTGAGCGTTGCATTCGAATCGGTAAGAAGGGGTTCAAGAAAAGCGCAATGACGACGAAGGCCCATGAGCAAATCTGCAAACCAGCCTTGTGCGATCTCCATGCCCAGTAGACTGCGCCGACCGTGGTAACAAGCCGTAGCACCATGTAAAAGCTGTAGGAGTGCCTACCGTATGCTGCAATAAACAGCAACACTGCGCCGAGTGCGGTTAGGCAAGCTTCCATGAGTCTTCTGTTGTTCAATGCAGCACCATTTGCGTAACCCCAAAGCCAATATTTGGCGCAGGCAGAGCTACCACTGGATGCTATTTCCAGGGAGCGATGGCTTGCCAGTTGACAGGGAATTGCATCGCCCGAAGATTGACTGTCGGATGGGCGTTGAAGAGAGCCTTGAGCCGTTCTCCCCAGAGAGAATCAGGAGCAATGTCGGCCAGCAGCGTTTGGATCATCAGCGCAATCACATAAAAGCGGTCATTGCTAATGCCGCTTGCCTTCCACGTCACGGGCAATTCCGGCTTGACGGCAAGCTCTCGATTCCAAAAACGGCTGTGATGCGCGCAGACGTTGCGAACCGCAGTCAAAGCATGGAGCCAGCTCACAAAGACGGGTTGCGGCTGATTGAATTCGCGGGCGATTTTCTTCCGGAGGCTGGTCCTCAAGTGTTCATACATCTTCGACAGCGCGCCGAAGCTGATCAGTTCCGTTGCCATCCACACGGGCAAGTCCGTTTCTGAGGTGTACTTGGTTCGATAGTGGGCGATGAAAACCTCGGTCGATCTCCCCTCTTCGCGCCGGAGAATTCTCATGAAGTCGGTATGATTGAATGCTGCCGCGAAGTTAGCGGCGTCCGCATAGCCGAAGACTCCCAGGTCTTTTCCTATTTCGTACGTAATGACTGCGCGGACGCTGATTTCAATTGCGTCCAGGGCTTCGAGCACAAGCCGCCGCAGATCGGCATCGAATCGATAGAGATCATTGATTTGTTCAAAGGTCGTCCCCGGACGAAAATTGCCGGTGGCAGCATCTTTGAATGGGATGAAGTACGCACTCAGGCGGTAATAGCCGATTTGTTTCAGCCAAAACAGCGTACTCGCCCTGTCTGCGCAAGCGAGACCGCGACGGATGAGTAAATCGACTTGATCTTCGTACGGAAGATGAGGCTTGTCGTATTTCATTGAAAAATGAAAAACCCGCCGATTTGAGCTTCACCTGTTTCCAGGGAGAGGCTTGGCGGGTATGTCATCACCAATGGTGATAGAAATGCCGCCAATTGTCAAGTGTTTTACTGTGGTTGGCCGGATCGGAAAGCATTTGAAAGCCAGCAAAGCCATTCCTTTCCTTTCAGATAGCCACTCATCACCACCACTTCTCGATTCTACCTCCCATTTCCGGCAGCGGGTTTATCGCCGGGCTGAAAATAAAGATGTTTCTGTGAACTACAGTTTCCGAATCACTTTTCACTCCCCTTTAGCAAGGAAAATTGGCTAGACTTGCGGGTGAATTACTCGTGCAATTGATTGCACGTATTTGCGCCGAATCAGTAGATCAGAAGATGGCCATTAGTGCCGAGGTAGTTGCCTTGGATGCCTGCTGGTCACTGGTGCCGATGTAGCGCATGGTCGATCCGATAGCCTTATGGCCAAGTTGTTGTTTTACAAGGGCCAGATTGACGTTGGCGGCAATCAGGTGACTGGCCAGGGAGTGCTTGAGAGCGTGCGGATGCTGTTTTTCAGGCGGTAGCCCGGCGTCCCGAGCCAGATCACGGAAGAGCCGAAAGAACTGGGAACGGTCCAACCGCCCGCCCTTCTGGCTGGTGAACAGGAAATCGGAGCCATCGCTCCGGCGAACCTTCAGCCAATCCCGAAGCGCCTTCTGTTCGTTCAACAGTGGTTCGCCCTTGTGTTCGGTCACTGCCTGAGTCGTTTTGAGTGACCCCTTCAGGCGGCTAATCACGATGGCCCCGTTTTTCAGGTCCACATCCCCGAGTTGGAGGTTGCAGACCTCAGAGGCCCGCATCCCGTGCTTGTAAGCAACCAGAACCATGGCCCACAGGCGAGAGCCTTTGGCCTTGGCGGTACGGAGAACGGCGAGCACTTCAGCAGGTTCCAGGTGCTGCATGGCGGTTTCAGGGTGCTTGCACACTGAGGGTATGGTGGCTGGCATTGTCACTCCTTTGAAATGCAACAGTATGTTGGAATTTGCCTTCTGGGTTTGCCGCGTAAGTGGTTTGTTTTCGATGTGGCTGATTCTGGAAATGCAACAAAATGGATAGTTTGTTGTATTTTGAAAGGCCCTAGTGGTGGTGGACGGACGGGGCAGGGAAACCATTCTCTGCTGGTGGATGCACTGAGATTGTCAGGCCGTCGTAGCAATAGAACTCGGGCAGCCAAATGTCGTCAGGGTCCAGCCGTCCGTAATGCTCGAATGCCAGGCAGGCAGCGTACATGTGGAACCAGACGCCCATGAAGCGAACATCATCCCCGGCAGAGTGGAGGCCGTCACAACACCAGCGCGGAATCGGCTTGGGGTGCTTCCACATCTCCCTCGCACGATCAATCAATTCGCTGGCCTCGGCCTCAGTAACCGAAACAGCTTGATTGGCAATTGGGCAATGGCCACCGGCCAGCATCCAGGCAGCTTGGGTCAGGAAGTTGTTGTCTTTGGCTAGAGCGGTCCGCGCACTCAGATGTTGTGCAATCAATTGCACAGCAATTGCATGGTTGTACTGCCCGGCAATTTCGGCCAGAAGCTCGGCTTGCTTGGTATGGCTCATGCGGGCATTGGCGAGTCCGAGAACTCCGGCGATGGACAAAACCCTATCCTGCGTTTCAATCCCTTCATGGATAAGGCGAATCATGTTCTCGGCGGTCTGGAAGCCGTCGTAGTAGAGAAGCTTGCGCTCGGCAAGCAAACCGCAATAGATGTAGTCCTTGCCGCCAGAATCGGAGTGCCACCAGTTCGGCGCTTTGCAAATGCGAACGACTTCGGCGGCAAGGCACTGAATGTCCGTGTTGGCCCGCGCCAGCATTGGGAAGTTCTTCGCAACCTCTTCCATCACGGCTACGGAGTGACCATCTTCGACCGCTCCGATGAGCAACCGTCTTGCAGTACGGAAGCGGCTTCCGTCTTCGTGAAAGGTGTCCAGGTAGCAGAGCCAGTACACGGCATCCAGTGGGCGGCGTAGGCGCAGAGATTTCACCAAACCAGACAGGGCCTGGGAAAATGTTGGGCGTGCAGACGGAAAGAAAATGCGCTTCTCGCTGTAGATGCCAACAGCATTTAAGTGCTTGCAGGGGGTGCCGGGAGTCGAACGGAACTCAGAGCAATTGCACAATCTGTGTTCGAGTGAAATCCGGTACCAAGATTGGCCGCTGAACGATTTGAGGTAGATGTCTGATCTTACAGAATCCATTATGTTTATCCCCGTTTATTAGACGCGGTGGACAGCTTAAAGACTTGATAAATTTACTAGTTGCGCAATAAATGCGAAGAATTTTCAGCTTGTTGCTTAGGATGCGCAGAGCATTCTTTTTAGGGGGATATATGAGGTAGAAACGACGCATCTACATCGCGTGCAGGCGGAATGAAGCAGGGAGTATACGTACAGAGTGCGGGCTTTTAAACATTGTTTTGAATGATTCATCTGATGTTTTCAAATTTGGGCATTCTGCTGCTGAAGAGAAGTCAGAACTACAACATATTTTGCTGGTGCGGTGGCGGATGGGCAGAAGTCCGTCCACCACCGTTCTGTGCAATTGATTGCAGAGATTAGATAGCCGCCAAATCGATATGCGGGGCTACCTCCAATTCACTTTCCACTTCCTCCATAGAGAGAAGATTGAGATCGACCATCAGGGAGATCGCAATCATCCTGTGCTTCAGCAAATATCCCGCGTGAGGAAAGGATGGGCAGGTAGCAATATCCGTAATCGACATTGTTTCCTCTGTGAACAGGCTCCAATGCTGGAATGCAAAATCAATAATGCGCCGAGAGATTCCAGCCGTATGTTGAAGCAGAGATTTGATCTGCCGACAATCCTTACCAGTCAGAGGAGCAAATCCTGTTCCATTCCAGATACCCAGCTTCTTCTGCCAGTAGTTTGCCAGTTCCAATTCTCCATCCTGCTTACTCATGTTCTCTCTCTATCTCTCTTTTCCGTGGACACGCGCTTCGTCTGCGACTCGCGCAATGCAGTGTTTTCATTTGGCCCACGAAGCAACTCTCTGAATCATGCGATTCAGAATTGCAAAGTGTTGTTTCAGGCTCTTCGAGCAGTGAATCAACAGTGACTCAAGTATCGCTCATGTTGTCTCTTGTTTATGAGCGGTGGGAGCGGACACACTGATACCTCTACCAGGTATCAGCTGCTCCATGACCGTACGGGCCGCGTCGCTCACCTTGTATAGCAAGGCGCTGGTGGGTGTTCTGGCTCGCTTGTGTAACCATCTCAGGAAGATGGTTGGTCTAACGATCCGAGCCTCGGTATCACTGATAGAACCGTTCAACAAACCGACATAGGCTGTCTCACGTCCTCGGACTCTTAACATATTGTCCGAATTCGCCGTCCTATCCCGATGAACGCCCGCCGCCGCAATGCCCCCTGGCATCCGGTGCCGTTTAACGTCAACGCCCACCGCCCACAACCGCTCTACAACCGCCTGCCGTCGCCGACAGGATTATGCATTGGTGATGCCTCAGCACGATTCGCTCCGTACTGAGGCTATTGAGCTGATATTGCATTGAGTGCAATCAAATTTGCCGGGCGAAAACACTACCTTGCGAATGCCTGCCTACGAAAAACAGGCCGATTGCGAATGGCCTTCTGTTTTTCTTCACGGGACTTAAGCCAATCGCGCACAGAGTCAATGCTGTAGAGAAAGGTCCTGCCAATTTTTACGCGCGGCGGTCCGTCACCTTTGGCGATCAAGCGATCCAAGGTGCGTGTTGCCATCTCAAGCTGCTCTGCAAGCTGCTCACGGCGCAAGTAGCCTTGCAATACAAGACCAGGCGAAACTTCATCAGTGGTATTGGGAATGGGATAGATGCTCTGTGCAGAGACAGGCAGTGAATCAAGCATAGCTCCTCCAAATCATGGAAATGCCTAACTCCACTCCATTGGAAGGTGGCTAACCTAGAAATACTTTCACATGCGTTGACTGTGAATGTCAACACATAAAGACAATAACAACAAATATTTAGGCGCCCAAAGGTTTAAGTTGCAGTAGTGACAAATTGAACCAGCTTTTCACCTGTTTTTCACAGAAAACGAGATTCTCAAAATGTTTCGTTGCCGCACGCAGAGCGGCGTTTGGGAAGTGGTATAGCACATGCGCGTAGTAGCCTGTGTGTGACCAAGCTGAGTTCCGACTAACGGCAAGGACATACCGAATGCGACAAGATGCTAAGCAAAAATGTGCCGCGCTTCATGGTGAATAACCAACCCTCACACGCATTACGATGCTCCCCTAAAGTAATGTCATTGAACATGACGAGGTAACGCGTTAAGCACGGAACTTTTGACATAACGGAGTCTCATTTTGCCTATGGAAATCTAGTGCCTGAGTAGTAATATTTTCCCGTTACCAACTGATACACGATTTAGAGTCCAATTAGAGACAAGTTTTTTTGGACTCCGTGCAACTGTAGCCTACTACTGCAACTGTAGCCTACTACTGCAACAAGAAAGCCCTTTATTTTCATTGACTCGTTGTACTCATAACCCAAAGGTCGCTGGTTCAAATCCAGCCCCCGCAACCAAGAAATTAATGATTCTAAACGGCTTCCGTGAGTACACCGGAGGCCGTTTCCCCGTTTGGAGGGAATTTAGGCAAATCTTGGGCAAAGAATTCCTTGTCAAGAAGTGCTCCGAGTTCCCCAGCCACGCGAACATCATCTGCTGTCACCAGATGCGTGTACCCAATGGTTGTCCTCGCATCCACGTGCCCGAGGCGTTCTTGTCGAACGGCCATCGGAGCGTGCAGCGAGTCCAGCAAAGTGGCATTGCCATGGCGGAAGGCATGAGCCCCTCCATCCAACCCCAACATCTTTGAGGACCGGCTTCAGCGCCCGTTTGACGAAGTTGTCCGGTTCGAGCCGAACTCCCCCGCCAATACGCTTGCCGCTCGTGGTAAGCCGACCCGGCGTCAAGAACAACGGCTCGTCGGTTGCGCGTCCCTCCACGAACGGACGCAACTGCTCCGCCATCGAGGGTGAGAAACTGAAGACTCGCCGCATCACTTGCCCGTTCCTGACTCCCGCCTTGGGGGCTTTGAGTTTTCCCTGTTTTGTCCGCGACCTCTGCACCACGATGATGCATCGGTTCACGTCCACGTCCCCTACATTGAGGCCCAAATCTCGCCCCGCCGAATGCCCGTCTCAGCAACCAACCGCCACACCGTTTTATACGGCTCGGGTGACTTCTCGATGATTCGGCCAATCTCCTCAACTGAAAAGCAAGGCTGGCTCACGAAATTCCCGCAGGTTACCTGATTTCTTCCAGTCCTTAGAAGCCCCGCGTATGTAGCACGTGCTGGATGGCCTCAGCGCTCGCACGCAAGCCGGCCTCCTTAAACACATTCAATGGATCCGGCAGCAATCCCTCCACGCCACGGAGCCCAACAATCGATGGCACCGAGAGACACACGTTGCTAATGCTTCGATAGTCAGTCAACAGGGAACTCACCGGGAGCACGCTTCCCTCGTTCCATAAGATCGCTTCCAGAATCGCAGCCACCGCCGAGCCCACCGCGTAGTTCGTCGCGCCCTTGCCTTAAATGATCTTGTAAGCGGCCGTGCGCATGCTCTCGAATATCTCGTGCTCCTCCTGCTCGCTTAGCACTTCGTGCCCCGGCATGTGCCAGCCCTGAACAGGGACATTGCCGAGGCTCGCGCTCGACCACAGCGGCATCTCGCTGTCGCCGTGCCCACCTGCGATGCATGCGTGCACATTCTGCACCGTCACTGCACAACGTTGCGCAATAAGAAACCGGAAGCGAAAGCTATCCAGTACCGTGCGCTGCCCAAAACCTGCCGACTCTCCAGCCCGCTGAGTTTCAGAGCTACGTAAGTGAGCACATCCACAGGGTTAGCGCGTGCGCTCGAACACCATCAAGCCGCACTCTTTACTCGGCTTTGACTAAGAATCCGAAAAGTCAATTCTGATCCCAGAAAGACCGCTACAGATGGCCGACATCTTTTATTCCCCTATATTGAAGCTCTGCACATGACGCTCCAGTTCGGATGCTAACCGTGCCAGATCGCCGCATGCGGTTACGGTTTGCTCGGTGGCAGCATTCGCATGCTCGGTGAATCGCGAGATGGAGTTCATACTTTCAGTCACCTGATTCGCAGTTGCGGCTTGTTGTTCTGCCGCAGTGGCAATCTGCTGCACGAGGGTTCCTTCTTGATGGACTGACTCTGTGATTAACCCAAGCGCATCCCTGCACTCCTCGACCTTGCTCATTCCCGCATCAACCCGCACTCGACCGCTTGTCATGGAGCTAACGGCCAATGCAGTCTCTTGCTGAATGGCTGAGATCATGCTGCCAATCTCCTTTGTAGCCGAAGTAGTTCGCTCAGCCAATCGACGCACCTCTCCTGCCACTACTGCGAACCCCCTTCCTTGCTCACCAGCACGTGCAGCTTCAATCGCTGCATTCAGGGCCAGTAAGTTTGTTTGTCCGGCAATCTCTTCAATCACGCCCAAAATCTTGCCGATTTGCTCAGAGCTTTTGCCCAGGGATTCAATTTGGTTCGCTGTTTCCGATGTGTTTTGTGCAGCGTCCCGTATCACCTGCATCGTCTCCTCGACCACATCCCGTCCGCGGTTAGCCGCTGTCGCTGTGGTGGAACTCGACTTCGCGGCTGCTCGTGCCGAATCCGATACTTCAACAATCGCGGCAGACATCTCAACCATGGCAGTCGCAACCTGATGAGTCTCCTGCGTATTGGTGTGGGAGTGCGCAGATGTTTCTTGTGCCGTTGCGGTCAGTTCGGCGCTAGCTGCTGCGGTGCGGGCTGCTGCCGCCGAAATTGCTGACAAAACCTTTCGGAAGGAGGCAATGGTCTGATTTAGCGCTTCAGCCATTTCGCTCATCTCGTCGTTCGATTCAACTTCGAAGCGCTGTGTCAGGTCTCCCTCGGCCATGGCGGCCATCACGTGGATCGCTTTCCGCACTGGCGTTACGATGGCGCGCGAAATGGCCACGCCTGTCAGCCAAAGTATCCCCGTCAGAACTACAAAGAAGATTCCAAGTTCGAAACTCCGCACACGGATGGTATCTGCAGCGCTCTTTTCCAGGGTGGGAATCCAGTCCGCAGTAAGCTCAGAAAGTTTGTCGTTGGCCGCCTTGTGCCTGGCAAAAATCGGATCCATCTTTTCGATTCGAATCTTGCGTGCCGCCACATGATCGCCGGACAGCAGCGCGGGGATATACTCTCTGTCGGCGACTGCAAACCACTCCTCTCCGGAAGGGCCAGCGCTGGAACGCATCAGTTCTCGGATGGGGCCAGCGGGCAGTACGTCACTATAATGCTTCTGCGAAGTGATAAATGCCTGGTGGTCCGTTTGAAGCAAATCGACTGCTTTGCGTGTCTCTTCTGGCGTTGTAGCGTCTTCCGCCGCGATTGCCGAAGGAAGTGCGGCTACCAGACTAGCTGGCGGATCGTAACAATCCCCCGCAAGCTGGAACCCGAGCGCAATGTTCTGATACATCGGAGAATTAATGCGAACAGCCAGCAGTGTCAAGTATGCAAAGACTGCGAAGATGGCAAGTCCAGTCACGGCCACGCCTGTCATCAACCCAAGCTTCAGTGAAAACTTCATCCCATTCAAAATATTCATAGTTTCATTCAACTTTCAGCACACAATGGCCTAAGGTGCACAAGTCGCGTTCCTGCAGTGAATCAGGAATTGGTGCGAATCGCGCGGATAGATCGCGTCCCAAACTCCATACCCAGTGATTTCATCGGCAAAGATGCGAATTAGAACAGGGAGATCGCTAGTGAACTGACCAACCGGCTAATAGCCGGTGGCTTCGGAGTTACGGCTGAAAGCCGGACTGATCGGCCATGCGGCCGATATTGCTGCATTGGCTTTTGTGACTGGCTACTTCCTGGTGTTCATCGGCGCCACGCTGGAACCTCCCGAGAAAAGCTTGCCGAGACTTTTCGCCTCCGCAGGCCCAAAACCAAAGCCCATCCTGTTCTCTTTTCATGTCATGGCCAGCCTGGCACAAATGGAATGGGAATTGACCGTCGAAAGGACACGCGCAAGCCTTGAAACCGCCCGAAAGTTGGGCCGTAAGGGGGCCACAAGCGGAGGATGACCGACAGCAAAATCGAATCTGCAAAGCGACTTTTAGCCAACAGTATGTTACCCCGAGACGTAGCCCTGAACCTCAGCGTATCTATCCCAACGCTCTATAGGTAGGTTCCAGCCTCAGTCCATCCTTAGCATACGATTTTTCCGTTTCGTGAGCTGACCCCGAGTTCAACCGGACCATTCCGGTGGAGTTTCGCGCGCTTGGCAACGGCGCGTTTCACCTATCCTGCAGGCAGTGCAAAAAGCCGTTTTCTGTGGCCGGGCAGGAAGCCCCGCCCAACCAGCGAATCCGGAAACCCAAACTTGTAGACTCGCAGCCGGTAACACTGCAGAAAACCTGTAGACCGCGAGCGAGGCGGGTGCGCCTGGTATCTTAACCGCTAATTTCCTCAGGCGAGTGCCGGAAATGTCGCGGTGTACGCTACCTATGGGCATTGGGCTATCGTCGGTACTATTGTTGAGGCTGGTGCTTGCAGGGGGAAGAGCCGCCATCTGAAGGCCTCACAAACTTCTGCCGTCTACAAGTTGTGTGCAGTATTTTCAGCGCGAGAGAGTCTACTGGTTGAGTACAGCAGTCTACAAGTTCAATGCAATGTCTACCGGTTCTGTGCAGGATGTAACTTATTGAAAGAAATAATTTTTTATGTATTTATGTTGAGTACAGTTCGACAGCGAATAAGACCGCTCTGGCGGCAAGAAAGGAGAACATCTGCCAAAGGTCCGAGATGGCGGTGACTCAACCGGAAAATGCGGTGTGCCGCCATTCAGCTGTCCTTGGCTGATCGTCTCGTTCGTCGGGAGCAGCGCGGGCTGTCATAAAATAGGGCGAACCAGGGTCCAGCGCAAATCGGTTGGGAGCGAAGCAGAAGAATGGCCTCTCCACCCGCCTTGATGAGGTCGGAACAAACTAGCATGGCTGGGCCGACTCCGACACGGGATCGAATCCTCGTTCTCGATGCCTTACGTGGAATCGCTGTCCTGGGGATTCTGCTCGTCAATATCCAGACATTTGCGATGGTCAGCCAATCCTGGTGGAATCCGGTTCTATACTTCGACGCGCCTCGGATGGATGTGGGGATATGCGCGCCGGTGCAAAACTAGGCCACAGTGCGCAGCGTGAACGGTGCTCTGCGGCGGATAAAAGTAGTCCACCGCCGGACCTTAGTTTCGTGAGCTATTGCCTTGATGGCGTGGTTCATGGAACACCGGAGGGATGTTCCAGGTGGAGATATATGGGCGTGTACGGCGTGCGGTTCGTGTTGAGGGCCGGAGTCAGCGAGCAGTAGCCAGGGATTCTGGTCTGTCGCGGGAGACGGTGCGGAAGATGCTACATTACGCGGTGCCGCCAGGCTACAAGCGACAGCAGCCGATCAAGCGGCCCAAGTCGGAGCCTTGACAAGGCGTGATCTACACCATTCTAGAAGATGACAAGCAGAGGCCGGCGAAGCAGCGACACACAGCCAAGCGGATCTTCGAGCGGCTGAAGGATGAGTACGGTTTCACTGGCGGCTACAGGATCGTGAAGGACTACGTGCGGTCGGCGGAGATGCACAGCCGGGAGATGTTCATTTCTCTGACGCATGCGCCGGGCGAGGCACAGGCGGACTTCGGCGAAGCGCTGGTGGTGGTTGCTGGCGTAGAACTGGAGGCGCACTACCTGACCGTGGACCTGCGGCATTCGGACGACTCCTTTGTGGCGGCGTTTCCGGCGGAGACGACAGAGGCATTTCTGGAAGGCCATGTGCGAGCCTTCGCGTACTTCGGCGGCGTTCCCACGAGGATTCTCTTCGACAGCAAGATCGCTGTGGCCCGGATACCTGGCTCTTCTGGAGCAGAAGACCAGAGCGCTGGACCAGGCCGCGCCACTGGCCGGGTGGCAGTTGCCGGAGTGTTTCGCGCAACTGCGGCGTCTGCTCGAAGCCAGGCTCAAGAAGCATGGCAGTCGCGAGTATGTGCAGGTGCTTCGTCTGATGGAGACCTTCGCCATCAACGAAGTGACTCACGCCATCGAAGATGCCTTGAAGCTGGGCACGATCAGCTTCGATGCGGTACGTCATCTGCTGCTGTGCCGCATCGAACGACGACCGCCGTGGCTGGATATGGAGAACTATCCCCATCTGCCTATGGTGCAGGTAAGGACCACGCAGGCCGCCGACTACATGAGCTTGCTTGTGGAGGTGTGCGCATGAATGGCACCGATGCTTCTGCGACCAACACCGCGGCTCATACGGCTGACACGCCGCTGCTGTTGCTGGAACATCATCTGAAGGAATTGCGGCTGCCCACCATCTTGCGCGAGTATGACAAGGTGGCAAGGCAGTGTGCGGTCGAGCAGGTGGACTACCAGCATTACCTGCTGCGCATCACAGAACTGGAGTTGCTGGATCGCGAGCGCCGAGCGACGGAACGCCGCATACGCCAAGCGAAGTTCCCGGTCGTCAAGACCATGGAAACCTTCGACTTCCTGGCCAGCCCGTCGCTAAACAAAACACTGGTGCTGGAACTGGCCCGATGCGAGTTCCTCGCCCGCAGGGAGAACGTGCTGCTGCTGGGTGACAGTGGAACGGGAAAACGTATATCGCCCCGGCTCTGGGCCTGGCCGCCTGCCAGCGAGGACATCGCGTACGCTTTACTACCACCGCCGCTCTGGTCAGCGAGCTGATCGAGGCTCGCGACAACAAGAAGCTGCTCCGCTTCCAGAAGCAGATCGCCAGCTACGAACTGCTCATCGCCGATGAACTGGGCTTCGTGCCTCTATCCAAGACCGGCGCCGAGCTGCTGTTAGAGATGCTCAGCCAGCGATACGAACGCGGTTCAACGATGGCGACCAGCAATCTACCTTTTCAGGAATGGATCGAAGTACTCGGATCCGAACGCCTCACTGGCGCTCTGCTCGATCGGCTTACGCACCATGTCCATATTCTCGAGATGAACGGCGACAGCTACCGCCTCAAACAGAGCCGTAGAAAACAGACACCATCCTCCGAACGCGCCTCGGGGTAGAAGGGCCTCTGGAGCGCAGCGGAAGAGGCCCTACTACCCCGCATATCCAACAACCCGACCTTGCAACTACTGGCTACTTTTACT
>Ga0316222_1003772_pt1 | contig 14540 bp, 9 predicted proteins | sample TBH18011metaG_FD_206008 | JGI IMG/M metagenome (GOLD analysis project Ga0316222, IMG submission 206008) | Freshwater microbial communities from Trout Bog Lake, Wisconsin, USA - TBH18011 | ecosystem: Environmental > Aquatic > Freshwater > Lake > Hypolimnion/Profundal zone | place: USA: Wisconsin...
GCTCCTCTGTATAGAGCGGTTATCGGCGTAGGCGGGACGGCGGGTGAGGCGGGCGGGGGGAATATTTGTCGCAAAGGACTAAAGCCGCGGGTGCCGTTGCCGATGAGTGGGGAGAACGCGAAGTCTATCGCAGGTTGTGGTGGCGCGCTGTAGGGCGCCCAGTTTGCGGGACCGTAGACAGGCGGCGCGATCGCTACTACATCCAGCAGTACAGGAGTCAACCGCTATGCTCAGTGTCCTGAACAACATCTCCGCGATGTATGCGGAGAACAACCTGAACCAGACGCAGTCCAGTCTGCAGAAGACGCTCACTGAGCTCTCGTCCGGTTCGCGCATCAACAGCGGCGCCGACGACGCGGCCGGCCTGGCCGTCGCCGTTGGTCTGAACGCCAACCAGGCTGCGCTCACGCAGTCTGCCAACAACGCCAACAACGGAGTGAGCCTGCTGCAGACGGCCGACGGCGCGCTGTCACAGGTGTCGAACCTGCTGAACCGCGTGGTGACGCTGGCCACCGAGACCGCCAACGGAGGGCTGACCACCAGCCAGATCGGCTCCGCCAACCAGGAGTACCAGAACATCCTGACCGAGATCGGCGACATCGGCTCCACGACGAACTTCAACGGCACGGGCGTCTTCTCGTCCACGGCGACGAACTTCGTGGTCTCCGACGGCACGTCGAGCGGCACCATCACCTACGGCGACACGGTGGGCGTGCTGACGACGGGCAGCGTGGGGACGAGCTCGGGCGGTGGCGGGGTGAGCTTCACGGCCAGCAGCGTGGCGACGCTGACGGCCAGCTCGGCCACGGCGGTCATGCAGGCGGCCACCACGGCGGTCGGTGACGTCGCTTACCAGCGCGGCACGATCGGCGCGGACATCAACGAGCTTTCGGCGGCCAGCAACGTGGCTGCGACGGAGAGCGAGAACCTGGCGGCGGCGGCCAACACCATCGTCTCCACGGACTATGGCAAGGCGACCAGCGACATGGCCAAGTACGAGATTCTGTCGCAGACGGGCATTGCCGCGCTGGCGCAGGCCAACAGCGTGCAGCAGGAGGTCCTGAAGCTGCTGCAGTAACCGGCGCAGCTTCTGGCAAACCGCGTGGGCGGGGTCGGCGACGGCTCCGCCCATGCACCCATATTGAGGAGCGCAGGGGAGTGGTGCGGCCGCGAGTCCTAGAGTGCTCTCATTTCCACCGGCGGCGAATGGCACGCCGCTTGCTTTCACATCCACACAGGGGACCCGCGCGCCATGAGCACCGTCGGATTGAGCTTCGGTTCGGCCACCAGCGGCACGGGCATTGATGTGTCCACCACGGTGACCGAGATACTGGCGGCCGAGCAGGGCATTGAAACGCCGTGGAAGACCGAGCTCACCAGCCTGCAATCGCAGGACACGGCGCTGACCAAGATCGGCACCGACCTCTCCACGCTCTCCACCGCGCTGAACTCACTGACGGACTTCCAGGGTGTGCTGGCCGGCAAGCAGGGATCCAGCTCCGACACCGGCATTGTGCAGTTGACCGGCGCCACCACCGCGGCGGTGGCTGGAACACACACTGTGACAGTGACGCAGTTGGCGCAGACCAGCAGCATGTACAGCGACGCCGCGGGCGCGGCGGACACGCTGAGCGGCACGTTGACCATCAAGGTGGGCAGCGGTACGGCACAGAGCATCACGCTTGATACCAGCGACAATACGATTTCGACGTTGGCCGCCGCCATCAACTCCGGCGGCTACGGGGTGACGGCCAGTGTGGCCGGCTCCGGCAGCAATGTGCGGCTGGTGCTGACCAGCGCCACCAGCGGCGCGGCGGGGCAGGTGACGGTTGGCGGCACACTCACGGATGCGACCTCCAGCACGGCACTCGGCTTCCACACCGGGCAGGCCGGGCAAGACGCGGCGTTCACGGTGGACGGCATCAGCATGACCAGCGGCTCGAACACCGTGACCGCGGCCATTCCGGGCGTGACGCTGCAACTGCTGTCGCAGGCAGCCACGACGCCGGTGCAACTGGTGGTGACGAACGACAATTCGTCGGTGGAGAGCGCGGTCAGCACGCTAGTGACGGCCTACAACGCGGTGGTGGCCGACCTCAATGCGCAGGAGCAGAACAGCAGCAGCGGGACGGCCGAGCCGCTGTATGGCAACCCTTCGCTGGCGCTTGTGCAGGAGCAGCTCTCCGGCGCGATGCTGGGCGGGGGCGCGAGCGGCGCCCTCAACAGCATCACGCAACTGGGGATCGAACTACAGAAGGACGGCACGCTGACGCTGAACACCGGCACGCAGGACAGCGTGTTGAACTCCGACTACACGGATGTCACCGGAATCTTCCAGAACTCGGGCAGCTTCGGGCAGAACCTGACGACGGCGCTGAACGGGCTGGGCAACGCGGCGCCCTACGGCACGGTGTATCTGGCGCTGCAGCAGAACAGCGCGCAGGAGACGGCGCTGAACACCAACATCAGCAACGAGGAGACGCGGCTCAGCGCGGAGAAGACCACGCTGACCACGGAACTGAACACCGTCAACCAGGAGTTGCAGTCCATTCCGCAGCAGCTCCAGCAGGTCAATGAGCTGTACTCGGCCATCTCCGGATACAGCACGAGCAGCACGCAAGGAGGATGAACATGCCCGCCGCAAACCGCCCCACACCGCACCGCAAGCCCGACAACCTGCACATCATGGATGCGCAGAGCCGCTACGCACAAGACGCGCTGCAGGGTGCAAGCCCGCTGGAGATGGTGGTGGCGCTGTACGACGGCGCGGTGCGCTATCTGGTGCGTGCAGCCGAGGCCGCCGGCGAGGACGACGTGCACGGCCGCCGCCACGCCGTGCGCCGCGTGCTGGACATCATCGTGTACCTGCAATCGCGGCTGCACTCCGACGTGGGCAGCCGCCCGGCCGCCGCGCTGTCGGAGTTCTACGCCTCCATGTTCACGCTCACCATCGAGGCCTCGCGGCACAGCTCGCGCGAGCAGTTTCTGGAGATTGCGGGTTGCATGCGCAACGTGCGCGAGGCCTGGAGGCAGATCGCCAACGACCCTGCGGCGCTGCTGGCGCTCAACGGCCACGCCGGACACGCGGAGAAACTGCCCGGTCCGGCGGCGGCCGCCGAGCGCTATGTGGAGGGTGAGTCGCGGTTGAAGTGGTCGGCTTAGCCAGGGCCGAATCGGACAATGGGGAGTGTCTGAACAGGCCAACAGAATCCTGCAAACGCAGAAGCGCGGGAGCGCTCAGTTGCTGACGGCGATCTCTTCTTCCAACTGCTGCTTGTTGTACAGGCTGGTGTAGTAGCCGTTGCGCGCGATGAGTTCGTCGTGCGTGCCCAGTTCGGCCACGCGCCCGTCCACCAGCACGGCGATGCGGTCGGCGTTGCGCACCGTGGAGACGCGGTGGCTGATGAAGATGGTGGTGCGTCCGGCCATGACGGCGCGCAGCCCATCGAGAATCTTCTCCTCGGTGTAGGTGTCCACACTGGCCAGCGCGTCGTCCAGGATGAGTATGCGCGGGTCGCGCAGCAGCGCGCGGGCGATGGCGGCGCGCTGCTTCTGTCCGCCGGAGAGCGTGATGCCGCGCTCGCCGACGGAGGTGGCAAAGCCCTTGGGGAACTCCAGAATCTCGTCGGCGATGTGCGCCGCGCGCGCCGCATGCTCCACCTGCGCGTCGGTGGCAGACGGCACGCCGAAGGCGATGTTCTCGCGGATGCTTTCGCTGAACAGGAAGGTCTCCTGCGGCACGTAGCCGATGCTGTGCCGCAGAACGGCCAGCGGATACTCGCGCACGGGACGCCCGTCCACCAGCACCATGCCGGGCGCGGCGTCCAGCAACCGCGGGATGAGCGAGACGAGCGTCGTCTTGCCGCAGCCCGTGGGCCCCACGATGGCCAGGCTGCCGCCGGCGGGGATGCGCAGATTGACGTCGTGCAGCACCTCGACCGGATGGCCGCTGCTGTCGGTGTAGGAGAAGCTCAGGTGGCGGAACTCGACCTCGCCGGCCAGCATGGCGTCGGCGGGGATGGACTTGTCGGCCGCGGCGTCGTCAATCACCGGCTGCTCCTGCAGCAGTTCGTCCAGCCGGATGAGCGAGGCTGTGCCGCGCTGGAAGAGGTTGATGACCCAGCCCAGCGCGATCATGGGCCACGTCATCAGCATCATGTAGGCGTTGAAGGCGACGAAGGCGCCCAGTTGCATCTGTCCGCGCGCCACCATGCGCCCGCCCAGCAGCAGCGTCAGCACCATGCACAGGCCCAGCACAAACTCCAGCGTGGGCCAGAACATGCCCATCAGCCGCACCAGGTACAGCGAGCGGCGGATGTACTCCTGGTTGGCCGTCTCGAAGGCGGCGATCTCCGGCTCCTCCTGCGCGAAGGCGCGCACCAGCCGCGCGCCGCTGAAGTTCTCCTGTGCGCGGGCGCTGATGTCGCTGAACATGGCCTGAATGCGCTCGAAGCGGTGGTGGATGCGCTGGCTGAAGTACTGGATGACGACCGAGGCCACGGGCATGGGCAGAAAGGCGCACAGCGTGAGCCACGGGCTGATGTGCAGCATGCAGAAGAGCGCGCCGATGCTGAAGACCACCGTGTTGGCGCTGTACAGGATGGCGGGGCCCAGCAACTGGCGCACCGCGTTCAGGTCGTTGGTGGCCCGCGCCATGATGTCGCCGGTGCGGTACTTCAGGTAGAAGGCGGGCGGCTGCTTTTCCAGATGCGCGAACAGGTCGTTGCGCAGGTCGAACTCGATGTCGCGCGAGACGCCGATGAGAATCCACCGCGCCAGAAACTGAAAGACGCCCTTGCACGCGGCCACGGCGATGAGCAGCAGCGCAAAGCGGAAGATGATGGGGCGCGACAGGCTGTGCTGCATGGCGTCCACCGCGCGGCGTATGACCTGCGGGAAAAGGACGCCGAACAGGTTGGTGCACACCACCGAGAGCGCGCCCCACAGCAGACCGGCGCGGTAACGGCGCAGGTAGGGTTTGATCGGTTTGAGTCGGCTGAAGAGCACTGGCCTCACATTGCGGTTGCAAGCAAGAGAGGAGGCCGAGGCCTCCTCTCCATGCGATGCAGGTTGCGGTTACTTGGTTGCTGGCTTGGCGGCGTCCGCTGGCTTGGCAGCAGGCGCAGCGGCCGGAGCAGGTGCAGCAGCAGGCTTGGCGGCGTCCGCGGGCTTTGCAGCCGGAGCGGCAGGAGCCGGAGCCGGTGCCGCAGCGGCGGGAGCAGCAGGCTTGGCGGCGTCAGCGGCCTTCGGCTGCTCTGGCGGAGCGGGCGGGTTGTCGCTGATGCCGATTAGCTCCACGTCGAAGATGAGATCCGACTTGGCGGGAATCGTCGGCGGGCGGCCCGACGGGCCGTAAGCCAACTGGTAGGGGATGAACAGGCGGCGCTTGCCGCCGATGTGCATGCCCTGGAAGGCGGTGTCCCAGCCGGGGATGACCTGATGCACACCGTACGGGAAGGTGATGGGCTGACCGCGGTCCACCGACGAGTCGAACTTGCTGCCGTCTGCGGCCACCCAGCCGGTGTAGTGCACGGTGTACCACTTGACCTTGGAGTCTTCCTTGGACTTGCCGAGCTGGCTCTCTTCGGCCAGCGGGCCGTTGCCAACGGAGATGTCAATGTAGCGCAGCGCGTAGAGCGACTTGGGCACGCCCTTCACCTCGGGGATGTTGGATGGCGCGCCGCTCAGCGTGTGCGTCACGGGCTTGGCGGCGGCAGGGGCAGCAGCAGCCGGCTTGGCGGCATCTGCGGGCTTGGTGGCGGTGGCAGCAGCAGCGGGCTTGGCAGCCGCGGTCTTTGTGGCCGGCTTGGCCGGAGCAGCGGGCTTGGTGGCCGTTGTTGCCGGCTTGGCCGGAGTGGCGGCCGGTGTGGACGCAGTCTGCGCCACGGCGCTTGTGGCTAGGACAAGTGCCAGAATGCTTGCGATGTGTTTCAAGGGATCTCCTTTGATTACTTTCAGGTCCGTAGTACGGGTGTACCTATTGTACGTCGGAGCCCATGAAAGGCGAGCAAACGCCCTCCAGCCGCACGGCAAGGCGCTAGGTCGGCGTCCGCAGCAGCAGATAGCTGCCCACAAAGCCGAACAGCAGGTCGGGCGACCAGGCAGCGATCATCACCGGAAGCGTGTGCACGTTGCCCATGGCCTCAAAGGCTCCGCTGACGACCCAGAAGACGATGGCCACGGCGATGGCCATGGCGATGCCGGTCAGCGAGCCGCGCCGCCCCATGCTGAGCGCAAAGGGCACGCCCAGCACGGCCATCACCAGCGCAATGAGCGGGTCGGCCAGCTTGCGGTTCAACTGCACGCGCAGGCGGATGGTGTCGAATCCGCTGCGTCGCAGGTCGCCGATGTAGCGGCTCAGCTCGCCGTAGTTCATCTCCTGCGCCAGCCGCTCCTCCTTTTTGAAGTAGCCGGGCTCCTCCGTAATTTCGGGGAAGGCGGCTGCGCCGAAGGTCTGGTAGCCGGTGGCGCCTGCGCCCTGGAAGCTGCGCTGCCAGCCATTCTCCAATAACCATTCGTGGCCGCGCGGATCCCAGTGCGCGCTGGCGGCGTAGATGCGCCGTTCTAGAGCCAGAGTCTCCGGCTGGAATTCGAAGACGCTCAGGTTGGCGAAGACGTCGCGGTCGGCGTCGAAAAACTGATAGTAGAAGATGCGGCTGGGGCCGTTGCCTGTCGGCTCGGCGAAGATCCACTTGCGGTCCGGGCGCAGGAAGGTCTGTGGCGGGTGCCCCTTGATGACGGAGCGCAGCGCCTCCTGACGGCGGTTGGCAATGGGCAGGTACGTCTGGTCGAAGGCGAACAGCGCAGTGGCCACCACCGCGGCCATCACCAGCATCGGCGCCACAATGCGGTAGAGGCTGGTGCCCGTGGCCTTCATGGCCGTGATCTCACTGTTGCGGTTCAGCACCCCGAAGGTGACCAGCACGGCGATGAGCACGCACAGCGGTGCCAACTGGTAGAGCATGTAGGGAATCAGGTTGATGAGGTAAGCGCCCACGGTGATGAGCGGCGTGCGGTTGCGGATGATGTCGCCCAGCAGCTCGAAGAAGCTGAAGACCAGCGACAGCAGGATGAAGCTGACCAGCACGGTCAGGAAGTTGCCCGTGAACTGGCGCATCACGTAGTCGTCCAGGATGAGCGGGAAGCGGCTGCGCAGGGCGCGGCGCGCGCGCTGCACACTGGCCGTCGAGCCCGGCGCGCTGTCGCGGCTCAGCCCGAAGGCGGCGATCAGGCGGTTCACCATCTTGCTGACCGCCAGCCCCACGGCCGAGATGGATTGCAGCGCCACGCCGCCGCGCGCCATCTGCCGCAGCAGCACGATTCCGCCCAGCGCAAAGGCCAGATTCGCGCCCCACACGCCCAATGTGACCGGCACCTTCTGCTGCCGTGTCAGTGCCACGCCCACCGACGAGAACAGATAGTAGAGAAAGACCAGCACGATGGTCAGCACAAAGCCCGTGCTCTTGCCGCCGCGCTTGCTGGAAAGGCCCAGCGGCACGGCCACCAGCATCAGCACCAGACACGCCGCCGGATAGCTCAACCGCTTCTGCCACTCGATGGCGGCGGCGCGGCCGTCCGGCGTGCGGGCGCGCGCGCGGCGCAGCAGGTCGGCGTTCGACGCGGCCAGCAGCGGCTCGTCGCTGCGGCCCAGGCGCTGGCTGGTCATGGCGCCGGTCTGGATGGGCAGGTCCATGGAGCCGAAGGTGGAGATGTTGTACTGCGCCGGGTTGGCGGGCGCGGTCTGGTGCTGCTCGCCGTTGAGCAGCCGCAGCCGCAGCGAGTCCGGCCCGTCGTTGACGGCCACCGCCTGCTCGGCCGTGGTCAGCACCGGCGTGGCGGGCTGCGTCAGGTCGGCCAGAAAGACGCGATGCCACATCGCCGCGCCCGCGCCCGTGCGCACGTCCTCCACGTACAGCACGTAGTTGCGGAAGTCCTCGTAGAAGACGCGCGGCTGCACCTCGAAGCCCGCCTGCGCTCCGGCCAGCCGCTGCTCCAGCCGCAGCAGCGCGCGGGTCGAGTGTGGCGCAATCCACAGCGAGTTCGCCAGCGAGAGCAGCCAGACCGCCACGGCCAGTATCGAGACGATGCGCACGAACGCGCCCACGCCCACGCCACTGGCGCGCATGGCCGTCACTTCGCTGTCGCTGGCCAGACGGCTCAGGCCCAGCAGCACGCCCACCAGCACCGCCATGGGCAGCGTCACCGACAGCACATTGGGCAGCGTGTACAGGTAGATGCGGAAGACATCGCCGATGCTGGCGCTGTTGCGCACCGCCAGCTCCAGAATGCGGCCCAGGTCGCGCATGAACAGCACAAACGTGAACAGCACGCCGCCGATCAGCGCGTGCGAGGTGACCTCTCCGAGAATGTAGCGGCGGAAGATGCGCAAGGTGTATGGCCCGTGTCGGAGACTAGTTTATCCCGCCGCGCGCTCAGGCGCGGAAGCCGCGCAGCCGCAGGCTGTTGGCCAGCACGCTCACCGAGCTCAGCGCCATGGCCGCGCTGGCCACCACCGGGCTCAGCAGGATGCCGTACGCCGGATAGAAGACGCCCGCCGCCAGCGGAATAGCCAGCAGGTTGTAGCCGACGGCCCACATCAGATTCTGGCGCATCACCACTACGGTGCGCCGCGACAGGCGTATGGCCGCCGGCAGCGCCGCCAGCCCGTTGTGCGCCGCCGTGCCCATCAACACCACGCCGCCGGCCGCGACAGCAATGTCCGTGCCGGAGCCCATCGCGATGCCGCAGTCGGCCTGCGCCAGAGCCGCCGCGTCGTTGATGCCGTCGCCCACCATCGCCACGTGATGCCCGTAGCGTTGCAGGTTCACAATGGCGGCCAACTTGGCCGCGGGCAGCAGACCGCCGCGCGTGTTCTCGATGCCGACCGCACGGCCCACGCGCTCAGCCGCTGCCGAGGTGTCGCCCGTCAGCATCTCCACCTCGTAGCCCATCGCCAGCAGCCGCTGCACGGTGGCCGCAGCTTCGGCGCGCGCAGCGTCGTCGGCCTCGAAGACCGCCACATGCTCGCCGTCCACGGCCAAATGCACGGCCGTGTGCTGGTGCTCGTCCTTCGCGACGACGGCGACGCCCGACTCACGCAGCAGCGCCAGCGTCCCCGCCAACACCGCGCGTCCGTCCACCGTGCCGCGCACACCGCGGCCGGGCAGGGCAGTGAACTCGTTCGGAGCGGGAATCGCCGCACCAGCCAACTCCGCGCGCGCATACTCCACCACAGCGCACGCCAGCGGATGCTCGGAGCGCGACTCCACCGCAGCCGCCAGCCGCAACACATCCTGACGCGCAATCGAATCGCCGAGCAAGCGCATCGCGCTCACCGTCGGCCTGCCCACGGTCAGCGTCCCCGTCTTGTCCAGCACCACGATGTCCACATGCACCAGACGCTCGATGGCCTCCGGCGTCTTGAACAGCACGCCCATCTGCGCCGCGCGGCCCGTCGCCACCGTGATGGCCGCCGGCACGGCCAGCCCCATCGCGCAGGGGCAGGCGATCACCAGCACCGCGATGCCCGCCGCAATCGCGCGCGCCGGAGTGTCGGCAATCATCCACACCGCGAACGTCAGCGCCGCAATCCCCAGTACCACCGGCACGAAGATGGCGCTGGCGCGGTCTGCCAGCCGTTGCATCGGAGCCTTGGCCGCCTGCGCCTGCTCCACCAGCCGCACCATCTGGCCCAGCGTGCTCTCCGCGCCCGCCGCCGTCACGCGCACGGTCAGCGCGCCGTCGGTGTTCAGGCTGCCCGCCACCACCTGCGCGCCCACGCCCTTGGCGACGGGCAACGGCTCGCCCGTCACCAGCGACTCGTCCACGCCCGCCGCGCCCTCCACTACGATTCCATCCACCGGAATCCGTTCTCCCGGCCTCACCAGCACACTCTCTCCACGCACAATGGCGTGCAGCGGCAGCTCCACCTCAGCGCCGTCGCGCAGCACACGAACTGTGGATGGCTGCAAAGCGCTCAGGCCGCGCAGTGCGCTGGTGGCCTGCAGGCGCGCCCGCTGCTCCAGCCAGTTGCCCAGCAGCAGGAACGCCAGAATCAATATGACCGACTCGTAGTACACATCGGCCGACAGCCCGTACATCTCGAACGCCGCCGGAAAGACGGTCGCCGCCGCCGAGTACAGGAACGCCGCGCCGGTGCCCAACGCCACCAGCGTGTTCATGTTGGTTGTGCGCCGCCGCGCCGCCTGCCACGCGCGCCGGTACACTGTGCCGCCCGCCGCCGCCATCACGCCCAGCGTCAGCGCCAGCAGTGTCCAGCGCAGGCCTGCTGCCGGCAGCCGCATCAGCCACGGCGCAACGCGCATCATCGCCGGATCGCCCACGCGGCTGAACCACGCCAGCAGCGGGTCGCCGCTGTTCGCCTCCGACGCATGCATCATGCCGTGCAGCGTGAACCGCGCCGGCGCGTGCTCGCTCATCAGCGGCATGGAGAGGATCATCGCCGCCACGCCCGCGGCAAACGACGCCACTGCGCGCACTATCAGCCCGGGCCCGCGCTCCGCACTCTCCGGCGCATGTTCAGATGTGGGCAGGGAAGCCTCGTACCCGGACGCGCGCACCGCGGCCATCGCCGCGTCGGCCGTCGCTCCATCTATCAGGGTTATCTCCGCAGTATGTGTCAGCAGGTTGACGCTCGCCGCTGTGACTCCTGCCGCTCCACGCAACGCGCTCTCCACGTGGTGCTGACACGCCGCGCACGACATCCCCGCGATGAGCAGCCTCTGCGTCTGTGGTTGAGCCGCGCTCATCCGTTACTCCGACACATGGGCGATGAATCCCGCCTTGCCCAGCGCGGTCACTACGGCCTCCGCCCCGGCCTCAGGAGCCTCCAGCCGCGCCGCGCCCACGCGCACCTCCACGGCATTCACGCCCGGCACCGACTCGATGGCTGCCGTCACGCGCCGCACGCACGCGCCGCAGTGCATTCCTTCAATTTGCAGGTTGAGCTCCGCCATCGCACACACCTCCGCGTCTGCCTCTATCCTCTCAGATGCGGCCCGTCACGCTGTGGATGTTCGTTGTCTACTGTCCCGAGGAGGGCTGCGGGTCGTTCACGTCGAACTGCGCCACCTTCACGTTCTTGGCGATGCCCAGCTTGGCCAGCAGCCATATGCAGTAGTAGTTGGGGTCAATCTCGTACCACGCCAGGCCGTGCCGCGCGCTTACCGGATGCGCGTGGTGGTTGTTGTGCCACCCCTCGCCGCCGCTCAGCAGCGCCACCCACCAGGAGTTGCGGCTGTCGTCGCGCGTCTTGAACCGCCGCGTGCCGAACATGTGCGTGGCCGAGTTCACCAGCCACGTGGCGTGCAACCCGCAGGTCACGCGCAGGAAGACTCCCCACAGCAGCAAGCTCACGCCCATGTGCCATCCGCTGAAGGTCCAACCGCCCGCCAGCAGCAGCGCGCCGCTTACCGTTAGCGGAACCCAGTGCCAGCGGCTTAGCCAGCGGTGCACAGGGTCGCGCACCAGATCGGGCGCATAGCGGCTCAGCAGCGCCGTGTCGGAGGCCAGTCCCAGCCCCGAAAGTATCCATCCCATGTGCGCCCAGAAGGAGCCGTCCCGCGGCGTGTGAGGGTCGCCTTCCTGGTCGCTGTGCTGGTGGTGCACGCGGTGCGTGGCCACCCAGAAGATGGGCCCGCCCTCCAGCGACATCGTGCCGCACATCGTCATCAAGTATTCCACCGCGCGCGGAACCTTGTAGCCGCGGTGCGTCAGCAGCCGGTGGTAGGCCATGCCCACGCCGATGTTGATGGCCACAAAGTACAGCGCCACCGCCGCCACCAGTCCCTGCCATGTGAAGAAGAACAGTGCCGCCACCGCGCCCAGATGGAACGCAATCATGAAGCTGGTCGTCAACCAGTTCATCGACCCTCCGCAGTTGCTCCGCCCCATGCGCACCTCATTGGTGGGGGCGTTGACGGAAGGTTTGCTAACGGAGGTCTTTGCGGCGGCCTGGGTGGCCACGGCGGGGGAATCACAGGTTGGGGGCATTCGTCTGCTTTCGGGGCTAAGCATGGATGTGCGACTACTCTTATTTTACTCGTCGGCATATCTTCGTGCCGTTTGCGAACCAAACTATATGTCATCAGTATCCGCGTCGGTTCGTTGTACCGGATTCATCGGCCTGTTCTATGCTGTTGATGCCATGATGCATACACGCCGCACGCTCCCAATCGCCCTCGTCGTTCTCGCCTCATCGTTCCTCACCGCCCGCGGCCAAGCGCAGCAGAAGCCCACGCCGCTCAACCTGCCCACCGGCAAGCACATCATGCTGCCCACCCCCGGCGACACGCGCACCACCAGCGCCTATCCCAGCATGCTGGCCCTGTCTCCCGATGGCCGCACGGTGGCCGCCGCAGACACCGGCTACGGCACCTTCGAATCCAACTACATGCAGGCCGTCACGCTGCTGGACGCCTCTGCCGCCCAGCTCCGCGACACGCCTGTGCCATTCACCAGCGTCGGCCTGTCGCAGGTGCTCAGCTACGGCGCAGCCTTCAGCCGCGACGGCCATCATCTCTACGTCTCCGTAGCCTCCACCAGCGTGCCGGAGGGCGGCCACGACAAGGACGGCCACGACGCGCTGGGCAACGGCATCGCCGTCTTCGACTGCAACGGCCTCAAGCTCGAGTACCGCCGCTTGCTGCATATTCCGCTGCAGCCGCTGCGTTCTGGCCAGTCCACCGGTCTGCTCAAGAACGGCCCGGAGGGCAAGGCGATTCCGTACCCCTCCGGTATTGCGGTCGTCTCCGGTGCCGCCGGCGACGAAGAGCTTCTGGTGGCCGACAACCTCTCCGACGATGCGCTGCTGCTCGACGCCGTCACCGGCAAACAACTGGCGCGCTTCGACCTCTCCACGGCAGACACCGTGCCGGCCGCGTATCCGCTCGCCGTCCTCGCCGTCCCCGGCACTCGCCGCGCCTTCGTCACGCTCTGGAACGCCTCCGCCGTCGCCGAGCTGGACCTCGACTCCGGCAAGGTAGCCGCCGTGTTGCCGCTGTTGCGTCCTGAAAAGCCCACCGCCGCCGGCACGCATCCCTCCGGCATGGCGCTCTCGCCCGACGTCAAATCGCTCTATGTCGCGCTGGCCAACCGCGACGTCGTCGCCGTGGTGGACATCGCCTCCGGCCGGTTCAGCCTGCGCGGACTGCTGGACACACGCCTGCCGCACCAGACACGCTTCGGCGCCATCCCCGTCTCCGTCGCGCTCTCGCCAGACGGTCAGCGCGCCTTCGTGGCCGACATGGGCCTCAACGCCGTCGCCGTCTATGACGTTGGCCGCCTCGCGCCCGCCAAGGGGCCGCTGCAACCGCTGGGCTTCATCCCCACCGAGTGGGAGCCCACCGCCGTGGCCGTCACCGCCGGAAAGCTCATCGTCACCACCGCCAACGGTACCGGCACCGGCCCCAACGACATGCCGCAGCCGCGTCTGCCCGCCCCCATGGGCGAACCCACCGCGACGATTAAACGGCTCTACCGCGACTTCACCTACGCGCCTTCGTTGCTGCATGGCACGCTCACCATTCTGGACACCGCTGGCCTCGACGCCCATCTCCCCGCATGGTCCGAGACTGTGATCTCCAACAACCGCATGCGCGCCGCGGCGGAGAGCCTCCACTTCGCCTCCGGACAGAACCCCATCCGCCACGTCATCTACATCATCAAGGAGAACCGCACCTACGATCAGGTGCTCGGGGACCTCGCGCAGGACGGCCGTCCCGTCGGCAACGGCGCCCGCAACCTCGCCATGTACGGCGCCGACGTCACCCCCAACCTGCACAAGCTCGCGCTCCAGTTCGGCGTCTTCGACAACTTCTACGACACCGCCGAAGTCTCCGGCCAGGGACACGTCTGGTCCAACACCGCCATCGGCACCGACGCCCTCGACAAGACCATGTGGCCCAACTACCGCAGCAACCAGCGCAGCTACGACTACGAGGGCCAGGTCGCCGAAGGCTTCCCCATGCGCCAGAACATTCCTGACCTCGAGGAGCCGCCCAGCGGCTACATATGGACCAACCTCGCCGCGCACGGCAAGTCCTACTACCACTTTGCCGAGTACATCGTCAGCGCCTTCTGTTCCGAGCACCGCGCCGATTCGAAAACGCAGCGCGCCAATCCCACCGAAGGCCCCGTCAATCCCGACCAGACCGCCTGCCCGCGCAACGCCGTCAAGCCCGGTGAGGAGATTCCCGCCATCTACGGCGGCGGCGTCAGCAAGTACCAGTGGGACATCCCGCTGCTGGCTAGCAACACGCCGGCAAAGCCAGAGCTCGTCGGCCACTTCGCGCAGGAGTCGCCCGATTTCAACCTCCACGTCCCCGACCAGTTCCGCGTCGAGGTCTTCCTGCACTACCTCCAGCGCTGGCAGGACGACCTTGCCCACGGCCACGACACCATGCCGCAATTCATCCAGTTGCGCCTGCCCAACGACCACACCGCCGGCACCGCTCCCGGCATGCCCACTCCCAAATCCTCCGTTGCCGACAACGATCTGGCTGTCGGTCGCGCCGTCGAGG
>Ga0316222_1003774_pt1 | contig 14537 bp, 8 predicted proteins | sample TBH18011metaG_FD_206008 | JGI IMG/M metagenome (GOLD analysis project Ga0316222, IMG submission 206008) | Freshwater microbial communities from Trout Bog Lake, Wisconsin, USA - TBH18011 | ecosystem: Environmental > Aquatic > Freshwater > Lake > Hypolimnion/Profundal zone | place: USA: Wisconsin...
TTCTTTTTTTTCTACAAATCTTGCGGTACTCCGTACCTTTTCTTATAAAATCATACTCAAAAGTTATCTGTTTTGAGGTTGGAGTTTCACAACTCCCGGGCACCTTGCGTGAATTTTTAAAACCAGCAAGGTATCTTTTATTCCGTAATCCCTTTCCATTTGTCCGTCCGGAATGAAGAAGCAGGAAGATCGGCGCTGTTGTATAGGTTCGCATCATCGGGATTATTACCCCAGGCATAGCGGACAGCTACCGGATTCTGAACTTCGGGAGAGGTAACTTTCAGCGTGTTTGGTCCGGTCAGTTTAGCAGTTGCCCAATAGAATTTATGATCTTCACCTGCCACTGCAAATCCTTTAATATACCCGTATTTATCCCTGATCTTCAGACCGCTTCCTGCCTGGTCGAAGGAGAGGGTAATCTTGTTTCCGTTAATTTTCATCTCTTTATAAACCGGCCCCGAATATATAACATCCTGTTTAAATGCGACTTTAAGAGCTGACAGTGCGAGCCGCTTTCCAACGGTTTGCTTATCTTTTGGATGGATATCAAGTGCATCCCCGATATCGGTTGCGACTGCCATACCGGTATTGGGCAAAGCAAGGGTCATGGTTTGAGCCTCACGCAGTTCAGCCCATGAACTCTCAACCGGGAGTGAGTCGGCTTTCATAAAGTTAGCCAGCTGGACAAAAAAGAATGGAAAATCGCCCTGATTCCATTTCATTCTCCAGTCTTTGATCAGTCCGGGAAAGACCCGCTGATATTGTTTGGCTCGTCCGGCATTGCTTTCTCCCTGGTACCAGATGGCTCCCCTGATTCCAAAAGGAACCAGCGGGTTGATCATCCCGTTATAAAGCAGCGTAGGATAAGAGTTAGGACTTAGAACCGTGCTGAATTTGACCAGACCTACCTTGTATTTCCAGTTGCCGCTTAAGTGAATGGTATGGTTTTGGCACTCTAACTTAAGTGCGGCAGAATCGCCATAAATGCCACCCATGCCCCCAACGTCTTCAACCTGGACAGTCAGAACATTTTTGCCTGCTTTGAGTACGCCGACAGGTATGTTATAGACCCGTGATTTTTCGGCCTGGAGTATTGTTGAACCGATAAGGATCCCGTTGATATAGGTATGGTCAGAATCGTTAACCTTTGCAACACTGAGTGTTCCGGGCTTACCGGCCTCCAAAGGGGAAATCTCTATGGTTTTGCGAAACCAGATTATTCCGTCAACTCCTGCCAGTCCGTTGTTCTCAATATATCCGGGAAGATTCATCAATTTCCAGGAGGAATCATCTAATTCAGGAGCGGCCCAGATCGCCTGATCCCCCTTCATCCCAAGGTCGACCGTGGAGAATTCTCCGACTCTGGTCCTAACCTCATTTTCAATGGTTTTGGCATAGTTATCCAGGTCGATTTTTTTTAATTCGGAAAGTTGCGGTTCAAAGTCTTTGATCCGGGAAGCTGTCTCATTGCTCATCCAGGTTTCAGCATTGGTTCCGCCCCATGAGGAGTGAATCAGTCCGATCGGAACTTTCAGTTTATTGTACAATTCCCGGGCAAAGAAGTAGGCTACCGCTGAAAAATGGTGTGAGGTAGCCGGTGAACATTCCAGCCAGCTGCCTTCCTGGAGCTGCTCCTGCGGAGTTTGTGAGATCCGTCTTTTGACAGTAAACAGACGGATATCGGGATAAGATGAAGCCGCAATTTCTGCTTCGCCGTTTTTAGCGGTGATCAGGTTGAATTCCATATTGGATTGGCCGGAGCAGACCCAAACTTCGCCGATCAGGACATTTTCAAACGATACCGTGTTCTTTCCCTTGACAGTCATCTTATGAGGTCCCCCATACTCCATTATTGCCGGCAATTTCAGGCTCCATTTGCCATCTTTGGTGGTTTTTGCTGAGACAACAATCCTGTCAAAGGTGACCGTAATCTTTTCGCCCGGAGAGGCCCATCCCCAGACGGGAATTTGAATACCTTGCTGTAATACCATGTTGTTGCTGAACAGGAGCGGAAGTTTCACCTGTGCTGACAGGTTGCCTGCAATAATCAAAAGCAGCACCATTGTCCATTTTTTAGTTTTCAGAGTTGTCATGATTCTTTTTCAGTTATTTGTTATTCAGTTTTTTTCTTATACACCCTGTATTTACTGTGGTGGTTAGTCCATTTTTCAAAGTTAATACATCCTGGGAATTCCAAGCCTGGTCTTTCCCGAAGAGTGATATTTTACCTTTTCATTATTGGATGGGTGTTCATCGGTAACGCTCCAGAGCGTTTGTTCAGGCAGAATCATAATCAGTTCATTTATTTTGGTTTTGATCTCTTCCATGGGTCCGGTGATCTTTTGAACACTCTTTTTGAGGTTCGAACGGAGTACAGCCTTGTTCCAGGGCAATGCCAGTTTGCAGGGATTTCCCAGAATGCTTTTGATGCTGATCCACTGAACCATTCCTGCCCTGATTTCGGAAGAGACTATAAACCCGCCCCTGGCATGAAGCGTGAATCTGCCGGTTTTATTGTCCGGAAAGGCAGGGAATACCCTGATGGTGCCATCGTAACTCTGAAGCAGCGACTCGTTCATGGCTGTCGCCAGGACAGACATCGATTCCATCGACATGTGACGGAATGGCCACATGGGCAACGGGAAACTCTGATCTTTTACCTTTGATGCGACATCAACGACCTTGTTGGTCCTGAAAAACCATTCGGCATCTTTATTTACCTCATCTTCCAGACCCCAGTGTCCCCAGCCGTTGCAATAGATTTGCCACCTTCCGGGGAAACGTTCGAGATCGGCAGCCAGCTCTTTTGCCATGCCCAGACGGGCCATCACAACCGGCACAGGGTCCCAGCCCGTAATTTCCGATCCATACAAAAGGGTAGTAGCAGTAGCCCGCTTAAAGATACTATCATCCTTTTGAGCCAGCCCGATCACACCCGAAGGGAATACAGGCGCGGAGGGGACCGATGGGAATATACCATCCAGTAATTTCAAACCGTTGTTGGGGTAGAACCGGCTCTTGATGGTGTCACTTTTGCCAACCGGATTGTAAACCACCAGCATTTTTTGCTCTTTGATCCCCCAGCCTGCTGCAAGAATTTCGTTGGTTGGGGAGGCTTCACCCTTAAAAAATCCGCGGTTCATCTTATATCCGGATCCCTCCTTCAAAATCGTTTCATCATCATTCTTAAGAACCGGCAATGGGGCAAGGTGTTCAAGGATATCCTTCCATTTATCTGCTTCGGATAAACTGGTACCCGCCACGTTCAGCGCTTCCAGCGAAGCGGAAAACAATGCTTTTGCGTAAACCAGCTCGGTGAGTCCGTCATTCAGTTTAATCCACCCTTCATAGCCGCTTCCCTCTTTGGCATGATACAATCCATCAGCCTGTTTGACTAAAATAGATTCATAAAAACGGGCAGCCTCGATGATAAAGGGAAGCGCTTTTTCGTGAAGAAAGTTATTGTCGCCGGTGTATTGATATTGCCTCCAGAAATCGAGAGCAATTTCTGCAATAGGGGTATGGTTGATCTTTTCTCCCGATGAGTTATAGCCTCTCCGTTCAGTCACATCGGAGATAAAGGCACCTTTGGAATTGAACAACTTCATCGCATCTTTTTTTGCTTCCGGAAGCGAATTAAACCTGAAATCGAGATATGGCCTGACCAGTTCAGGAAATCCTGCGGCATTCAATGGCCAGCTGATCTGTTGCTGGTTCCAGTGGAAATAGAAATTCCAGTTCTGGACATCGCGGCTCCAGCTCCAGATGCCGTTGTTAAACCTCCCGGGATATTTGCCCCCCTGCGAGGCATTGGCATAAAACATCGTCAGGTACCAGAGGTTGTTCAGGTAATCATCCCCGTAATCCATAAATGAGCGGTTCCAGATCGATTTCCAGGATTCCGCATTCGCGTTTTTAAATGATTCCACCCCTTTGTCTTTGGCCACCGACAGGTCATTCTTCAATTCGCCAACCGGGTTACCTGCGATTGGAGAGGTGACCGAAAAAGCCAACTGGACCTCTTTCCGGTTGCTGCCCGAAAGCTGAATGACCGAACTATGGGAGTGCTCGCGTGAATAGCTGACATTTAGCCCGTTATTCCGGATCACAGAGCCACCTGCCGCGAATGTGCCGGTTGAAAGTTTTTGGGTGATATAAGCCCCATTGTCATCTGCAACAGCTTCCGTGCCAGTGGTTCCAATGGAAGCATCACGGTTGATCTGGTGATACCAGTGTGAAAATGTGCGTGAGCCAAACCTTTCAACGGCGATTTCAACCGGAATATTTTCACTCAGATCACTGGTCAGCTCATAAAACAGGTTGCCTGACTGGTGATCGACAAATGCCTTTAACCCCACTATCCCAAAAGGGCTTGAACCTTCAAGACTCAGGGACCCGTCGGCAAGATTCAGTTTTGCCTTAAATCCCGAAACGTAAAGGGGATTAAAAACCGGCAGTTTAAAATCGATTACAATGCGGCAGGCATGACGCTGGGTAGTGCTGTAATCTTCCTCTTTTCCATCCCAGTTGTGGAACGGGCCGAATGCTGCATCGTCCCAAAGATCGCTTTTATTCACGACCGCAATTATTTTTGAGTCCTCGCACCAGAACAAAACCCCGACTTCACCGTTTCCCAGCGGGATTCCCTGCATCGGATCGACAGGAGGGCTCAGATAGACCAGGTCATATTGGGAAATCCGACCTGGCCACGAAATGTTCCAGGTGGCTGTTTTGGGATCAAACGCAGTCACCGTTTTTTGTTCGCTATCCGTTTTTTGGGCGCTACCCGATACGTTGGTCATCATAGAAATGACAACTGTCAGAATAAGAAGTTTATTGAAGCGGTTTATCTTTATTTCCATAAAAGTTGTTTATTCTGATTTAATATGATTTCCGGTCCGAATACAAAAAGTCAGCTGATGAAGGAGTGAGCGGGAGACTATTCGGGACATGATAGTCTCCCGCTCACTATTTAAAAATTATTCCATCTTCGCAGATGCTTTTTTTAAGGATTTACCCTTCGGGAAATGGTTTTCAAAAAATGCCTTCTCCCTGCCATCGAACATCGCCACACGAACAGTTCCCCAGGTTTCCTGATCACCCGTGGCGTAATAAAGATAGGTTTTCCCCTGATATTCAATAAGATCGACGTCCGAATTGTTAATCCCTTCGCCCTCACCAGCTTCCAGTATAGGATTAAAAGGGCTAAGCTCCCAGTCTTTCAGATTTTTTGACCGGGTCAGGTACGAGATATATCCTTTATGCCCGGCCACCTTATCGTGCAGGTAGATTACATAATAATAGGGTTTGAAGTACCGGATTACGGGGCATGCCGAATATTCGTGTTTCTCCCCGGTAAATGCAAGGTGAGGCACTTTCTCCCATTTTGAGAGATCATTCGACCGGGCAAACTTGAAACAAAACTGGACCGGCTTATCCGATTCATAGGCCATCAGGTAACTGGTGTCATCTTTACAAACCGACGAATTAAAAAGATGCTCATTGCCGTCGGGCAGGATCACCTTTTCGGTTTTCCAGGTTTTCAGATCGGTTGAGGTCAGCCGGTCTATTCCTGTGGAATTCATTTTTATTCCAAAATCGGTAAACTCGAGGGCAAAAACATTCAGCTCATTTCCTTCAGCATAAGCAGAAACGAAAGAGTGTCCCTGGCCAAAACGGGCTACCTCCTTACCTGTCTGCAGATCATCAATATACAGGTAGGCATCCTTTCCTTTGGCATCGGCTCCTCCGGGACGGTTATTGGAGACCAGCAGCAGACGTGAGTTGAGAAGAACCGGCGTATTCTCCATTGGAGTTCTCCCGATATCCGAAAAGGCGAAGGGGAGTTTGGTCAGGACGGGTTTCTGAGGGTCTTTGGCAATTGCTGAATTAGAAGAAGTTAGAAATAAAATAGAAATATAGAAATATGCAGCTATTTTTTTCATAAATTAAATTTTTGTCGCAAAAATGAGTTTTAAACCATTGGAAATAGATCAATAATGCCGCAAAGACACCAGGTTACACCAAAGTTAAAATTTTATGAGTAACACGAATTGTTATTTATATCCAATTTCCTTTAATCTGTTTTCAAAATCGTCCGGCAGCTTTTCCACAGCTTTTTTCTGATCCCGGGCTGCATAGCGCAATAAATTGCGTAAAAGACGTTCCGTTGCAGGATGCTTACCCAGGTTTTCCCTGATCAGCAAGGTATTCAGCACGAAGCTTCCCGCTCCAAATTCGTTTACAGAAACCATCAGCCCAGATTCATAATCCAGCGAAGATTTGATTGAACCGGCCACGGCCTCTTTTGGCGGATCCTGCCCGATCCAGGTAGTGCCGGGAATAAGCTCCCTGTAAAATTGATGATCCATTAGTCCTCCGGCCGGAAGCCCTGCAAAGATGGGGTGTTGCTTTGCCCATTCATCTTTCAGGTAGAGCCAGCTGTAAATGGTCGATAACGACCCCTTTTTCGCAAGCGGGAGAAACCGGACCCTGTCCTTACCCTGACTGAATACCCGCGGATCGAGGAAAACAGCGTTTGAACCACGGACGATATGTTGTAAAAGTGATGTGAAGGAAGAAATCGTATCCTTTCCTTCCGGAGGATTTGCACCGATCAGTATAACCTCTCTCAGACTCTGCTTTTCGGCATCAAAAGGGCGGGTTTTAATCTGGTTTTCTGCAAGCCATTTGGTCAGCAAGGAATCTGTTCCCCAAATTGTGACTTCGGTTTCGATTTTGGGCATTGTGTTTCGGTCATCGACATAAAATTCAACCTCACCACAAGTTGGTGCACCGCCCCTCTCAAGAGATGCGAGGAGGTGGTATTTTCCTGCCGGGCTGTCGATCGGTAATTCGACAGAAAAAACGGGTTGGGCCATTGGAGGTTCAACACCATTTAAAACTCCCTGTATGGTCACGGTGGTCCTGTGTTCATAAATTTTCTGATTCCCTGGTCCAGCTACCTGAATAAGTGCCGGATAATCGCCCGGTTTCAGGGCATCTTCGTTGGCCAGAATAACTTCAAGTTTAACTTTGCTTCCCCGGTAAATATTCCTTGGCTCTGCAAACAAACACCAGCGCAGTGGGGCTAGCTCCTCAAACAGGGCATCCGTAGTCCCCGGTTTAAGTTCCCTGAAAGTGGTGGTTAACCCTTCTCCACCCATGACATGATCGTTCATCCCGGTCAGATTATGGCCTGCGATTTGAGGATTTGAACGAATCGCCGTCAGTCCGATTCTTCGCTGACCGGCAACCCTTCGAATGCTCTCGGCAAAGAAATCCTCCGGGCGGATGTAGATCTCACTGAGCTTCCATTTCTCATAATCTGCGAGGTATTTATTCAATTTATCCCTGTAGAATTTCGCATCTTCAGCCTCCGATTCACCTAATTGTTCGAAATGCCGGGTTACGCGCCATAGGTCCACCGAGCTCCCGATTCCGTATTCCGAAAGAAGAACAGGTTTTGAATTTTTGCCGAGATTGCGAATAATCTCTGTGGCCTTGAAGGGCTGAGGAACCACAGGATAGATATGGGCATCTCCGGCTCCCTGGCAATATCCTCCCAGAGTTGTCATTTTAGACGGGTGGGCATTCGGGCTTTCATTGCCCAGCAGGTATTCCCAGATTGCGGAATTAGGATTGGCCATCGAGCCAATATTAAACTGTCCGTCCCACCTGCCGCTTCCCAGCAGAACCAGGCGGCTTTTATCCAAAGTACGGACATCGGGGAGCATAGCCACTGCATGGCGGAAGACGGGGCCATCGAAGGTTTCGTTGAGCAGACCCCAGATCACTACACTCGGGTGATTCCGGTCACGCCGGATCATCCCAAGCTGGGAACGGTCGAACCGCTGGAACCTCACCGATGAGCTGTCCAGCCCCTGTGAAGCAAATGATTCATTGTAAACCATTAACCCAATCTCGTCACATAAATCGAGCTGGTATTGTTGCGCCCCGCCCCAGATAAAACGGATCGTATTAAATCCCATCACCTTCATATCGAGCAGATCACGGCGTGCATGGTCAGGATCGACAGGCAGCCGTTGGCCAACGGGATAGTTATTGCAGGAGTGGGCTGATCTTAAGAAAAGGCGCTTTCCATTCAGCCGGAAACTTCCGTTTTCGAATTTAAAATCGCGAAAACCAAAACGGACGGAACGTTCATCGGCCGAATGGTCCTTTAAATTACTGGTGCGAAGGCTGAGCCGGTAAAGGTATGGGTTATTGAGATCCCACGGATGCGGATCCTCAATAGTCAGGGTCGTCCTAATAATCGTATCCCCGGGAGGAGCATCACATCCAGACTCCATGGATTTCAGGGTCTCTCCGTTTGAAGCAGGTGCAACAGAAAAGGTGAGTTGCAGATGTGCCCGTTTGTTGCCGGCATTTCTTAAGGTCGTCTCTATCTGAATTACATTGCTTTTTGAATTGGCCGATGCAAACAGATCATCCACCCGGACGACCGGAGCCTGAATTAATTCGACTGAACCGGTTATCCCTCCGCAATTGTATTCTCCCCCGGCTGAATAGGGTATTATCCTCGCCTGTCTTGGGATTTGCTTCAGACTCATCCCGTCAATCGGCTCATTCGCAGGATTTAATACCCGCACGCTTATATGGTTTATTTCACCTGGCTTAATAACCCCGGTGACATCGATCGAAAAAGCGATATCTCCGCTTTCGTAGCGGCCCATATTGTGATTATTGAGCCACACCTCACCCATATAATCAATCGATTCGAAGCGCAATATGGTTCGTCCCGATGGGTGGTCATTTTTAGGAGCCATAAAATCGTGCCAGTACCATACCACTCCATGGTATGCCGGAAAAACCTCCTGGAGAATCCAAGGAACTTTTATCTTTTTAACTCCCGGAACGGGTGATTTCCACCAATTTTGTTCCCTGCCAATATTCTGAGGGTCTTTTTCGATCAGCCATTCCCCATTTAAGGAGATAACTGTTTTTTGGGTTATTCGGTTATCTTTTGCGGATATTTGCTGAGCCGTTGACCGCATGGAAATTACCGTCAATAGAAAGATGATTACAAGGAATAGCCACTTTGATTTCATCGGATTTTTCATTCGTTTATAGTTTTTTTTAATTATACACGGCTCATCTGATCAAATTATTATTTGTGCCAGGAAAAACCCGATCTAATTTTTTTAGCCTTACTAGCCAAAAGTTAGAGCATAATCCAACCTTACTACCTTTCCTATGTTGGCTCCTTTAATCGAAATATTTGTATCATTTTATTAATTAAATGAATAAGGTTCATTCTTTTGGGGCGAATCATCCGCTGCTAAGGCTTGGAAATTGAAATAAGGTTTATATAGATTGACCCAAATATCATTGTATTTTATACCGGATCAAAACCGATCCCGGCTTATTTTTTTGTCTCAACTCAAAACCATTGATTAGTTTTTCTCCTGAAACGACAGTTTTTAACTGCGTATCTTCATCGGTTAGTTCATAGTTTATTTTGGGATCTATTCCCTGAAGTTTTACGGTGACCGATTCACTGGCACAGTTTTTTCGCCGGAAAGCCATGATGATGCCGGCCCCATTTTCGGGTCTGTAAAGCTGGTATGCTAACCAGACATTGTCGGAGGTCATCTGATCGGTGGAGGTCAGCGGATAATAATCTCCGTAATAATAAGGACGCAGTTGTTTAAACAAAGTGAAATACTTTTGAAGCTCAGGTTGTGAATGTTCGCGGCTGTTGATATCCCAGTTGATCACCATTGAGGCGCTCATGTCTGACCTGAAATGGTAAGGCGATATGGTGAAGTTTCCTGTCCCGTGCAGGGGAAGATAGAAGTTAAGACCGTAGGTGTGGCATTGGGCTCCGTCAGGCTCACCATATTGATAATCAGTTCGCCACAGGGGTGAGCTTCGTGATATAGTTTCCAGATCTATCCTGCGACCGCCGCTTGCACAATTGTCAATCAGAAGATTGGGGAACCGTGCCAGAAGAGTGTCCCAGAAGGCATACAGCCCTTCAATATGACGGATTTCCGATATTCCGATGCGATCGGGCTTGTCATTCGCCTCCCAATATGGCATCGGATCAAAATTGAAGTCCTGACGGTAGCAGTCGATACCCTCCTTTTTAAGAAAACCGGAGATGTAATCTGTCAGCCAGATTCGTGCCTGAGGATTGCCAAGATTGAACAATGAATTGCCATTCCCTTTAAGGTTAAGAAGCCAATCGGGATTTTGATTGGCAAACAGTGTCCCGCTCGTTACCCGCTCCGGTTCGAACCACAATAAAAATTTTGCCCCAACCTGATGAGCCGCATCTGTAACCGGTTTGAAACCGTTTGGAAAATTCTCAGTGTTTGGGGACCAGTTTCCGACATTGGGCCAGCTCCCATTGCAGGCATACCATCCCGCATCAAGCCAGAATACCTCGGGAACAATCCCGAACTGTTTGTGGCGGTTGATCATCGCTACGGAAAAGGATTCGGTGGAACAGGTATGCTCATTGCACGGCGGCGGTCCTTCACGGGCCAGAAAAGTTGAAAATGGCAGCTCGGTGTGTTTCCCGTTAATCTGACGGGTGTGATGGACCAGGACAAATTGCCGGAACTGGTTGTGACCGGTCATCCGGTCTTCCCCTTTCCAGAAAAGGAGACAGATTTTGGGAGTCCGGATCTCCTCTCGCGGCAACAGGGTGAGCCTTAGCTTTTCCATTCCGGATTTCAGGGCAACCGATTTTTGATCTGACTGAACAAGATTGGCACACCACTTCCCGGTCCATCCCACTGCAACCATAACACCCTGGTTACCGGGCATCTCCAGATTAAAGAAAGGGAATGCCGTATTGTCGGATGAACGGCCGCCCACCGGGGTCATATAAACCGGTTTTCCAATTTCGAGTATTTCATCAATTGGCTGGAAATCAGATCGCTCTGCATTGCTTCCTTTGGCATGGTGAAGGATGAAATTCCCTTTCGTATCCGATCCAAATGAATAGTCAATAACATTGGTTTTCTCGATAATTGGGGTATTCTTTTCCGAAGTATTTGAGAATTTCAGGACCCATTCGACAGCCGGATAATCACTGAACGAGGTGACAAAGCACTTGACAACCAACCCTGTCAGTGGGTTGGTATAGGTGTAAAGAGTCTCTTCGGAATTGACTTCGGAAGATTTTAGTTTTTCTGAATGATACCCCCAGCTCCGGATAAAGGTATCCGAATTTATCCCTCCGTATACGAACGAAAATGGGGGGAGTTTACCTTTTGCAAAGTGCCGGGAGATCCACTTTTTGACCCCTGCTGCATCTGCTCCGGATCCCGAAACAGTATTGCTGAAGGCCATCGAGTTGGCAGAGATGAGTATCAGAGCTATGACAATTATTTTATACATGGTTAATTGTTTAAATTTACTTTCAGAAATCAGCAAAGCCACCCAAAAATAATTGTCATAGCGGCATTCTTAATAAATTAGAACTTCTTTAATCTGAATCAATGCATCTCGGTTTCGCAAACTCCAATTCCACCTCTGAAGTAATTAAACTGAACATTGGGATGGTCTGCGAGCAGTGACATCGGTACGGCGCTGTCCATGATTTTCTTGCTGATCATCAGGGCGGTGAGGCGCTGTCCGAAGGCATTGTCATGCGCTCCGGCCTGCCAGATCGAGACTTTCTCCGCTTTCCAGGTTTGCTGAGGTCCAACGGTTAATGCCTGCCTTGGAATGCCGGTAACGACACCGCCTGCGCTGGTGCGGGCGTTCTGCATGCAGGTGATCGGGTGCAGATCAACGACGCGTGTGGTCAGTTTACGGAACTCTTCGGGTGTCGGGGGAGCATCCTTGTAGAGCCCTTCCCGTTTAAAGGGATCGTTGAAAGCCCAATGTTTGGTATCTCCCTGGCCTCCCTGCATTACGGCGCACCGGACACCGCTCTCCCAGCTCTGAATATACTTGCTCGTTTCGGCTTTTGGGAAGTGCATATTCGCTTCAGGCATCCTGAACTCCGGATGAATTCGGTTAAAACAAAGATCCTTGTCGGCTTTTTCAAAGGATATCGGATTACTGGCATCCAGTTCCTTCCCGTCAACATACCACTCATCCATCCCCCAGAAATGGGCATTCGATAAATTCAGCTGCAATTCGTTGACCATGCGCGCAACAAGCGGCAATTGCTCGGTTGGACCAATCGGACCGCAAATTCCGACCGGATTACTTGCTGTTGCCTGTTTCCAGGCCGTAATATACTCAAGCGCTTCTGCGAGATAGAAATCTTCAAGGGTGTCGTAGAAAACAACCTTAAAACCTGGCCTGGAAAGCTGAAAAAGATCTTCAGGAGTCAGTTTTGCGGCATCCATTAATAAATCGTCCTCCAGGGTTGTGAAATCCCACCATTCAGGGGCTAACATACTTAGTTTTCTGGCCATAAGAATTTGTTTTTATGTTTAAATTATAAGAATTTGTTCTTTAAAACAGAGCGAATTATGTTATTAAGCTAAAACGAAAATTTTCTGATCAACCTTTTTGCTGTTTCGTCAGAAGGAAGCTGAGCGCTTTTTTTAACATTCCGGCGCTGACGGCTTGGTGATATTGCCTTTCACCCCCTGGTGGCGGGCTTTGCTCTTGCCCGGGGTTACCAATATTTCGCCTGTATCGGGCTATCCTTTTTGTCGAATTGTTGAATCCTCAAATTGCCGCATTACCGCATTTTCAAATTTATGATTTTACGATTACAAGATCTCCGATCTCTTTTTTAATAATATTGTCCTGGGGATACCCATGTCCCAGATGTTGCCTGAAACCTTCGGCATATTCGGTATTGATCTCTTTTCCCCGGAAATTGGCGAACTGTTTCATTGCCAGGATATACTGATCCATCTTGTGATGCTTCCTGAGCCATTCCCGCTGACTGGCATGACACGACAATGTCTCTTCCTTAATTCCAATTTCGCCCGTAATATCCACGTAAAAACCTGGAATTACAGGGGTGCCAAACTTATCTTTCCCTTCCATCGGATCGGCATAAAATAAATAAGGAACCATCCCAAACGGTTCACCATCAGCTTCCATGTTTTTGATCCCTGCTCCAAAACAGGCGGTCTGGGTAACGAGGCTGGTCATTTCATGATCGATCATGTAGCAATTGGGGCTTGCAGTGATAACAATTGTTGGCTGGACTTCGCGGATTAGCGCAGTGGCTTTGTTGATCGTTTCGCGGTCGTATAGGATGTACACATCGTCACATTCCAGGCAGTGGTAGGTTCCGCCGAGTAACGCTGCCGCATTTGCCGCCTCAGACTTTCTGATCTTGCTGATCTCTGCCCTGGTCAGCTCAGCGGATCCTTTATCGCCGGGAGTCATTGTTGCAATGTGAACCGTCCAACCCGCCTTTTTTAATAACGAAAGTGTTCCGACACACATCAGCTCTGCATCATCCGGATGTGCAAAGATTCCTAATACTGTTTTATTCATAACTACCTGTTTTGGTTATATTCCTTCATTTTTCATTCTTTCATTTTCACTCTTTCACTCCTTCATTGCCTGCCAATGGAGTAAGATCGATCCTTCTGAACAGAATTTCTGCCCCTTCTGACTGAACCTGAATCCTCCCTTTTTGAGGCTGAACATCGAAGGCATGGTTGACCAGAGTGCCGTTCAGGTAAATGGTAATCTCCTTTCCATGAGCAATAACCATTAATTTATTACACTTACCATGAGCTTCTTCCCTGTCTTTTACCCCCCGGAATCCCTTGATATCTTTCCATTCCGGATCACGGCCCCACCAATTACTGCGTCCGCTGTTGATGGTTGCCGGATTTCCCCCGGCTTTAAAAATATATGATCCGCCCTGTTTTTCTTGCTCTACCGGACAGGTGAGTGAAAACTTTGGCGTACCATCTCCAACAACCAGCAGATCGCCGGTCCCCCCTTCGATGAGCTGGTACTCGATGGAATACATCCATATTCCTGAGAATGCGCCATCTTCGCCGGTTGAGTGGATTAATACACCGCTGTCCCTGGCATTGGCGACGCGCGGAGGATAAGTAAGCTCGCCCCATTTGAATTCGACTTCGAGCTTGTAGTTTTCATACGCCTCATTGGAGGTGATGCACCCGAATTCCTCCCCTGAGATCCTTATAACACCCTTTTGCACAGTGAAAACCTTATTGGGATCAATATTCTTCCCTTTTGTTTTCAAAAAAGTGTACCAGCCGTCGAGATTTTTGCCGTTGAACAGGTGTATTTTAGAATTTTGGGGAGTCTTCCCCGTAACAGGATTATCTATTGGATTTATGGCTAAACCCTTCGATGTGAAATTAATCAGGGCAACGGTCGGGATGATAAGGTAGAGTAAGAGTCTTTTCATTGGATTCAATTGAAGTCTGATGATCTTTTCCTCTGCGTTCCTTGAGAGCTTAGTGCGAGATTTTGATTATCAATATTCTCTCGCAATGAGGCAAAATAACGCAAAGTTATTTATGGTATAATGTTGTTTCTTTTAAATTCCCTCTGCAGCCTTATCGGCAGCAAAGATCAGTTCGTGGGTTTTCATTGCTTCA
>Ga0316222_1003780_pt1 | contig 14514 bp, 11 predicted proteins | sample TBH18011metaG_FD_206008 | JGI IMG/M metagenome (GOLD analysis project Ga0316222, IMG submission 206008) | Freshwater microbial communities from Trout Bog Lake, Wisconsin, USA - TBH18011 | ecosystem: Environmental > Aquatic > Freshwater > Lake > Hypolimnion/Profundal zone | place: USA: Wisconsin...
TTGATCTGAAGCGCAACCCGCGGGCCGCCGCCGGATCGCCGCTGGCGCTGTGGGGCATTGGTCTCGACACGCGTGAGGTGCTGGTCAACGGCGCCCCGGCCAAATATCGCGTCGATGGCGAGACCCTGACTATCGCCGCCCCGCCCGAAGTACCATTCACCCTGGCCACCTCCGTGACGGTGCGGCCCGATGCCAACACCGCGCTGTCCGGCCTGTATCGGTCCGGTGCCATGCTGTGCACCCAATGCGAGGCTGAGGGCTTCCGCCGCATCACCTGGTATCCCGACCGTCCGGACGTGATGGCCCCTTTCACCGTGGCCATCGAGGCCGAACGCGCCCGCTATCCGGTGCTGCTGTCCAACGGCAACCAGATCGAGGCCAGGGATCTGGGCAATGGCCGCCATCGCGCCGTTTGGCGCGATCCCTTCCCCAAGCCGAGCTATCTGTTCGCCCTGGTGGCCGGCGATTTGGCAGAGGTTCAGGGGGCGTTCACCACCCGCTCGGGCCGCAAGGTCGATTTGCGCTTCTGGGTCGAGCACGGCAATGAGAATCAAGTGGCCCACGCCCTTGAATCGCTGAAAAAGGCGATGGCATGGGACGAACAAGTGTTCGGTCTGGAATACGACCTCGACGTCTACAACGTGGTAGCGGTGTCCCATTTCAACATGGGGGCAATGGAGAACAAAAGCCTCAACGTCTTCAACAGCAAATACGTTCTGGCCAAGCAGGACAGCGCCACCGACGGCGATTTCCTCGGCATTGAATCGGTGATTGCCCACGAATATTTCCACAATTGGACCGGCAACCGGGTCACCTGCCGCGATTGGTTCCAGCTCACCCTGAAGGAGGGGCTGACCGTTTTCCGCGATCAGCAATTCTCCGGCGACCTGAACAGCCGGGCGCTCAAGCGCATCGAGGATGTGCGCGGCCTGCGGGCTGGGCAGTTCCCCGAGGATAACGGCCCGATGGCCCATCCGATCCGACCGGATTCCTATGTCGAGATCAACAATTTCTATACCGCCACGGTCTACCAGAAGGGCGCCGAGGTGATCCGCATGATCCACACCCTGATCGGGGCGGAGACCTTCCGCAAGGGGATGGATTTGTACTTCGCCCGCCATGACGGTCAGGCGGTGACCTGCGAGGATTTCGTCGGCGCCATGGAGGATGCCTCGGGCGTTGACCTCGGCCAATTCCGCCGCTGGTATTCCCAGGCCGGAACCCCGCGCCTGACCGCAGCCTGGAGCTTCGACGCCGCCGCCCGCCGCCTAGCCCTGACGCTCAGACAAGAGACACGCCCCACGCCGGGCCAAATCGACAAGCTGCCCTTCCACATCCCGGTTCGCCTGGGTCTGGTCGGGCCAGGGGGCGATCTGCCCCTGCGGCTGGAGGGCGAGAACGCCGCCCAAGGCACCACCCGCGTGCTCGATCTGACCGAGGCCGAGAGGACCTTCGTGTTCGAGGATGTCGAATCCCCGGCGGTGCCGTCGCTGCTGCGTGGCTTCTCGGCCCCGGTAAGTCTGGAGGCACCATTCACCGGGGCCGATTTGGCTTTCCTGATGGGGCGCGATTCCGATCCGTTCAATCGCTGGGAAGCCGGCCAAAGGCTGGCGACGCGCAGCCTGCTGGCGCTGGTCGAGGGCCGCGCCAGCGCCATCGGCGAGGACTTCGCCGAGGCTTGGGGCAGGGTTCTGGCCGATGCACCGGCTGATCCTGCCTTCGCCGCCGAGGCGTTGAGCCTGCCATCGGCCACCTTCCTGGGCGAGCAAATGGCGGTGATCGACGTCGATGGCATCCACGCCGCCCGCAAGAATACCGCCCGGACGTTGGCCGCGCGCTTCCGCCCGGATTTGCTGGAGCTGCGCCGACGCCTAGCCGAACCGGGCTTCGCCCTCAATCCGGCGGCCATCGGCAAGCGCCGACTGCGGAACCTGATCCTGGCCTTGATCGCCGAACTGGGCGGCGATGAGGCCCGTAATCTGGCCGAAGAGCAATTCGCCGCCGCCGCCTGCATGAGCGACCAATTGGCCGCCCTGTCGGCGCTGATCGACTTGGGCGTGGCGGCCGCCGAACCGGCATTGGCGGCCTTCCTAAAGCGCTGGCGTGGCGAAGGCCTGGTCGTCAATAAGTGGCTGGGACTGCAAGCCATGGCCGACTGGCCGGACGTGCTGGAACGGGTACGGGGCCTGCTGAACCATCCCGCCTACGATGCCCGCGAACCCAACAAGATCTACGCCCTGATCGGCGGCTTCACCGCCAACGCGATCCACTTCCATCGCCGCGACGGCGCCGGCTATGGCTTCATCGCCGACCAAGTAATCGGTCTGGACACCACCAATCCCCAGGTGGCCTCGCGCATGGTGCGGTCGCTGATCCGCTGGCGGCGCTACGACGACACCCGCCGAGCCCTGATGCGGGGACAATTGGAGCGGATTCGTGCGGTGGCCGGGCTATCGCGGGATACCGGCGAGATCGTGGGTAAGGCGCTGGAATAACCCTTATCCCTCGCCAACCGATACCTTTGCATAAGTCAACTTCGCGCTGTTTCGATCAACAATGGTGGGGTGGAATTTTAACAAGATGACGTTCCTTGCGGCTTGCCTCCCCCGATAGCGCGATACCCCCGCCGCCGGCCGAAGATGCCGACCGGCGGAGATTCGCTTTCAAGCTGTTCGTCACCGGCGGAACGCCACGGGCCGCCCAGGCCGAAGCCCATCTGAAGCGTCTGTGCGACATCGAGCTGCTGGGCCACGGCGATTACCAGGTGATCGACGTGTTGGAGCGGCCGCGACTGGCCGAAGACCTGCGCATCCTGGTCACCCCCACCCTGATCCTGGAGGCGCCCGGCCTGGTTCGGCGCGTGGTGGGCGATTTATCCGATTCCCAAAGGGTGATGGTCAGCTTGGGCCTGTGGCCCGAATCCTAACTTCCGGCTTCGGTCGCCGCCTTCAGCCGCTGGCGGGCGTCGGCCAAGCGGGCGTGAATGTCGTGACAGCGGGTAGCCACTTCCGGAATCCGCTGCCAATCGGTCGGCAGCTCCTCGGACAGATCGTGCAAATCCATCTTGGCCTGAACCGCCTGGGTGCTGAGTTTTTTGACCTCGGCCTTGATGGTATCGACATCGCTCATGGCGAATGCTCCTTAGCTTTGGGCCAATGCCCGTTCGAAATGCTCGAAAGTGAATAGCGCGGCGGCGGCGCAGGCTGTGATCGCGTCTGGGTGGGTCAGCCGGGCATCGAGTTCTTCGCGGAAACGCCGCCATTGCTCGCCGGCCGCTTCGCCATAGGGAGAGTAGAAGGTGCAGGCAGACAGAATGGGGCGGCCGAATTGCTCGATCAGCCGCTTGCGGATAACCTGGCCGCCTAGCATTGAACCCTCAATGACATAGGCGATGCCGAGCAGGCAGGACCCGAGATCGGCCGTGGGGGGCGGAGCGAACGGCACCTCGGCGACGGTACCGGCCCAGTCCAGCGCCACCAGATCGGCATCCAGCAGCGGCGAGCGCGGCTGGTAACCAAAGGCGGCAAGGTCACAGCCGGCGGCCAACGCCCGTTCCAGCGGCCGATGGATGGCCAGCATGGTGGCCAGCATCTCGGCCAATTCCTCCCGGCGATAATCATCGGCGAACATCCTGGAGAGGCGCGGCAATTCTTCCAGTCGTCGGTGGGCCTCCGCCGTATTCTGGCGCAGAATCGTCCAGGGATCCGTCGGAATGCTCCTCATCCCGGCAACAATCGCTTCTGCACGAAGGCGCGCAGTGTTTCCTCAAAGGTCCTGACGTAATAGCCGAACGCAGCGGCGCCCCAACCGGATTCCGCTGGCAAGCACAGCTCCACCACCGTGTGGTCGTCATTCACGTAGAATTTCGGCAACAAGCCCATGGCGTTGAGCTGGTTCAACGCCGCCAGCGGTGCAGACCCTTTGAAATAGGAATTCAACACTAAAATGGCGAATTTGCCATCTGCGGCGGGCTTCAGGAAGCGAGCGAGCACATCAATGTCGAGCTTGAAATAGCGCACCACCGGCCCACCATCGGGACCGTTGAGAAGTTGATCCACATAACCGTTGGCGGCCAGGACAGCGCGGAATTCCTGAATGGATATCGAGTTAAGGACGGCATCCGGGATTCCGGCCTGCTCCGACGGTGTCACCATGCTGCGCGATCCTTTTCCATGAAACCGCCAGAGAATATCCGCCGCCATCGCCAGGGGCAATGTTTGCCTCATCCCGACCAACCCGCTACCATGCGCCCGGCGAAAGAGGGGGTGAGGCGCGGGTGATGGGCAACGGGGCCGCGATACGCGCCTATTTCCAGGACAAGGCGGACGGCTACGCCGCCGCCTGCGGTGCCGGGCCTTGGGCCTGGCAGCGGCGGCGCGAGGCGTCAGCCCTGATCGACCTGGCCGGCCCAGTGGCAGGCCAATCGGCGCTGGATCTCGGCTGCGGCGCTGGTTTCTATGCCGGAATGCTCGCCGATGCTGGCGCGGCCCCGGTGGTTGCCGTCGATGCCACCCCGGCCATGCTGGCCACCATCCGCGATCCCCGCATCGAACCCTTTCTTGGCGATGCCGCCACCGTCACCCTGGAGTGCCGCTTCGATCTGGTGGTGGTGGCCGGGCTGCTGGAATTCGTCGCCGATCCGGTGGCGGTGCTGGCCAATGCCCGCCGACATTTGGCATCGGGTGGGCGGGTGGTGGTGCTGTGCCCGCCCGACACCCTCGCCGGTCAGCTCTACCGCCGCTTCCACCGCCGCCACGGCTTTGAGATTACATTATTCGGGCGTCGCCAATTCGCCCGATTGGCCGAGCGGGCCGGGCTGGCACTATCGCGATCACGCCGCGTCTTTCCCTATGGCGACGTCCACCGGATGGCAGTGCCATGAGCAGAATCCTGATGTTGGTCAACGGCCTAGGCCTGGGCAATTCCACCCGCTGCCACGCCGTCATCCAACGCCTGCAAGCGGCCGGCGCCGAGATCGAAGTGGTGACCTCGGATAACGGTCTGTGGTTCTTTGGCGACAAGCCGGAGATCGGCCGGGTCACCGAGATCCCCTCGCTGCGCTACGGCCAGGCCCAAGGCCGCATCAGCATCACCGCCACCTTGGCCCAGGCTGGGACCATGCTGGATACGCTCCGTCGAGCCGAGGCGGTGGTGGCCGAGACCATCGCCCGTTTCCGCCCGGCGGCGGTGGTAACCGATTCGATCTATTCGCTGCGGCCGGTGCGCCGGGCCGGGTTACCGCTGGCCGCTCTCAACAATTCCGACATGGTGGCGCGCCGCGTGGCGCAGGGCGGCGCAGCGCCATCGGTACTGCCCCAATTCCTGGTGGTCGAGTTGGGCGATTACCTGTTTCACCGTCTGCTGCCGGACCTGGTGGTCAGCCCCCGCCTCGACCCCGCCGACCTCGCCGAGGCGGGGCCGTTCCGCCGGGTGGGGCCGATCGTTCGCGCCGCCTGCCAGCCCACACCGATCGCAAGCGGACCAGCGCGGCGCGTGGTGGTGATGCTGTCGGGGTCGGTTTTTGGCAGCCCGGTGGTGTTGCGGCGCCCGCGCCCCGGCCTGACAATTGACGTCCTGGGCCGTCCGGCACCTGCTGGGGAGCCAATTCCAGAGGGTGTCACCTATCACGGCAAGGTGCGCGATTCCCTGGCGCTGATGCAAGACGCCGATCTGGTGGTGGTCAATGGCGGCTTCAGTGCGGTCAGCGAGGCATTGGTGCTGCGAAAGCCGATGGTGGTGATCCCGGTTCCCCGCCATGCCGAGCAATGGGCCAATGGCGAAGCCATCCGCCGGCTGGGGCTGGGGATCAGCGCCACCGAGGACGAGTTGGAGAATGCCATCGATGGCGCATTGGCGCAGATCGGCGCATACCGCGCCGCCTATTCTGCTTTGCCAATGCAAACCGATGGCGCCGAGCAGGCGGCCCAACTGATCCTCGGACTGGCGGCTGGAGGCAAGCTGTGAAGGCGGTGCTACGCTTCGGCCAATATTGCTCGGTAGCGGTTCTAGCCGCCGGAGGGGACTGGCTGGTTTTCGCCCTGTTGGCCTCCGTGGCCGGCGTTGATCCGCTGGCCAGCCTGATGACCGCCCGCATCGTCGGCGGGCTGCTTTCCTTTATCAGCAATCGCAACTGGACCTGGGGCGGACGGCGCCAGATCGCGGTGACCCAGCAGGGGCGGCGGTTCCTGTTGCTGTACGCGATCAGCTATGCCCTGTCGGTGACGTTGTTCCGGCTGCTGACCGAGGGATTGGCGCTACCGCCCTATCCCGCCAAATTGGCCACCGATCTCGGCTGCTTCGTGGTGAACTACTTGGTGATGAACGCTTATGTGTTTCACGCACGGGCCGGATTCATGCGGCTGCTGGTTCCCGCCGATCCCAAGACGTTCTGGAACGCCAAAATCCTTGGCTGGGAGGCCAGCCGCTATGGCCGGCCGGGCGAGGATGTGGCGTCGTCGTCGCTGCGCTATCGCATGGATTCCGCAATCCGCCTGCTGGAGCCCCATTTGGCCGGGCGGAGGGTGGTAGAACTGGGCTGCGGCTCGGGCCTGCTGGCCGAGCGGCTGCTGGCGGCGGGAGCTTTATCCTACCAGGGCTACGACATTTCCGACGCGGCCATCGCCAAAGCCCGCGAGCGGGCGGCGGGGCGAGGGGCGATACGCTTCGACGTCGCCTCGGTGGCCGAGCTGCCGCCCCTGGGCGACGCCCTGGTGGTATCGCTGGGGCTGGTGGATTGGCTGAATGAGGCGGAACTCACGCATCTCTTCGCCCTGAGCCGACATGGTTCCTGCTTCCACGCCGTGTCGGAGCGGCGGCTATCGGCGACCCAACTGATTCACCGCGTCTATGTGCTGGCGTCCTATGGCTGGAAAAGCGGTTTCTATATGCCGCGCTACCATCGGGTCGAAGACCTCTCCGCCATCGCCGGCCGCCCGTTCAATGTCCATCGCCACCCGAAGCTGCGCTTCGGCATCTTCGTCACCGATCTTTAGCGGCAGCCGGCTGGGGGCGGGTCGGCTGTGGTGTGGGCGGTTGCTTCCAGGGTGGGGAGCGACAGCTCGCCAACAGAATCGCGGATACTGATGGGCTGGCGGCCGTCGGCGCCGATCAGCCAGAGGCGATAAGAACCGTCGGCCAATTGGAACACCGGCGAGCGCCACGGCGCCAGGGTCCCGCGCTGGGGCGAGCCGATGGTGACATTGGCGAAGCGGACCATCTGCGGCCCCTGCTCGCCGACGAAGCACAGCGACGGCGCCACGATCGAGCGGAAATACAGGCCGGTATAGCCCCGCAACAGGCTGCCATGCAGAACCGCGACATAGCCGCCGGCCTCGCGGCGAATTTCGATGCCGGTGGGAGAGGGGTGGCCGGCTTGAGGCACAGCGAAAATGGCGAAACCAGGCTGAGACGACGCGGCGGCCGGGGAATTGACCGGCAGATGCGCAGCCTCGAAGGCGGTGGGAATATAGCCGTTGGGGAAGGTCTTGAGGCAATTACCGTCGCGGGTGGTGTAGGCCACATAGAGGAAATGCGCGCTTTCCGCCACCGGCTCGCCAATGACGGCGCTCAGTCCGGCCAGGGAGGGTGACGCCGCCAGTCCCTTGCGCAAATCGGCATCGGCATCGGTCTTGGCGATGATCGCCAGGCACTCGTCGCGATTGCCACCCGATGCCGCTACCGGCAAGGTCTGGTACAGGAACGACATGTGGTTGGGGATGCCGTTGGAGACGACCATCCAGCGTCGGGATTCGGTGCGGCGGAATTGGGCGGCATGGGCCTCGAAGGCGTCGCGGTCGGCGTACAGGGTGGGCTTGATCGCGGCGGCTATCTCTGCCTCGGCCGCCACAGACCCTGGCTGGAAGGGCTGGTCGGCAAAGCCGGTAATGCCAAAGGCCAAGGGTCGGAGCGCGATCAGAAGGCATACCGCCGCGCCGATCACCGCCCCCGCAGGGCACTGGCGGCCCAACGCCACCACCAGGCGCTCGGCGGTAAGACCGACCAGGATAGCGGCGGCAGGAGCAACCGCCACCATGTGGCGGGCCAGCAGGTCCGAGGCCAAAGCGGTGACCACTGTGACCAACAGGATCAGCGGAAACAGCGCCACCGGCCTTGCGCCAAACAGGACGCGGCGCCGCCATCCCATGGCGATGGCTCCGGCCCCGGCCAGGACCAGCTCCATGACGTCGGCCAGGGCCAGTAGCGGGCGCGGCCACAAGCCTTGATCGCCGAAAACGTGGGCGCCGCCGCCGAACAAATCGGCAAAAATGCCCGCTTTCTGGGCCAGACGATCCACTTCCCAGAAGACGTAATTGGCCACCGCATCGCCCGGCAACGCCGCGGCGGTTTGCAGCATGCGAGCGCTGCCCGACAGAATGTTAGGAAGGTAAGGGATGGCGATGCCCAGCAACACCGCAAGAGCGTGATATCGGGTCAATCGCGGGCGATAAAAGGCAGTGGCCAACGCTAAACCGACCGCCACCTGGGTGATTTGCAAGTGGATCTGCATGCCGATGGCGATGGACGCCACCGCCATTCCCAGCGGCAGCGCCCGCCCACTGGCCAGAAAGCGATAGCCACACAAGGTCGCCAAGGTGGCGAAGATCAGAATGAATCCGGGGTTCCACACCCCCATGGTCTGAGCCAGAATCACTGAGCCGGCCAAGGCGGCGGCGATCAGGGCGCCGGCCAGTGGCGAGACCTCGCGGGCGAAGAACAGACCGATCAGCAGCACCGAGGCCGCAAACAGCAGTACCACCGCCAGATTGACCGCGATCACGCTGTGGCCAAGGGCCAGCAGGGCCGCCAGCAAAAGATAGAAGGCGCCACCGACGGCGCGGGTCCCGCCATTGCTTTCCGGACCGGAAAGAGGCCAATGCTCCGGCACCGCTAAGGCCCGCCACAAATCGCGATCACCCCAGATGGTCATGGCGGTATCACCCGCCGATGCCAAACGCCCGGCCAGCAGTACCAACACGGCCAGCGCCAGCAACGCCACCAGCATCTTGTCAGACAACGCGAATTTCATGAATTCAATCCCCCCGGCGGAGCGGCATCCTAGCCAAGTTCAATACGGGCGCGCAAGGCGGCGGCAATTTCGGCGAAGACACCGGGCCAATCGCCCCGCACCTTCTGACGGAATAGCCGGGCGGTGGGATACCAGGGGGAATCGGTGCGCTCCAGCAGCCACCGCCAGTCGGGAACATGCTTGAGCACGATCCACACCGGCCGCCCCAGTGCCCCGGCCAGATGGGCGACCGAGGTGTCCGAGGTGATGACCAGATCCAACGCCATGATCAGCGCGGCAGTGTCCTGGAAATCGCCCTGATCGTAGCCTTCCAGGCGGGTGACCGGAACGGTCCCGTCAATTTGGTCAAGGCCGTGTGCCTTTTGCAGGCTGATCAGCCGCACCGAGGGAATTTCGCCCAATGGGGCAAACAGCGCTAAGGGAATCGATCGGCCAAGATCGGCCTTGGCGCGGGGGTTGCCCTGCCAAACAATGCCGATCCGGTGCCCGTCGCGGGGCAGACGGGTTGCCCACCGTGCCACCAAATCGGGCGACACCGAAAGATAGGGCGTGGCCGCCGGCAGGCCTTCCAGCGTGGTCCCCAGCAGGCCGGGGATTGTGAGCAACGGAGCATGAATATCGAAGGCCGGCGGCGCCTGGCTGGCGCCGATCACGTCCACCCCTCCGCCGATGGAGGCAACCAGAGGCGCGAGCGCGTCCTGGACCTCCAGCACGACGCGCGCGCCTTGGGCGGCGAGCAGCGGAGCGAACCGGACGAATTGGAGCACGTCGCCAAAGCCCTGCTCGCCATAAAGGAAGAGAGTTCGGCCAGCCAAGGACTCGCCGGCCCAAGCAGGCTCGGCGAGGGTGCGGTGGCGCGCGCCGGCGACGCGCCAGCGCCATTCATGCTCGCGCCAGCCCTGGGCCAAATCGCCAAGCTGCAACAAGGCCATCCCCAAATTGTAATGGGCCTCGGGATATTCCGGATCGACCGCCAGGGCTCGGCGGCAGGCATTGAGTGCGCCGTCGAAGTCGCCAAGGTCTCGCAGGGCATGGCCGAGATTGGCCAAAGCGTCGGGCCGGGTGGGGTCGAGGGCTGCGGCACGGCGGAAGCAGGACGCCGCCTGGGCGGAATCAGAGGCGTCGAAGGCCTGTATGCCGTCGATGATGACTTGCCGCGCCAACAGGGCCTGAGCCTGATTGAGCGCGTCCCTAGCCTCTGCCCAGGCTGGGCGTTGGGCCACCACTCGGCGCAGCACCGCGGCGGCCTCGTCGTAATGGTCAAGCCCATGCAAGGTGGTGCCGAGATTGAAGCCAGCCTCGGCATAGGTCGGATCAGCGGCCACGGCCCGGCGATAGGCGGCCAGTGCGTCGGCATCACGGCCAACTGCCAACAGGGCGGTGCCGAGATTGGATAGCGCGAAGGCGTCGGTGGGACGAAGCGTCACGGCACGGGAATAGGCGGTGATCGCCTCGTCGAGGCGGCCAAGGCCCTTGAGAGCCACGCCAAGATTGAAATGGACGTCGGCAAGGTTGGGAGCCAGGGCGACGATCCTGGCATAGGCGGAAACGGCCCCGGCCAGATCGCCTCGGCTGTGGCAATCGGAGGCGAACGCCATCAAACGCTGTAGCTCGGTGCCGGACTTGCTTGCCGCACGTCGGTCTTTGCGATTCATCGCCTTGCCCGTCAGTTACCTCATCCGCTAGCCGTCATCCCCGCCTGCGCGGGGATGACAGGGGGAAAACGAAACAGGGGCCGCTTGCGCGGCCCCTGCTCGATCACTTCGACAGCCGTCTAAACGACGGCGGTCAATTTACCACTTCAGCTGAACTGCGGTCGAGAACGAGTTCACGAAGTAGCGCGGCGACACATCGTTCGGATTGAGCTGGCCACCAACGGTGTCATAGCCCTGAACGTTGTACGCGTAGTCGTTATCCTTCATGTAATCCAGGCCGTAGGTGACGAACCAAGTGAGGTTCGGCGCGAACTGGTAAGCACTGGTCACCTTCAGGCTTTGGACCTGCGACTGGATACCGGCAATCGGGCAGGTGGCGTTGGAGATGTTACCACCCGTGGCGTTGAGACCGCACTGGGCCCCGGCCACACCCAACACACCGTCAGAGATCGACTGATAGGTGTCGCCTTCGACGAAGGTGTAGGTCATCCCCAACTTCCACTCGTCCTTCGGCTTCCAATCGACGCTGGCCCCAGCGACATGGGTGATGTCGGTGGTTTGGCTGTTGATGGGGAAACCGTTGACACCGGTGGTGCTGGACGTCACCGCCGTCATGCCCTGGTTGTTGTGGAAGTTCTGCTCGTAATTATAGAAGACGTGAGCAGTGACACTCTTGATCGGCTCGAACGAAATGTCCGGACCAAACGACAGCACGGAATCACTCAGCATGCCCATGTCGTCGTTTTCAATATGGTACTTGTCGTAGGTATAGCGACCGTTGAAGCCAACCTGGACTTCCTCGATCGGCTGGTAACCCACGCGGGTCTTGAACTGATCCTGAGTCCGGCCCAACTGTAAGTACGGCACGCTGGCGATGCCGCCGTTATAGGCGGAATCGCTGGACGACATGTCGCTCGACGCCCGCACGGAGTGGCTATAGCCCGCCATGCCATCGACCGACTGGCTGAAGCGGCTGTTAACCCGCAACCACTCGGTGGTTTCCTTCATGTGATCGACAGCGGTGTAGTCGTTCTTCTGCGTATCGGCGTAGGTCAAACCAGCGCTAACGCGGGTGCTTTCCAGAACCCGATAGCCAGCCTCAGCCTTGGCGGTCTGCTTGGTCCAGCCCATGCGATAATGCGGCATGTTGTTGGACAAAGCGATACTGCCAGCGCCCGAGTCACCGTAGATCCCCGAACCGGCGCCGGTGCAGCTACTGTACACCGGGTTACACTGGTTGATGTTGGGGGTCTTGTCTTCGCGCTGGTCGTAGGTGTAGCTGACCTTGGTGTCGAGCCGCGGCAGCGGACGCGAGGTCAAGGCCAGATTAGCGAAGTAGGTGTTGACCAGACCGTGCAGCGACCCCGGCGACCCCGCCAACTCACCCTGCTGGGTGGTGGTGGTGTTAATCGAGGTGCCGGCCTGGAAAGCCTCGTTCTGCTTGGTCACGCCATACGCGAAATTGGCGTTCAAGCGCGTCACGGGGGTGATGTTGTAGGCCAGGCTGGTGTTCATGCCGATGGTATTGCTGCCAGGGGCCTGAGCAACACCGATGACGCCGCCGTTGGAGGGCGAGGCCAGGGCATTGTTCAGCATCTGAACATAGCTGTAGGGGTCGTTGTTGGAGAAGTTGGTGAAGTTCATCCCCATCGTCGCCTGCAGGCGCTTGGTATTGAACGCCATGCCGGCATCGTAGCGATCGGTGGTGTAGTCGATCTGCTCCGGATAGGTCGCGCCGCCGGAAATGCGGGCTGACTGCTCCATGAAGCCGGTCTTGTGCTCATGCTTGATGTTGGCCGAGTAGGTCACGGTGTCGGCCATGGTGTACTGACCACCAACCTGACCGACGTCGCGGCGGGTGCCCATGTACATGTTGGACGAATCGCGGGCGATGGTATCGGCCAGCGTCTGCGCGATCAAAGCGGCCGGCAGGTTGTGCAGGTTGGACGGCAGAGCATCCTTGGTGGTGAACGGCGTCGAGTAGCCGGTCGACTGGGCATAGCTGATGGCATCATAGGACGCCTTCACGCCCCAGGTGCCCTGCTGCCCGGCCTTGGCCGTGATCGAAGCGTCCGGAGCCTGCTGGGTAGCGTCCTCGCTGCCGAAGTCGAGGTTCTTGCCCACCACCGAGAAGTAGCGGGTCCCACCCGACTTCCATTCGTCCCGGCCCTGCAGCTTGAAGCCACCGAACACGAAGGCACCGGAATTGACCTGACCGGAATAGCGGCCGAAGACGCCACTGGTCTGGGTCTGACCGCGAACGCCAATCAGCGCTTCATTGTCGTAATTGGGCGCCTCGGCAGCCGCTGCCGGAGCAGCGGAGTCGAAATCGTCCTGGGCATGGGCGGCCAGCGGAGCCAGGCAAACGCTGGCGAGCGCGACCGCTCTCAAAGTGTACCGAGTATTCATATCACACCTCGTTGTTCGATCGCAGCGTCAGCGGAAGAGGCCAGCACCGGCGGGGTTGTTCGAGCCATGGATCTGCGTATGGCAGTTCAGGCAGGAACGCGGGCCGGTGTTGTCGCCACCACGGAAGAGATTGCTCTGGTTGCCGGTCCAATGGCTGGCCATACCGTTGGTGCCGGTACGGTCATGGCAGTCGGCGCACAGGACGGGCATCCGTTCGACCAGCAGACGCTGATTGTTGGAACCATGCGGAGCGTGGCACAGGGTGCAGTCTTCACGAACCGGCTGATGCTCGAACAGCAGCGGGCCGCGCTTCTCGGCGTGGCACAGGTAGCAGGTGTCGTTGACCCGAACTTCCTTCAGCAGCTTGGTATCGCCAGGGCCGCCATGGACGGAATGGCAATCGGCGCAAGCAACCTTGCCTTCGCGCATCGGGTGATGCGACAAGGCGAAGGATTCAGCACGCTGCTGGGTGTGGCACTTGAAGCACACGCCAGTCTGGGCATCCTTGTCCAGAGTCGCATCCTGGGTGGTGTGCAGGGTGTGACAGCTGGTGCAGGCATTGCCGTTGCTGTCGTGAGCGCTGCCCCGCCAATTGATGCGGGCGCTGTTCTCATGGCACTGCAAGCAGACCTTGTTGATGACCTCGGGCGACGACTTGTTGGGGCCATTGAACATGACGGCCGGAGCGGCGCGCTTCTCACCCTTGGCCGGGTGGGAATTCAGATGGTCCGGGCTGGCGCCGTGGCAGGTTTCGCAACCATGGTTGGCGTCGGACAACGGGGTCCGCATGTCGCCCTTCACCGCATGGGCGGTGCGCAGGATCTCGGCGCCCTTGCCGGTGTCGTGGCACTTCAAGCAGGTATCGGTCCCGCGCGCAGCGTAAACCGGCTCGGAAGAGGCCTCGTCACCGCCCGCAGCGGCGACAACCGCCTCGGACGTCGAAACGGCCGAAGTGTCGGCCGCGAGTACAGTGGAGGCCCCGAGGACGGCGAAAGCACCGCCGCACAAGAGCCCGAACAGCCATCTTTTTGCGCTCATCATTAACCCCTCTGTTCGGTAAGTCAGTCAGCAGCCCCCGCCCCCTTGGGGACGGGGCCTGCCTCCCGTCTTATTTCTTAAGAACGACGAAATCCGCAGTACCCGCATCGAGCACCAGCGTGTTTTCGAACGAAACGTAGTGGAACCGGCCCTTGGCATGACCGGAATGGATGGCGAAGCCGATTGTGTAGGTCTTGCCGGCAACGATGTCCTTGTAGGGCGCACCCGCCACCAGCGGACGGCTCAACGTCACCGAACCAATCGTGCCATCGGCCTCGACCTTGTTCGGAGTGATTTCGGCGCGCTTATCCAGAATGGTGCCCGACACCGCGACCGCCTTGGCGCCCGGATTGAGGCGAGCCTGCCAGTATTCCAGATAGGTCCCGG
>Ga0316222_1003786_pt1 | contig 14501 bp, 9 predicted proteins | sample TBH18011metaG_FD_206008 | JGI IMG/M metagenome (GOLD analysis project Ga0316222, IMG submission 206008) | Freshwater microbial communities from Trout Bog Lake, Wisconsin, USA - TBH18011 | ecosystem: Environmental > Aquatic > Freshwater > Lake > Hypolimnion/Profundal zone | place: USA: Wisconsin...
TGGACGACGACTGGAAGGGCTTTAGCCGCATACTGCATCAGTTCGGTGACCGTTGGCGCGATGGCGGTCATGTTGGCGAAAAGGTGTTTGCAGAGCTGCAGCCGCTGTGGAAGCAGGCCATTGGCAATGCCGCAGCGCCGCTGGAGGCACTGCAGGCCCAGAGTCTGGCCAACCGTCAGGCCATGATTGAAGAAGCCAAGCTGCTGGGCGCAGCCCCCATGCTGCGCGTGGACGCCGTCAAGGCGCTGCAGCAGCGCTGGCAGGCCGAGGCGCATACCGTGCCCATGGACCGGCGCCAAGAGCAAAAGCTGTGGGATGCCTTCCGCAAGCCGATTGATGACGCCTTCAACCGCAAGACCGAGGAACGCGAAAAGGCCCAGACCACGCTGAATGCACGTGACCGCATGGTGCTGGATGCCTCCAAGGCCCTGGAAGCCGCCAATGCGTCGGGTGATGCCCAAGCCATACGCGCGGCCATGGCTGCACTGGATGCCGCGCTCAGCGGACAGGCCCAGGCCCAGGCCGAAGCCAAGCAAGCCAGCGTGCAGGAAGATGCCGCCAAGGCCGCCGTGCCCACCGAGGCATCTGCGGGCGGCGAGGCCCAGGTTGACGCTGTGGCCGTGGACGCGCCAGCCGCTGAAACCCCTGCAGAAGAGGGCGGGGCCGCAGCGCCTGCACCGGCCCCCGTGCCAGTGCTGCCCAAACCCAAGCCCGTCATTGCCATGCGCGGCGATGACCGCCCTGGCATGAAGAAAGAAACCCCGGCCCTGCCGGCCCGTGGCGGCAAATGGAATGACCGCAAGGACGCGGGCGGCCGCGATAGCCGAGATGGCAAGTCGGACTTCGGAGGCCGTGGCGATGACCGGCCTCGCGCCGCCTGGCAAGAGGCTCCACGTCTGGGCGATGCCGCCTTCCGCGCTCAGCGCGAAGCCCTGGAGCATGCCCAATTTGTACTCAAGAAGCTGGCGGCCCAGGCCCATGGCGAGGCCTTGACGCACCTGCTCACCGCCTGGGAAAAGCGCGATGCCGCCTTGCTGCCCTCCGGGCAGGAACTCGGACCCCGGGTGGCGACGCCCACTCGCAGCGTCTGGCAGCAGGCCCTGACCGGCGCCTTGCCTGCCGCCAAGGGTGCGGATCCGGCAACGTCCTTGTTGCGCCTGGAAATGGCCGCCGAAGTGCCCACGCCGGCCGAGCACCTGACGGCCCGCCGCATGCTCCAATTGCAGTTGCTGACACGCCGCAACGATCCGGCACCCGCACAGACCTGGGGTCAGGATACGGCCCAGGTCCTGTCGGGGGCCTTCAATGCCCAGGATGCCAGGCGCCTGCAAAATGTGCTGAAGGTGCTGCTCAAGCACTAAACTGAAACCGCCGCTCCCGCTCCTTGGGCGGGAGCGGCGGCTGCCCCGCGGCCAGCGTAGGGCCCATGGCTTGAAAGGGAATCAAGGTATTTTCGGGACACTGGCCGAACGCAATTGCTATAGTCAATAAACCTCACTACAGTCGGGCAGGAGCATCCGCAAGACTGCGGAGCCAATACAAAACAAGCGAATGACCATGCAGCCAATGAGCGACCAGTCTTTTGACGCCAGCTACGCACGATGCGTACAGCAACTGAACTGGGCCGTGCAAAGTCTGGACGGTGAAATGAGGGATTCACATTCGGCAGACACGGCCGAGTTGATCATTCAAAGCATGACGGGTGCCTGGCGCTTCTTCCATACACCAGAGCATATTTTTGAAGTCGGCCGTGGTGGGGACGCGATTGAGGTGTTGGCTGCGCTGTTCCATGACGCGGTCCACATCCAAGCTGACAATGGTGTCAGCGTCAACATCGGCATGCTGATTGCGCCTTTTATCCGGGAAACCGGCAAGGCATTAAAGATAACGCCGTCGGAGCAAGCCAAGTCTGACCCGGTTTTTGAAATGGTGTGCCTTTTGTTCGACTTTTCGGCCGGGCAAAAATTATTGCCCGCCAAGGGGCAGAACGAGTTTTTGAGTGCCCTGGTGGCGGCGAAAAGCATGGAACAGGTACTGGACCTGCAGAGCCTCACGCAAATGGCCGCCTGCATAGAGTCCACCATTCCGTTTCGCAAACCTTTGGCTGACGGGCGGACATCCTCGGACGTGCTGCGGCACAGGTTGTGCCGCATCAGCGACCGGTTTGCCTTCGGCTGGGATGCGCAGCAGCTTGACGCTGCCGTAGGCCGAGCGGTGCGCCTTGCCAACCGCGATGTGGAAAACTTCTCCCATCCGGCATCGGCCGAGTTTTTGAACAACACCTGGAACCTGATGCCAGAGACCAATCACGAATTGTTGGGGGCCTACTCCTACACCGTGTCCGGTTACCGCAAGTCGCTGCAAAAAATGGAAAGTTTCATGCGGGAACTGACGCCACAAGCGGTGTTCCAGCAATACCTGCAGGAACCCGCGGACGCGCTTTTTTCGGACATGTTGGAGCGCACGGCAAAGAATTTGTCGATTGGCAGGTTGTATCTGGGCAGCAAGCTGCTGTCCATTGCCATCATTGAGGCCGTGTCGCTGCGGCTGGGATCTGAAATTCCGCTGGCGACCATGATGGGCGAGTTGCCCCAGCGCGGCACGATCGATGCGCAGTTGGAGACATTTTTACCACCGGTCACTAGTCCGTTTCAGCCGCAAGACGCCCTGGAGCGGGAAGTACTGGCTCTGTTGGAGACCGGGCGCACGCTGGAGTCTGACTATGACGTCAAGCACTCGCCGGTGGCCAGCTTCGTGGTCCGGTCCATTGGCTTTGCGCATTCTTGGCAACTGTTGGAGCAGGCGCGCGCCTTTTTTGGGCGGGAGATCAGCGGCGAGCAGTTTCTACAGGCCTGTAACCCGCAGATTGTGGAGGCCATTGTGAGCGGCGCCTGCCAGGTTTTTGAAATCCGACGCGAAGCCATTCGCAACCGCGCAGCCTGATCGCTGCTGTCTTGGCAAAGAAGATGAAGTTTTTCCTTGTGCATCGTGTCGCTAAGTCGCATCTTGCCCGGGGTGTGACGTGCCCATGACGACGAACGCTCCCGAGCTGCATGTGCCGGAGCTGGACTCGCTGCTGGAATGCCTGCTGATGGTGGCGCGAGCCCATGGCGAGTTGCCCACGCGTGAAGCACTCATGGCCGGCCTGCCCGCTGAGCAGGCCCGGCTGACGCCTTCCCTGTTTGAGCGCGCCGCCAAGCGCGCGCATCTGAATAGCCGTTTCGTTAAAGTCCCGCTGAGCGGACTCAAGGACGGTCTGCTTCCGGCGATTGCAATGCTGCAGGGCCATCAGGCCTGTGTGATTCTGGACTTCAACGAGGACCGCTCGCAAGTCCGCGTGGCCTATCCGGAGCTGCCGGATGCGCCGGTGAGCGTGTCGCTGGAAACGCTGCAGGCCCAGTACCTGGGCAGCTCCATTTATGTGCGGCCCGCGCATCGCTTTGATGCACGCACCCCTTCGGTACGCCAGGCCCGCCAGGGCCACTGGTTCTGGAGCGTGATGGCCGAAAGCCGACCGCTTTACCTGGATGTACTGTTCGCTGCTTTGCTGGCCAATCTGTTTGCGCTGGGTATGCCGCTGTTCACCATGAATGTGTATGACCGTGTGGTGCCCAACCATGCTTTCGACACGCTGTGGGTGCTGGCCTTTGGCCTGTTGCTGATGCTGCTGGGGGACCTGGTGCTGCGCACCATGCGCGGTCGCTTTGTCGACCTGGCCAGCAGCAGGGTCGATGTCAAGCTGTCGGCCTACATCATGGAGCGCGTGCTGGGCACCCGCATGGAGCAGCGCCCGGTATCCGCCGGCTCCTTTGCCTCCAATCTGCGCGCCTTTGAGTCGGTGCGGGATTTCATCAGCTCGGCCACGGTGGTCGCCTTTATCGATCTGCCGTTTTCGCTCATCTTTCTGCTCGCCATCGCCTGGGTCTCGTGGATGATGCTGATCCCGCTGGTGCTGGGTTCGCTCCTCATGCTGTTGTATTCTCTGTCGGTGCAGGGCCGCATGCACGAACTGGCCGAAACCACTTACCGCGCCAATGCCCAGCGCAATGCCACCCTGATCGAAGGGCTGGTGGGTTTTGAGACCATCAAGGCCCTGTCGGCCGAGTCATCGATTCAGACCAAGTGGGAAAAGAGTGCTGCCCTGCTGGCACGGGTGGGCGCGCAGCTGCGCCTGCTGTCTTCCACCGCCGCCAGCGCTTCGGCCTTTGTGCAGCAGTTCATCAACCTGGCCATCGTGGTCATCGGCGTCTATGCGATTTCCGAAAAAGAGCTCACCATGGGTGGCCTGATTGCCTGCACTATGCTGGCCGGACGCGCCATGGCGCCGGTGGGGCAGGTGGCCGGTCTGCTGGTGCAGTTCCACACTGCGTCCACGGCGCTGACCTCGCTGGACGAAATGATGAAGCGCGACGTGGAGCGCCCGGCCGGCGCCAACTACATCAGCCGCGGCCGCTTGCAGGGTGCCATCGACTTCCGCAATGTCAGCTTCAGCTATCCCGGCCAGGCCGCACCCTCGCTGCAAAGCTTAAGCTTCAAGATCACGCCGGGCGAGAAGGTGGCGATTCTGGGGCGCATAGGCTCCGGCAAGACCACGCTGGAAAAATTGATCCTGGGCCTGTACCTGCCCACCGAGGGTGCCGTGCTGGTGGACGGCATCGATCTGCGCCAACTGGACCCGGCCGAACTGCGCAGCCAAATTGGCTATGTGCAGCAGGACGTGATGCTGTTTTACGGCACGCTGCGCGAAAACATCACCTTGGGGGCGCCGCTGGCGCAGCATCAGGACATCGTCAAGGCGGCCGAAATCGGCGGCGTGTTGTCCCTGGTGAACCAGCATCCGCAGGGTTTTGACATGCTGGTGGGCGAGCGCGGTGAGTCCTTGTCCGGTGGTCAGCGCCAGGGTGTGGCGATTGCACGCGCCGTCATCAACGACCCGCCCATTCTGCTGCTCGATGAGCCTACCTCCAACATGGACTACTCCAGCGAAGAGGACATCAAGCGCCGCATGACCGAGTACGCCAAAGACAAGACGGTCGTACTGATCAGCCACCGAACGGCGCTGCTCGATATGGTGGACCGCATCATCGTCATGGATGGCGGGCGCATTGTTGCAGATGGTCCCAAGGAGCAGGTGGTCAGCGCTCTGCGCCAGGGTCGCATTGGAAAGGCTGCCTGATGGCCTGGTTTGGCGAAAAAGCCTTTCACCGCACCGGCCAACTGGTGCAAAAGACGGCGGCATACAGCCAAGCCACCTTCGGTCCTCTGGTCAAGCGCCTGACTCCGGTGGAGGACAGCGAATTTACCGATTGGGAAGGCGAGGCCGACTGGACCCGGCTGCAGCAAGACCCCTTGCGCGCCCGCTTGCTGATGCGCGTGGTCGGTATCACCCTCATCGTGCTGATCGTCTGGGCGGCCTTTGCCAAGGTCGATGAAGTCACCCGCGGCGAGGCCCGTGTGGTGCCCACCAGCCAGGTGCAGATTGTGCAGAGTGTGGACGGCGGCATCGTCGAGGAATTGATGGTCAAAGAGGGGCAGGTGGTCGAAGTCGGGCAGATCCTGATGCGGGTGGATCCGACCCGCTTTGCGTCCAACCTGCAGGAAAGCCGTGTCAGCCAGGCCGCATTGAAGGCCAAGCAAATGCGTTTGAACGCCCTGACACGCGGCACGGCCTTTAATCCGCCGGCCGACCTGATCAAGGAGGCGCCCGAGGCGGTGGCCCAGGAGGCCCGGCTGTACGAATCACGGCGCGCAGAAATCAGTGCGCAGGTGTCGATTTCGCAAAACCAGTTGGCGCAGCGCCAGCAGGAGCTCAATGAAATGCGGGCTCGCAAGGACCAGGCAGACCGCACCTTGGAGCTGATGACCAAGGAGCTCAACGCCACCCGTCCCATGATTGCCAGCGGCGCCGTCTCCGAGGTGGAGGTGCTGCGGCTGGAGCGCGAGGTGGCCCGCATCCGGGGTGACCGTGAACAGGCCATTGCGCAGATATCGCGCGTGCAATCGGCCATTCTGGAGGCCACGCGCAAGATCGAAGAGGTCACTCTCACCGCCCGCAACCAGATGAGCGGCGAGCTGTCCGAGACCATGGGCAAGCTGGCCGCCATGAGTGAGAGCGGCAAGACCCTGGAAGACAAGGTCAAAAAGGCGGACATCCGCTCGCCCATGCGCGGCACCATCAAGCGCCTCTTGGTCAACACCCTGGGAGCCGTGGTGCAGCCGGGCAAGGAACTGGTGGAAGTGGTACCGCTGGACGATGCCCTGATTCTGGAGGTACAGATTGCGCCCAAGGACATCGGCTTTTTGCGTCCGGAGCAAAATGCCACGGTCAAGTTCAGCGCCTATGACTATTCCATCTACGGCGGCCTGACGGCAGACGTCATCAACATCGGCGCGGATTCGGTGCTGGATGAAAAGGGAAATGCCTTCTACCATGTGCGGGTGCGCACCCACAGGCCCAGCCTGGGGCCGGGATTGCCCATTATTCCTGGCATGGTGGCGCAGGTCGATATCCTGACCGGCAAGAAAACGGTGCTGTCCTATTTGCTCAAGCCGGTGCTGCGCGCCAGGGCCAACGCCTTGACCGAACGATGAATAGCCAACACTTCTTCCTGACCAGCGGCCAGCGCAGACCCAGTCCGCGCTGGCTGGAGGCCTTTGCCCAAGGTCGGTGCTTGCTGCCCGCAGACCTGCCTACGGCCCTGCTCGGGCTAGCGCCTAAGCAGTGCATTGTCTGGTTGAGCAATGACGATCTGCAGTGGCGCCAGATGCTGGCTCTGGTGGTGAAAACCATGCCAGGCGCCCGGGTGGTCCTGCTGTCGGGCACGCCGGAACCTGCGGAAGGCATGGCTGCGTTAGACGCCGGCGCCTTGGGCTACACCCATTCCTATGCCTTGCCCGAGTTGCTGCAAGAGGTTGCGATGGTTATTGGGCACGGCGGTCTGTGGGCCGGCCCGGATCTGCTCAAGCGCTTGGTGGCGGCCACCTCGGCGGCCTTGGCAAAATTACCCGTACCCGCCAGCGGTGCCAGCGCCACCGCACGGGACACTGCTAAGGCCTGGCTCAGTCTGTCTGCCCGCGAGGCGCAGGTGGCCCAGTGTGTGGCGCAGGGCAAATCCAACAAGGAAGTGGCTGAGCAACTCTTTATCTCGGAGCGCACCGTCAAGGCCCACCTGGGCGCGGTCTTTGAAAAACTGCACGTGCGCGACCGGCTGCAGCTGGCCCTGTTGGTGGCAGCCATTGGTGCCAGCGGCCGGGTCATGGTGGATTCTGCCGCATGACCGACGCAACATCCAACATATCTGATGCATCCAACGGGCGCGACGCACTGCCGGCCCAAACACTGAGCGAGTCGGATGCTGCCATCGCGCGCGTTCTGGAAGACCTGATAGATACCCTGATTGCCCGGGGCGTGATCCAGTTCACCGACCTGCCCGAAGCAGCACAGGCCAAGCTGCTGTCGCGGCGACAAAGCCGTGCCAAACTAAAGGATTCGCTGCAATTGCTGCCGGGAGATGGTGATGGTGGTCTGCTGTAAGCACGGCCGGTATTCACCCGGCAGGGCTATTTCGTGGAGTTGAGCAAAGAATGACAATGATCGCGTGGAATCACGGTAGTATCAACGTAAAGGTGCGCCATAAGATGCGCCGTATAGGTACAAATTTCTTCCAATTCAAAAATTAAGGCGCATGTCAAACGCATTGAAACTGTCACTTCTGGTTGTCGCAGCAGCCATAGGCTTCACTGCCAGTGCGTCCCCGCAGTCCAATCTTCCTGACGCCTTGGCCCAGGCGGTGCGCAAGGCTGTGGCCAGCAACCCCGAGGTGCAGGCCAAATGGAACGCTTTCATGGCGGCCGACAGTCAGCGTGATATCGCCAAGGCCGGTTTCCTTCCGCAGATAGACCTGACGGCCTCCGTAGGCAATGAAAGCCGCATTACAGGGGGTGTCAATCTGGGCAGTTACGACCTGTCCTCCGCACAGATCAGCCTCAATCAGATTCTGTTTGACGGCTTTTTCACCCGCCATGAAGTCAAGCGCTTGGGGGCGGCCAAGCTCACCCGCTATTACGAATTGCTGGAAGTCGCCGAGACCACGGCGCTGGAGGCCACCAAGGCCTATGCCGATGTGGTGCGCTACCGCGAACTGGTGGACTTGGCCACGCAAAACTATGTGGAGCACAAGCAGTCCGCGATTCTGGTGGAAGAGCGGGCCAGCTCAGGCGTGGGCCGCCGGGTGGACGTGGAGCAGGCCAATGGTCGGCTGGCGTTGGCCGAGTCGAACCTGCTGACCGAGCTTACCAATCTGCACGACGTCAGCGCACGCTATCTTCGCGTGATTGGCGAGAAGCCCCCCAGCAGCTTGCCCGGACTGCCCGAGCCCTTCCGGCTAGCCGGCTTGCCTGCGTCCGTCGAGCTGCTGTTGCGCGAGGGACTGCAACACAGCCCCAGCTTGTTGGCCGCAGTGGAAAACGCACGCTCCAACCGCATGGCGGTGGATACTGCTCGGGCAGCCTACCTGCCCAGGTTCGATTTGCAGGTGTATGGCACGCAGGGTAACAACACCGGTGGTGTCATCGGCGACAGCCGTGCCACAGGGGCCGCGATTGCGCTGACTTACAACCTGTTTCGCGGCGGTGCTGACAAGGCCAAGGAGAAACAGGCAGTCGGTCTGGCCGACCTGGCCCGCGACTTGCAGGAAAAAACCTGCCGTGATGTGCGCCAGACCTTGTCGCTGGCCTTTAGCGATGTGCGTTCCCTGAACGAGCAGCTGGTCTACATTGACCGGCATCGCCTGGCCACGGAGAAAACGCGGGAGGCTTATCGCCAACAGTTTGATATCGGCCAGCGCACCCTGCTCGATTTGTTGGATACCCAGAACGAGTACTTTGAAGCCTCGCGTTCCTACATCAACTCCCGCCATGACCAGGCAACGGCGCAGGCCCGAACGCTCGCAGCCATGGGGCAACTGGTTTCGACCCTGGGCGCCAATCGCAGTGATATTCCCACGGCCGAAGATGCCGGTGCGCAGTCAAAGGGGGTCGACGCGGTCGACCTGTGTCCGTTGGAGGAAACTGTGGTCGAGACGCTGGAGAAGATCAAGGCCGAGTTAGCGCCGCCCCCGCCCGTGCGCTCCAAGCCCGCACCGCTTGCTATGCCGGTCGCCTTGCCTGTCGCCGCTCCGGTAAAGGATTGCGGTCGCATTACCTTGCTGCCGGATGAAGACGGCAAGGTGGGCCGCGTGTTTGTCAAGGGTGATCATGGCGGTGAAGTCAATCTTGACAGGGCCTACGCATACAGCAGCGACGGCTGCGATACCTTGGTACCGCTCCAGTCGAGTGCCGAGGAAGTCCAGCAGCGCTATGCCGCGGTGGTCGAAAAATTGCCGCCGCATGCGCGCCATTACCTTATTCATTTTGCCCTTGGCACGGATGAAATGCTGCCCCAGTCCGCTGCAGTCATCGATGCACTGATGGAAGACTTGCGCAGTGGCAGCACGCCGGAGGTCAGCATCGTTGGTCACGCGGACAAGCTCGGAAATGCCGAAAGCAACCTGAAACTGTCGCATCGCCGGACCAGGGCGGTGCATGCGCTGTTGATGAAACGCGGGGTGCGCAAGCCCAGCCGTATCGAACAAGCCTGGCGCGGCGACAAGGAGCCCCTGCCAGGCACCGAAACAGCCCGGGTTGCGCCGCGTAACCGTCGCGTGGATGTAAAAATTCAATAGGGGAAATGGCCGTGGAGGCCGACATTTAAAGGAAAGAGCATGTGCATCACCCCAGGGGTATTGTCTGCGAGGCTGTTGCTGGCAGCACTGTCCACTTTGTTGATGGCAGGCAGTTGCCGCGCCGAGGAAACGGTGGCCGGCATCATCAAGAAGAAGGAAGGCCAAGTGGAGATTGTGCGCGCTGGCAAGTCGTTTGCGGCAGAGGTGGGCAGCACGATACTGCCGGGTGATGTGCTCAAGACAGCAAAGGGTTCCAGTGTCGGCGTCATGCTCAAGGACGAAACCCGCATGGCAGTGGGCCCGGGCAGCCAGATGGCTCTGGACCGTTACGCCTTCAATGCAGAAACCAAGGAAGGCAACATCCTGGTCAACGTAGTCAAAGGCACGTTTTCCATGATCTCCGGGCTGGTGGTGAAGCACAATCCGACCAACTCCCAGATCAAGACGCCCACGGCTACTGCCGGTATCCGTGGCACCAGTTTTGTGGTGGAAGTGCCCTGAACCGACCGCTTATTGGATGCCGGGGCCGGTGGCGCCGTCAAAACCCAACTGGGCCAGCAGGGCCAGGTCTGCCGGTTGTTCCACACCCAGAGCCACCACGGTAATGCCGATGGAGTGAGCCACCTTGCACAGCCCCATCAGGAACTCCTGATTGCCCGGGTTGTCGGCAATGCCGCGCACATAGCTGGGGTGGACCTTGATGTAGTCCAGTGCCAGGTCGGCCAGCTTGTCACTCTCGGCAAAGCGCTGACCGAAATATTCCACGCCGATGCGGCAGCCCAGTGCCTTGAGGCTGCGCGCAAGGTCGCGAAAGGCATCCAACTGGCGAAACACGCCGTATTCCGGCACCTCAAACCACAGCCGTTTGCAGACCTCCGGGTAGGCCTTGAGCAGCTTGGCCAGTTCGTTGCGGAAGTGGAAGTCGGCGATGGTTTCGGCCGATAGATTGACGGCCACATCGCCGCTGCTGCTGTGCAGGTAGTCGATCGCCATTTTGACCACACCCAGATCCAGCGGCGCCGTCAGGTTGAGCTGAGCGGCCATGGGCATAAAGTCGCCCGCCGTCATCAAGCTGCCTGCGTCATCCATCTTGAGGCGGATCACACTCTCGCGGTGCAGGGAGCTTTTGCCATCTCCGGAGATCACCGGATAAAAGCTCAATGCCAGCCGTCCACCGGCCACTGCTTCTGTCAGCAAGTTGCGCCAGGTCTCCGCCGCAATGGCGGGCTTGGCATCGACGTCATCCAGCGCCTCGTAGGTATTGCTGCCCTTGTTGGCGGCCTTGGCCAAGACCTCGTCCACACTGGAAAGCAGACTGCCCAGGTTTTGATTGCGCTTGTAGCGCACGGCGCCAATATGGAACAGGTCGGGCACCTTGTCTTGCCATTTCGGTAGTACCTTGCTGCTGAGCCGCTCAAAAATGTCCTTGGCGGCTTCTATGGCAGTGGCGTGACTGGGGCAGACGATGGCGAATTCAGCGCCCTTGACCCGGCCGGCACGCTGGCCAATGCGGCCATTGCCACTTTCATACAACTCGGCGCCGATTTCCTTGAGCAGCGCATCTGCCGCCTGTCGGCCCAGCACGGCGTTGAGTTCATTCAGGTCCCGCAGGCGCACCATGACCAGGCTACCGCTGGCACCAAACTGGTCGCCGCCAAGCACCTCCCGCAGGTGCGACAAAAAGTACTCGCGGCTGGAAAGCCCCGTGACCGGGTCGCGATTGACTTTTTTGCGCAGCGTCTCCAGCCGTGCCGACTCTTCGTTGAACATGGTCTTCAGGCGGCCCACCATGTCGTTCATGCCGTGCGCCAACGCCTTGAGTTCGGGGGTGCGCGGCTCCGGAATCAGGATAAAACGGCGCTCTGCGATGGCCTTGGCCTGGCCCACCACATCGTCCAGTGGCCGGGTGATCACGCGCAGCAGCAAGGTCCCGGCAATGCCGGTGCCTATGCCGCCCAGCACAAACCACAGCAACAATTGCAGCGTGCCATCCCACAGGCTCCTGTACACGTATTGCTCCTGGCTGGCCAGGGTCAATGTGCCGTATTGCTTCCAGTTGTCCTGAATCAGTGCCTGACCGGGCTGTACCTGAATGGGTATCAACCGAACGAACCATTCGGGCGCGCCTTCCAACTTGCCCTCGAACACGCGCTCCACCAGGGTTTCACCCTTGGGCGACACGATGCGGATAAAGCGGTAGTGACCGGCATCAAACTGGGCTGCCACCTGCAACTCCACCATCACCGGGTCCTTGGGCAGCTGCGACAGCGACAGGGCCAGCGCCGTCGCGTTGTCTATGTTTTTCACCTGCAGCTGTTGTTGCAGATACTGCCTGGCGGACAGTACGCTGGTGACCGTGCTGGCTGCAAACGCCATCGCCATGACCAGGAGAATGGCTATCCATAGTTGCTTGATGAGTGACATGGTGATCTCGCTGAATGGTTCGAGGGTAGGGCACGGTGCAAGGCTCCGGTTCCACACTGCCGGGTCTGAAAAATTTCAGCCAGCACGCGCCATTTCCAGAATGTCAGCCTCGCTGATTTCATCCACCTGATCGGCCGACAGGAACCGGTCCGCGTAGGTCATGTAGGCTTTTTTCACCATGAAAATTTCAAACAGATCGGGATCAATATGCCCGGTGGCCGCCATCTTGGCCAGGATCTGGAGTGCCTGAGATAGCTTCATCGCGCTCTTGTACGGGCGGTCGCCGGCGGTCAGTGCCTCGAAGATGTCGGCGATGCCCATCATGCGGGCCTGCAGCGACATCTGCTCCTTCTTCAGGCCCTTGGGGTAGCCCTTGCCGTCCATGCGTTCGTGGTGGCCGCCGGCGTACTCCGCGACGTTGCGCAGATGGCGCGGCCAGGGCAGTTGCTCCAGCATCTTGTTGGTGGCAACGATGTGGTTGTTGATGATCTCGCGCTCCGCTGGCGTCAGGGTGCCGGCGCGTATGCACAGATTTTCCACCTCGTTTTCGCTCAGCATCGGCAGACGTTCGCCGGTTCCATTGATCCAGGTCCGTGAGGCGGCTATGTCATTGACCCTTTGCTGCTCATCGGTGCTCATGAATTCGCTGCCGGTATTGCTTCTGCGCAGAAATGCTTTTTGCGCGTCCAGCGTGGCCAGGTCGGCCTGGTAGGCCGCTTCCAGTGCCTCCTCCTCGGCCCCAGGCGCATCCGTTGTCAAGGCCAGCCGGGCCTCCAGCAGGTGGATGCGGGCGTCGCGCTTGAGCAACTCGATCCGGGTGTCGACCAGTTCAATGCGGTCGAACAGGGTTTGCAGCTTGGTCGCCTTGTCCACCACATGCACCGGCGTCACGATCTTGCCGCAGTCATGCAGCAAGCCGGCCAGGCGCAGCTCGTAGCGGTCCTTGTCGGTCATCCGGAAGGCGGCATAGGGGCCGGTCTCCATGGCCTCGGTGGCATCGGCCAGTATCATGGTCATCTCCGGCACGCGCTGACAATGGCCGGAGGTGTAGGGCGATTTTTCGTCAATGGCGGCGTTGATCAGATTCACCAGGGATTCAAACAGGTGCGTCAGTTGCTCTATCAAACGGCGGTTGCTCAAAGCGACCGAGGCCTGTGAGGCCAGCGACTCCGCCAGCCGCTGGTTGGTGGTGCTGAAGGGAATGGTCTGCCCGGTCTTGGGGTCCTTGGCGTTGATCAGCTGCAGCACGCCGATGATGGTGCTTTCGTGGTTCTTGAGCGGCACCGTCAGAAACGATTGCGATCGGTAGCCGGTAGCCTTGTCAAATTCGCGCGTGCCGGAAAAATCGAAACCCTGCTCGAAGTAGGCATCGGCGACCGTCACCGTCTTGTCGTTGAGGGCGGTATGGGTGGCCACCAGCGCGTTATTGGGCTGACCATCGGGTTTGATCAGCGACAGGGGCGCAAAGTTGATGGCCTTGCCGGTGGTTCCACCCATGGCAATGCCCATGGAATTGGTGCGCATGATCTCGAAGGTCAGCGCGTGCTGGAGCTCATCGAGCAGGTAAACGGTGCCGCCGTCGGCACAAGTCAGGTCCTGTGCGGCAATCAGAATCTGCTCCAAGAGGCGCGGCAGGTGGTGCTCCTTGGACAGGGCCGCACCGACCGAATTCAACTGATCAAAGCGATCCAGCAGTTCCTTGATGGTTTCCATAATTTTCTATTTCCAACCCTGAGGGTTCCGGCCAAAAAAATAGTGCGGGCAGTGCGCGTCGGTCGGGCGTCGAACAGGGACCAAACGTTGGCCAACACGGGTGACACCCGCATGGCACGATTATGGCGGCATTGCCGGACTTGTTGAAGCAATGTTGATGCGCGCCCAGCTGGGTCGGCCCGACTCGGGCGCGCACAGCCGGAGTACGTCGGCGCGGGGCCGCGCCGCGCCCAGGCACCAGTCGCTCAGGACCAGACGCCGCAGCCCAGGGGCCAAGGCATGGTCGCCGGGCTGGTGGGTGTGGCCATGCACCATCAGCGATGCATGGGCCGAGTCGAGCAGGGCGATGGCTGCCGCGTCGTCCACATCCACAGGGCTGGCGGCAGATTGTTTGCGTGATTCGCTTTGGGCGCGGATGGAGCGTGCCATGGCCTGCCGCTCGTGCAAGGGCTTGGACAGAAAGTCGGACTGCCATGCGGCACTGCGCACGGTCTGCCGAAACGCCTGGTAGTCGGTGTCAGCGGTGCACAGGGCATCGCCATGGGTCAGAAGAATGCGTTGTCCGCAAAAAGTCAGCACGCTGGGGTCTGCCAGCGCCGTGGACCGGCAGGCCTGCATCAGGGCTGCGCCCATCAGGAAGTC
>Ga0316222_1003791_pt1 | contig 14487 bp, 11 predicted proteins | sample TBH18011metaG_FD_206008 | JGI IMG/M metagenome (GOLD analysis project Ga0316222, IMG submission 206008) | Freshwater microbial communities from Trout Bog Lake, Wisconsin, USA - TBH18011 | ecosystem: Environmental > Aquatic > Freshwater > Lake > Hypolimnion/Profundal zone | place: USA: Wisconsin...
GGTGGGGCGGCGGCCGAAATTGGCGACGCCGTCATGCCAGCGGGTGGCGCCGCCGGCATCGATGCCGGCGCGCACGGCGTAGACCCCGGCGGCCGGGCGCTGGTAATCGGCCAGGGCGATATTGGCGGTGGGGAAGCCGATGGTGCGGCCACGAGCGTCGCCCTTTTCCACCCGACCCTCGACCTCCCAGTAATGGCCGAGCAGGCGGGCGGCCTCGGCCGGCTGGCCGGCGATCAGGCAGTCGCGCACCCGGGTCGAGGAATAGGCCTCGCCCCCGGCATCCAAGGCCGGCGGCACCACGGTGACGCCGAAATTGTTGGCGGTGCCTGCGCGCTGGAGGAAGGCGCCGGTGCCCTGGCGGCCCTTGCCGAAGACATAGTCGTAGCCGACCACCACGTGGAACACCCCGAAGCAGTGCACCAGCACCTCGTCGACGAAGGTCTCGGCCGATTGGGTGGCGAAGGCGGAATCGAAATGCTGCATCAGCAGCACGTCGATCCCCAGCGCCTCGATCAGGCGCGCCTTGACCCTGAGCGGGGTCAGCCGGAACGGCGGCAGCGCCGGGTTGAAGAAGGCGCGCGGATGCGGCTCGAAACTCATCACCGCATGGGGCCGGTGATGGGCCTGGGCGATCCGCCGCGCCGTCTCGATCACCACCTGATGGCCGAGATGAACCCCGTCGAAATTGCCAAGCGCCACCACCGAGCCGCGATGCTCGGGGGTCAGTTCGTTGCAATGACGGATCAGGCGCATGGGAGGGTGGGATATCAGCGACGTGGAAGGGGGTAAGGGGTAGTCGATTGCCGCGGTGAAGGCAACGGCTTTGGCGGGTGGGGGGAGCGGTGCGGCGGGCCTCCTGTGGGGAAAGAAAGAGTGGTTTATCCGCAGATGACGCAGATAGCGGGGACCGAATCGCCCGTCATCTGCGTCATCTGCGGATAAAATAGACTCTCAGTGCTGTTCCCGCGTCGCCGAGAAGCGGATGGCGGGGAAATCCTGTTGGGCGCGGCTGAGTTGCCAGGTGCTGCGGGCGAGGTAGACGATACCGCCCTCGCGGTCTTCGGCCATGTTGGACTTGTTGGCCTCGGCGAAGCGCTCCAGTTCGACCTTGTCGGCATCGACCCAGCGAGCGGTGACGAAGGGGGCCTCTTCGAAGCCGGCCTTGATGTTGTATTCCGATTCGATGCGCGTGGTCAGCACGTCGAACTGCAGCGGGCCGACCACGCCGACGATCCAGGCCGAGCCGTCGAGCGGCTTGAACACCTGGCTGACGCCCTCTTCGGCCAAGTCGTCGAGCGCCTTCCGCAACTGCTTGGCCTTCATCGGGTCGTCGAGGCGGGCGCGGCGCAGCACTTCGGGGGCGAAGCTGGGGATGCCGAGAAAGTTAAGGTCCTCGGTCTCCGACAGGGTGTCGCCGATGCGCAGATTGCCGTGGTTGGGAATGCCGAGGATGTCGCCGGGAAAGGCCTCTTCCGCCAGTTCGCGGTCGCGGGCGAGGAAGAACATCGGGTTGTAGATCGCCATCACCTTGCCCGAGCGGACATGCTTCAGCTTCATGCCGCGCTGGAAACGGCCCGAGCACAGCCGGGTGAAGGCGATGCGATCGCGGTGGTTGGGGTCCATGTTGGCTTGGATCTTGAAGACGAAGGCAGTGACCTTGTCCTCGTCGGGCTGAACCACGCGAGTGTTGGATTTGCGCGCCAAGGGCGGCGGCGCCAGCCGGCCGATGCCGCTGAGCAGTTCGGCGACGCCAAAGGTCTTCAGCGCGCTGCCGAAGAACACCGGGGTCATGTGGCCGGCGAGATAGGCATCAAGGTCGAATTCGGGGCAGGCGCCGCGCACCAGGCCGACCTCTTCGCGCAGGCGGTCGGCGGCGGCCTGGCCCACCGCCTCGTCGAGGCGGGGATCGTCGAGGCTGGCATCGACCGAGATTTCGGCGATGTGGTCGCCGCGACCGGGATCGAACAGGATGACGCGGTCGCGGGTCAGGTCGTAGACGCCCTTGAGGTCACGGCCCATGCCGATCGGCCAGGTCAGTGGCGTGGCGTCGAGCGCCAGCGTCTTTTCGATTTCATCCAACAAGTCGAAGGGCTCGCGGCCCTCGCGATCGACCTTGTTGATGAAGGTGGCGATCGGCATGTCGCGCAGGCGGCAGACCTCGAACAGCTTCAGGGTCTGGGTCTCGATGCCCTTGGCGGCATCAAGCACCATCACCGCCGAATCCACCGCCGTCAGGGTGCGGTAGGTGTCCTCGGAAAAGTCTTCGTGGCCGGGGGTGTCGAGCAGGTTGAAGGTCAGGCCCTGGCTCTCGAAGGTCATCACCGCCGACGATACCGAGATGCCGCGCTCCTTCTCGATCGACATCCAGTCCGAGCGGGTGCGGCGCTGCTCGCCACGGGCGCGCACCGCGCCGGCCTGCTGGATGGCGCCGCCGAACAGCAGCAGCTTTTCGGTCAACGTGGTCTTGCCGGCGTCGGGATGCGAAATGATCGCGAAGGTGCGCCGCAGCGAAATGGACTCGAGGAGCGTGGTCATAGCCGGTTTGTGCCCTCTTCCCCGCCAAGGTTCAAGGGGCTAATCCGGCCAGCGCTTGTGCATCCACAGCCACTGCCCCGGCTGGGCCCGAATCCACGCCTCGATCTGGCCGTTGATCGCGGTCATCACCGCCAGGGTTTCCTGGTGAACCTCGGCCTCGCGATCCGGCAGGATCGGCGGATAAAAGGTGATCCGGAAATGGGCGCCCCCGATTCGCTCGACTTTGGTCGGCACCAGCGGGCAGCGGTAGCGGAGCGCGAAGCGGACCGCCGCCGGGGCGGTCATGGCGTCGCGACCGAAGAACGGCACTTTGATGCCGTCATTCATTTTCTGATCGACCAGCATGGCGAGATGGCCCCCCGCTTTCAGCAGCTCCATCGCCGCACGGGCGCCGTGGGGGCCCTTGGCGATCTGGCCGCCGATGGCGGCGGCGGCGCGGCCCTTGCGGTAAAGATCCTCGACCAGCGGGTTGTTGGCGGCGCGGTAGATGACCGTGATCGGCAGCCCCTCGTGGTGGCCGATGGCGGCGCCCAGCTCCCAATTGCCGAAATGGGCGGAGATGAACATTCCGGGCAAGCCGTCGTCGCGCATCGCATGAAGGACGTCGAGGCCCTCGACCTCGACCCGATTGCGCGCCAGCCAGTCGAGATGGGGAATTTCGGCCACCACCCGGCCGAGATTATCCCAGGACTGAGCCACCAGCCGGTCGATGCCGGCCGGGTCCAGATCGGGGAAGGCGTTGGCCAGGTTGCGCCGCGCCACCCGCGAGGGCTTGAGCCAGGGCCCCAGACACCGCGCCAGCCCGCCGCCCAGCGCCGAGGCCCAATCCACCGGCAGCAGGGCGAACAGGCCGAACAACGCCCGGGCGACCAGCGCCTCGGCCCGCCAGCGGAGCATCTTGGCCGGCGACGCCATCGCTTACAGCACCTTGTCCAGCACGGTCGCCAACAGCGCCTCGTCATCCCAGGCCAGTGTCACCGGCAGCACCGTCAGGCGGTCGCGCAACGCCGCCGGCACCCGCACCATGTCCTTGGCGGTGGTAACCAGCAGGGCGTCGGCCGCCGTCGCCGTCGCGATCAATTCCTCGATTTCGGCCTGGGTATAAGGATGATGGTCGGGAAAGGCGATGGTCTCTTCGATCATCGCGCCGACTTCGGCCAGGGTACCGAAGAACTTGTCGGGGCGGCCGATGCCGGCGAAGCCGATCACCTTGCGGCCGGCCAGCAGGGCGGCCTCGGGGCCGGGCACCAGGCGGGCGCGCAGGATCGGCAGGTCGCCCAGGCGTTTGCTCACGCCGACAGTGTCGTCACCGACCAGCACCACCGCGTCGGCGCGGGCCAAGCCATCGGCGATCCGCTCACGGCAGGGGCCGGCCGGCATCACCCTGCCGTTGCCGAAGCCGTAGCCGCCATCGACCACCACCAGCGACAAATCCTTGGCGATGCTGGGGTTCTGGAAGCCGTCATCCATGATCAGCACCTCGGCGCCGGTCTCCTGGGCGGCGACGGCGCCGTCGGGGCGCCAGCGCGCCACCCAGGTCGGCGCCTCGGCGGCCAGCAGCAGCGGTTCGTCGCCGACGCGGGCGGCATCGTGACGGATCAGGTCGACGGCGCGCGGCCCCACCTCGGTGCCGCCATAGCCGCGGGTCAAGACATGGGCCTGGCGGTCGTGTTGGCGGAACCATTTGACCAGGGCCAGCACTACCGGGGTCTTGCCCGAACCACCGGTGACGATGTTGCCGACGCAGATCACCGGCACCGTCGAACGGAATGGGTCGGCTTCGGCCTGACGGCGCTCGGCCGCCCAGCCCCAGACCACCGACAACGGCGACAGCAGGCGCGGCAGCACGCCGTCCTGGCGCCAGAACTCAGGACTGCGCATGGCGAGCCTCCGCCGCCGCCAAGAACGGAGCCAGCGCCGCCGCCACCTTTTCCAAGGCGCCGGCTTCGGATTCCGCCCAGCTCAGCGCGGCGGCGCCGAAACGGGTGGTCAGGGCGGGATCGGCCAGCAGGCGGCCCAGCGCCACCGCCAGATCCGCCTCGGAGCCGACCCGGAGCGCGGCGCCGGCGGCGACCATCGGCGGCGCCATGTCGGGGAAGTTGCTCATGCGCGGCCCGAACAGCACGGCGGCGCCGAGGCAGGCCGGCTCGAACGGATTCTGGCCCCCCTCGGCGGCCAGGCTCTTGCCGACGAAGACGATCGGCGCCAGCCGGTAGAACAGGCCCAATTCGCCCATGGTGTCGGCGACGTAAATGTCGGTGGCGGCGTCGGGGATGTCTCCGCGCGAGCGCAACGCCACCGTCAGACCCTGCGCCGTCAGCTCGGCCGCCACCGCCGGGCCGCGATTGGGGTGGCGTGGCGCCACCATGGTCAGCAGGCCGGGATGGGCGGCGACCAGCGCCTGGTGGACCCGTCCGGCGATGGCCTCCTCGCCAAGATGGGTGCTCGACGCCAGCCAGCGCGGGCGGTCGGCCAGGACCGCCATTCCCCGCGCCAGCGCCGCCGGGTCGCAGGGCAGCGGCGGCACTGCCAACTTGAGGTTGCCGAGGCAGCGCACCTCGGGTGCGCCCAGCAGGCTCAGGCGGCGGGCGTCCTCGGCGGTCTGGGCCAGGCAGAGGGAGAAATTGCCCAATACCCGGCGGATGAAGCGCGGCACCCGCCGCCACGAGGCGAAGGAGCGCTGCGAGATCCGCCCCTGGAGCAGCACCAGGGCGATGCCGCGACGGTGGGTCTCGGCCAGCATGTTTGGCCAGAAATCGGATTCCGTCCACAGCGCCAGATCGGGCCGCCAGTGGTCGAGGAAGCCGGCCACCGCGACCGGGCGGTCGATCGGCACGAATTGATGGATCGCCGCCGCCGGCAGCCGATCGGCCATCAAGCGGGCCGAGGTGACGGTGCCGGTGGTGACCAACAGGGTCAGTGGCCGCGCGTCAAGCAATTCGATCAGCGGCAGCAACGATTGGGCCTCGCCCACCGAGGCGGCGTGCAGCCATACCAGCGGCCCGGCCGGACGCGGCCGGCTGGGATGCCCGAGCCGCTCGGCAAAGCGCTGGGGGTCTTCCTTGCCGCGGGCGATGCGCCGGCGCAGATACCAGCTGATCAGCGGGCCGCCGGCGATGGTCAGCAGGCGATAGGCATGGTGGATCATGCCGAGTCCTCCGCCAGGGCGGCGGGCTCGATCAGCGGCATCGCCATCCGCTGGTCGGCGGCGCGGGTGATGGCATTCAGTTCGTCTTCAACCGCCAGGCGGCAGGCTTCCAGCACCGCCTCGTCGGCGTCGCGCGGTACCGTGATTGGGCGGCCCCAGACGAACACGCCTTTGGCAAATGGCTTGGCCACCACGAAGCGGTCCCAACTGCCCAGCACGCTGCGGCGCGAGGCGGCGAAGGTGGCGGGGATGATCGGGCAGCCCGACAGCCGGGCGACGTTGACGATCCCGGCCGAGGCGCGCATGCGCGGCCCCTTGGGGCCGTCGGGGGTGATGCCGACGCACTCGCCGGCTTTGAGCGCCTTGAGCATGGCGCGCAACGCCTGACTTCCGCCCCGAGTGGTCGAGCCGGCCAGCCAATGGATGCCGAAATGGGCCACCGAGCGAGCGATCAGCTGGCCGTCGCGGTGCTGGCTGATCAGCATGTGGATGGCCGCGCTACGGCGCCAGCATTTCGGCATCATCAGGATGCGGCCGTGCCAGAAGGCGAGAATGAACGGCTTGCCCTGGTCCCACATGGCGGTGGGAGCGTCGCCGCCCACCACCTCCCAGCGGCCGGTGGCGTGGACCAGGCGGATGTAGAGAGCGGCCAGCCAGCACAGGAAGCCCCGCAAACGGTCGCTACGGCCCAGGCGCTTGGCGAAGCCCATGGCCGCCCGCCCCGTCAGCCGTGCCGGTGGTTCGCGTCGGAACTGGCTTCCGCGGCGAACTGCATGGAGTAAAGGCGGGCATAGGCGCCGCCATGGGCGAGCAGGGTGGCGTGGTCGCCGGATTCCACCAGCCGGCCCTTGTCGAGCACATGGATGACGTCGGCCTTGACCACGGTCGACAGCCGGTGGGCGATGACGATGGTGGTGCGGCCCTTCATCAGCTTTTCCAGCGCCGCCTGGACCTGGCGCTCGGATTCGGTGTCGAGCGCACTGGTCGCCTCGTCAAGCAGCAGGATCGGGGCGTTCTTCAGCATCGCCCGAGCGATGGCCAGGCGTTGACGCTGGCCACCCGACAACGACAGGCCGCGCTCGCCGACCATGGTGTCGTAGCCATTGGGCAGCTGCATGATGAAGTCATGGGCCGCCGCCGCCTTGGCCGAGGCCTCGATCTCCTCGTCGGTGGCGCCGAAGCGGCCATAGGCGATGTTGGCGCGAACACTGTCGTCGAACAGGGTGATTTCCTGGCTGACCAGGGCCATGCGGCCGCGGAGCGAGGCCAGGGTGACCGAGCGCACGTCCTGGCCGTCGATCAGCACGCGGCCGTCGCCGACGTCGAAGAAGCGCGGCAGCAGGTTGAGGATGGTGGTCTTGCCCGCGCCGGACGGACCGACCAGGGCGACGGTGCGGCCGCCGGGAATGTCGAGGTCGACGCCGTCGAGCACCGCCTTGTTGCCGTCATAGGTGAAGAACACGCCCTCGAGCCGCACCGCGCCCTCGCTGACCAACAGTTCGGTGGCGTTGGCGCGGTCGCCGATGGCCGGCTGCAGGTCAAGCACGGAAAAGGTCCGCGCCGCCGCCGCCAGGCCTTCCTGCAAGTTGGTGTTGAGGCCGGCGATGGATTTGAGCGGCCGGTAGGCCAGCATCAGCGCGGTGATGAACGAGAAGAAGGCGCCCGGCGTGGTGTGGCCGTGGATGACCCGCGACCCGCCATAGAGGATCACCACGGTGATGGCGACGCCACCCAGCAATTCCATGATCGGCGACGAGGCGGCGCGTACTCGGGCGGCGCCGTAGATCAGGTTCTGCAGGCGGTCGACCAGGGCATTGACCTTGCTCTTCTCGTATTCCTCCATGGAATAGGCCTTGACCACCCGGATCCCCTGGATCGCCTGCTCGAGATAGGTGGTGAGTTGGCCCAGCTGCTCCTGGGTGTTGGAGGTCACCTTGCGCATGCGCCGGCCCAGCTTGGCGATCGGCAGGATGGCGACCGGGAAGATCAAGAAGGTCCAGCACGACAGCCGCCAGTCCTGGTAGAACATGGCGGCGATCAGGAACAGCACCGACGAGGCGTCGCGCCCCGCCCCGGTCAGCGCGTCGGAGACGGCGAAGCGCATCTGCGAGATGTCGTTGGTCAGCCGCGACAGCGTCTTGCCGGTGGGATTGGCGTGGAAGAAGGCGACGTCGAGTCGCATCAGGTGTCCGAACAGGCGCGATTGCATGTCGGCGATGACCCTGAGGCCGACCTTCGACAGGAACACCGCCTCGCCGTAATTGGCCACCGACTTGATGGCGAAAGTGGCCAGCACCGCCGCCGCCAGCGGATACAAGGCACCTTCGATGCGCTGGGTGAAGATCTTGTTGACCACCGGGTCCATCAGCATGGCGTAGCCGGCATTGGCGGCCGCCCCCGTCACCATGCAAACCACCGCCAGGGCGACCTTGCCCAAATAGGGCCGCATGCCCTCGCGGAACAGCCGGCGCACCAATACCCAGGTCGAGTGGTCAAACGAAATCTTGTGCTCGCTCAATGCCTTGTCCGTCAACGCCCCAGGGAAAGCGCGCGGACCATAGCATGGCTGGGCGGCGGAACCAATGGGGGAGGGTTGGCGCGGCCGAGTGGTGCCGCGAGGCGGCTTGCTCCAACGGGTGTCGGCGCCCATCTATTGGGATGGCGCATGATCACGAGGGGGCCCGGGTGCAAGCGACGCTGCTGGTCTGCAACAACTTCCGCTTCGGCCTGACGGCACCGTCCTGCGGCGGCAGCGGCGGCGACAAGCTGATCGCGGCGCTGCGGCGCGAAATCGCCGGCCGCGGCCTGGCCTGGGCGGTGGCCGAGGCACCGTGCCTGGGCTATTGCAGCCAGGGGCCCAATCTCAAGGCCCGGGGCGGGCCGATGCTGCACCAGTGCCGGCCCGACTCCGCCGCCGCCATTGTCGACCGATTGCTGGCCGAATGGCACCCCGCCGCCACGCCGGACGAGGCCGATCCCGACGCGCTCGAATGGCCGCTGCCGGGATTGTGACGATTATCCTCCGACACCCCCTGGCGGCACCGGCGCGAAATCCCTTATCCTGTCGGAATTGCCGTGCCCGCCACGAACATGAAGGAGAACAACATGCTGGGAAAGGTCCTGGTCGCCCAAGGTGGCGGCCCGACCGCCGTCATCAACCAGTCGATGGCCGGTGTTGTTTTGGAAGCGCGCAAATTCCGTAATATCGATCTGGTCTACGGCGCCCATCACGGCGTGCGCGGAATCGTCAACGAGGATTTCCTCGACCTGACCCAGGAGACCAGCCACAACCTGGAAATGGTCGCCAGCACGCCCTCCTCGGCGCTGGGCTCGACCCGCGACAAGCCCGACCTCAAATACTGCCAGGAAATCTTCAAGGTCCTGCAGGCTCACGGCATTGGCTACTTTTTCTATATCGGCGGCAACGATTCCTCGGACACCGTCCGCATCGTCAGCGAGGAGGCGGCCAAGGCCGGCTATCCGTTGCGCACCGTCCACATCCCCAAGACCATCGACAACGATTTGGTCGAGAATGATCACACCCCCGGTTTTCCCTCGGCGGCCCGCTTCGTCGCCCAGGCCTTCATGGGCGCCAACCTCGACAACGCCGCCCTGCCCGGCGTCTATGTCGCGGTGGTGATGGGCCGCCATGCCGGCTTCCTCACCGCCGCCTCGGCCTTGGGCAAGAAGTTCCCCGATGACGGCCCCCACCTGATCTACATCCCCGAACGCACCTTCGTGGTCGAGAATTTCCTGGCCGACGTCAAGGCGATGTACGACAAGCACGGCCGCTGCGTCGTCGCCGTCTCGGAGGGCATCCATGACGAGAAGGGCGCCCCGATCGCGCTGCAACTGGCCAAGGAGATTGAGCGCGACGCCCATGGCAATGTCCAGCTGTCGGGCAACGGCGCCCTGGCCGACCTGCTGTGCGAAGAGATCAAGGCCAAGTTGGGGATCAAGCGGGTGCGCGGCGACACCTTCGGCTATCTGCAGCGCTCATTCATCGGCTGTGTCTCGGACGTCGATCAGCGCGAGGCCCGCGAGGTCGGCGAAAAGGCGGTGCAATTCGCCATGTGGGGCGACCGCGACGGCTCGGTGACGATCAAGCGCACCGGCTTCTATTCGGTCGACTACCACCTGGTGCCGCTCCAAGCGGTGGCGGGCAAGACCCGGGTGATGGAGGACGAGTTCATCAGCCCCAGCGGCACCGGCGTCACCGACGCCTTCCGCATGTATCTGCGGCCGCTGCTGGGCTCGGGCATGCCCGACGCCTACCAGCTGCGGCTGAACGCGGTGGCGAAGATATTGAAGTAGGGTACACGATTCTTCAGTGTCATCCCGACGACCGACGGAAGGAGGGATCTCATTCTGGCACTGCGGATCCAAACTTGGCCCGTCGTGCCAGGCGGGGATCCCTCTCTTCGCTCGGGACGGCCCCCGTTTGGATCGGCGGAGGGATAAGCTGGGATCTGGACAGCGCCGTCCTCAGCCCTTACACCCGGAGGTGGGAGGGCGAGGTCGTTGATTGAAAGCATGCATCTGGCGATTCTGGTGTTGGCGGGGCTGGTGGCGGTCAGCGTCTTCTCCAGCCTGCTCAGTTTCCGCATCGGCGCGCCATTGCTGCTGGTTTTCCTCGGCGTCGGCCTGGCCGCCGGCAGCGAGGGGTTGGGCCTGGCCTTCCACGACGCCCGCACCGTCTACCTGATCGGCAGCATGTCGCTGGCGGTGGTGCTGTTCGATTCCGGCTTCCACACCAGCGTCAAAAGCTTCCGGCTGGCCGCCTTTCCCGCCCTGTCGCTGGCCACCATCGGCGTGCTGATCACCGCCGCCATGGTGGCGGTGCCGGCCCATTGGCTGCTCGGTCTCGACTGGGTGGCGGCGGCGCTGATGGGGGCGATCCTGGCCTCGACCGACGCGGCGGCGATCTTCTTCCTGCTCCGCGTCGGCGGCATCACCGTGCGCGAGCGGGTGCGCTCGCTGCTCGAGGTCGAATCCGGCTGCAACGACCCGATGGCCATCTTCCTGACCATGGCGCTGATCGGCCTGGCCACCGGCGGCATGCCGCGCTCGGGCTTCGGGCTGGCGCTGGGGCTGGATCTGCTCCGCCAATTCGGTATCGCCGCGCTGGCCGGGGCCGGTGGCGGCTACGCCATCGTCCTGGCGGTCAACCGCCTGGGAATCGAGCGGTCGCTGCTGCCGATTCTGGCGCTGGCGCTGGCGCTGACCCTGTTCGCCGCGGTGTCGCTGGTGGGCGGATCGGGCTTCCTCGCCGTCTACATCGCCGGGCTGGTGGCGGGCAATTCCCGCCTTTCCGCCCCCGACACCTTGCGCCGCTTCCAGGACGGGGTGTCGTGGCTGGCCCAGATCGCCATGTTCCTGGCGCTGGGGCTGCTGGCGCGGCCGTCGGAATTTCTGCCGGTGCTGCCGGCGGCGCTGGCGGTGGCCTTCGTCTTGATCATCCTGGCGCGGCCATTGGCCGCCTGGCTGTCGCTGCTGCCGTTCAAGGTCAAGAGCAACGAGACCGCCTTCGTCGCCTGGGTCGGGGTCAGGGGTGCGGTGTCGATCCTACTGTCGATCCTGCCGATGCTGGCCGGCATGCCCAACGGCCGCGTCTTCTTCAACGTCGCCTTCCTGGTGGTGCTGGTGTCGCTGGCGGTGCAGGGCTGGAGCATCCGGCCGGTAGCGCGCTGGCTGGGCCAGATCGTGCCGCGCCGGCTGGGCCCGGTCGAGCGCATGGAGCTGGAAATTCCCGGCGCCCGCCATGAATTGGTCGCCTACCGCATCGTCTCCGATTCGCTGGTGGCGCGCGGCCACCGCCTGCCGCGCTGGGCCGAGCCGTCGCTGGTGGTGCGCGGCAACCGCTCGCTATTGGCCCACACCGCCGGCACGCTGGGGCCGGGCGACCTGGTCTGGCTGTTCGCCAAACCGGAACGGGTGCCCCATCTCGACCGCCTGTTCGCCAGCCCGGCCAACGCGGCGGAATCCGACCGCCAATTCTTCGGCGACTTCCCGCTCGACCCGATGGCCCGCATGGGCGAGGTGGCGGTGATGTATGGCCTGACCGTGCCCGACGAGGCGCGCGAGGTGACCCTGGCCGAATATCTGGAATGGGCGCTGGGGGGGCATCCCGGGGTCGGCGACCGCGTCGCCCTCGGCGACGTCGAACTAATCGTGCGGGCGCTGACCTTCGACGACATCATCAGCGAAGTCGGCCTGGCCGCCGAGCCGACCCGCATCGACGCGCCCCGGCTTCCGATGTTCCCCAGCCTGGGCGAGATCCGGGCCAGGGCCAAGCGCCTGCTGGCGCGAGTCGGATTGTAAGGCGGAACGTCCGTTAGTGGCGCGGCTCGCTCAGCCGTTTGCGGGCGCAGGTCGCGAAGGAGCGGAGGTCGTCGACGGTGAGCTTGTCGCGGGCCAGCAGCGCCCACAGCATCGGATCGGCCAGGATGTCCTCAAGCTGGGGCTCGGTTCCCGGACGCAACCATTTCACCGCGGCCTCCTCCATCATCGACCTCCCCGTTCCATCACCCTGCGACTAAAGCTAGCCCTGCCCACCGGAGAAGTCTCCGGCGCAAAGGTATCTTGAATCGCCACTAAGGGTTATATGGGCGGCCGATGGCCGAAAAAAAGCCCCCCGCCGTCACCGGCGAGGGGCTTCCTTTTGGATGGATCCTAGTACCGGCGAGGTTCGCCGGTCTTAGTCGCGGGCCAATTCCCATACCGCCGGGGCGCGCCACAGGCGGGACTTCAGCAGCTCGCGCTCGTAGAGCAGTTCCTTCGGCACGCGGTCGAGGAACTTGTCGAACAGCTCTTCCTGGCTGCGGGCGTCGGCGACGCCGGCCTCGCGGTCGACCCGCATCAGCTCCTGGAACTTCTCACGCGAATATTCCAGGCCGGTCCATTCCAGGTCCTCGTACTTGGGCACGAAGCCGAGCGGGCTTTCCACCGCCGAGGCGTTGCCGCGCAGGCGATCGACGATCCACTTCAGCACCCGCATGTTCTCGCCATAGCCCGGCCACATGAACTTGCCGTCTTCGCCCTTCCTGAACCAGTTGACGCGGAAGATCGGCGGCGGGTTGTTGACCTTGCGGCCCATGTTCAGCCAGTGATTCCAGTAATCGGCCATGTTGTAGCCGCAGAACGGAAGCATGGCGAAGGGATCGCGGCGGATCGCCGCCTGGCCGACGGCGGCGGCGGTGGCCTCCGAGCCCATGGTGGCGGCAAGGTAGACGCCGTGGGCCCAATTGAAGGCCTGGACCACCAGCGGCGCGTTCTTCGACAGCCGGCCACCGACGATGAAGGCCGAGATCGGCACGCCGGCCGGGTTTTCCCAATCGGGATCGACCGAGGGGCACTGGCCGACCGGCGCGGTGAAGCGCGAGTTGGGGTGCGCCGCCGGAGTCGCGCTGGCCGGGGTCCAATCGTTGCCCTTCCAGTCGATCAGGTGGGCCGGAACGTCCTTGCTCAGGCCTTCCCACCAGACGTCGCCGTCATCGGTCAACGCCACGTTGGTGAAGATCGAGTTGGAAGCGCAGGCGGCGATGGCGCTTGGATTGGTCTCGGCACCGGTGCCCGGCGCGACGCCAAAGAAGCCGGCTTCCGGGTTGATGGCGTAGAACTTGCCGTCGGCACCCGGCTTGATCCAGGCGATGTCGTCGCCGACCGTCCAGATCTTCCAGCCGCTGAAGCCCTTGGGCGGCACCAGCATGGCGAAATTGGTCTTGCCGCAGGCCGAGGGGAAGGCGGCGCCGACATAGGTCTTTTCGCCTTTGGGGCTTTCGACGCCGACGATCAGCATGTGCTCGGCCAGCCAGCCCTCGTCGCGGCCCATGGTCGAGGCGATGCGGAGGGCGAAGCACTTCTTGCCCAACAGCGCGTTGCCGCCGTAGCCCGAGCCGTAGGACCAGATCTGGCGTTCCTCGGGGAAATGGACGATGTAGATGTTGCCCGGATTGCACGGCCACGCTACGTCTTTCTCGCCCGCCTGCAGTGGCTTGCCGACCGAGTGCATGCACGGCACGAATTCGCCTTCCGGCCCCAGCACGTCCAGCACCTTCTGGCCCATGCGGGTCATGATCTTCATGTTGGTGCAGACATAGGGGCTGTCGGTGATCTCGACGCCGATATGGGCGATGTGCGAGCCCAGCGGGCCCATCGAGAACGGCACCACGTACATGGTGCGGCCCTTCATGCAGCCGTCATAGAGCTTGTCCAGCGTGACCCGCATTTCCTTGGGGTCGACCCAATTGTTGGTCGGACCGGCCTCGGCCTTGCTGGCGGAACAGATGAAGGTGCGGTCTTCGACGCGGGCAACGTCGCCGGGATCGGAGCGGCAGAGATAGGAGTTGGGGCGCTTCTTGTCGTTGAGGCGGATCATGGAGCCGCCATCGACCATCTTCTGGCACAAAGCGTCGTATTCCGCCTCGGACCCGTCGCAAATGTGGATGCTGTCCGGCTTGCACAGCCGCGCCATGTCGTCAATCCAGGCCAGCAGCTTGATATTGATGGTGGATCCGCCGGGAATACCGAGTTTGCTCATTTTTGTCGCTCTCCGTCCCTATTTGGGGTGGCGATCCCGCACCTACTCGGCGCGCCAAAGGGTCACGAGCCGGCCTCTCGGGGGGGATCGTCCGCGGTTCGACGGTGTCTTCAAGAACCGCCGTTCAAGAGCCTGTGAGATTAGCGGGCAGCGGCAGCGGGGGCAATGCCTAACGTGGGCGCGTATGCTACCAAAGGATTATAGCTGCCAATGGATTATAGCTGGTGCCGGCGGACCAACTCGACCAGAGCGGAGCGTGCCGCCG
>Ga0316222_1003792_pt1 | contig 14485 bp, 10 predicted proteins | sample TBH18011metaG_FD_206008 | JGI IMG/M metagenome (GOLD analysis project Ga0316222, IMG submission 206008) | Freshwater microbial communities from Trout Bog Lake, Wisconsin, USA - TBH18011 | ecosystem: Environmental > Aquatic > Freshwater > Lake > Hypolimnion/Profundal zone | place: USA: Wisconsin...
TGTTCCCGTGTCGTTTGATTCATCATTTTATCCATGCCCGCCACGGTAACACCCACTTCTGGCTTAACGTATCTTTTTACCCTCTCCCACCCCTGCTCCCGGGTAACAATACTTTTGTCTCAATTCGTGGGCAGATGGGCCGCCAAAAAAGAGATTTCCTCCGCCTTCCAACCTGCTACCATGCCTTCCGGCTGTAGCGGAAAACCAGCCGATAGGGCATTCGCAGAAATGCTCAGACCAAACACCGCATGAACTCACAACTATCCGATTTCGCCGCGCGCCTGCGCGATTTGCTTCAAAGCCATCGCTTTGCCTCCGGCTCTCAGCCCTTGGACGCTGCCTTCGAATCGCTCGCCCTCGAACTGTTCGCCCTTCAGTTCCGCCACAACCCGGTTTATCAAAAAATCTGCACCGCCCGCAACCTGACGCCCGCCAACGTCACCTGCTGGACCGCCATCCCCGCCGTTCCCGCCGCCGCCTTCAAGGAACTCGACCTCACCAGTCTTGCCCCCGCCGAACGCACCGCCGTCTTCCATTCCAGCGGTACCACCGAGCAAAAACCCAGCCGCCACTTTCACAGTCCTGAATCCCTCGCCGTGTACGAGAGCTCCCTGTGGCAATGGTTCGCACCCCATTTTGGCACTGCCGGCCCGTTTCTCTTTCTCACGCCGCCGCCCGCCCAAGCTCCGCGCTCCTCGCTCATCCACATGTTCGAGACCGTCCGGCAGCGCCTGAACCTGCCTGGGTCCGCCTTCCTCGGCAGCCTCGCTTCCGATGGCGCCTGGAACCTCGATTTCACCGGCATCCTCCGGCAACTGAACATCGCCGTCCAAGCCGGTCAGCCCGTAACCTTGCTTGGCACCGCCTTTTCCTTCGTCCACCTCCTTGATCACCTGGCTGAAAACAACCTCCGCTTCACCTTGCCTGCCGGTTCGCGCGTCATGGAAACCGGTGGCTACAAAAACCGCTCGCGCACGATGCCCAAGAAGGAACTCCACGCCCTCATCACCGACCGGCTCGGCCTCGCCCGCGCCGGTATCATCTGCGAATACGGCATGAGCGAACTCAGCTCCCAAGCCTACGATTCCGTCGCTGACCATCCTCCATCTTCCACCCTCCATCCTCGTTTATTCCGCTTCCCGCCGTGGGCCCGCGTCCGGTTTATCTCGCCCGAGACCGGTGCGGAAGTTGCTGAGGGCGAGACCGGCCTTATCCGCATCCACGATTTGGCAAATGTCTTTTCCGTCGCCGCTCTTCAAACCGAGGACCTCGGCGTGCGCCGGGCCAACAGTTTTGAACTCCTTGGCCGCGCCACCGCCGCCGAACCGCGCGGCTGTTCCCTCCTGAGCGTATGAACCTCCCGAACTATTTCATCGCCGACCTCCCGCCCGAGGCCATCCTCACGCCCCGGCTCATCACCGAGGCTTGCCGGACGCTGAAAGAGAACCGCGACCGGTTCCTCCTGCCGCGCGCCACCGCCGACATCGTGCAGGTCCTCTGCCAGGTTGCCGCCGATTGGCGGCATCCCGACAATCATTTCCGCCGCCACGCTCTGGATGCCGGCCCCGCCGAAACCGGTTTCTCCCGCCCCGTGCTCGAAAAAGGTCTCGATACCTTCTTCCATCAGTTCACCCCGGAGAATTTTGACCTTTTGCTCGAGCAGGAACTCGGCCATTCCCGCCGTCTCGATACCTTCACCCCGAATGGCGGGGCAGGGGAGTCCGCCCGCACCGCCCTCGCCGTCGGCCCGCATCTCCTCACCCACATCGCCGCCGGCAACCTGCCGGTTCCCGCCATGATGAGCCTCACGCTCGGATTGCTGCTCCGCTCCGCGCAGTTCATGAAGTGCGCCACCGGCGGGTCTTTCCTGCCGCGTCTCTTCGTCCATTCCATTTACGGGCACGATCGCAAACTGGGTGCCTGCCTCGAAGTCGCCGAATGGCGCGGCGGTCATCGCCCGCTCGAAGACGCCCTCTACGCCGAGACGAATGCCCTCACCGCCACCGGCAGCGATGAGACCCTCGCCGCCATCCGCGCCCAGTTGCCAGCCAAGGTGCGCTTCCTCGGTTACGGCCGCCGCCTGAGCTTCGCCCTCGTCACCCGCGAAGTTCTCCAGCCCGAAAACACCGCCGACCTCGTCGCCCGCGCCGCCGATGACATCATCGCCTGGGACCAGCAAGGCTGCCTCTCGCCGCATGTCATCTATGTGGAGGAAAAAGGCCAGGTGGATGCCGAGACCTTCGCCAGCCAGCTCGCCAGCGAGCTCGCCCGCCGTGAAGCGGTCGAACCCCGCGGCCCCCTCACCACCGGGGAAGCCGCCGAAATCGCCTCCCGCCGTTCCCTCCTCGAAACCCTCGCCACCCATCGCGGCGATGTGAAACTCTGGACCAGCCCCGGCTCCACCGCCTGGACCGTCGTCTACGAGCACGACCTCCGCTTTCAGCCCTCCTGCCTGAACCGCTTCATCTACGTGAAGACCGCGCCCGACCTGGCCGCCGTGCTGCAAGGCATCGATAACATTCAGGGAAAAATCTCCACCGTCGGCCTCGCCGCCCCGCCCGAGCGCAGCAAGGAACTCGCCCTCCGGTTCGCCCGTGAGGGCGTGTTGCGTCTGTGTCCCCTCGGCCGCATGCAAGTCCCGCCTCTCACCTGGCGCCACGACGGCCGCCCGCCTCTCGGCGACCTGGTGACCTGGGTTGATTTTGAAACCTAAACCACGAATGAACACCAATGCACACTAATCCAAAATGCGGATTCTCATTTGTGTTTATTCATGTCCATTCGTGGTAAAAAATTTATGAAGATGGAACTACGGAAGTCATTTCAATTCGAGGCCGCGCACCTGCTGCCGCGCTTGCCCAAGGCCCACAAATGCCGCCGGCTGCACGGCCACAGCTTTCGCGTGGAGATCGCCGTCGCCGGCGAGTGCGATGAAAAGCTCGGCTGGCTGATGGATTACGCGGAACTCTCCGCCGCCTTCCGCCCGCTCTGGGAAAAGCTCGACCACCGGTATCTCAACCAGGTGCCTGGCCTCGCCAACCCCACCAGCGAGGTGATCGCCGTCTGGATCTGGAAAAAGCTCAAGCCCCGCCTGCCGCTTCTTTCCGAAGTGGTGGTCGCCGAAACCTGCACCGCCCGCGCCGTCTACCGGGGCGAGTGAGCCCGTAGCGGCGACGCCCCGTCGCCGAAGGTGCCGGCGGCACCCCCGCCGTCGCAAAGGAGCGCGGCTGTGGCTGAAAGCCCGACCGCAGCGCCCTGTCAAGCCAACGGTCTCCGCCTCCACCCCGCCGTCACTTCCGCGCGAACGCCGCGTCGAACGCCGCCTTGTTCTGCGTGAAGTCCAGCTTGCGGACATACGCGCACGATTCCGTCGCGCCGTGCACCCGGTCCATCCGGCCGTCCTCCCATTCCACCGAGAGCGGACCGCGATAGCCCACGTCGTTCAGCGCCACGATTACTTCCTCGAAATTGATGTCCCCCCGGCCCACCGAGCGGAAATCCCAGTACCGGCGCGAATCCGTGAAGTCCGTGTGTCCGCCGAACACCCCCACCGAGCCGTCGCCATGACCCCACCACGCATCTTTCATATGCGTGTGAAAAATGCGGCCGGAGAACTCGCGGATGAACTTGATATAATCCACCCCCTGATAGCCGAAGTGCGACGGATCGAAATTGAACCCGAAGCGCGGATGACCTTTCACCGCCTCCAAAGCCCGGCGCGCCGTGACCAGGTCGAACGCGATCTCCGAGGGATGCACCTCCAGCGCGAAATTCACCTTCTCCTGCTCGAACACCTCCAGAATCGGCAGCCAGCGTTGGGCGAAGTCCGCGTAACCCCGGTCCAAAAACTCCTGGCTCGTCGGCGGAAACGCATATAGCGCATGCCAGATCGACGACCCCGTGAACCCGTTCACCACGGCCGGCCAGTTCGTGGAGCACTTCAGCCCCGGCTTGATCTCAAAGAACAGCCGCGCCGCCCGCGCCGTCGCCTTCATCCGCTCGGCCGCCCGCTGCCGGACGCCTTCCGGGTTGCCGTCGCCCCAGACATCGGCGGGCAGGATCGCCTTGTGGCGTTCGTCGATCAGATCGCACACCGCCTGGCCCACCAGGTGGTTGGAAATCGCGTGGCAGGTCAGCCCGTGCTTCGCCAGCAGCGCCCATTTCTTTTTGATGTAATCCAGCTCCGCCAGCGCGCGGTCCACTTCGAAGTGATCGCCCCAGCAGGCGAGTTCCACGCCGTCATAGCCCATGGCCTTGATCTGCGGGGCAAGGGTTTCCAACGGGATGTCCGCCCATTGGCCGGTGAAGAGAGTGACGCATCTTGGCATAAATGAATATGAATTGTTGTCCGGCCATCTTGCCAAGCCCGTCCGCCGGGTTCAAGCATCCAAACGGAAAATTGCCTGGGCAGCGGCGGGCATCCTTGCCTGCCGTAGAGGGTGGCATCCTGCCACCCGGAACCCGCGGCCGGTGATTTTTCGGACTGGTGATAAACCGGACCTGCTGATTGTAACGAGGGCCGCTTCCGCCGGGCCGGAAGCCGGGCTCTCCGGCAGATGGGGATGCCCGCCGCTACCGGGAAGCGGCCCTCCCAAGTAGAAAGGCTTCATTACAACTTAAGGTTCGCTGTGCTAATTTTGCGCAATGAAAGTTCACATCCACTCTCATAATCGGACCGGCGCCGGCTGGCTGTCGCTGGTGGCCTCGCTCATCTTTATCATTTCCGCCGCCCGCAGCCAGGCATCCGACCCGCGCACCAACTCCTGGTTCACCACCTATTCCGGCCAGTATGCCCGCATTTATACCAACGATGTCTCCCGCACCAACGGTCTGTCCCTCACGGTCTGGACCAACGGTTCCACCATCCAGTCATTGCCTTCCTACTGCGGTGTCCAGGAAGTCTATTCCTCCTCCAACTGGGTTTACATCCGCAGCACCGGCCTCGGCAGTCACGTGATGGGGGCCTGGTATTTGAACGCCGCCCACACCACCTATTTTCCCGCCTTCCCCACCAACCAGCAGATGCTCTTCCGCATCCCCCGCACCAATTCCGTGCCCGCCTCCAAATCCACCAGCGGCGGCGGCGCCATCGGCCTGTTCGTGGACGGCGTGGCCATGTTCAACAATTGGGACGCCTACATCTGGAACGGCACCAATGATGCCGCCTCCGGCAGCGGTGGCACCACCGGCTACTGGTATCGCGACGCCTATGTGAACGAAGGCGCCACCTTCGATCCTGGCAACGCCCACCAACCCGGCAGCGGCCAATATCATTACCACGCCAACCCGCCCGCCCTCCGCTACGAACTCGGCGATAACGTCAATTTCAACGCCGTCACCAAGATCTATTCCGAGGGCACCAATACCGCCAAACATTCTCCCATCCTCGGCTGGGCCGCCGATGGCTTCCCCATCTATGGTCCCTACGGCTATGGCGTCTCCAACAACGCCAGCAGCACCGTCCGTCGCATGATCTCCGGCTACGTCATCCGCAACGGCTCCTACGGCACCAGCAACCTCACCACCTACGGCCGCCTCACCCTGCCGGCCTGGTCCTGCCGCCTCTTCAACGTCGCGTCGAACATCCAGTCCGGCCCCGCCGTCAGCACCTCCTACCCGCTCGGCCGTTACCAGCAGGATAACGATTACCTCGGCGACCACGGCTACAAGCAGGGCACCGACTTCGATCTCGATGAATACAACGGCCGCTATTGCGTCACGCCGGAATTCCCCGGCGGCACCTACGCCTACTTCGTTGCCATCGACACCAATGGCACCCCGCTCTTTCCCTACAACGTCGGCCTCGCCTACTATGGCAATCCCGTTGGCGGCAGTGTCACCTCCATCAGCGACACCGTCGTGACCAACTTCCTCGGTGGCACCAACCTTGCCTCCGTCATCAGCAAGCCCGCCGTTGCCAGCGGCAATGTCACCCTCACCTGGAGCGCCGTCGAAGGCGGCACCTACGAAGTCCAGGCCGTCACCAACCTCACGGCCACGTCCTGGTCCACGCTCGCCACCGGTCTTTCGCCGAACAAGATCGTCGGCGGCTACACCAACACCACCTCGGCCAGCCAGCGCTACTACCGCGTGGGCCGCACCGCCGTGGCCAGCTTCACCAGCGCCGGCACCACCAGCATCTCCGCTCCGGGCATCGCGGTCAACGTACCCGGCGGCACCGCCGCCCGCGGCACCACCATCACCGCCACCATCACGCTGCCCGGAACGCCGAGCAATCCCCCGACCAGCGCCCCCACTCCCACGGTGACCGTGGATGGCATCACTGCCACCGGCGTTTCCTACACCACTTCCGGCATCGTGGTCGCCACCTTCGTCATCCCGTCCGGTGCCAGCACCGGTTCCTATTCCGTTTCCGTGGCTTTCAGCCCGGGCCCTACCTACAATGTCAGCAGTCTGACGATTGATTGAACTTGTCAGGGCAGGGGAATCCTCCACCCTCAAAAAGCATGCTGTTCGTTTTCCGGAAATTGGGTGCTTTGTTCGCCGCCGCCAGCCTCCTGCTGGCGGCGCACGCCGCTTCCGCCGCCGTCCTCGAGATCCGCATCACGCCCAAGGTCTCCGGCACCGACCTCCAGCCCGCCTCGCTCCGTTACTCGACTGCCGCGAACGAAACCTTCTCCATCACCCGCGTCAGCTACCTCGTCAGCGACTTCGCCCTCCAGCGTCTCGATGGTTCCTGGCTCGAATTCACCAACTCTGTCGCGTGGATGGATGCCGAGCAGAACCGCGATACCTTCCGCCTCGCTCCCGTCCCGCCCGGCGAATTTTGCTCGCTCCGCTTCAATCTCGGCCTGCGACCCGAAGTCAACCGCGCCAATATCACCAATTACCCCGCCAATCATCCGCTGAATCCCGACGTCAACAATCTCTACTGGGGCTGGCAGGGCGGCTTCATCTTCCTCGCCCTCGAAGGCCTCTGGCGCAATCCCGCCGGCGAACTCGATGGCTGGGCCTATCATCTCGCCCGCGATACCAATTGCACCCGCATCACTCTCGCCGCGCCCCTCATCATCACCAATGAAACCCGCGCCGACCTCGACTTCGACCTCGGCACCCTCCTGAACGCCCCGCGTCCGCTCGCCTTTGGCAAGGACGGATCCTCCACCCATTCGCGCGACGGCGACCCCGTGTCCGCCGCCCTCGTGAACAATCTCATCGGGGCCTTCCGCATCCATCAGCTTACTGCGCTCACCGCCACCGAGATTGCCGTCGCCCATCCGCAACCGCTCTACCTGCCGCCCGCGTACACGCCGTATCCCTTTCAGATGAGCGCGCTCTTTCCCATCCCCGACCTCCCGCGCGATAATCCGCTCCTGACCGAACGCGTCGACCTCGGCAAAAAACTGTTCTCCGACCCCGTCCTTTCCGTGAATGGCCGCCAAGCCTGCGCCACCTGTCACCAGACCCGCTCCGGATTCAGCGAGCATAAATCCGTCAGCACCGGTGCCGAAGGCCAGCCCGGCGTGCGCAACGCCATGCCCCTCGTCAATCTCGCCTGGAAAAAATCCTTCTTCTGGGACGGCCGGGCCGCCAGCCTCCGCGAACAGTCCTTGCAGCCCATCCAGAATCCCATTGAGATGCACGAAAGCCTCACCAACGTCGTCGCCAAGCTGACGCAAACCAAAGATTACCCCGCGCTCTTCACCCGCGCCTTCGGTACGCCTGACATCACCGCCGAGAAAATCTCCCTCGCCCTCGAAAACTATCTGCTCACCCTCACCTCCTTCAACGCCAAGTTCGACCGCGTCCTGCGCGGCGAGGACAAGTTCTCCGCCGATGAACAGCGCGGCTTCGAACTTTTCTCCACCGAGTACGATCCCCGGCGCGGCCAGTACGGCGCCGATTGTTTTCATTGCCATGGCGGTCCGCTCTTCCAGAGCCAGGGCTTCGCGAATAACGGACTCGATGCCACCTTCGCCGACCTCGGCCGCGGCAAGATCACCGGCAAAGCCTCCGACAACGGGAAATTTTCCGTTCCCTCCCTTCGCAACGTCGCCCTCACGGCCCCCTACATGCACGATGGCCGGTTCGCCACCCTTGCCGAGGTCATCGACCACTACACGCAGGGCGTTAAGCGCAGCCCCACCCTCGACCCCAACCTCGCCAAGCATCCCGATGGCGGCGTCCCCCTCAGTCCCGCCGACAAACAAGCCCTGATCGCCTTCCTGAACACGTTGACCGACGCCCAATTCGCCACCCAAAACTGACCCGGTAGCGGCGCCCCTACCGCCTTCGGAGTGCGCCCGTCCCCGGGCGCAGCAACGTGGCCAAGCCAACACCCCTTGCATTCCCGTCTGCGTCAAAACGAAACCGGCCTCCCTCTGTAGCGGCGGTCTGTGGCCGCCGGGCTCCGCCACCCCAACGCCCATCGCATCCACCCCGCCACGTCGCAACGCCTCCCCCGATGTAACGATGCAACATTTCAACGATGTAACGCTTCCACCGCCGCCGGCAGCGTGAAATCATCAAACTTCCGGTCCACCTTGAGTCCGCGCAGATGTTGGTCCGCGAAATCCAGGATCGCCCGCCAATCTTCCGGGTCCAGCCGGTGGCCGCCCGGACGGAAGTTCACCCCCAGATTTTCCGGCACCCCCAGCCAATCATACACCGGCCGCGCCGCGAGACAGGATTGGACCAGCGCATTGTTGCTCGTGTTCGGATCGTTCGCCCCGTCCGTGGCGATGAACAGGCGCGGCGCCGTCAGCGCCATGAACCAATGCTGGTCGAACGGCAGTTTTTCCACCTGCCCGGCAAAGGTTGCCAGCCGCGGATTGAACCACTGCGGAAACCGCTTCGTGGCGTCCTCCAATCCCTGTTTGCCGCCGCGCCCGGGTCCGTTGAACCGGTACGCCCCCGTGCCGCCGCAGCCGGAACCCGCCGGGGCCGTGAGTGCAAAGCGTTCGTCGAACGCCCCCGCCACCAGCGCCGTCTTGCCCAGCCGCGAATGGCCCACGGCGATGAACTTCGTCTTGTCCGCGAACGGCTGCGTCTCCAGCCAGTCCACGCAGCGCGACATGCTCCACGCCCACGCCCCCAGCTCGCTCCAGTCATAATCCGGATACGCCGGAAAGAAGCCCGACGCCCGGTAATTCGTTTTGTCGATGCCGCACTGCTGGTAATAAAAAATCATCACCGCGTAGCCGCGTCGCAACACTTCCGCATAACCGCCGGCGGCCTGCTCCCAGGAATTGGTTCCCGGTTCATCCGGCCCCGTGAGGTGTTGGAATACCGGCTGCACCACCGTGGGGAACGGCGCATGGAACGTCACCGACTCCGCCGGGATGAACATCGCCGGGATGAACACCGCCGCGTCGAAGCCCAGCTTTCCCTCCGGCCCGAACGACAGATGGACAAACCGCCCTTCCGCCTTCCCGTCCAGCAGCGATTTGGCCGCCAGCACGTGTCCCGTCACATTTCCCGGCGGCGGCGGCAGATGCCCGACCGCATAATTCTCCAGCACCCGCCGCATCTCCGCGCGCCGGTCCTGCCATTGCGCGGCCGTGGTGATCTTTTGCCCCGCCGCATTCACCAGCGGATCGGGCAGGGTGGTTTGCACTGGCAGTTCGCTGACCGGTGTCACGGCGGCGGTCACGGTGGCCAGCCACAGGCCGGCGGCCAGCGGCAGGAGAAAGAATAATTGGCGTTTCATAAATCAATCCCAAGCGTACTGTTCATTCACCGGTTTCCCATTTTTCTCACAAAACCGGCGGTATTCCGTTTGGAAATCTTCCCGCCGGTGATGCTCCGCCTGGTTGCGGATATATTCCCGCACGGCTTCAAGGTGCATCGGGCTGACGCTGAATTCCCCACAACCCGTCTGCCAGGCAAAATCGGCATAGGCAGGATGCTGCTCTTTGAGCCAGACAGACGATGACATCTTGACCTGTTTGACGATTTCTGCGGGCGCGCGGTTTTTGGATTGCGCGAACAGGATATGAATGTGGTCGCGCACGGAATTGATTTCAATCAACGCCGAATCATGGTTTTTCAGGATGCCCGTGATGTACCCATGGAGCCGTTCGCGCTCTTCATCCCGCAAAAGTTGGCGGCGGCCCTTCGTGCTGAAGACGAGATGAACAACGATGTTGGCGAGGGATTGTGACATGCGAGTGCCGCCCTTACAGGGCGGGGGAAATATTGCCGGACGCGGTTCCCGGGGTTTCACCCCGGGCTTTAACCTTGCGGGCTTTCAGCCCTGATCCTGCGGTGACGGATTTCCGGGTTGAAACATTCGGTGCTTTGTTCGGTGCTTTCGGTGCCGCCAAGTCTGCGGGCTGTAAGCCCGTCAAGTTATAGCCCGTGGTGAAACCCCGGGTAAACGCGCCAACCAAGCCGTTTCCGCCCTGTAAGGGCGGCACTGGAAAGACGCAATTCATACGGTATGCTCGGCCATGCCCCGACTCTAACCATTTTCCAAAATTCGGCAAGCCGGCTACCTCCCGAAAAATTGTTCCTGCACCGCCACTACCAGGTAATACGCCCCGCACCCCGAGACGACCGCCGAGCCGTATCGCTGCAGCGCGGGGGAAAAGCCGGACGGCATCTTGAAGCGTCCCCACGCCAGCAGCCCGAACAGCGGCAGCACCACGAGTTGATGCCCTGTCTCCACCCCCAGGCTGAACGCTCCCAGCGCGATCCACATCCCGACCGGCGGCAGCCCCGCCATCGCGTCCAGCAATCCGCCCGCAAAGCCCAGCCCGTGGATGAGCCCGAAGCCGAACGCCACCGCCAGCCGCAGACGCGATTGCGCCCGCTGCGGTCGCAGAAAATTCTCCCAGGCCACGAGCACGATGCTGAGCGCAATCACCGGTTCCACCACCCACGGCGGCAGCCGGAAGATCCCGAACACGCACAGCGCCAGGGTGAGTGTATGCGCCAGCGTGAACGCCGCGATCACCTTCACCATCTCCCAAAAGCTTTTCGTCGCCAGCACCAGCGCCGAGACGAACAGCAGATGGTCGTACCCCGTGAGGATATGCATCACCCCATGCCGGAAATATTCCCAAAACATCCGCCAGCCTGACACTGCGGCCAGCGAGGGCAGGGGAGCCAGGCTGGCCGTGGCCGTTTTTATCTCCAGTTCCCAGCCCGTCGGGATGACGGCCGGTTCCCGTTCGCTCAGGAGCCACGATGTCGCCGTGTTCGCGTCCGAGCGCTTGGCGCGGATGACATAGCTCAGGTCCCACGCCGTGCCCAGGGCATATGGCCATTCCTTCAGCATGTTGTTTTCAAAAGTGATCTGCGCCGGCGGCGGACCGCTCCACGGATACACCAGTTCATACTGGTAAAACGTTTGCTCCGGTCCCCCCAACTGCGGTGGCGGCATCACCTGCACCAAGGTTCCCGCCAGCGCTTTCGTGCCGCTGGTGAGAACGAGATGGCTCAAGACATAATCCGCCTGCCGCGTCGCCGCCCGGTCCAGTGCCGCCGCCGACGTCACGTTGGTGGTGCCCACGGCGATGCCCTGGACCACGGCGATTTCCCGGAGCGACACATTCACCGCCACCCGCACTTGCTGCGGTTCGAACTCCACCCACATCGCGTTTTGCAGCAGCGGATGCGCCGACGCGAGCCGGGCAACGCCGAACAGAACGAGGCAGATGGAGAGAAGGCGGCGCATGCGTCATTTCGCCGGGATGGTGCAACGGTCCGCCACCGTCAGGTCCGGCGATGATTTCACGTATTCCGTGATGACTTTCTCCGGCGACACCGTGACCCGCACATGGCCTGAGTTGCCGCGGAAGACGCCTTGTTTGTAACCGTAGTTCTGCAAGTCGCGGATACGATCATCCCCCGCGAAGCTCGGCTGCGGCACCATCAGATAAACAATGCCGTCGAGCTCCTGCCGCGCGTAAAAATTGTCATGCGCCCGGAACACCGCCGCCACGTGGTTTCGCACCAGCAGCTGGTGCACCGGAACCGGCCACCCCGGGCGATGCTCCGCAAAACCCTCCGTGCCATCCGCGTTTTTGCCGCCCCATTCGTTGAACCCCGCGATTTCCACCCCGCCGCGCGACGCCTGGTCGCCGCTCAGCAGATTGTGGATGAAGACGAATTTGAATTTCGCCCGGCTTTGGGCCAGCGTTTGGGCCAGCCACCGGTATTGCGTTTCGCCCAGCGACCAGCTCCAGCCGTCGTTGCCCCCGCGTTGCCGGACCGAATAGCGGAACGGGTCCAGCACCACGAACAGCGCCGAACCCCACTCCCACGCGTAATAATTTTGCAGCAGACCGCAGCGGGCCGACGGAGTCTGGTCACCCGAGTAAAAACCGTCCGGCAACGGGTTCGGAAAGTAGCGTTTGCGGAGCAGATTCGACCATGTCGCCAGGCAATCCGCCGTACCGTCCTCATAGCGGGCGCTCTCGCCATCATGCGTGCCCAGCGCGAGCAGCACCGGGACCGCGGACCCGATCTGGCCGAGGTAGTAGCGCTGCGCCACGTATTGCCGGGCCGCCTCGTCGCGGGTCGCATGCTTGTCCGTCATGAACAGGTTGCCGAGATCGATGTGAAAATCCGGCCGCTCGGATCGGATGTCCGCCAGCGTCTGGTCGTACACTTCCGCGCTGGTGTGCTCGTCCAAATGGGCATCTGCCGTCATGGTGAAAGTGAACGATTCCCCGGCCGGGCGCGCTGTTTGAAAGGAGCATTCCGGACTGCGATCAAAGGTGTCCGCGCCCGGACGCCGCGAACGGAATTGATAATGATAAGCGGTGTCGGCCGCGAGCGCATCCAGCGGCACTTCCGCCGGCACGCCGGCTTTGAACGGATGCACCGGCGTCTGATTCGTCAGGTCGCCCGGTTGGGTGCCAAAGGCGATATAACCTTCCCTGTCCTGATACGCCAGCACGCTCAGCGTGACCGAATTTTTCTCCGGCCGCGTCAGGATGAGATCATAGGCATGGGCGGGAACCGCCACATGGAAAGATCCCGCCGGCCCGCCGCCGCGCGGGCCGTGATTGCCCCCGCCCCGGTTGCCGCGTTCATTGTCCGGGCGGCCGTCTTGTGCCGCCACAGCCAGTGCCAGGGCGCAAACCAGTCCGCCGGCCAGCGCCGTCTTAAACATGGCCCGTCCTCGGTTTCACGGTGTAGCTGTAGGCGAGGTCGCCCGACTTCTGCCGCGCCGTTTCATCCTGCGGCAGATAGCTCCGCAGATAGTCCACCTTCACATGCTCCGGCGACACCGTCACCCGCAAGTGGCCCGAGTTCGGCAGTTTGATGCCCGATTCGTAGCGCTCCTCATTGTAGGTCATGTAGCCCTGGTCCGCCGGCATCGGCACTTCCTGATACACAATGCCGTCGCGCTGCTGGCAGCAATACAGGTGGTCATGCCCTTGGAAGAAGATGGTGACGCCGTGTTTCACCATGAGTTGATGCACCGGCAATTCCCAGCCCGGCCGCCGCTCGGTGAATTCCCAGTCGCCCCGCTTGTTCCGGCCGCCCCATTCGTAAAGGTCGCACAGGTCCACGCCGCCGCGGCCGGAGCCGTGGACGTGATGGGCGAAAACGAATTTGTATTTCGCCCGGCTCTGCTCCAGCGTCCGCTTGAACCAGTGGTATTGCGCATCTCCCAGCGTGAGATCCCACCAGTCGCGATTCCGGTTGTCCGCGATCTTCCGCTGCCCGCCCTGGCCACCGGGTCCGCCCGGACCGCCCGGCCGACCTTGCCCGCCCGGTCCGCCCGGTCCGCCTCGGCCGCCGCCGCCACCGCCGCCACCGCCCGGCGGGCGTTCGCGGAACCCGCTATCCACCTGCGCCGGGGATTGCCAGTAGTTATCCAGCACCACGAAGAGCGCATCCCCCCAGGTCCACGCGTAATAATCCTTCAGCAAACCGATCGCCGGCAGCGCTTCCGTGTCCGCCGAGTAAAAACTGTCCGATGCCGGCGTGGGGTAAAACCGGTTGCGGGCGATCTGCGCCAGCACCGCCACCGAATGCCGTTCATCCGTCTGTTTGAAGTTGAACAGCGATGCCTGCTCGTGATTGCCGTTCAGCAGGAACACCGGCGCGGACTGTGCGATGAGCCCCAGAAACGGGCGTTGCAGCGTGTAACGTTCGTTCACATTCGCCGCCGTCACGTCCCGGATGGTGTCCACGCTGAAATCATCCCCCATGCACACGTGAAAATCCGGTTTGTCCGCCGCCGCCGCCAGCAGCGTGCGGGCGTAGAGGTTCGGCTCGCTCATCTGCGGCCGTTCCGGATGCGAATCGCCCTGGATGGCAAAGGTGAACGTGCTCCCCGCCGCGCGCTGGGTATGAAACCGGCACGCGGGCCGCGCGGTGAAAGCTGTTTCCCCCGGGCGACGGTATTGCAGCCGGTAATAATATTGCGTGTCCGGCTGGAGGCCGTCGAACACCGTCTCCACCGGCTGGCCCGCCGGCAAAGTGACCGGTCCGGTCTTGCGGTCATAGACATCGGGGACGGTGCCGTACTCATAATAGCCTTCCAGGGTTTCCTTCGGCAGCG
>Ga0316222_1003795_pt1 | contig 14479 bp, 14 predicted proteins | sample TBH18011metaG_FD_206008 | JGI IMG/M metagenome (GOLD analysis project Ga0316222, IMG submission 206008) | Freshwater microbial communities from Trout Bog Lake, Wisconsin, USA - TBH18011 | ecosystem: Environmental > Aquatic > Freshwater > Lake > Hypolimnion/Profundal zone | place: USA: Wisconsin...
GCCGCCGGCCTCACCCCCGTGCAGATCGACACCCACCGCCGCGAGCTGCTCGCCCGGCTGGGGTTTGATTCCCTCACCAAGGTGGACCACACGAAAGGCTTTGACCGCGTCCTCAACGAGCTCCGCATCCTCCAGGGCGTGAGCGTGGACGCCGGCATGAAGGCCGCCGATGACACCATCCAGGACGCCGAGCGCCTCCGCCACGTCATCCTCACCGAGCTCGTCCCGTGCCTGGAACTTTACGTCGCCGACGTCCGCGCCTTCATCGGCCAGATCATCCTGGACAAAAACCGTTGGCGGAAACTCGGCGGCGGCCGCGAAATCACCATCATGGACCTGGACAACCGTCCCGTGAAACTCCGCGACGGCCGCGTCATCCCCGGCCAACTCGAACAGCTCCGCATGACCCTCAACGCCCGGTTGAACGACAAACGCCGCGAAGCCGGCGACAGCATCCACGACATGAAGATCAGGGCCGGCATCCCCTGTGATTGCGCCCGCATCTGCCGCCAGCGCATCAACCAGGCCGCCTTCGCCGCCGCCACCGCTCCCGTCCCCGAACCCGTCCTCGAACCTGAACACGTCGAGCAGCCATTTTAACCAAAAAAGTGGCCGGCCCGTGCTTCTAACACGGACCGGCCGCGACAACCCACAGGAACTTGACTCCTATGAAATCGCCGCACCAAACAACTAATGCAAAATCGCAGTCCGCACAAACCCAAACCCTCATCGTGACCGAAGGCATCCAGACCGCCATTCTCATCACCACCCGCCTCGGCAAAATGCGGGAATCCACCCGGCGTTTCCTGTCCCCCGAATCGGCCCTTGCCTGGTGCCGCGCCAAGGCCGTCAAAATGATCTATTTGCCCACCGCCTGGTCGATGAACTGACGCCCCATGAAAGCCCGCAAACTCATCAAACTGCGCCAGCCCGTTCCCGAGGAGCTGCGCGACTCCATTTTGGGTTTGCTCAAGGCCAAATTCTACAACGGCGAGGATCAGGCGGCCGAGACCAAAGCCTACCTCCAGGATCGGAGCCGGCTGTTGAAATGGGTCGTGCTCTGGCCGGCGTCCTGGCTCTATGGCCGGGGCGTCACGATCCACGGGGATGCCTACCGCGAAATCTTCAACAAGGTATTCCTCCAGGCCGCCGCCAATGTCCGGACCAAGGTCAAATATCGCCCCGCCTACCTCGCCCAGGTCATCCAGTCCTATTTCAAAATCCACGGCGAGGAGGTTTACGACGAAGCCAAGTCCATGGGCCGGCAGATCGACAACCTCCTCCAGCACCTCGGCCAGCCCCGCACGGCCGTCGCCGATCCGGTGGCTGACCTCGCCCGCGCCCGCGCCCTTCTGGCCCCGCCCAAACGCGCCCCCAAGCCCGCTTTAAAGCCCGTTAAACCCGCCGTTAAAGAACCCGCCAACATGCAGTTCGACCTCCTATAAACCATTTCAAAACGGGGTGTTTTGGCCCCCCGGCTTCTGAAACCACCCCTCAGCCGGCCACCGGCCCGGAATCCGTCAAAAAGCCCCATTTTCCCGCTGTTTCCCCTTCTTTCCCGCTGTTTCCCGCCTTCTGAAACCGGCCGCGTAGATTCAGCGGTCGCGGCGAACAGGAGCGCGGCGGCCAGTTTTCCGATGAAGCGGTTTGATTTCACAGATTTCCCTTTTATTCCCCGCCACCGGTTGTTGATAGGAGCTTTCGGCGCAAGCCCGGTGGCCGGGCGGACGCTGCGATCACGGAGACTGGCAAAATTCATTTGGTACTTCACGGGCTTATCAGCTTTGACGGACGATGCAAACATTAAAGCGGCGGTGCCGCCGATTGACCGGCTTGCGCCCGGTGGCGGCACCGGTCCTTCCCATTACTCAGGAAGGTCAGAGCCTTTCCAAAAATGCTGTAGCGATGGGCTGAGGGTCCTGCGGACAGCGGTCTTTTTGGTTTTGGGCTTCGTTTCGGCTCAGTGACAGGGTTTTCAAACCTGCGCCTTCGCCGAAGCCTCGCCCCAAACCAAACATCCTCGCTGCCCACCGCTCCATCATTTTTGTCAAAGCTCTAAGAAAGCATCCCAGATTTGGCCGGAGATTCCTAGAGCATGGATATGCCCTATCCGGCGGGCGGCGGGCCGGGCATTTTCAGGCGATGACAGCCGGGCGGACCGCGCGGGCATATTGCCCTTGAAGGCGACCGGCTTTTGTGATGGGATGCCAGCGATGTTTTCCTCCGTGCGCCAGTCTTTCCGGGTCTGCCTGTTCCTGCTGGGAGCGGGCGGGCTGATTCCGCTCACGGCGCGGGGGTTGACGGACCCGGCGGCCGCGCCGTTTCTCATCCGCTCGTGGCAGACGGACCAGGGTCTCCCCAACAATACGGTGAACGCGGTGACCCAGACGCATGACGGCTATCTCTGGCTGGGAACGGAAAACGGGCTGGTGCGCTTCGACGGGGTGAATTATCGCAAGTACGGCTTGCCGGAAGGTTTGGGCAGTCTGCAAGTGACGGCGCTGGCGGAGGACCGGGCGGGCGCCTTGTGGATCGGCACGGATGGCGGCGGGGTGAGCCGGCTGAAGGACGGGCGGATGGAAACATTCACGGTGAAGAACGGCTTGGCCGGCAATTCCATCCATGTCCTGCTGGCCGGCACCAACGGGGACATCTGGGCGGGCACGCCGACGGGGCTGAGCCGGTGGCATGCCGGCAAGTTTGAGTTGCCGGGCCCCGAGGTGGCGGCGACGTATGTCTATGACCTGGCGCAGGACCATGAGGGGAACATCTGGATCGCCACGCTGTATGAAGGGCTGCTGCGCTATCATGACGGCAAAATTTCCCGGGCCGGCGGGGAAACGGGAACGAATATCACGAACAATCCGCGCTGTGTGATGGTGGACAATCAGGACCGGGTGTGGGCGGGATTCCGGGAGTTGCGGGTCGGCTGTCTGGACAAGGGGGTGTGGACCATGTACGGCACGAATGAGGGCATGCCGGAAATCGTGTTCAACCGGATGGCGCAGACGGCGGCGGATGGCACCATATGGGTGGCTTCCCTGAACGACGGGCTGTTTTACCTGAAAGATGGCCGGTTCCATGCGTTGCAACGCCAGGAAGGGCTGGCTGATGATGCGATTCTGGCGGTGCATACCGATGCCCAGTTTTTGTGGGTGGGGACGCAATCGGGCGGTCTGTGCCGGATCGGCCCGCGCAAGCTGTTTGTTTATCATGTCATGGACGGCCTGTCCGAGGTCCAGTTGCGGTCGTTGGCGGAACCGACCAAGGATGATTTGTGGGTGGCGACCTATGGGCAGGGCATCTTTCATTGGAACGGCCGGGAGATCGAGGACATGCTGGGGCATCCGTTCCATGACCATGTGATCGTGGAGGCGTTGCTGGGCGGGCGGGACGGGAGTTTATGGTGGGGCACGGGCGGGACGATTGACCGGTGGCTGGCGGGAAAATGGGTGTTCAAGGGGGAAAGCCTGTTCAAGGGAGACCGGATCTGGAGCCTGTGCGAGGACCGTTCGGGGGCGATGTGGGTGGGCACGCACAACGGCCAGTTGCATGAAATGAAACACACGGGGACGGTGAATATCAAGGGCCTGCCGGACCGGCCGGTGACGTCCCTGGTGCAGGCATCGGACGGCACGCTGTGGATCGGCTCGCTGGGCGGCGGGCTGGGCCGGTTGCACAACGGCAAACTGACGCTTTTCACGACGAAAGACGGGTTGCCCAGCAATCTGATCCGCACGTTGCACCTGGATGCGGACCAGACGCTGTGGATCGGCACGGACGGCGGCGGGCTGGCGCGGCTGGCGCAGGGGAAACTGTTCGGCTTCACTTCGGAGCAGGGGCTGCTGGACGATTCCGTGCTCCAGATCCTGGAGGATGATGACGGCAATCTCTGGCTGGGCGGTTACCGGGGCATCTGCCGGGTTTACAAGCGGGCGCTGACGGATGTGGCGGAAGGCCGGACCAAGCTGGTGCACACGCTGGTGTTCGGGCGGTCGGATGGCATGGCGTCCGAGGCCTGTGTGGGCAACTTCGGCGCGGCCCTGAAGATGCGGTCGGGCCAACTGCTGTTTTCCACGGAGAAAGGGATTGTGGCCATCGATCCCCGGCACCAGGTGAACAGCGTGGTGCCGCCGACGGTGCTGCTGGAGGACATGCTGGCGGACGGGGTCACGCTGACCAACGGGTCGGCGGGGCCGGCGCCCGTCCCGGCGGGGCCGGTGTCGATCTTTGCCCGGGCCATCACCCCGCCCGCCGGTCTGCGGCTGGCGCCGGGCCGGCATCTGTTCGAGTTCCACTACACGGGCATCAGCTTTGATTCGCCGGAGCGGGTCCAGTTCCAATGCCAGCTGGAAGGCTTGGACCCGTCCTGGATCCCGGAGGGCGGGGACCGGGTGGCGCGCTACAGCTCCGTGCCGCCGGGGCGGTACCGGTTTCTGGTGAAGGCGAGCAGCGGGAACGACCAATGGAGCGCGGTGGCGGCGGGACCGGTGTTCGAGGTGCTCCCGCATTTCTGGCAGACGATGATGTTCCGCACCGGGCTGGCGGTGGCGCTGCTCGCCGCATTGGGACTGACGATCCGCTACGTGGAACGCCGCCGCTACAAACTGCGGCTCAAACGCCTGGAACAGGAACAGGCGATGGAACGGGAACGCGGGCGCATCGCCCGGGATTTGCATGACGAGCTGGGCTCCAGCCTCACCTACATCTCGATGTCGGTGGGCGACCTGGTGCGGTCGCGGGGCGGGGACACGACGCAATTCATGAACCGGCTGAAGAAGATCTCGGGGTTCGCGGTGCGGACCTCGCGGTCGCTGGACGAGATTGTCTGGGCGGTGAATCCGCACAACGATTCCGTCCGCAGCCTGGTGGAATATCTGACGCAGCTGGCGCGGGAGCTGTTCGAGGATTCGGGCGTCCACTGCCGGTTTTTGATCGCGGCCGACCTGCCGGCGCTGGCGTTGCCGCCGGATCTGCGGCACAACGTGTTTCTGGCGGTGAAGGAAGCGCTGAACAACACGCTCAAGCATGCCGGGGCCACCGAGATCTGTCTCGGGGCGCGGGCGGATGCGGACGAGCTGGAACTCACGATCCAGGACAATGGAAAAGGTTTCGACCTGACGGCGGGGGAGGCGAGCCCGGGGCACGACGGGCTGAAGAACATGCGCCAGCGCATCGAGGCGGTCGGCGGACAATTTACGGTGATCTCGCAGCCCGGGCAGGGCACCACCATCCGCCTGCGGGTCCGGTTCGACTCCGCGGGCCGCCCGGGGGCGAAAAATCCGCGCTGAGGCGCGCTGAATTGCGTGACGCCCCATGTTTATGTGCTTGAGCCGGACGGGACAAATTGCCATGGTGATTTGACCGCAGACCTTTTTTCAGAATGAACAAGAATGCCATCAAAGTTGCCATCGTGGAGGATCACGAGCAGTTCCGGAGCAAGCTGACGGAGCTGATCGAGGAATCCGCCGGCCTGAAACTGGTGGGGGCGTTCAAGGACGGGCTGGCGGCGATCGCGGGAATCCCGGAGCTGAAGCCGGACGTGGTGGTGATGGACATCCAGCTGCCCGGCGCGGACGGCGTGGAATGTGTCCGCAAGCTGAAGGCGGTGCTGCCGGAACTGAGTTTCCTGATGCTCACGGCGTATGAGGACAGCGACCGGCTGTTTGAATCGCTCAAGGCGGGGGCGGGCGGCTATCTGCTGAAGCGCACGTCCCCGGCGCAGTTTTTGCAGGCCATCCAGGAGTTGCACGCGGGCGGCTCGCCGATGACGCCGCATATCGCGCGGCGGGTGGTGCAATACTTCTCCGCCTCGGTGAAAAGCGCCCAATCGGACCTGGACGACCTCACGCCCGGGCAGAAGAAATTTCTGGAGGAGCTGGCGCAGGGGTACAGTTACAAGGAGATTGCGGATCATCTGGGCATCTCGGTGCACGGGGTGCGCAATTACATCCGCAAAATCTACGAAAAACTGCATGTGCACTCAAAAGTGGAAGCCATCAACAAGTATTTGGGACGGTGACCGGCGGTCCGTTCCACCGCCGGGCGGTGCGAAAATTATGGACATTGAAGGCCAATCCGCTACATTGTTTCGGTCATGAAATCTGATACCTTAAACACATTTCTTTACGTGGTGCTGGCCGTATTGATCATCGCCATCGGTGTCTGCTCCATCCAGGGCATTACGCTCGCCCACAAGGCGCGCTCGCTGAGCGCAACGGCCATGCAGGCGCAGAAAGTGCTCCAAATGACGGGGGGACTGCTCGGCGAATTGGATGCCTACAACAAGCGTCAGCCCACGCCGGAGATCACCGCCATCCTGAAGTCCTTCCAGGTCAAACCGGCCGCCCATTAATTCCAACTTTTTCAGAAATATGAACGAAACCACTCCGAATGACATGGTCGCCCAGCGGATCGCCTCCCTGGAGACCCAGGTGACCATTCTTTTGATCGCCCTGGTGTTGCTGGCCGCTCCGATCGCCCTGTATTTTTTCCGCGAGACCAGCGATACCCGCAAGGAATACGACACCGTCAGCCGCGTGATCGCCAACTATAACCAGAACGCGGCGAACATCCAAAAGATGGTCAGCCAGCTGGGCGTTTTCTCCCAGACCCACCGGGACATCCAGCCCTTGCTGGAACACTACAACGTCATCCCCGCCCCCGGCGCCGCCGCCCCGGCCGCCGCGCCCCGCCGCTGAGCGGAACGCTCACACCTTCCCGCCGCAGTTCGGACAGTAGTTCGACTGCGGCGGTATTTTTTTGCCGCAGCCCGTGCAATCCGCATGGGCCGCCTTGTGGCGGCGGTAGATGATGATGTTGCGGATGTAGGGGATCCAGGTGAAGGCGTAGGCGAAAATGACCACGGAATCCCGGAGGTAAAACAGCCCGTAGGCGAGCAGCACGACGGAGCCGGTGAGGCTCAGCCACCAGAACATTTCCGGCACCACCACCTGTTTTTTCCGTTCCGTGGCATACCACTGGACGATGAAGCGGGAGAAAAAAACGGCGTTGCCCACCCAGCCGACCACTTTCCAAACGGTCCACGTGACCCCCAGAAACTTGTCATGGTGCCAGATCAAATTTGTCAGGAAATCCATGGGCGACATTAAGCCGGAATCCGGGGGATAAGGCAATTCACATCACCGCGCCTCAGCCCGGGGCCAGCTCCAGAAACCGCATCAGCGTGTCCCCGTGCTTGAGGGTTTTCACCTCCGTCCAGGGCGGCACCAGGTCCAGCGTGTCGCGCTTCGTGTGGCCCAGCACCAACCGCCCGCCCGGGGCCAGCAGCCGCGGCAGGTTCCTGTCATCCAACAACTGCTGGGCGAACGACTCCGACCGCCGGTTCACGTTCTTCTCCCCGTACGGCGGGTCCGCCAGAATGAGGTCGAACTGCCGGCCCGCCTCCGCCAGCTGGTGCATCACCGGAAAGACATCCTGCGTGCGCGCCTCCAACTGGCCCTCGAACCCCGCCGCCGCCGCGTTGCTCCGGATGAATTCCGCGTGCCGGTGCGATTTCTCCACGCACATCACCGCCGCCGCCCCGCGGCTGAGACATTCCAGGCTCAGCGCGCCCGATCCGGCGAACAGCTCCAGCACCCGGGCGCCTTCGACGCGCGCGCCGAGCGAGTTGAAGACCGCCTGCTTCACCAGATCCGGCGTCGGCCGGACGTCCAGTCCCTTCGGAACCTTCAAGATGCGCCGTGCCGCCTGTCCGCCAGTGATACGCATGGGGTTGAATCAGTTGAAGATTTCCGCGAAGAACGACTTCATGTCCGCCCAGGAACGCCGGTCCGCGCGTTCATTGTACTTCGCGCCCGGCAGGCTTTCGCCCACGTTCGGCTGCGTGAAACTGTGCACCGCGCCGCCATACATGATCAGGCGCCAATCCACCCCGGCATCCCGCATCTCGCTCTGGAACGCCGTCATATCCGCCGGCTTTTCAAACGGATCATCCGCGCCGTGACAGACCAGCACCTTGCACTTGATATTCTTGCCATCCGCCGGCACGGGCGAATCCAGCCCGCCGTGAAAACTCACCACCCCGTTCAGTTCGGCCCCGCTGCGCGCCAGCTCCAGCACCGTGGTGCCGCCGAAACAATATCCGATGGCGGCGACGCGCTTCGTGTCCACCAGCTCATTCTTCTTGAGCGTGTCCAGGCCCGCATTCACCCGGGCGCGCAAGAGCGTGCGGTCCGTCTTGTATTTGGTCGCTTCCGCGCCCGCTTCCTTGAAATTCTGCGGGCGGACGCCTTTGCCGTAGATATCCGCGCAAAAAGCCACATAACCCAGCCCCGCCAGTTGCTCCGCGCGATGCTTCTCGTAATCCGTCAGCCCCAGCCACTGATGCACGATCAGGACGCCCGGGCGCGCGCCGCTCACGGCATCGTCATACGCCAGATAACCCTCCAGCGTCGTGCCGTCCTGCTGATATTCCACGGTTTGGGTCACGATCTTGGCCGGCGCGGAGGCCGCGCATGCCAGTGCCAGCACCAGAGGCAAAAAAAGTTTGGTCGTGTTCATGGGCACAGTGTAGCAAGTTTCCGGTTTTTTGCCAATGGGGGCGGATTTCACCATGAAGGAACACTGGGAGAGGTTCAAACGCCGGTTGTTTTCGGTTGCCATTGCCGGGGGCGGGTTTACGATGCCCGAAACAGTACGGAAATCATGAAAACGACACTCCAAGTCATCAACCAGATGCAGGCCGATGGCGTCATTGGTCCGTATGCCATTGGCGGGGCAATTGGCGCGACTTTCTATCTGGAACCTGCCGCCACTTTCGACATCGATGTTTTTGTCTCACTGCAAACAACTCCGGGCAGCGGGCTGATCTCGCTGGCCCCGATTTATAATTATCTCACCCAGCCGCCCCGGAATTGCCGGAGTGAAAACGAGTTTGTCATCATCGAAGACTGGCCCGTGCAGTTCCTCCCCCCGGGTGGTCCGTTGGAAGAGGAAGCTTTGGAACAGGCCATTACGACTGGTGTTGATGGCATCAAAACCCGGGTCATGACAGCCGAACACTTAGTGGCCATTGCCCTCCAGCTGGGTCGCGCCAAGGACAAAATTCGCATCACCCAGTTTCTGGACGGCGGAGTACTCGATTTGCCCAGGCTCGAAGCCATTCTGGACCGGCACGGACTGCTTGCCAAATGGCGGGCGTTCAGGGATAAGTATGGCAGCGAATGAATGAATTACGGGACAAACTTGTGGCCGGGAAACAGATGGCGCGGCGTCGGCTCGCCGCCCTGCCGTTTGCCGAAAAACTGCTGCTCGTGGAAAGAATGCGCGAGCGCAGCCGGCTGATTGCAACCAGTCCGTTGCGGCGGGCCGGCCGGCCGGGGAAGTGAACATTTTTGGAGCATTTCCAAAAATGTTGTAGCGATGGGCTGAGAGTCCTGCGGACAGCGGTCTTTTGGGGTTTGGGCTTCATTTTGGCTCAGTTGCAGGGTGAGGTTTCTTCGCCGAAGCCTCGCCCAAACCCAAAAATCCGCACTGCCCAAAGCTACATCATTTCTGTCAATGCTCTAAAAGAAAGCCGAAACCGCCCGTAGCATGAGCGCAAATCAACCATGGGATGACCCGACCTCCCGAAACGGGCAGACCGGCCTCCCGGTAGGCCCGGTGCCCCCACCGGGCGGGCCCGATAACGCATCCGGTCGGATTTTTTCCACCGGTACACCGCCCCTGCCGCCGGAGGAATCGCCGCCGCGTCGGTTGCGCCGTTTGCACCGCCTCTGGCCGGATCGGGACGGCAATATTTCCTATCTCTTGACGCTCTGCATCGATCGCCGCGCACACGTGCTGAATAATGAGGCGGTGTTCCAACGCTTGGCTGGCTTTCTGCTGGAGAGCCCCGTCCGTTACCGTTGGTTTGGACGCCGCTTTGTCATCATGCCCGACCATCTTCATTTGATTGCCCGGATGGGACATGAAGCGATTCGGCTTGGCCAATGGGTCAAAGCCATGAAGGCGGTCTTGGGCGGATTGGAACGCCGACCGACCGAACCGGGAGTGCCGCCGGATCACCACCAGTTTATCCGCACCCGGCGTTCTTGGCGCTGGCAAGACAGTTTCCACGACCGCAAATTTCGCACTCCAGAGAGCGAATCGCGCAAGTGGGAATATGTTTGCCTGAACCCCGTGCGTAAAGGTCTGGTGCAACGGCCAGAACAATGGCCGTTTGGCGGGGAAATTTTTTATGATGAAACCGGTCTCCCTGAATTGGTGCGCGGGACGCCACCATTATTGGAAGCCGGCTGTTGGTTGGAGCCGGGAACGCCGGGTGGGGGCACCCGGCCTACAGGTTGAAGCCTTTCACCCTCTGCCAACCCGTCCTTTGAAAACGCCCGTCTGCCCGACCTTGCAGGCCCGGTGCCCTCACCGGGCGCGCGTGGCAACGCAACCGCACAGGATGTTTTGAACGGTGCCTTTGGCGCGGGGGTTTTTATGACGAACCGGTCTCCTTGAATCGGTGCGCGGGACGCCACCATTATTGGAAGCCGGCTGTTGGTTGGAGCCGGGAACGCCGGGTGGGGGCACCCGGCCTACAGGTTGAAGCCTTTCACTCTCAGCCAACCCGTCCTTTGAAAACGCCCGTCTGCCTGACCTTGCAGGCCTGATGCTCTGACCGGTCCCCCTCACTTCCTGCCCAGCCGCGCCATCAGTTTTGCGTGGATGCCGCCGAAACCGCCGTTGCTGAACACGCAAATCACGTCGCCGCCTTGCGCGTGCTGCGCCAGGTGGGCCACGATGGCGTCGGCGTCCGGCAGATACGCCGCCGTTTTGCCGGTGGCCGTCAGGTCGCGCATCAGTTGCTCCGGGTTCAGCCGTTCCCCGGCCGGCAATTGCTCCAGCCGCGCCACCTCGGAGATGACCACCGCGTTCGCATCCGCGAAGGCCAGCGCCAACTCGGTCTGAAACACGTTGCGGCGCGTGGTGTTCGAGCGTGGCTCGAACACGGCCCAGATCTTCTCGCGCGCATACTTTTGGCGCAGCGCCCGCAGCGTCTCCAGGATGGCCGTGGGATGATGCCCGAAATCATCGATCACGGTGATGCCGCCCGGGATACCCTTCAGTTCCATGCGCCGCTTGATGCCCTTGAACGTGTCGAAGGCCGACTGGATCTGCTTGTTCGACAGCCCGCAATGCTTCGCCGCGCCGATCACCGCCAAGGCGTTGCGCACGTTGAATTCGCCCACCAGGTTGAGATGGAACTTGAAGCTCGGGATCTCGAATTCCGTCGCCGTCGGCCCGAACCGCAGGTTGAACCCCTGCACCGCGTTGTCCGCGCCCAGGCCGAACCGCTTCACCGGGCAATGCGTCACGTCCAGCAGCGGTGCCAGCGTCGCGTCGTCGCCGTTCGCCAGCAGCAGGCCGTTGCGCGGCACCAGCCGGATGAAATGGGTGAACGTCTTCCGGTAGGCCGCGAGGTCCTCGAAGATGTCCGCGTGATCGAATTCCAGGTTGTTGATGATCGCGACCTCGGGCTGGTAATGGATGAACTTGCTGCGCTTGTCGAAGAAGGCGGTGTCGTATTCGTCGCCCTCGATGATGAACCATTCGCTGTCCGTGAAGCGCGCGCCCTGCGTGAAATTGTTCGGGATGCCGCCGATGAGATAGCTCGGGTTCAGGCCGTTGTGCTCGAACACCCAGGTGAGCAGCGAGGTCGTCGTCGTTTTGCCATGCGTGCCCGCGACCACGAGCGAGCGTTTGCCGCGGATGAAGTATTCGCGCAGCAATTCCGGCAGCGAGCAATACCGCAGCTTGTGGTCCAGCACGTATTCGGCCTCCGGATTGCCGCGCGAGATGGCGTTGCCGATCACGACGAGGTCCGGCTTGTGCGCGAGGTTGGCCTCGGCATAGCCATTCACCACCGGCAGTTTCTTCGCGGCCAGGAACGAAGCCATCGGCTCATACACATTCTGGTCGGACCCGGTCACGGCGAAACCCTTGTCGAGCAGCGCGCCCGCGGCCGCCGCCATGGCCGTGCCGCCGATGCCCACGAAATGGACGGATTTGATCTCGGATGAAAACATTTCAAGAATGATGGCCGATTCTGGCGTCCAGAAAAGTCAGAACTGTCAAAAAGTCACCGGCAGGAAGCATCACGCAGAGGCGCAGAGGCGCAGAGGGTGGAGGCAAATGGTCTGGCGTGGCTCGGCGGTCACAGACCGCCGCTACAGACACGCTGGTGGCCGTCACGCCGTGTCCGGCGGCCTCACCAATTATGATGATAGTCCGCGCCCCGGCGATATGCGACAATCAGGAAACCATTTATGCGAGCCAACCGTCCAACCCGTATGCACCCGAAATCCCTTTTCCCCCTGGCCTTGGCTTTGTTTGCGGCCCTGACCATCACCGGCCGCGCGGCCGCCCAGAGCTCGCCCGGCAGCTCCGCCAACCTCGACGCCAAGCGCGACATCGCCGCCAAGTCCGGTTTCCTCACGGACACGAACCGCGCGTTCCCGATGCTGTTCATCGTCGGCGATTCCACGGTGCACAACCCCGGGCGCGGCGAGCGCGGGTGGGGCGACGTCATCGGCAAATATTTTGACACGAACAAAATCCGCGTGGAGAACCACGCCCTCGGCGGCCGCAGCAGCCGCACCTTTCAGACCCAGGGCTGGTGGGACAAAGTCCTCGCCGCCGCCAAGCCCGGCGATTTCCTCCTCGTCCAGATGGGCCACAACGACGGCGGTCCCCTCGACGACACCAACCGCGCGCGCGGTTCCATCCGCAGCCTCGGCGAAGAGACCAAGGACATCTTCAACCCCATCACCAAACAGCCCGAGACCGTTCACACCTACGGCTGGTACATGCGCAAATACATTGCGGATGCGCGGGCGAAGGGGATGACGCCGATTCTGTGCACGCCGGTGCCGCATTGCCCTGCGAACCCGGTGAAGGATGGCGACATTGAAAAGAGCATCTACGTGAACATGGCCACCGCCGTGGCCGCCAGCGAAAAGGCCCTGTTCATCAACCTGAACCAGCTCGCCATGGCGCATTACGCCACGAACACGCCGGACGGGATCAAGCACCAGTGGTTCACCGCCGCCGACAATACCCATTCCAGCCCCGCCGGCGCCGAGCTGAACGCCGGCTGCGTCGTGGCCGGCATCCGGGCGCTCGACACGTGCCCGCTGCGGGATTATTTGAAGTCCGAGTAAAAAGCGAGGACGGGCACGGGGTGCCGTCCGTGAGACGGACGTGATCGGTGGCGCCGGCTCCGCCAAGAGCAGTTATTCGAAATCCAAACCGATATCCACGGCGGGGGCGGAGTGGGTGAGGGCGCCGACGGAGATGTAATCGACGCCGGTCTCGGCGATGGCGCGGACGGTCGTGAGATTCACGCCGCCGCTGGCTTCGGTGAGGGCGCGGCGGGCGACGAGTTGCACGGCGATGCGCAATGGGTCGGGAGCCATGTTGTCGAGGAGGATGATATCGGCGCCGGCCTCGGCGGCTTGGGCGACCTGGGCAAGGGTGTCGGCTTCCACTTCGACCTTCAACTGCGGATATTGGGCGCGGGCGCGCCGGACGGCGGCGGCGATGGCGTTGGGCGGGGTGTCGCGGAGCGCGGCGAGGTGGTTATCCTTGATGAGAATGAGGTCGTACAGGCCCACGCGGTGGTTGGTGCCGCCGCCGCAGGCGACGGCGTATTTCTCGAAGCGCCGCCAGCCGGGGGTGGTTTTGCGGGTATCGAGAATTTTTACGTTGGTGCCGGCCACGGCGGCGAGGTAGCGGGCGGTGAGGGTGGCGACGCCGGAGAGGCGCTGGACGAAATTGAGGGCGACACGTTCGGCGGTGAGGAGGGCGCGGGCGGGTCCGGCGATCTCGAGGAGGGTTTCGCCGGCGGCGAGGGCCTGGCCATCGCGGGCGGGGGTGACGAAGGTGACGGCGGGGTCGAGTTCGCGAAAGGCGGCTTGGACGAAAGCGAGGCCGGCCAGCGTGAGGGGTTGGCGGGCGCGCATCAGGGCGCGGGCGCGGGCCTCCGCCGGGACGGTGGCGAGGGTGGTGGCATCGCCGGGGCCGAGGTCTTCGGCCAGGGCGGCGCGGACGGCGGTGCGGATCTCGGCATCGGTCAATTGCATGGGGCAATGGTGACGAAGGGCGGGGGGAAAGGCCAGTTTGGAGTTGGGGGCAACGGGGGCAAGGGGCCCATTTTGAGGGGAGCGCGGCGTTCACGCCGCTTCCGCGTGGCCAAACCGTGCCGGTTGAAAGCTGCCACCACCCCGTCGGTTTGGGCGTTGAAGCGACCTTAAGGTCGCGCTCCAGGGGCAGTGGCACATGCGCCCGGGATGAGGCCAAGGTCCAGGGCTGGTCCAAAGTCGCGGTAAGCGGAGGCCGGGCAAGGTGAAGGAGCAGGGTTGGAAATTATTAGAGCATTTCCAAAAATGCTGTAGCGATGGGCTGAGGGTCCTACGGACAGCGGTCTTTTTGGTTTTGGGCTTCGTTTCGGCTCAGTTACAGGGTTTTC
>Ga0316222_1003796_pt1 | contig 14478 bp, 5 predicted proteins | sample TBH18011metaG_FD_206008 | JGI IMG/M metagenome (GOLD analysis project Ga0316222, IMG submission 206008) | Freshwater microbial communities from Trout Bog Lake, Wisconsin, USA - TBH18011 | ecosystem: Environmental > Aquatic > Freshwater > Lake > Hypolimnion/Profundal zone | place: USA: Wisconsin...
TGTTCCGGTAGACCGCGACCGCAGAGGAGCCGTTCCCGCCGCCCAGCACGAGGTCCAGCTTGCCATCGCCATCCATATCCCCGAGGGCGATCGGATACGGCTGATTCAGCCCCGGCAAATCCACGCGGGCCGCGAACGAGTTCGTCGTGATCGCGCCGCCCGCCGTCAGGAGATTGCGAAACACGGAAAGGGTCCCGGCCCCGTAATTAGGCACCACCAGATCCGGCATGCCGTCGCCATCCAAATCCCCGATTGCCACATTGACCGCCCCGCTGCCGGCCGGCAAAACCACCTGGCTGGAGAAGGTGATGTTGCCCGGCGTGCTATTGTTCTGGAAAACGGACAACGTGCTGGCCCCGTAGTTGGCGGTCACGATGTCCGGCCTGCCGTCCCCGTTCAGATCCCGCACCGCCGCGCCCCGCATGCCGGAACCGGAAGGCAGATCAATGCGCGTGGCAAACGAATTGGTCGTAAGACTGCCCGGCGAGCTGAGGTTCCGGAAAACCGAGACTAACGCGCTGTCGGTGTTGATCGCAATGAGGTCCAACCGCCCGTCGCCGTCCAGATCCGCCACCAGCACGGTGTAAGGATTATTGCCGCTGCCCGACGGCATCGGCAAATCGACCCGGGACGCAAACGAACCGGCCGCCAACGTCCCATTGGTGCTGATGTTCCGGTAGATCGAAAGCGCGGTGGCACCAGCCTCGGCGATGATGAGGTCCGGCTTGCCATCGCCATCCAGGTCCGCAATGACCACCTGCCCGGGACTGGAAAGCGTGGGCAGGGTCACTTGGGTGGCAAGGGAGCTGTTGGTGATCTGCCCCTGGCCGGAAAACGTGGCAACGAACGGCTGGGCGGCATAGGCCGTCAATCCGCCCACCGTCACCGTGATGGGCGCAAAAACCGCGCCCGCCGGCACCGTCACCGTCAGGTTTGTCACGCTCGCTGTCAGCACCGGTGCCGTCACCGCCCCAAAACGCACCAGATTGCTGGCGGTCACCGGACTGAAGTTAGTCCCGGCGATGGCAATGGTCGCCCCCAGCACCGCAGAACCCGGGCTGAAGCCGCTGATCACCGGTACGGTCTGCGACGGCAACACGGTCAGCAGGGCGTTGGAACTGAGCATCGTGCCGCCCAAATTGGTCACCAGCAAGGCGTAGTTGCCGGCCTGGGCCATTTGCACATTGGCCAGGGTCAGCGTGGTGTTGGTCGCTCCGGACACATTGGTGCCGTTGACCTCCCACTGATACGCCAAGGGTGCCGTGCCGCTCGCGGCAGCCGTGAACAAAGCGGTATTCCCGGCAAACACCGTCTGGCTGACGGGTTGTTGGGTGATGGCCGGCGGGACCGCGAGCACGGTAAGCGTGGCATTGGAACTCTGGAGGCTGCCGCCATAATTGGTGACCAGCACGGAATAATTCCCCGCCTGCGCCAGCGTCACATTCGCCAGGTTGAGCAGCGCGTTGGTGGCACCCGCCAGATTGGTGCCATTGCAGTTCCATTGGTAGACCAGCGGCGGCGTCCCGGCGGCCGTGACGCTGAAGCTGGTGTTGCTGCCGACATACACCGTTTGATTGCCCGGCTGCGCGCTGATGGTCGGCGGCACCGGCGGATTCACTGTCAGAACGGCATTGGAGCTGAGAATGGAGCCGTACAGGTTCGTGACCAGAACGGCATAATTGCCCCCTTGGGCAAGCTGGACGGCGGCCAGCGTCAGCACCGCGTTGGTGGCATTCAGCAGATTGGTGCCGTCAAAACTCCACTGGTAGGCCAGCGGAGCCGACCCGCCGGCGATGACGCCAAACTGGACCGTGCCCCCCGCAAACACCGTCTGGTTCGTCGGTGTCTGGGTGATGGTCGGCGGCTGGGCAAAGGGCACCAGGTTTTGATAGATGGACAGGTTGTTGTTGTAGTTGTTAACGAAGACGATGTCCGCCCGGCCGTCGCCATCCAGATCCCCGATCGCCACGCCGTTCGGGTTGCTGCCGGCGGCATAGTCCACCCGCGCCGCCAGCGAATTGGCGGTGAAGCTGCCCGGTGTGCTCGTGTTCTTGAAGATCGAGAAGGCATCGCCAAACTGGCTGGCCAGCGCGATATCAATCTTCCCATCACCATCCAGATCTTGCAACGCCAAGGTGTTCACCCAACCCGCCGCCGCGAACGTCACGGCCGGGGCGAAGGAATTGGTCGTCAGGCTGCCGACCGTCGAAATGTTGCGGTAAACCGCGACCGCTGCGGAACCGTTCCCGCCGCCGAGCACGAGGTCCAGCTTGCCGTCGCCATCCAGATCCCCGAGGGCGATCGGATACGGGTCGGACAGCCCGGGCAAAGCGACCGGAGCCGCAAAGGAATTCGTCGTGATCACGCCGCCCGTGCTCGTCATGTTATAAAACAGCGACAGCGTGCCGCCATTGTAATTGGGCACCACCAGGTCCGGCCGGCCATCACCGTCCAGATCCCCGATCGCCACGTTGACCGCCCCGCTGCCGGCCGGCAAAACCACCCGGTTGGAAAAAACCAGGTTGCCCGGTGAGCTTCCGTTCTGGAAGATGGACAGCGTACTGTCCCCATAGTTGGCGGTCACGATCTCCGGCTTGCCGTCACCGTTCAGATCCTGCACCGCCGCGCCCCGCATGCCTGAACCGGATGGCAGGTCAAGCCGCGTCGCAAATGAATTCGTCGTGAGACTGCCGGGGGAACTGAGGTTCCGGAAGACCGAGACCAGATTGCTGTCGGTGTTGATTGCGACGAGGTCCAGCCGCCCGTCCCCGTCCAGATCCGCCACCAACACGGTGAAAGGATTGAAGCCATTGCCGGCAGGCATCGGCAGATCCACCCGGGATGCGAACGAACCGGCCGCCAGGGTCCCGTTGGTGCTGATGTTCCGGTAAATGGACAGCGCCCCGCCCCCGCCCTCGGCAATGATGAGGTCGGGCATGCCGTCGCCATCAAGGTCCGCGATGACCACCTGCCCCGGACTGGAAAGCGTGGGCAAATTCAACTGGGTACCGAGGGAACCCGTGTTGATCTGACCAACGCCCGGGAACGTGGCGACGAACGGCTGGTCGGCATAGGCCGTCAGCCCGCCCACCGTCACCGTGATGGGCGCAAAGACCGCGCCCGCCGGCACGGTCACCGTCAGGTTCGTCGTGCTCGCCGTCTGCACCGCGGCCGTCACCGCCCCGAAACGCACCAGATTGCTGGCGGTCACCGGACTGAAATTGACCCCGGCAATGGTCATGCTCGCCCCCGGTGCCCCGGAGCCCGGGCTGAAGCCGGCGATCATCGGCACGGTCGAGGTTGCCACGGTCAGCAGGGCGTTGGAGCTGAGCGTCGCGCCCCCCAGATTGGTCACCAGCAACGCATAGGCCCCCGCTTGGGAGATTTGCACATTGCCCAAGGTCAGCGTGGCATTGGTCGCGCCGGACACGTTGGTGCCGTTGAATTCCCATTGATACGCCAGGGGCGCCGTGCCGCTCGCGGCGGCCATGAACACGGCGGTGTTCCCCGCATACACGGTCTGGCTGGCCGGCTGCTGGGTGATGGCGGGGGGAACCGCCAGCACCGTGAGCATGGCGTTGGAACTCTGGAGGCTGCCGCCGTAATTCGTGACCAGCACGGAATAGACGCCCGCCTGGGCGAACTGGACGCCGGTCAGCGACAACACCGGATTGGTGGCGGCCGCCAGATTGGTACCGTTGAAACTCCACTGATACGCGAACGGCGCCGAGCCGGTGACGGTGACACTGAAACTGGCGTTACTGCCGGCATAAACGGTCTGGTCGGCCGGCTGCAATGTGAAGGCCGGCGGCACCGGCGGATTCACCGTCAGCGTGGCATTCGAACTCAGGACGGAGCCGTAGAGGTTGGTTACCAGCACGGCATAGGTGCCCGCCTGGGCAAACTCGGCCCCGGCCAGCGTCAGCACCGCGTTGGTGGCATTCAGCAGATTGGTGCCGTCGAAACTCCATTGGTACCACAACGGCGAAGGCCCGCTCACACTGACACTGAACTGGGCGGTCTGCCCTTCAAAAACGCTCTCACTGGCCGGTTGTTGGATGATGGCCGGCGGCTGGGGATAGACCGTGAGGTTTTGGCAGACGGAGAGGTTATTGCCGTAGGTATTGGCAAAAACAATGTCCGCCCGGCCGTCGCCATCCAGATCCCCGATCGCCACGCCGTTCGGGTTGCTGCCGGCGGCATAGTCCACGCGCGCCGCCAGCGAGTTGGTGGTGAAACCGCCCGGGGTGGCGGTGTTCTTGAAGATGGAGAAGGCATTCGCCGACTGGCTGGCCAGCGCGATATCAATCTTGCCGTCGCCGTCCAGATCGCCCAGCGCCAGGGTGTTCACCCAGCCAGCCGCCGCAAATGGCACCGCCGGGGCGAAGGAATTGGTCGTCAGGCTGCCGACGCTCGAAATGTTCCGGTAAACCGCGACCGCCTTGGAGCCGTTGCCGCCGCCCAGCACGAGGTCCAGCTTGCCGTCGCCGTCCATATCCCCGAGGGCGATCGGATATGGCTGGCTCAGCCCGGGCAAATCCACCCGCGTCGCAAAGGAGTTCGTCGTGATCACGTTGCCCGCGATCATGAGGTTGCGAAACAGAGAGAGGGTGCCGGCCCCGTAATTAGGCACCACCAGATCCGGCATGCCGTCACCATCCAGGTCGGCGATGGCCACATTGACCGCCCCGTTACCGGCCGCCAAAACCACCTGGTTGGAGAAGACGAGGTTGCCGGGCGTGCTGCCATTCTGAAAAATGGAGATCGTGCTGGCCCCGTAATTGGCGGTGACGATCTCCGGCCGGCCATCGCCGTTCAGGTCCCGCACCGCGACTCCGCGCATGCTCAGGCCGGAAGGCAGATCGACGCGCGCGGCGAATGAATTGGTCGTGAGGGTGCCCGGCGTGCTGATGTTCCGCAAAATCGAAACCACATCGCTATCGGCATTCACGGCGATGAGGTCCAGCCGGCCGTCACCATCCAGATCCGCCACCGCCACGGTGTACGGATTCAAATACGTACCCGCCAGCATCGGGAAATCCACGCGGGGCCCAAAAGAACCCGCCGCCAGCGTACCGTTGGTGCTGATGTTCTGGTAGATGGAAATCTTCGCAGAGTAACCTTCGGAGACAATGAGATCCGGTTTGCCATCGCCATCCAGATCCGCGATGACCACCTGCCCGGGCCCGTTCGGGGTGGGAAGGTTGATCTGTCCGCCCAAGGTATTGGTGCCGATCTGGGCGGCGCCGTTGAACGTGGGGATGAACGGCTGGCTGGAATAGGCGGTCAGCCCGTTCACCGTGACCGTGACCGGGGCAAAGAGCGCCCCCGCCGGCAGGATCACGGTCAGATTGGTGGAACTCGCGGCCAGCACGGCCGCCGCCGCCCCGCCGAAATGGACGATGTCGTTGGTCGACGTCGGATCAAAATTCGAGCCGGTGATGGTGACCACCGCTCCGGCGGTTCCGGACGCCGGACTGAACCCGTTGATGAACGGGACCAAATACACGCTCAAGGCGGCATTCGAGCTGGTGGCCGAGCCATCCAGATTGGTTACGGTCACGGAATAGGTCCCCGCCTGCGCCAATTGCACATCGGACAGCGTGAGCGAGGCATTCGTCGCCCCCGGCAGGTTGGTCGAATCAAAAAACCACTGATAGGAGTAAGGAGAAGTGCCGATGACCGCCACCGAGAATGTGGCCGTCTGGCCGATGATGGCGGCGGAATTGGCCGGCTGTTGCACGATGACAGGGAGGGACGGGGTGAGGGTCAGCCAGGCGTTGGAACTGACGGCCACGCCGGCGAAATTGCTCACCACGACGGAATAGGCGCCCACTTCGTTGGTGGTGACACCGGTGATGACCAGGTTGGTGGTGGCGGAGCCGGTGATGCCGCCGCCATCAGTCAGATTCGTACCGTCAAACTGCCACTGATAGGCCAACGGTTGACCGCCGGTGGTGGCCGTCGCAAAGGCGGCGGTGGCCCCCTCCAACACCGCGACCCCGCCCGGCTGGGTGGCGATGGCCGGCGGACTGATGACCGACAAGGTGAAGGTCCGGGTTTGGCCCACGCCGTCACTCACATTGGTGAACCACACCGTGGCACTATAGGCCCCGACCACCAGATTGCTTGCGGCAGCATTCAAGTTCACCGTGATGGTTGCGCCCGGTCCGCCGGCGGCGGCCAGCGTGCCACCCGTGGTCGAAACGTTCAGCCAGACGGATGTGGTGCCGACGGTCCATGACAGGGCGTTGGTTCCCAAATTGGTGAGCGTGAGGGTCTGGCCGGTGAGGGTGAACGGCCCGCCCGCACCGCCCAGCGCGGCAAAACCGGTGAGCGGGGCGATCACCAGCGGTTCGGGATTCGCCAGGGCATTGATCAGGCTTGGCCCGGCGGGACTCCCCCAGCCGGTGCAGAGATCATAGCCGGCGGTCGCGGAAAATTTTGCGGGGCTGGCAGGGCTTTCATTGTTACCGGTGTTGATGTCATGAAAGGCCGGGGCATAATTCGCCCCCGTACCGATGGCATCGAGCGCCGGATTGATAAAACCGATGGCCGGCCGGTTGGCGGTGGCCGCCTGCTGGTTCACGAGCGCGGCGAAGCCCGCCCACAACGGCGAGGCGCAACTGGTACCGCCCACGCTATAATTGATGCCGTTGGCCCGCACATAAACATTGTCCGCCGTCAGGGCCACGTCCGGGGTATTGCGCATGGTGGTGGACCCCTGATTGGCCGTCATGCTGAGATTGGTCTGCCAGGCGGGAATGCCGTACTGCGTGCTGATGCCGCCGCCGCTGCCAATGCCATCGCCCCAGTTCCAAACGGTCTCCGCCGTCCAAGCGCCACCCGGCCCGCTGGTCGTCAGCGTGGTCCCGCCCACTTCCGTGATGTACGGCGTGTCGCCCGGAAAGGGAATCAGACCAGAGTAGGCATCCGCATCGCCCGAGGCGGCGAAGAAGGTCTGCCCCTGGGCCGCCATCTGCTGGAAAATCAGATCCGCCACCGGGTCGGCCGCACCGCCTGGAATGTACCACGAACAGCTCATCTGCTTGGCAAGATTGTCATTCGCCATGCGGTTCAGGATGTCATGCCAGTTGCCATAGGGCCCGGCTTCGTAAACGATGATTCCCGCTAGGTTGGTCGCCATGGAAACCGCCATTTCAATGTCCAGTGACACCTCCACTTCGCCCCCCGTATGGGTCGGATTGCCGCCGAAGCCGTCCAGCAACACATTGGAGAGCGGAACGGCCGGCAAGCCCGCCAGATTTTCGTAATAGGAAATGTCCGACGCCGTGTAGCCGTCAAACTGCAACAATCCCACGGTCTGGCTCCCGCCATTGAGCGTCACCCCGGGCAGATAGGCCGCCCGAAAATCATTGCCCATGTATCCGCCCCCGGGACCGGAACCCAAGTTCGGTTCCGCTGCCGCTCCGGAAACCAGCGGATGGGCCACCAGCCGCGGATGCGGCAACGCATAATTATCCAGGCCGCTGATTTGCAGCACCGGGGTTCCCAGCGCCAGTGTCGGCTCGGTATCCGGCGCATAAAAAGTCCGGTTTTCCACCGGGTGCCGGTAAGTGTGCAAAGTCACATGCAGGGCGCGCTCCACGGCGGTCACCGAACCGCTCACATCCACCAGGAGCCGGTTCGAATGAGTGCCCGTCACCTGCAAGCCGTTGGCCTTGGCGAAAGCGATCACCGCCTGATAATCCGTTTCCGCCGGGCCAAATTGTTCTGCGAACTGCGCCGGCGTCAGGTAATGATGATATTGCGGACTCGCCGGGTCATAAATGCGCTGCAGCAAATTGGTCAGTGCCGCCGGATTTCTCATGGGCAGACCGATGACCAGACTCAGCCGGTTCGTCCCTGCCATCCGTCCGGCGGGCGAAAGGGTTCTCACCACCGCCGGCGTCCGGCCGGTGACCGTCTGAAATCCGGCCGTCCAGCCGGTGAACGGGCACAAAAAGAATACGCAACCCAGCAATGACACGACAGCCCGGGACAAACAGGTGGTTTTCATATCTGATTCCAAATCCGATTATTGGCCAATGGCTTGGCTTAATGCCTGCCCTGACCGCTATTTTGCATTTGTACCCAAACCCCTTGGCCGCCACAAGTAAAATGACTAATACTTGATTACCACCCGCCCACTCCGGCCGCCAGCCGTTCGCTGGCTTCCTCCTCGCGCCTAAATCCTCACCCCTCGTGCCTTCCTTTACCAAATCCTCGCCCTTAATTCCGGCGTCCGCCACATCGTATCGCCCGCCTTGATGCCAAACGCGTCGTAAAACTGCTGGTAATTCTGGATCGGCCCCACCGCCCGGAACTGCCCCGGCGAATGCGGATCCACCGTCACCCGCCGCCGCACCTCCTCGTCCCGCGCGTTCGTCCGCCAGATCTGCGCGAACGAGATGAAAAACCGCTGCTCCGGCGTCAGCCCGTCGATCAGCTTGCGCTCCTCCGGATGCTGCGCCAGCTTCCGCTCCAGCGCGTCATACGCGATGCTGATGCCCCCCAGGTCCGCGATGTTCTCGCCCAGCGTCAGCTTCCCGTTCACATGCAGTCCCGGCAGCGGCTCGAACGCGCTGTATTCGTCCACGATCTTTTGCGCCCGCACCTCGAACTGCTGCGCGTCCGCCGGCGTCCACCACCCGTTCAGGTTGCCGTCGCCGTCATATTTGCGGCCCTCGTCATCGTACCCGTGCGTGATTTCATGCCCGATTACCACGCCAATCGCCCCGTAATTCACCGCGTCATCCATCGTCGCATCAAAGAACGGCGGCTGCAAAATCCCCGCCGGGAATACGATCTCGTTCATCAGCGGATTAAAATAAGCATTGATCGTCGGCGCCGTCATGCTCCACTCCGTGCGGTCCACCGGCTGCCCCACCCGCGCCGTTTCCCGGTGCACCTCGAACGCCGCCGCCCGGCGCAGGTTCCCGTAAAAATCACCCCGGTCGATGCGCACGGACGAATAATCCCGCGGCTTGTCCGGGTGCCCGATCTTCTGCGTGAACTTGGCGAACTTCGCCACCGCCTTCGCCCGCGTCGGCGCCGTCATCCACTCCACGTTCGCCAGATGGTCGTGATAGACCGTCTTCAGATTATCCACCAGGTCAGCCATCCGCGCCCGCGCCGTCGGCGGGAAATACTTGTCCACATACAATTGCCCCAGCGCCTCGCCTAGCGAACCGTCCACCGCGTTGTCCGCCCGCTTCCAGCGCGGCTCCTGCTCCGGCTGCCCGCTCAGGACCCGCCCGAAGAAATTGAAATTCTCCTCCTCCACCGCCTGCGGCAGCGCCGCCGCCGCCCCGTGCAGCACATGCCAGCGCAAGTACGTCTTCCACTCGCCCAGCGAATGCGCCGCCACCAGCTTCTGCACCGCGTCAAAAAACTCCGGTTGCCCCACGATCACATACGGCACGTTCCCGACGCCCCGGCCCGTCAGATATCCCGGCCAGTTCAGCCCCGGATTCCGCGCCGCCAGCTCCGCCACCGTGAACTTGTTGTAATTCTTGTCCGGATCCCGCAAGTCCACCCGCGAACGGCTCACCACCGCCAAGTCCGTCTCGATGTTCGTCACCGTGTCCGCATCCGCCAGCGCCGCCGCATGGGATTCCCCCAGCAGCGTGAACATCTTCGTCACATGGTCGTGATACGCGGCGCGCGCGTGCGCAAACGAATCCTTCAGGTAATAATCCCGGTCCGGCAGCGTCAGCCCGCCCTGCCCCAGCCCGAAGGCATAAATCGCGCTGTTTTTTTCATCCGGCCCCACCCCGCTCGAGAAGAGATACCCGTGCCCTTCCCGCTGAAAATCCGCCAGCAGCGCCAGCAAGTCCGCCGTGGAAATGACCGTGTCAATCCGCGCCAAGTCCGGCTGGATTGGCGTGAACCCCAGCTTCTCGATCGTGTTCGTGTCCATCGCCGAGGCATAAAAATCCCCCACTTGCCGCAACGGCGTACCCGGCGCCGCCGCGGTGTCGGCCGCGGCGTCATCGAGAATTTGGTGGAGCTGCCTCGCATTGCGTTCCGCCAGTTCCGTGAAACTGCCCCAGCGCGCCTTGTCATTCGGCACCGGATTGTTCAGCACCCAGTTGCCGCAGGCGTACAGGTAAAAATTCGTGGCCGGACTCACCGACCGGTCCATGTAAGCCGTGGAAAAACCCGGAATCCGGGGCTCGGCGTTGTTCGCGGCCGTTTCGGCCAAAACCGCCGGCGCGACCGCCAGGGTCAGCGCCGCCAGACAATTGAAAATGAACTTCATGCGCCGCGCATTGAAGAGGTCGGCGGCAGACAGGTCAAGCAAAAGCGTTCCTCAAAACATCCGGCCAACCCACGGCTGGCAGGGAAACCGCGCGGCGGCGTCCCAGTTTCTCACTCCCCGCCTCCGCACCAACTTTCCCTATGGCTCGGCCACCGCAAGCACTGGTGGGGCAAAGCTGCTGCTTTGCCATGGCGTGGCCAGCCCAACGATGAAAGGAACGCCAACGCCCCGCCACCACGTTGACCGCCTTCCCTTGGTAGCGGCGGCGCCTCGCCGCCGAAGGGTGCCGGCGACGCCCCCGTCGCCTCCCCCGAAGCACCGCTGTGGCCAAGCCCAGCCGCAGCACACCCGCCAATCCAAATGCCCTTCGCACACCCCTCGCCCTCGCAACGCCCCCCCGATGTAACGATGTAACGATGCAACGAAGCAACGCCCCCACATTCCCCACATCCATCATGGCCAATCTCCGTCCTCCCCGCTACCTTGTTGCCAAGGAAGCCGCTGGCGACCGCAAATCGCCCCCTTTGCATGAACAGCATCGAAACCATCATCTGCCTCATCCTGCTCTTCATGGCCGGACCGGACCTCTGCCGCAAACTCGGCCGGCCGGCGCTGGCCAATCCATTCTTTGTCATTTTCGGCCTCGCCCTCGGACCGCTGCTCGAGAAAGACGTCATCACCATGCTTGAGCAGGCGGGCGAAGTCGGCTTCCTGCTCGTGCTCTTTGAAGTGGGGCTGGAGATCGAACTGCCCAAACTCCGGGAACTTGCCCCCTCCCTGCGCTTCGCCCTGCTCTGGTCCGTCATCCAGTATCCCATCGTGCTCGCGCTTGCCCTTGCCGCGCGCCTGACGCTCGCGGAAGGGCTGCTCGCCGCCGCCACCCTGAACGGCTGCTCCCTCAGCATGGCGTACTTCGGCTGGAAAAATTATCCCGGCCTCGCCGGCCCCGCCCGCGCCTATGCCCTGCAGATCATGATCACCTTGGAAATGCTCGCCATCGTGTTCGTCACCGTCGGCAGCGTTGCCGTGGAGCACGGATTCGGCTGGCTCATCCTCGTCAAACTGGCCGGCATGGCCGTGACCGTCTTTCTCATCAGCCGGTTCGCCACCCACCTCACCCGGCTCTTCCAGCGGGTCATCTAAAAAACCACCCACTGGCGTGTCCATTTTCTGGTCCTCCTCGTGCTCGTCATCTGCGCCATCGGCGAACGCCTCGGCCTTTCCGCCTCCAAAACCGCGTTCTTCCTCGGCCTGTTCATGAGCCGCACCCAATTCTCCGGCCAAAGTGTGGAAGAATATATCGCCCCCGTCAGCCGGCGCTTCCTCATCCCCATCTTCTTCGTCTCCCTCGGACTGCTGATTGATGCCCGGATGCTGTTTTCCCTGACCGCCCTCACCGCCCTGCTCGGCGCCCTCTTTCTGCTGGGTATGCGGGAAGTGATCCACCGGCGCTGGCTGAAGACCGGCGGCGACCGCCTGGCATTTCTCCTGCTCTGCCCCAATCTCACCCTCGCCGCTCTCGCCGCCAACTCCCTGCTCGCCGTGAACAGCCGCGCCGCCGCCACCTGGACCGTCCTCTGCGGCCTCTTCCTCTCCGTCACCGCCCTGCTGCTGCTTCCCAAGGTGGAGGAAAAATGATTTGCCAACCTCACCGCCCCGGCGCCGCCAGTGCCGCCGTCACCTCCCGGGCCGGAATCTCAATCCCGGACTCGTAGGCGATTCCCACCGCGTTCCAATGCACTTGCAGCCACCGGAACTGCGAGCGCGCCAGATAGCCGAACTCCGTCGTGCCCGTCAGCCACTCCAATGGAACCCCGCCGTCCGCCCGGCTGACCGTGGATTGAAAAATCTCGCGGACCGGCCCCGTCACCCCATCCACGTTCACCTCGCTGCCGATCTTCTGCGCGGCACAGGCCTGCGCCGTGGGCGGAACCAGCGGATGCAAGGCCGTGAACAGGACCCATTTGTTGTCCCCCGGAGCGAGCCCGCAGACCAGCAGTTGGGGCTGCCCGGCGTCATCCGTCAGCTGATATTCATGCCGCTCCCGCCGTACCCCCACCTCGGCGATCTCCACCACCGCGTGGGCGGTGACCCGGTACGCTTTCCCTTGCAGCGTCCCCGCCGCCCCCACCGTCAGCGGCGCGTCCCCGGCCGCCAGCCGCCTCAAGGGAATGATCCTCCGGCCGAACGGATCGAAAATATCCGTGACGATGGCGAACAGGATAATGGCGACGATGGCCGTCACCCCCGCCACCAGCCACCAGTTCCAGCCGCCGCCTTGATTGCCGGAACCGCCGGCCGTCAGCCATCCTCCCCGGCCGGTGCCCAATGCCGGGTCTGCCGGCAGCCGGAACGCCGCGCGCACCTCGCCCGCCGAGAGGTTCACCCCGTCGTAAAATTCCACCGCCTCGCCGATCCAGCTCACCACCTGCATCACGTCCCCCGCCTCCGCATTGAAATAATCCGAGGTTTCGTTCACCTTCATCCCGCCCGCCACCTGCCCTTCCACCCGGTACACCAGTGCGGTGTCCACCCGGGTGATCTCCACGTCCGTGCCGGTGAGATTGATCCGTTCCCCCGTCCGCCGGCCGGCGGCTTCCTCGGCTGTCATCGGGTATTCCGGCACAAACGGATGAAAAATCCGCCACTCCACCCCGCGCTCCGTCTCCTCATAGACCAGGATCGCCATGGTCCCGTCCCGGGCCTCCAGATGGAATTCGTTCCAATAATACGTCGCCCCGGCCTCGGTCACCCCCAGCACGGCCCGGCCCCGCAGCCGGTAGTCCCGGCCGGAAAATTGACCGTGCATGCCGATCTGCAACCGCGTTGGATTCATCAGGCTCATGTGAAATAATGCGGGACAAAGCGGCTGAGGTTGCCCGTGATGCGGCGTGCGTCCTCGCGGATGCCCAGGCCCGCCGCCTCGTGATCCACCACCCACACGCCAAAGACCGGATGCTGCCCCGAAAAATCCGGGATGGCCGCGCATTCCTGATAGACAAACCCCTCCGCCCCGTAATTCCCCGCGTTGTCTTCCACCGCCACGCCCTCCTCGAACAGCGTCACATTGCAACCCTCGCGGCTCAGCTTGGGTTTGCGGACATAATTGCGCCCCAGCGGCGCGGCCGATTCATACGCCGGCAGCAGATTCGGGTGTCCTGGAAACAGCTCCCAGAGCACCGGCAGCAATCCCTTGTTGCTCAGGGGAAATTTCCACCACGGCTCGATGAATTGCGCCGCCTCCCGCGCCAGATGCGCGCCGAATTCCTCGCGCCAAAGCCATTCCCACGGGTACAGCTTGAACGCCAGTTCCATCCGCTCCCCCTCCCGGTCCACAAACTCGTTCCGCCCGCGATGCCAGCCGATTTCATCCATGAACAGGGATTTCGTCCGCACCCCTGCCTGCTCGCATGTGTCGCGCAGATACAGGATGGTCATCTCGTCCTCCGGAAAATCCCGGACACACCCGAAATGGATCGTCCGCCCGTTCCAGCGCCGCCACGCCGCGATCAGCCGCTCATGGATGGAATTGAACTGGTCGGCCTGCGGATGCAATTCCTGCAGCCAGAACCACTGTGCGATCGCCGCCTCCACCAGCGCCGTCGGCGTGTCCGCGTTATACTCCAGCATTTTCGGCGGCGTCACACCGTCGTAGCCCAGGTCAAATCGCCCGTAGAGGCTGAAATCATCGCGCTCCCAGGATTTCATGATCAGCGGCACCGCCGCCTCCGGGATGGCCAGCCGCGCCCACCAATTGTTTTTGATCACCGCCTCCACCGCCTCGATGCACAGGAAATGCAGCGTGTTCGCCGCCCGTTCCAGCTCCTCCACCTCGCGCGCCGTCAGCTCATAACAGGCCGATTCGTCCCAGTACGGCCCCGTTTCGTGCGAATGGAACGTCAGCCCCACGGCCGAAACCTTCTCGCGCCAGTCCGGACGAGGTTGGCAAGGGTGACGCTTCATCACGAATGAAAGCCGCCGTACCCGCCATAGCCGCCATAATAATGATAGCCGCCCCCGCTGTAACCGCCCCCGCCATAGCCTCCGGAGCTGCCGCCAAAACCGCCACGCGAAACATCCGTGGCCATGTTCACCGCCAATTGCACCGCCTCCGGGGTGGGTGATGAAATATTGGTGATGCTCACAAACGGCTGCGCCCCCCATTCACCCCCGTAATAATAAAGCTGTTTCTGGCTGTCGTAATGGTTGTAGGG
>Ga0316222_1003802_pt1 | contig 14457 bp, 11 predicted proteins | sample TBH18011metaG_FD_206008 | JGI IMG/M metagenome (GOLD analysis project Ga0316222, IMG submission 206008) | Freshwater microbial communities from Trout Bog Lake, Wisconsin, USA - TBH18011 | ecosystem: Environmental > Aquatic > Freshwater > Lake > Hypolimnion/Profundal zone | place: USA: Wisconsin...
GAACCTGTGACCCCTGCCTTCGGAGGGCAGTACTCTATCCAGCTGAGCTACGGGTGCGTTGGGGGGACCGGTTAGCAGCGCCGCGCCCAGAGCGCCAGTGCTTTTGCGAAAGCCTGTCAAAATTTCGCGGGACCCTTCGCACACCCTCACAAACACCGCCCCGCAACCGCGCTTGACCATGGTCGATGGCCTGCCCATCATCGCGATCATGACAAACCGCCCGCCTTTCGCTACCCGGCCGCACCGCTGCGATAGGCGCGCCCCATGATCGGGCCACGTTTTGCGCGCCTTCCCTTGCGCAGCCTTGCCGTGTTCGAAGCGGCGGCGCGGCGGGGTAAATTCGCCGCCGCAGCCCAAGAACTCGCCATGACGCAGGCCGCCGTCAGCCAACATATAACCCAGCTTGAGGCCGAACTTGGCATCGCGCTGTTTCATCGCCAGCATCGCGGCGTGGCGCTGACAGGTGCGGGAGAACGTCTTGCGCGCGATGTTGAGCAAGGGCTGTTGATGCTGGCCGATGCGGTGGCGGGGGCGCGGGCGAGCGGGGCCAGTCGCCCGTTGCATATCCGCACCGATTTCGGGTTTGCCGCATGCTGGCTGATGCCGCGCATGGGCGCGCTCGGCCAGTTGATGCCGCAGGTCGAGGTGCGCCTGATTACCGCACAAAACGGCATAGCGCCTGGCGAAGAGGATTGCGATCTGGCGATCCTGTTTGGCGATGGGCAATGGCCGGGCTACACCTCGCGGCTGATGTTTGGCGAGGCGGTGTGGCCGGTGTGTTCGCCGGCCTATCTTGCCGCGCGCGGGTTTGCGGCTGGCGTGGGATTGCAGGCGCAAGATATTGCCGGCTTGCGCTTGCTGCACCTGCGCGCGCCCGGCCATGCGCTGGCCCCACGCCGCTGGTTTGAGTGGGATGACTGGTTTGGCGCCATGGCGGTTGCGCCACCTGCCAGCGGCCATGAGCTTGAATTCAACAATTATCAGCTGGTGTTGCAGGCAGCGATGCTGGGGCAAGGGGTGGGGCTGGGCTGGGCGCCGTTGATCGATGATCTGGTGGCCGGCGGCGCGCTGATTCGGTTGACCCAGACGCCTTTGTCATCGCCGCGCGGCTATCATATCGTTGAACCCCAGCGCACGAACCCCCATCCAGCTTCATCGCGGGTGGCCGATTGGCTGCTGCACGGCGCGATTTAGCCCGAAATGTCCATCAATGCCGCCCTTACCGCGCCGTCTGTCGCACGATTGCCGCAGAATTAACCAAAATTTCAGAGATTTAAATCGTATTTGCACGTAAGGGTTCGTTTAGAAATAGGCGTTATTACCTAGTTTCAAGGAGCAGGCTTGCGCTGCACAAGGCAGACTTTCTGCTGCTCCTGACTGCAGGCCGGACATTCGGGAACGTCTGGCGAAGCTAGGGGTATTATAGATGAAAAAGATTCTGATCGCAGCCGCGCTTATCGCTTTCTCTTCGGGTTCGGCATTTGCTGCCGGCGTAGCGGGCAACACCGCCACCGTCACCGGCGCCAATGGTGGCGTGGCCACCGCCATCGTCGTTGCGCCAATCACCCTTACACATACTGCCGGCGCGTCGATGAACTTCGGCAAATTCACCGTTGGCACGGGTACCGGCTCGATTATCATGTCCTCGTCAGGCACGGTTTCGGCTGGCACCGGCACCGCCACCCCGGTTTCGGGCGTCACCCCCTCACTCGACAACTTCACCGTGACCGGTGATCCGAGCCGCTACTTCAACATCTCGACCACCGGCGGCACGGTCGGCACGATGGTGCTGACCACGACTCCTTCGGTCCCGACCGCTCAACTTTCGGCTACTGGCACCGCCACCTTCTCCGTTTACGGCACGCTGGCCACCGCCGGCACCGAAACCGCCGGCTCGTACACCGGCAGCTACGGCGCTACGGTTACCTATCAGTAAGTCATAGGGCACGCGCCCATCGCAAAAGTCGGTTGCCGGCGCCGTGTTCGGTCATATCCGAACGCGACGCCGGCACCAGCCCCGCCGCCCCCTTTCGCTTAGGCTCTGACACCCGATCTTGCAGGCCCCATGGGCGCAGATGCGGGCGGGATGCAGCGCCTTATGCCGGGAAGCCGTCTATGAAACTGGTTATGCCATTGCTTGGCCGGATGCTGGCGATGCCTTCGCATGGGCGGTCTGGGCTTGGGCGGTCTGGGCGTGCGCTTGCCGGGTTTGCGCTTGCCGGTCTTACGCTTTCGGGGCTGGCGCTGTCTGGCGCTGCGATGGCAGCGACGCCGGGCAACAGCAAAACCGTGACCGGCACCGCTAACGCGACGGTGGTGCAGCCGATTGCCATCACGCATAACCCCGGTTCGGTGCTCAGTTTCGGCAAAGTCGCGATTTCGGGCGCCGGCACGGTCACAGTGACAGTGGGCAGTGCGGGTTCGACGAGCGGCGGCGCCACATTTGTCGCCGGCGGCTCAGCCGTTTCGGCAGACTGGTTCTATGTCAGCGCCGACCCCAACCGGATGTTTAACATCACCACTGCGCCCGGCACGATCAGCAATGGCGCGAGGACGATCAATTTCACCACCGTACCCGCCGTGCCCGCATATTCGATTCCGTCCGGCTACATCCTCTATTTCGCGGTCGGCGGCACGCTGTCCCTCACCGGCACCGAACCCAGCGGCACCTATAACGGCAACTATGCGGTGACCGTGACCTATCAGTAAATGAACGTGGTTACGGACTGTTAAGGATTATTACCTAGGACTAACTCCATCGCACCAGATGGAGTGACCACGATGACAGCCTGGGATTTGGGCCGCTGCACGGCCCGCCAAATTTCCTTCTTCACCACAAGCCTCGCGCTCGCCTGCGCCATTGCGCCCGCCATCGCACAGGCGCAAGCCGGCATCAGCACATCAGGCCCCACCGGCCCCGCCGATGCGCCAACCCCGGCCACCGCGCCCGCCAACAGCGTCAGCGGCATGGGCGACATCAACCTCTATCCCAAACGTGTCGTCATCGACGAGCACGCCCGCGTCGCCAGCATCGGCCTGTATAACAAGGTGCCGGTGACAGGCGATTACGACATCGCGATCACCGACATGATGATGACCAACGATGGCCGTCTGGTCGATCTGGCGTCGGTTAGCGACCCTGTGGCGCGCGCCAACGTCAAGGCGGCCAGCCAAATGCTGCGCTGGTCGCCGCATCGGGTGACGCTGCCCGGTAGCGAATCGCAGATGGTGCGGGTGATGGCGCATGTGCCGCCAGACTTGCCACCGGGCGAATATCGCGCGCATTTTTCGGTGGTGGCGGTGCCGCCGGGCGAAGATGGCCTGTCGATACAACAAGCCGCCGGCGATACCGACCCCAAGGGCGGCATCGGCGTCAAGATCACGCCGCGTTTCGGCATTTCGATCCCGATCATTGTCCGCGTGGGCGCCACGACGTTGAACGCCGGGTTCAAGGATATGGCCATCGTCAAACTGCCTGACGGCGCGCGGGGCCTGCGCTTCAAGATCACCCGTGACGGCACGCGTTCGGCCTTTGGCGACATTGCCGTCACCGCGCCGGGGCTGAAAAAGCCTCTGGCGGCGATGAAGGGCATCGGCGTCTATACCGAGCTTAGCGAACGCGAGGTCTCTCTCGGCTTCGACCCCAAGCTCGCCGTCAGCTATGCCCCCGGCACCCGCCTGACCGTCACCTATACCGATGATGACGCCAATCCGGGCAAGGTATTGGCACATCAGGACATTGTCGTCCCGTGACTGACGCCCGCAAGTTCCCGTCGCTGACCCGGTCCCTGATGGGGCTGGTGTTGGCGGCTGTGGTACTTTTGGGCACCTGTTTATTTGATTCGGCCATCGCCGGCGCCGCCGTGCCGCATCATGCGCGGCGCGGCATCGCGGGGCTAACCTATGGACACAAGCCTGCGCTGGCACACGGCCGCAGCGCCTTGATCGCCAAACACCCGCGCCGCTCGCGCCGTGGCACGCTGCATCTGGCGCAAGCCACGCAGAACTATCCGCCCGCGCATATCGCGCCGGCCACCACGCCGCCACGCCCCGGCGCGCCACACCAAACTGTGGCACGCAACGCCCCCCCCGCGCAGGGCGAGATCCGGCCGGGCCTGGCGCCGGTTTTCAATTACGATGACGAGCTGATCCTCGAGATCACCACGCCGCATCAGGAAATGACCGACAGCATCTCCGCCCATGCCTCGCGCACGGCGGTCTATCTGCCGTTGGGGGCGGTGGCGCGATTTTTGGATCTGCCGATCGCCATCAGCGATGATGGTCATTACGCAAGCGGCTGGTTTATCAATGAAAAACGCCAGATGCGCTTGAATTTGCGCGAAGGCAAGCTGGTGGTGAACGGCAAGACCATCGCCTTGACCCAGACCGATGCGGTGGCCTTCGATGGCGAATTATATCTGCGACTGGAGAAATTCTCCGACATCTTCCCGCTAAAGCTCAAGTTTGACATTCGCGCCCAGCAGATCGTCGTCAAAACGCTCGAGCCATTCCCCTATGAACAACGCCTCGCGCGCGAGGCGGCGCGCGAACGGGTTGCCGGCGCGCTGGATCGCCACGCCGCCCGCCATTTCCCTCGCGAAGACACGCCCTACATGGGGCTGAGCGTGCCGCTGGCCGATGTCGAATTGCGCAGCATGACCGACCCTGCCCAACACGGCCGCGCCGAGGCGGATCTGCGGCTTGCGGGCGATGTGTTGTGGATGACGGGGCGGGTTTTCCTCAGCGGATCAACCGCCTATGGGCCGACAGCCGCGCATGTTCAGCTGGGCCGGCGCGACCCGGATGCCCAATTGCTCGGGCCCCTGCGCGCGACGGACTTTGAGATGGGCGATGTCTCCACCAATTCGTTGCCGATCGGTATTCGCGGTGTTGCCGGGCGCGGGGTATCGCTGACCAATGCCCCGCTGGAACACGCCTCGATCTTTGACACGATCAACCTCACGGGCGATCTGCAACAAGGCTATGAGGTTGAATTATACCGCAACAACAGCCTGATCGCGTCAACCCGCACGCCGGTTAACGGGCAGTATCAGTTCTTGTCGGTGCCGGTGGATTTCGGGCTGAATGTGTTTCGTCTGGTGTTTTACGGCCCGCAAGGCCAGCGCCGCGAGGAAGTGCGCCGGATCAGCGTGGGCGATGGGCGGCTGGCCAAGGGTCAGGTGGTTTATACGCTCGATGCCGTGCAAAAGGACACCAGCCTGTTCAATCTGAACCCGCCGGGCTACGCTGCGCAGGCCGATACCGGCTCCTGGCGCGCCTCGGCGCAACTGCGTTACGGGCTGACCCAGGCGATCACCGTGAACGCGGGCGGCGGGCTTTATCAAAATCTGGCCGGCCAAGAGACGTGGCTGGCCTATGCGGGCTTGCGCACGGGGCTTGCCGGCGCCGCGCTCAAGCTTGATCTTGCCGCCGAACAGGGCGGCGCCATGGGGGCTTCCGTGGGCATTGGCGGGCGGCTGGCGGGCGTTTCCTATGTGTTGAACCATAGCGAATATACCGATGGCTTTACCGACGAGGTCCGCGTTTTCTCGCAGCAGCCGCTGCGCCGCGCCGATCAGGCCGATCTGACCGGCATGCTGCATCTGGGCAGCGGCGATCATCTGCTAAACATGCCGCTTTCGGCATCGATCAGCCGACTGGAATATGCCACCGGCGAGATCGCCACCACGGCAACCTTGCGCCAATCGCTGGCCTTTTCGCAGGTTCTGGCGACGAATGAGCTGGATTATGCCGCAACCAGCACGCCAGGATCAGGCTCGTCGCACACCGTTTCGGGCACATTCGATCTGGCGACGCTATCGGGCAGCCGCACCCATTTCCGGGCCGATCTGGGTTATACCGTCGGCCCCCATCCCCAGATCAGCGCGGTCGATCTTCAGGTAGACCGCGCAATCGATGACCGCACCCAGCTAAAGGCGGGCATATCGCGCATGATGAACCCGGCGCAGACCACGGCAAATCTGTCGGCGGTGCGCCGTTTTTCGCGCTTTACGCTGTCAGCCGACGCGGCTTACACCATGCCCACCAAGGCGTTTACCGCCAGCCTGCGGCTTGATTTCTCGCTAGGCAAAAATCCGATCACGGGCCGTATGTTCGCCGCGCCCTCGGGGCTGGCTTCGGGCGGGGCGGTAGCGGTGCGCGCGTATCGCGATGACAATGGCAATCACCAGTATGATCCGGGCGAAGAGGTGTTGAAGGACGTGGAATTTTCCACCGGCACCCGCTTTGCCCACACCGACGGGCAAGGCGTGGCGTTTCTGGGCGCGATCGGCGATGGCACCCGCGCCAGCTACCAGCTCGACAGCGAAACCCTGCCCGATATCGCATTGGCGCCTTATACCACCGGTATCGAAATCAAGCCGCGCGCCGGGCGTATTCATGTCTCGAACTTCGGCATTATCGCGCTGAGCGATATCGAAGGCAGCGCCATATTCCTGTCAGACGGCGCGGCGCGGGGGGTTTCGGGGCTGACTTTGTGGATCGTCGATGATGCCGGCAAGCACGTCGCGCTCGCGCGCAGCGAGGCCGATGGCTTCTTCCTGTTCGAGCAAATGCACCCGGGCCATTATGGCCTGATCATCGACCCGGCACAGGCCAGCGCGCTGCATGTTCACCTGACCCAGCCCCAAACCATCACCATCGGCCCAAAAAGCAGCGTGTTGCGGCTGAAAATTCAGGTGACCAGCGACACCGCAAGCGCCGCGCCAGAAAAATCGCCGGAAACGGCCCTCTCAGCGCCAACAGCGCCCCCCGCCAAGGTGCATATCGCCGCGCCCCATCATCGCGCCCACAAGGGCCATTTCTGCCCAAAAAGGCACGGCCTGATCCGTATGAAGCGCTGGACGCGTGGCAAATGCCATTACCACCGCATCCATCACGCCCACGCTACGGTGTTCCACGTGCAACACCACCTGCGACATCTGGGTCGCTAAGGCTTATTTCTCGATCTGGCTGACGTCACGCACCGCGCCGCGCGCGGCGTTGGTGGTCATCGCGGCATAGGCGCGCAACGCCGGCGACACCGCCCGCTTGCGACCCTTGGGCTTCCACGCATCGCGGCCCCTGGCTTCCATCGCGGCGCGCCGTTCGGCCAGAATGGCGTCATCAAGATCGACCTTGATCACCCGCGCAGGAATATCGATCACGATAGGATCGCCCGTTTCAACCAGCGCGATCAGCCCGCCCTCTGCCGCTTCCGGGCTGACATGGCCGATCGACAGCCCCGACGTGCCGCCCGAAAAGCGCCCATCGGTAATCAGCGCGCAGGCCTTGCCCATGCCTTTCGATTTCAGATAGCTGGTGGGGTAAAGCATTTCCTGCATGCCAGGCCCGCCCTTCGGCCCTTCATAGCGGATGACCACGATGTCGCCGGCGACCACCTCATTGCCAAGAATGCCCGCCACCGCCGCGTCCTGGCTTTCATAGACGCGCGCGGTGCCGTGGAAGGTCAGACAGCTGTCATCGACGCCCGCCGTTTTGACGATGCAGCCCTCGGGCGCGAGGTTGCCAAACAGCACCGCCAGCCCGCCATCCTTGCTGAAGGGGTGGGTTGCGCTGCGGATCACGCCCTTCTCGCGGTCAAGGTCAAGGCTCTTCCAACGCGCGTTTTGCGAGAACGCCACTTGCGTTGGCACACCGCCCGGCGCGGCCGCGAAGAAATCGTGCGCGATAGGATCGTTCGTGCGAGATATATCCCATTTGGCCAGCGCATGCGCCATTGTCGGGCTATGCACGGTCGGCAGGCTGGTATCGATCAGCCCGGCGCGCTCAAGTTCGCCCAAGATCGCCATGATGCCGCCGGCGCGGTGGACATCTTCCATATGCACATCGGCCTTGGCCGGCGCGACCTTGCACAAACACGGCACCCGGCGCGAGAGTTGATCGATATCGGCCATGGTGAAATCCACCCCGCCCTCATGCGCGGCGGCCAACAGGTGCAACACGGTGTTGGTGCTGCCGCCCATCGCGATATCAAGGCTCATGGCGTTTTCAAACGCCGCGCGCGAGGCAATCGTGCGCGGCAAAGCGCTGGCATCATCGTTCTCATACCAGCGCTTGCACAAATCAACCGCGATGCGGCCCGCTTGCTTGAACAGGCTTTCGCGCAAGGCATGTGTCGCCAGCGTCGAACCGTTACCCGGCAGGCTGAGGCCCAAGGCCTCGGTCAGGCAGTTCATCGAATTGGCGGTGAACATGCCCGAGCACGACCCGCAAGTCGGGCAAGCGGCGCGTTCGATGCTGGCCACTTCCTCGTCGCTGTAGGCTTCGTCTGCGGCAACCACCATCGCGTCTACCAAATCAAGCGCGCGCATCTCGCCCTTGACCACAACCTTGCCCGCTTCCATCGGCCCGCCCGACACGAACACGGCGGGGATATTCAGCCGCATCGCCGCCATCAACATGCCCGGCGTGATCTTGTCGCAATTGGAGATGCACACGATGGCATCAGCGCAATGGGCGTTGACCATATATTCGACGCTATCGGCGATGAGGTCGCGGCTGGGCAGCGAATAAAGCATGCCGCCGTGGCCCATGGCGATGCCGTCATCGACGGCGATGGTGTTGAATTCCTTGGCAACACCGCCTGCCGCCTCGATCTCGCGGGCGACCAGTTGGCCCAGATCCTTCAGATGCACATGGCCTGGCACGAATTGGGTGAACGAATTGGCGATGGCGATGATCGGCTTGCCGAAATCCTCATCCTTCATGCCCGTCGCGCGCCAAAGCCCGCGCGCGCCTGCCATATTGCGGCCGTGGGTGGAGGTACGCGAACGATATGCGGGCATGGGAAATCCTCTAGTCAGACCCCCGCCTTAATCTCAAACCGCCGGAGGCTATAATGTCGGCGCGATTGCACATGGGCCGCGCCCATAGGCAACGCAGACAGTCACGGGGTCTGGGGCGTAACGCCCCAGCACTATCCCCTTAAATCAGCTACCCTTGACGGTCGTGCGCGCCTCGCGCCCGTCGCCTTGCGGGGCTGCCAGCACATCGCGCGTGATATCGCCCTTGTCGACGGCATTGGTCTTGGGGTCAGCCACCGTCGAGCGGATACCGGTTTCGGGCGAGCCGGCCTTGGCCAGCGCCGCCTGTTCGACGGCGCTGCGGGGCGCCGGGCCGCCAAACATCGCCTCAAGCGCATCGGTTTGCGCGGTGCGGCTGGCGGGGCGGGGCGCGCCGGGCTGGGGCGGTGTCAGCGAGAAATCTTGCGGCACCGACAAAGGTGCCTCGCGCTGCACGGCAAATTCATCCGGCTTCACATGGTTGAACAGATCGGCCGCGCCACAGCCAGACAGCAGCGTGCTGGTGGCGAGCGCGAGAAGGATAAAAGGCACTTTACGCATGTCTGTTCAGCTCTCCGGAGCGGTGTTGGCCGGCTTTGTCTCGCGCTTTTCGCGGATTAGGAACGAGCGGGCAAGGATAATCAGCACGCCAAAGGTGATAGCGGCATCGGCGAGGTTGAAAACGAGGAAGGGGCGGAACGTTCCGAAGTGCAAATCGGCATAATCGATGACGAAGCCCACGCCGGCCCGATCACGGATATTGCCCAGCGCGCCGCCCAATATCAGCCCCAAAGCCAGCGTATCTGCGGGGTTGCGCTCACGCGAGATCCACACGATCACCACCGCCGCGATGGCCGCCGTCAGCGCCACCAGCAGCCAGCGCGCCACATCGCTGTTCGCGGTCAACAGGCCGAGCGAGACGCCGTGGTTTTCAGTATAGGTCAGCGCGAAGATAGGCAGCAAGCTGATCTGGCCGACAATCGGCAAGCCCCAAGGCCCCATCACCGCCCATTTGATCGCCTGATCCAGCGCAAACACCAACCCCGCCATGGCAAAACCAGCGGTGCGCGGCGCGGCATTGAGGTGAGCACAAGCGATCATTGCGCCGATGCCGTAGCCGCGACGACATGATCGCAACGTGAACACAATTCGCCATCGGCCGAGACTTCGGGCAGGTGTCGCCAGCAGCGGCCGCATTTGTGCCAATAGGTCGGCGCAACGCCGATTCCGTCATCACGATCAGCAATAACTTGCGCTACGATGAGAACCTCTTCCAAGTCTTGGAAGGCAAGAAAATGCTTGCCGGGAATCCTCACTACCGCCTGCATTGCCGAGCCAAAAGCCTTCTCTCGGCGCCCATTTTCTAGCTCGACATTAACTTGGACGCGCAATGCACGTCGAGCCTGCCATCCGCTGTGCGCTTCCTCTGATATGTGAGGGAAAGGAATAATCGGCCATTCCAGCAAATGCACGCTGCCAGTATCGGCAAACCGCGTGCCCCACACTTCTTCCGCCGTAAACACCAAAACCGGCGCCGCATAGCGGATCAGCGCGTGGAACAATATGTCGAGCACGGTTCGGTAGGCCATCCGCTTGGGGTCATTGGCCGCGTCGCAATAGAGGCAATCCTTGCGGATATCGAAGAAGAAGGCGCTGAGGTCCTCGTTGCAGAAATCAACCAGCGCGCGGACATAGGCGTTGAAATCAAAGGCATCGGTCGCGGCGCGCAAGGTGCCATCCAGCCGCGCCAGCAGCGCCAGCACATAGCGCTCCAACTCGGGCATATCGGCGACGGTCACGCGCTCGGCCTCGCTGAAACCATCCAGCGCGCCCAGCAGATAGCGGAAGGTGTTGCGCAGCTTGCGGTATTGGTCGGCGATGCCTTTGAGGATTTCATCGCCAATGCGGTGATCCTCGGTGTAATCGACCGACAGCGCCCACAACCGCACGATATCCGCGCCATAGGTCTCCATGACTTTCAGCGGATCAACGGTATTACCCAGCGACTTGGACATTTTCATGCCCTTGGCGTCCATGGTGAAGCCATGGGTCAGCACGGCCTTGTAAGGCGCATGGCCCCGCGTGGCGCAGGCCTCCAGCAAGCTCGACTGGAACCAGCCGCGATGCTGGTCAGAGCCTTCGAGGTAGAGAGCGGCCTTGGGTCCGACATAGCCTTCGGGGCGCAAAAGGTCAGGCCATTTACCGCTTTCCAGCACAAAGGCATGGGTGCAGCCGCTATCAAACCACACGTCGAGAATGTCGGTGACGCGCTCGTAATCTGCAACCGCGTAGGTTGGCCCCAGATATTCAGCGGCGCGCGCCTCGTCCCACGCATCGACACCCTCGGCGCGGATGGCGGCGATGATGCGCTCGTTAACGGCGCGGTCGTTGAGGTACTGCCCGGTCTTGCGGTTGACAAACAGCGTGATCGGCACGCCCCATGCGCGCTGGCGGCTCAGCACCCAATCGGGCCGGCCTTCGACCATGGCGCCGATGCGGTTGCGGCCTTTTTCCGGCACAAAGCGCGTGTCGGCGATGGCGCGCACGGCGGTTTCGCGCAGCGTCTCGCCGGCATGTTGGCCAGCGCGGATCGCGGCTTCGGTGGCGCAGAGCGGCGTCTGGCGGTCGATGGGCTTGTCCATCGGCACGAACCATTGCGGCGTGCAGCGATAGATCACCTTGGCCTTAGAACGCCACGAATGGGGATAGGAATGCTTGTAATCGGCCGATGCCGCCAGCAAGCCGTCAGCTTTGCGCAGGTCGGTGCAGATCTGGCCATCGGGCGCGTTGAACTTGGGGTTGATGACGCTGCCTTCGCCGCCCAGCCACGGCCAGTCGGCGCGATATTTGCCATCGGCCTCAACCGCGAAGACCGGCTCGATCCCGTGCGCCTTGCACAGCGCGAAGTCATCCTCGCCATGGTCGGGCGCCATGTGGACGAGGCCGGTGCCGCTGTCGGTGGTGACGAAGGTACCGGGCAGGAACGGGCGCGGTTTGGTGAAGAAGGGGCTGTCGGGGAACCGCGCCGCCATCGGGTGGCGGGCGAGGGTGCCGGCGAGGTCGGCGCCAAAAACGCGCGTATGCTCGTAAAATGATAAACGAACCTTCGAATCTGGATGGTCCGCGCTCAACTCACTGGAGAGTACACTGACTAAACGTTTTTCAAAGGCCTCTAGAAGCGCACTTGCAATAAGAAATTTTTGACCGAAAAGGCGTTTCGCCGGATTGGCATTTGCGGCTGAATCTTGCATCCCCCAACCGATGACTCCAGTGCTGGCCATCTGCACTAGAGAATACTCAACCTCCGGCCCATAGGCCAATGCCTGATTGGCCGGGATGGTCCAGGGCGTCGTCGTCCAGATCACCGCATGGGCGCCGACCAGTTCGGCAATCGGCGATTGTGTAATCTCAAACGCCACGTCGATCTGGGTCGAGGTGATGTCCTCATACTCGACCTCGGCCTCAGCCAGCGCCGTCTTTTCGACCGGCGACCACATCACCGGCTTGGCGCCACGGTACAGCTGGCCGCTTTCCGCAAACTTCAACAGCTCGGCGACAATCGTGCCCTCGGCCGCGAAATCCATGGTGAGGTAGGGGTTGTCCCAGTCGGCATTGACGCCAAGACGCTTCAATTGCTCGCGCTGGGCGTTGACCCACGTCTGCGCATAAGCGCGGCACTCGGCGCGAAATTCCTTCGGCGGCACCTCGTCCTTGTTGCGCTTTTTCTTGCGGTATTCCTCCTCGATCTTCCACTCGATCGGCAGGCCGTGGCAATCCCAGCCGGGCACATAAGGCGCGTCCTTGCCCAGCAGCGACTGCGTGCGCACCACCATATCCTTGATGATATGGTTCAGCGCATGGCCGACATGGATATTGCCATTGGCATAGGGCGGGCCATCATGCAGGATGAACTTCTCGCGGCCCGCGCGGGCCTCACGCAAGCGGCGATAAAGGTCCGCCTCTTGCCAGCGCGCCAGAATGCCCGGCTCTTTCTGGGGAAGGCCGGCCTTCATGGGGAAATCGGTCTTCGGCAGGAAGACGGTATCGCGGAAATCTTTGGCGTCGGTGCGCGGGCTGTCTGTCATAACGGGCGATGCCTTAGCGCGGGCGTGGCGTAACTGCAAATGTGGCGATTAACCGATATTGGCCAGCAGTGCTTTGGCCGTATCGCAATCACGCGCGATCTGCGCCACCAGTGCATCCATGTCGGCAAATTTCGCCTCCGCGCGCAAGAAGGCATGAAAGGCGACCTCAACCTCAACCCCATACAGATCTTCGGCAAAGTCGAAGAAATGCGGCTCCAGCAGCTCTTTGGGGGGCGAAAAATGCGGGCGTATGCCAAGATTGGCCGCCCCCTTCAGCAACCGCCCATCGGGCAAACGCGCGGTGACGGCGTAAATTCCGTAAGCCGGCCGCAGATAATCGCCCAGATCCAGATTGGCGGTGGGAAAGCCAATGGTGCGCCCCAATTTGTCGCCATGCTGCACAAGGCCGCGAATCGCAAAGGGCCGCGTCAGCAACCGCGTGGCGGTGGCGATATCGCCGGCCTGCAACGCCTCGCGCACCCGGCTGGATGATACAACCGCGCCGCCTTCAAGCACCGGCCCCACGGTGCGCGCACCCATGCCGACATCCGCGCCCAGCGACGCCAGCAGTGCGGTCGTGCCAGCGCGCGCGCGGCCAAAGGTGAAATCCTCACCCGTCACCACGCCGACCGCGCCAAGCCTGTGCGCCAGCACATCATGCACCCAATCGGTCGCGCTGGTGGCGGCCATCTCTGCGTCAAAATCAAACACCAGCATCGCATCGGCCCCCGCCGCCGCAAACAGCTCTGCGCGCTGGTCAAGGCTGGTCAGGCGGAAGGGTGGCAAGTGGGGCGCAAAGAATTCCACCGGATGGGGCGCGAATGTGGCGACAATGGCCGGGCGGCCTTCAGCTTGCGCCCACGCGATTGCTTCGCCGACCACGGCTTGGTGGCCCAGATGAAAGCCATCAAAATTGCCCAGCGCCAATATCGCGCCGCGCAGATGGTCAGGCATCGGCTGGCTGGAGGAGAGCCGGATCATGGCGCGGACCAACCTTCTGGCCGGGTCAGCGTATGGAAGGTGAAGGCGGGCAGGTCGCCGTCGGCTTCAAAATGATCGCCGATGTGGTCATCCCAGTCGGTCTGATCTCTTGGCGGAATGAACGTGTCCCCCTCGGTGCGGGCATGCACCAGCGTGGTCTCCAGCCGGTCGAACCGGTCCCAGAACAAGGCGTATATCTGCGCGCCACCGAAGATGATAATCTCGTCAAACGCCCCATCAGCGTGGGCGATCGCAACCGCATCATCGGGCGTGTGGGCGACCTCAACCCCTTCGGCGCGCCAGTCCTTGTCGCGCGTCAGGACGATATGGCGACGGCCTGGCAACAATTTAGGCAACGATTCAAATGTCTTGCGGCCCATGATCAGCGGTTTGCCCATGGTCAACGCCTTTACGCGCTTGAGATCGGCTGGCAAACGCCAAGGCAAGCCGCTGTCATGGCCGATCACGGTGTATCGGCCCTTGTCATCCTGCCCCACCGCCCAGATCCCGATCAACACAGGACCGCTCACAGCGTCAGCCGTGTCACATGGCCCATCTTGCGGCCGGGGCGGGCGGCAGCTTTGCCA
>Ga0316222_1003804_pt1 | contig 14449 bp, 14 predicted proteins | sample TBH18011metaG_FD_206008 | JGI IMG/M metagenome (GOLD analysis project Ga0316222, IMG submission 206008) | Freshwater microbial communities from Trout Bog Lake, Wisconsin, USA - TBH18011 | ecosystem: Environmental > Aquatic > Freshwater > Lake > Hypolimnion/Profundal zone | place: USA: Wisconsin...
GTAGGATCACGGCAATCGATGGCAAGGCAGCGACAGAGCGCCACCGGAACGCGGACCGGCGCAAGCAAACCCTCCTCGGACCAAGCGGGCGGCGCGGAAGACCCCGTCGCCACCGAGCAGCCAGAGGGTAGACCGTGGCAACGCGGAAGTAAACCGGCGGGCGGCCTCTATCTGGTGGCCACCCCCATCGGCAATCTGCGCGATATCACCCTCCGGGCGCTGGACGTGCTGGCCGGCGCTGATCTGGTGGCCTGCGAGGACACCAGGGTCACCGGTCGGCTGTTGCAGTTGCTGGGCCTCAAGGCCCGGCTGACCCCCTACCACGATCACAACGCCGACAAGGCGCGCCCGGCTTTGATCGCCAGGCTGGAACAGGGGGCGGTGGTGGCACTGGTCTCCGATGCCGGCACCCCCCTGGTCTCCGATCCCGGCTTCCGGCTGGTCCAGGCCTGCGTCGAGCACGGTATCGCGGTCACCGCCGTCCCGGGAGCCTCGGCGGCCCTGACCGGACTGCAATTGTCGGGGCTGCCGGCCGATCGTTTCCTGTTCGCCGGCTTCCTGCCGTCGCGCGGCAGCGGTCGCCGCGCCGTGCTGAAGGAACTGGAGGCCTCCCCCGCTACCCTGGTGTTCTTCGAATCGCCGCACCGGGTGGCCGAGGCCCTGGCCGACATGGCCCTGGTGCTGGGCAATCGCCAGGCGGCGGTGGCGCGCGAACTGACCAAGATGCATGAGGAGGTCGGGCGCGGCCCGCTGCTCGACCTCGCCGGCCGCTACGGCGAGACCCCGCCGCGCGGCGAGGTGGTGATCGTCGTCGCTCCCCCCGGCGCCGACGATGCCATCGGCATGGACGAGGTGGAGACCCGATTGCGCGCCGCCCTGGCCGCGGGCTCCTCGGTCAAGGATGCCGCCGCCCTGGTCGCCGCCGAAACCGGCCATCCCCGCCGTGAGGTTTATGCCCTGGCGCTGCGACTGTTCCGCGGCGACAACGAGGAATGAAATCCTTTAAACGTCAGGCCGCCCATCAGCGGGGCAAGGCGGCCGAGACCCTGGCGGCCCTATGGCTGCGGCTCAAGCTCTATCGCATCCTGGCCCGCGGCAGCGTGACCGGACGCGGTTCGCGGGCGGGCGAGGTGGATATCATCGCCAAGCGCGGCAATGTGGTGGCTTTCGTCGAGGTCAAGGCGCGGCCGAGCCTGACCGATGCGGCCGTGGCCCTGGGTCCCGCCCAGTGCCGGCGGATCGAGCGGGCTGCCGCCGCCTTTCTCGCCCGCCGCGCCGATCTGGCCGGCTGCGCGGTGCGATTCGACGCCGTCCTGGTGGCGCCGGGACGCTTGCCGCGCCATATCCTGGACGCTTGGCGTCCGAGCGCCTAAACTGAGGCCGCCAATTTCAAGGAGGAGCGAACCCGTGACGAGTGTTCAACCACTGCTGAGAGCCTTGCTGGTCGTCATTCTGGGCGGAGCCGTCTCTGGCTGCGCCGCCACCGTGGTGGGAGCCGGCGCCGGGGCCGGCGTCGCCGGCGTCGAGGAGCGCGGCATGGGCGGTGCCATCGACGACGCCAAGATCCGGGTGGAGATCAATCACCTGTGGTTCGACCGCGATATCGAGATGTACCGTCAGGTCAACCTCAACATCAGCGAGGGTCGGGTCATGCTGACCGGTGTGGTCACCACCGATCAGGCCCGCGCCGACGCGGTGCGGCTGGCCTGGCAGGCCAGCGGCGTTCACGAGGTGCTGAACGAGATCCAGGTCCGTTCCGCCGGAGAACCCGGCCTCGACCAGACCAACGACCTGTGGATTCAGGAGAAGTTGAAGACCCGGCTGCTGACCGATTCCGAGGTCAAGAACGTCAACTACATCGTCGATGTGACGGATTCGGTGGTCTATCTGCTGGGTATCGCCCAGAGCGAAGCCGAGATGGCTCGCGTCATCGCCCATGCCCGCGATACCAGCGGCGTCAAACGGGTGATCAGCCACGTCATCCTCAAGACCGATCCCAAGCGAAACGGCACGCCCTGATGAACCGACCCGCCGCCGCCACGACGCGGGCGCGGCTGGCCGGGCTGGCCGGGCTGGCGGATGATGCCGTCAGGCCGTTGGAAGCGGCGCTGCTGCTGGCGGCGCTGGCCCGGCCCGAAGCCGCCATCGACGGGTATCTGCACTACATGGACGAACTGGCCCAGGAGGTGCGGGCCGCCGCCGCCGGCTCCCATGCCGAGCATCTGGCGGACTCGCTGTTCGAGGTGATCGGCCGGCGCCACCGGTTTCGCGGCGATGACCGCGACGACGACGAGATCGACAACGCCAACCTGATGTGCGTGATCGACCGCCGCCGGGGGGTTCCCGCCGCCCTGGGGCTGCTGGCGCTGGACGTGGCCCGCGCCGCCGGGCTGGTGGCGGAAGGGCTGGCGTTTCCGGTCCATTTCCTGCTGCGCATCGAAGACGGCAGCGGCCGGCGGCTGATCCTGGATCCCTCGGCCGGCGGACGGGTGGTGGAGCCGTCCGACATGCGCGCCCTGCTGAAGGTCGCCACCGGCCTGGGCGCCGAACTGGAGCCGGCCCATTACGCCGCCATGGGCAACCGTGACATGGTGGTGCGGCTGCAGAACGAGACCAAGCTGCGGCTATTGCGCTGCGGCCGCATCGACCGGGCGCTGGACGTGGTGGAGGCCACCTTGCTGCTGGCGCCCGATCTGGCGCTGCTGTGGCGGGAGGCGGGGTTGATGCATATGCGCCTCGACAACCCCAGCGGCGCCGTCGCGGCGCTGGAGCAGTTCATCGCCCGCACCCCCAACGCCCAGGCCCGCGCCCGCACCCAGGCCCTGCTGGCCGAACTGAGAAGCCGGTTGCAATGAGGGACAATGAGGCGAGCCGATCTTTCGGCCCGCCGGTATGATCAGAAGGGTTGACCCATGAGCCTTGCCGTCGCCATCCAGATGGACCCCATGGACAGCATCGACATCGATGCCGATTCCACCTTCGTGCTGGCCCTGGAGGCGCAGAAGCGCGGCCACGCCCTGTTCCACTACCTGCCCCGCGATCTGGCCTTCCGCAACGGCCGGGTGCTGGCCCGCCTGCGCTCGCTGACGGTGCAGCGGATCAAGGGTGATCATTTCCGCCTGGGCGAGGCCCAGTTGATGGACCTGGCCACCATGGACGTGGTGCTGATGCGCCAGGACCCCCCCTTCGACATGGCCTATATCACCGCCACCCATCTGCTGGACCATATCCACCCCCGCACCCTGGTGGTCAATGACCCCACCCAGGTGCGCAATGCCCCGGAAAAGCTGCTGGTGACCCATTTCGGCGGGTTGATGCCGCCGACCCTGATCACCTCGGACCGCGAACAGATCATGGATTTCCGCAACGAATTCAAGGATATCATCGTCAAGCCCCTGTTCGGCAACGGCGGTGCCGGGGTCTTTCACATCCAGCCGGGCGACGAGAACCTCAACGCCCTACTGGAGATGTTCACCCAGCTGTTCCGCGAGCCGGTGATGGTCCAGCGCTATCTGCCCGAGGTCCGCCTGGGCGACAAGCGCATCATCCTGGTGGATGGGGTCGCGGTCGGGGCGGTCAATCGGGTTCCCGCCGAAGGCGAGGCCCGATCCAACCTGCATGTGGGCGGAACCGCCCGGAAATCCGAGCTGACCGCCCGCGAGCACGAGATCTGCGCCGCCATCGGCCCCACCCTGAGGGAGCGCGGCCTGGTCTTCGTCGGCATCGATGTCATCGGCGACTACCTCACCGAGATCAACGTCACCTCGCCCACCGGCATCCAGCAGATTGATCGGTTCGATGGCGTTTGCATCGAGGCCCTGATCTGGAATGCCATCGAGAATCGCCGCAGCGCCACGGCGGCGATACCAACGGCTTGATTCACCATAATTTTCTACCAATGCCGCCGGGATTTCGTGAACTTTCGCCGCCAAAACTTCGAATGCAGTTGAAATTCAGGGTCGCCGACCGGCATGAAACTGCACTTGAAGTTGGGGGCTAACTGCAATGTGAGTTGGGGCGATGGCGGCGGTGGCGGGACACCCGTTTGCCGGATTATGATCCTAACAACACCCCACCGCCGCTGCCCGTTATCATCGCCCGCCGGTGGAGCGGATCAATCAATTCGCGCCGCCCCCCTGGCGCCCATTGGATACAGTCCCTATAGTCTCCCCCGGCGTCGGAACCCAACGATCCCCCTCTCCCCCGCCGCATCGACACCACGCCAGACCGTGTCGCATCGCCGGTGGGTCGACGGCGCCGCAGAGGCCCAAGGCATAGAGATTCAACATGACCACCCATGCCCCCACCGTCGCCTTTTCCGGCATCGACTGCCTCGACATCGATGTCCAGGTCCAGGTCGCCGCCGGTCTGCCCGCCTTCACCATCGTCGGCCTGCCCGACAAGGCGGTGGGGGAGAGCCGTGAACGGGTGCGGGCCGCCTTCAACGCCATCGGGCTGACGCTGCCGCCGAAACGAATCACGGTCAATCTGGCGCCGGCCGATCTCCTCAAGGAGGGCAGCCATTTCGACCTGCCCATCGCCCTGGGGCTGCTGGCCGCCATGGGGGTGGTGCCGCCCGACGAGATCCAGGGCTATGTCGCCCTGGGCGAGCTGGGTCTCGACGGCTCCATCGCCGCCGTCGCCGGGGTTCTGCCCGCCGCCATAGCGGCGCGAAGCCAGGACAGGGGGCTGATCTGCCCGGCGGCGCAGGGGGGAGAGGCCGCCTGGGCCGGCGGCATCGAGGTGCTGGCCCCCGCCTCGCTGCTGGTCCTGATCAATCATTTCAAGGGCACTCAGGTGCTGAGTCCCCCGGTTCCCGAGATCGCCGAGGAGAGCGAGCGGCAGCTGGACATGCGCGACATCAAGGGCCAGGAATCGGCCAAGCGCGCCGTGGAGGTGGCGGCGGCGGGGGCCCATAACCTGCTCATATTGTAGCCTATTCCACAAGTAGCCATTCCGGTCCCGAACCGGGCGGCTACCTTCAAAAAATTTAGGTGATCACGCTGTCCCTTGAGTTTCCGGATACGGGGCCTAGGTCCACACGGAGGCCAAGGGAGAACAGCCATGACGACACCATCCAATGAGGTTCGAGGACCAAGCCGCCTTGCGCGAATGCGGGCGCGTCGCTCGGCGGCGGGGCTTCGACGGCTTGAAGTCTGGGTGCCAGATCGATTGCGCGAGGCGGTGAAGGTCGCCGTCAAGCGACTGATCGACGCGGCGGGTGCCGGCTCGGCACCGACGGCAACGAGATGAACGGCGAAGGCCCAGACGGTTCGCACCCGCTGGGCCTTCTTTCGCATTGGGCTGGAGCCACCCATCCGCTGCACCAAGGCATATAGGGACAGCCAACGGTCCCGACAATCCGATGGTGCTGCGGTTCGTGCCTCCCTCCTGAATGGAGGTCGAAGCAATGGACCAGAACACGCCAGTAGCCCTCGCCGATGGCCGGACATGTCACGGACAAGTCACGGGGTCGGCTGATGATGGGAAGACCGGCCCAGAGGGCCGGGTACGTATAATACGAGATATACTTCCACTTGAGACAACCACGACTCAGGCGTCGCGAGAGATGCGGTTCCGGCTGCTTCGTCACGCATCCAGGATCCTCCTCCCTATCAAGGAAAGCGGCCGGGATTGGACGAAGGCCGAAATGCGCAGGGTGCCGAGAACGGCCGGATGCATGTGGAACCTCATCGATCAACCCCGTGTGCTCTACGATGTTGCCCACGCTCGGGCACATTGGAAAGGACCGCTGGTCTGTGGCTCGGTCTGGGTCTGCCCCGTCTGCGCGGCAAAGATCTGCCGCCGCCGCTCCGACGAAATTCTCCGGGCAGTCCAGTGGGCACGGACCTCCGACCTGCGGCCGATGTTCGTCACCCTGACCATCCCGCACCGGGCGTGGGATCGCCTGCTGGACTTGCGCAAGGCGCTGGCCCAAGCGCTGCGGGGGCTGTTCAGCGGTCGCCGCGCCCAGGCTCGGCAAAAGCGCTTCGGGATTGGCGGCATCATTCGAGCGATGGAGATGACCCACGGCCGCAATGGCTGGCATTTGCATGTTCATGCCCTGATGTTTGTGTCTGATTTCACCAACACGCCCGTGTTCACCGAGGCCCTGACGGAGGCGTTCAGAGCTTCCTTGCTCGAGGACTGGGAGGCGGCATGTCGGGATGCCGGGCTGTTGGACGTGAAGAATTTGGAGGTCTTCCGCAAATTCGCCGTCGATGTTCGGGCGGCATCGACACGAACCGATCTGGATGACGAGCGTCGAGAGAAGGAGATCATCGCGATTTCCAGCTACATGGCGAGTGACGGTGCCGACATCACCGACGCTGGTTGGGGTGTCGAGCGTGAGATGACCGATTCGGCCGGCAAGGTCGGTCGCCGTGGCGGTGCCACTCCTGTGCAACTGCTGGCGATCTCTGCTGGGGTCCTGGTCGGCCCACGGCAAATCAAGGGCCGCGATCTTGATGGTGGCCTCCGCTTCGGTAATCCCCTTTATTCGGCGGATCGCGCGGCGGCGCTCTGGCTCGAATATGTTACGGCAACGAAAGGAGCGCGGCGGCATTTCTGGTCGCGGGGCCTGAAGGCGAAGGTCGGCCTGGCCGATAAGACCGATGAAGAGTTGGCGGTCGAGGCGGCCGAAAAGGCGATCGAGGCGGCGCGGCTGGACCGGGAAGCGTTTGTATCGATCCGCCAGTGGGAGGACGGCACCGGCCGGGGGCAAGTGCTGACGGCGGCCGAAGCAGGCTGGAACATGGGCGGGGCCGATGGACTGTGCCAGGCAATCGCCGCCTGGCTTGGCGCGCGGGGGTTGGCCGGAAGGGTCTGGTCGGGAGTGGCGAACCGCCCTGACCTGCAGTGAGGGGCACCGGCACGGTTACGAATGAGGTCTCACGTGGGGACGGCAAGTGCCCGTTGCCGCCACTTCTCAACCGTCGGTTCAGCCACCACGATGCCCATCTCCATAAGCGCGCGCGTAATGCGGCGCTTGCCAAGACCTTGTCGGGCCAGAATGGCGATCTGTTGCCTGATCTCCTCCGAGATTACCCGGGTCCGTCCGCCGGTCTTCGGCGCCCCGATCCTCGTCGTGACAAGTCCGTGACCGGTCACATTGATCGCCACTTCCATCGCATCGGAGCGGGCTTCTAGGCGGTCGAGACGTTCCTCAACCTGTTGCTGCCACCCCAGGGGAACTTGCTTAGTCTGATTTTTTCTGTCCGATTGAGACATGAAATAGGCAGTGTGTTCAGTTTGATCTTTTCTGTCCGATTGAGACAAGAAATCGTCAACAGCTTCCATGATCAGCTTGCCCAGCGTCAGCCCTTGAGCGGCGGCGGCGGCCTTCGCCCGGCTGGCCCATGCCCGGTTGAGGCCACGCACGGTCAGTCGATCTTCCGCTGGCCCGTAGATCCTTTCCATCTCGCCCTCCGCATGGCTGCTATGTCTGCCTCGTTGTGGCGGACACCGCATCCACAACGCTGTCCTACATCTAATCAGAGTCGCCGTAAAACTCAAGCGTTCTGCGGCATTAAAGGAAAAAATAAAAAAGTGGATACGGTGGGCTTCCCTGCCAGTGGGTATGGATCATATCCACTTTACGGCGGGCCATTCCGTCGTCGGTGCCAGGCCGAACCTGGACAGCAGGAAGGAGAACCCCATGCTTGACGACGCCACCCACCAGACCATCACCGCCCCCGCTCCGACGAGCACCGAACCCGTGACGGGTCACGGACTTGTCACGGCCACGCCGTCGGACGCTTTGCCGGCGGCAAAGCTCGCGGCACCTTCCGTCATCGTCCCCGCGCCTGTCCCCGTGGCTAAGACCATCGAGGACGCCCTCAAGCTGGCTCCGAAGGTTGTCGCCCTCGAGGACGCGCTGACCGAGCAGCAGCTCAGCCGCGCTGGGCTGGTCAAGGGCGAGGTCTATCTGCCCACGGAAGCGTTCGCCAAGGCGAGCCGCGACGCCATCCGCAAGCGCGAGCAAAGGGCTCGGGATGCGGCAAAGGGCAGGCCGAAGGAAATGACGCTGCGAGTGCCCGAGGAGGCTCGGCAGTGTCTGACGGAGTTGTCGAAGGCCTGCGACGCTGGCCTCATCAAGCCCGAGGAAGTCACCGCCGCCCTGAATGGGCTCCTGAACGGCAACCCGGCCGCCGAAGCGGCCAAGTTGGCCGCCGACTTGGAAGAGGCGAAGGCCACGGTCGCGAAGCTGGAAGCCGATGCGAAGGCCAAGGTGAACAGCGAGGCGGCCACCAAGGCTGAGGCCAAGGCGGCAGATGCTGAAGTCAGCCGACTTCGCACGCAGGTGGCCGAGAAGGCCAAGGCTGAGGCGAACGCCAAGGACGAGGTCGCCAGCCTCAAGGCCAAACTTGAAGCCGCCGCCAAGGCCGAGGCAGAGGCCAAGGCGATGCACGGTGGTGAATTCGCCTCCGAGGTGCTGGCCGACGCCGCCGTTCTGGCCCCCCGTCTGACGGTGGTGCTGGCGCGTGGCGGCAGGCGTGCCGCTGCCGTTCGGTGGGGACTGGCCGAGGGCGGTCCCGACGACGCGGTCCCGACCGAGTTGGCTGGGGCGCCGTGCTGAGCGGCAAGACCGTGATGGGGGCGGCCGTCGGGTCGCCCCCTCCATCAAGAAAGTGCAGACGAAGGAACATCGCCATGACCAGCAACAGTTCGGCCTCGAAGGGCCAGATTATCGGCTACACCTATTCCAGCCCCGCCGCCCAAACCGCCAACCGGAAAAAATTGGAGGAATTCGGCTGCGACCGGTATTTTTCAGATACTGAACCCGCACGCAGTGAATTGGAGAATGTCCTCCGCTACGTCCTGCGAGATGGGGATGTGCTGGTGGTTCCGTCGGTCGCCCAGCTGGCGCCCGCGCCAGCCGACCTGTTCACTCTGGTGGACGCTCTAGACGGCGCCAATGTCCGTGGCGTTGACGTGGAGGTCCTGACTGGTCCTCCCGGCCTGCTGAAAGCAGCGGCAGCCCTTCGAGCGGCCTATGGCAATGTTCCGGTCCAATCCATCGGGCCTCAACCTGCGGCGGTCACGCCGCCGTCAGTCAGGCCGAAGGAGCGGCGGCCGGTGACCCCGGAAAAGCGTGCAAAGGTCATCGAGATGGCGCGAGCCGGCGCAACCCTCGCCCAGACGGTCGCCTTGGTCGACCTCCACATCTCGACAGTGTCGCGGGTGCGAAAGGAGGCGCGGTTGGGGCGGTCGAAGGGTGGCAAGCGGTGACGCGCCATCCACCAGATGAACGCGAAGGCGACGGCCCAGCATTCCAAACTGTTTCAAGAGCGGTCGAGAGGCCGCTCTTTCCTTTTGTGTGTTCGGGGTCCTGGGGCTTGCCCCGGCCTACAGATCGACTTTCCCAACGGGAAACTCGACGGGCGTAGGTGCCGGCCAATTGGCCGAGCTGCTATTTCCAGCCTTTTTCCCCTTGACCCTGGCTTTTTTCGCTCGATGTCGACGGCGGGACGATTTCCTGGGGAGGGCGTTATGGCGGACAGCGGCGACGGTGATGGCGGAGGCTTCTGTGTTTTGAGACATGGGCGCAAGGGTCGCGGGTGGGGGGAGCTGCGCCAAGCCGCCCAGCACACCATGCGGGACGCGCCGTGGCTGGGAAATAATGTCGACTTATCGCGCAGTGGTCGCAATCGCGTCCTGGCCGGAACGGGCGATGTGGTCGAGGATGTGCGGGCGCGCCTTGCCGCAGTGGGCGTTGATCCAAAGCCCGGCCAGGTCGTCGCCCGTGAACTACTGCTGACCGCCAGCAGCGTCCATTTCGCTGCCGACGGTCACAGCGGGCGGGACGGCGATTTCGCCCCGGATCGCCTAGACGCCTGGCGGGACGCATCCATGGCCTTTTTAAAAAGGGAATTTACAGACAACCTCTGCACGGTTGTCGAGCATGTCGACGAAGCTGTCCCCCATCTTCATGTCTGGGTCACCACCACAGTCCATGTGGAGAAGAAAGGCCGGGGCCGTCCGCGCAAGGACGGCACCAAGGCGGCGATCACCACCGGCTGGACCATGAACCACGACAAGGTGATGGGAAGCGGCAAGGAGGCTTTCGCCGCCCGTCAGGATCGCTACGCCGACGCCATGGCGCCCCTGGGATTGAAGCGCGGCCAGCGCCAGAGCAAGGCCCATCACCAACCGATCCGCAAGTTCTACGCCGAGCTGGAGGACCGTGCCGCCGCCGCCGAAGCCGAACGCCAGGCCGTCCGTGATCTACGCCTGCAAGCCGAACAGGATGCCATCCGGGCGCGGATCGAGCGGCAGGGCGCCGAACACGCCACCTTGCTGGCCCGACAGGCGCAGCAGGCCGCCGAAGAGTCCCGCAAGGCCATCATCGCCGCCAGGACGGAGGCCGAGGAATTGCGGCGCCGGGCCGTGGAGGCCGAACAGGAACAGATCACCATGCTCGCCAATGTCAAAGGCGAGCGGGACACGGTCGAGGATGACAAAAAGGCGCTTGGCATTTTCGTGAAGGCCCATGGCATCGAGGCGGAGTTCGATCAATGGCGGGCCGATACCAAGGCCGTCGCCGCCCTGCGACAAAACAAGGGGCCGGAATGGGTCCAGTATGAAAAATCATTGGCGGCCTATGCCACCGACCTCAATCAATACGGCACCTTGCGCGACATCATCGTCCGCCGGGCGGATCGGCATCTGCGGTTCCTGCTGGAGGTCGGGGCCATGGCCCTGGGACATTCCTCGATCATCCGCAATCCTGCTCGCCTTGTCAGTGATGGCATTGCCGCCTGGCTGCGGCTCGTTGGTGGGGCCGATCTTGTCCAGCGGCATCGCACCGTCGTCGGGTGGATGCGGGAGATCTGGGCCACCGTGGTCGATGTCGCAATCGAGGAACCTCAGCGCCATAGGGGACGGGGCAGGGAGTTTGAATAACGGCTCCTTGTTCTATGTCAGGTGCTAACAGGAAACTCGTACAAATTTGGTCCCACTATGTCCTTCGGTTTTCCCGACCGGCGCCAGAACATCCGCCGACTTACGGCCGGGACGACAAGCCGTTGGCAGTCGAAATGTTTGGGCTGCGATCTTCGGCTTGGAAAGCGGGTCAAAATGGGGCAGGTTTTCCTAAGCCATGATTGATCGGTGAGGGGGGGGCGGTGATGCGCGCCAAATGTCCTGCGAAGTTGAAGGCCAGCGTTCGTGCATGGGAGGTGTTCGAAGGTGCCTACGCCGAAGATGAGGCCGACTATTTTGCTGCCTTCACGGCATTGCAGAACGCATTGAACAAGGCCGCTTTGGCATACAAGGGCGACGACGCGGCTTGGCTCAAAGATCTTGATAGAGCGGACGATCTGGCGAGCTTTCCTAGCACTATGCTGTTGCGGGCTGCAAACCTCGGTGGAATGCTGGAGTATTGTCCGCAAGTGGACGGCCTTCTATATCGCTCTGTGATCGCGAAGCATGCGCTCTGCCTTCGCGCCGACGGTGGCGATTTTGAGGCGAAGACGCAGATGGAAAAGCAACAGCGCCGTGATTTATTGGATTTGGTCGAGAGAAATTTGGACCTCCTGGCGCCGCCAAAGATGAAATAGGTCTTAGGGCGGGCCGGTTCGAGCGCCAGACCACTGGAGGTTTGGGAGGGGGATTCTTGCGCCACCTTTCCAGCAGAAATTTAACCACCCTGAGGGTCGCCCAAACTCTCCATTGTGATTTCTGTCTGAATTTGACATAGAACTTCAGAACGAATGTCGGAGCGGACGGAGCCAGCCATGGGCGAGAACACCGGGATCGATTGGGCCACCCACACCTTCAATATCTGGCGGGGCTGTTCGGTAGTGGCCCAGCCTAATTCCGGGTGTCTCGCGTGTTACGCGAGAGTTCAGTGGGAATACAACCATGGCAAGTCAGGTCCAGATGGCGGGCCAGGTCCAAAATTCACAAAGTGGGGGGTCTCCGGCGTCGGCGCCCGTCTTCCCAACCCTTCCACCTTCGATCATCCGTATCGCTGGAACAAGGCCGCCATCGCGGCGGGGCGGCGGGACCGGGTTTTTTCGGCCAGCATCGCCGATGTTTTTGACGACCACGACGAAATCGATCGTAACGGCTGGCGGGCGCTACTGTGGAAGACGATCTGGGAGACCCGAGAGGGGCTGGATTGGCAGCTGCTTACAAAGCGGCCGGAAAACATCGCCCGCTACCTGCCGCCCTCCACAGCGAGCATCGAGGTCGATGGCTATCCGCCGTGGGGGGACAAGGGGTGGGGCAACTGCTGGCTCGGCGTGAGCACCGAGCATCAGGCCGCCGCCGATCTGCGCGTCCCTGTGCTGCTGACAATCCCCGCCGCCATTTACTGGGTGAGCGCCGAACCGCTGGTCGGCCCGCTTGACCTGCGGCGCTGGCTGACCCAGAGCGATGAAAACCACGGTCGCTGCCTGTCCTGGGTGGTGGTTGGCGGGGAAAGTTGTTCCACGGAGCAGCACACGCCGCGAAGGATGGATCTCGACTGGGCGCGCGACCTGCTGCAGCAGTGTGAGGAGGCCAAGCCGTCCAAAGCCGTCTATTTTTTCAAGCAACATGGCAACTTCGGCCCCGACGGTATCGACTATGGTCTGAATGGCTACGGCCCCGACCGCGAGGTTGTCAGGGACGGCAAGGTGATCACCGAATTCGGTGAAGGCAAAAAGCTGGATGGCGTTCTGCACCACAACTGGCCGCGCAGCCAAATGAAGACGCCCAGGCCACAGCGCCCAATCGGACGCCCTCTGAAGGGGAAGACCCCCCAGACCAATCACGTGGCTCTTGCGTCCAGCCGCTACGTCCGGGCAGCAAGGAATATTAAGTCCGCTCAGGACATAGAACTTGCAGAATCGATACTGAAGCGCCTCCGGGCGCTTCAAGGCGAAGGACGGAATGCAGTCCCCAGGAAAAAAGGGGGGGAAAAGGACAAAGAACGGCCGGACATGAGCGAGGAAGTCGCTGCCTTGATCAAGTTCCTGAAGGCGGCCATGGCGCCGGCCTTGATCGGCTGCAAGCCCCGCAGTGAAGTTGGAGCCCCGCCCGACAGCGAAGGCTGATTCCATGTCGTTTTTCAACATGAAACCTAGTTGTGATTTGACCCCTCCTGAAATCCTCGGCAGTCCTCCGTCCGGCGCGGGCAACGACAACTCTTAGGGTTTGCTGTTGAGAACAGACAGCAAATACCATCGACGGTGGACCTCACCCCACGTTCACCGAAACCAGCGTCATGGTGTCGTTGCCGAAGATGTCGATCACCTTGACCGCCACGGTGTAGCGGCCAGGGCGGTCGTAGGTGTGCAGGGCGGTGGTCAGTTCCAAATCGCGGTTCTGGCGGGTGCGGAAGCTCTGCCATTCGTTCTCGAAGATGTAGCCTCCAGTCCAGCGCTCCTCGAATTGCGGCAGGGCCATCTCGCCCTGCGGCGCCTCGAATCCCGGCAGCGTGGCAACCCCGCCAAGCCCGGATCCAGCGGGAACCTTGATGATTTCCTTGCGGCTCATGAAGTCAAAATCGACGGCCCAGTAATCCACCCAGTCGGTCCAGTGCTTGGTCAGCCGGTCCTTCCTGATGACGCCCTCCTTGGACTTGGTGACCTTATAGAGCTGGCCCTGCTCACAAAGCACGTCGCTCTTGCCCTCCTTCATGGCGGCAATGGCGGCCTCGGCGGCGCCCTGGGTGTAGTAGACCGAAAAGTCCGTCAGTTCGATCTGGACGGCAAACTTGTCCTTCTTGTCGTAGCGGGGAGTGGCCTCGACGAAGCTGATGTCGTGGAAAACGACCTGGCCCTTGTCGACCGCGCGCTTGTCGAACACCTCCGCCGGAATGTATTTCGGGGTGAGGTCGATCCCCTTGCCGCGAGCCTCGTCCAGGACGGCGGGAAACAGCCCCATCTCGAACTCGAAGGCCAGCACGTCCACGCGGGACGCACCGCGCTTGCGGCATTCGGTGATGACCTCTTCGACGAACAGCCGCCCCACTGGCAGGTTGATGGGGCCGATCACCACTAGCCGCCCGTTGTGGGCGCCGTGGAAGAAACCGTCCTGTGGCTGCGAACCGTCGGGACCGCCCAATGGTGTGGCCTTGTAGGCGCGAAGGATCAGGTCACGGAATTCGCCCTCCTTCTGGGCGAGGGCCTGGACCTTTTGCTCCGCAGACAACCGCCCGCCAACGTTGAGGTAGGCTTGACGCTCGTAGCGACCGAGGTTCAGCACCTCGAAGGCGCGGAAATCCTTCTCGGCCCTCTTCAATTCCCGCTGCACTCCGATCAGGCGTTTCCGAGTCGTGTGAATACCAAACTTGCCAAGATCAGTTGCAATCCACTTGCGACCGAGTTTTTCGGCAACGGAGGCCGTGGTGTGCGGATTCCGATTTATCCGGCCGGGGATTCCGATTCCAATCCGGCCACCCATTCCGATCCGTTTCCGGCCACCTGTACCGATATGATTTCGGCCGGTCGGAGGGTGC
>Ga0316222_1003806_pt1 | contig 14445 bp, 14 predicted proteins | sample TBH18011metaG_FD_206008 | JGI IMG/M metagenome (GOLD analysis project Ga0316222, IMG submission 206008) | Freshwater microbial communities from Trout Bog Lake, Wisconsin, USA - TBH18011 | ecosystem: Environmental > Aquatic > Freshwater > Lake > Hypolimnion/Profundal zone | place: USA: Wisconsin...
CGCTGATTGCCATCGCCACCTTTATTTACATGGCCTTGCGGGTCGTCGAATTGTGCGACCACCTGCGTCGCCATCGTTCGCCGACAGAGGGTGGGGAGATGGCGGAATGACTCCGGACGACATCATCGCCGAAATCCTCCGCCGCGAGGGGGATCGCTACACCGACCATCTCAGTGATCGCGGCGGCCCCACAAAATACGGCATCACCCAGACGACTTTGGCGGTCTGGCGCAAACACCCGGTCACCGCCCAGGACGTCTCCGCCCTAACCGAGGCTGAAGCAACCGCCATCTACCGGGACATCTATATCGAGCGGCCCGGGTTTAATGGTGTCGCCGATAGCCGCCTGCGCGCCCTGGCCGTCGATTCGGCGGTCCTTCACGGCGTCAACCGCGCGGTGATGTGGCTGCAACAAGTGGCGGGTTGCCGAACCGACGGCACGCTCGGACCGGCCAGCCTCGGCGCCATCAATGCCGGCGATTCCACCCGCCTCCACGCCGGTCTGCTGGCGCTTCGGATCGCCTTTATTGGCCGGCTGATCACCCACGATTCGACCCAGGCGGAATTCGCCGCCGGCTGGCTGGCCCGAGTGGCTGAATTCCTCACCACCTGATCTTGCCGGTCAGGTTCCCAGACCATTGGCCGCCCGGCTTGTCCCGGCGGCTTTTTTCATGCCTGAAAGGACCATTCGCCATGACCACGTTGCAATCCCTCACACTCCTGCTGGATTGGCTGCTGGCCGATCCCAGTCACATCGTCACCGTCGCATCCTTCCTGGCGGCACTCATTCCGACGCCCGACCCGAGCAGCGCTTGGGGCAAGGCCTATCGGCTGATCGATCTGCTGGCTCTCAATATTCTCCATGCCAAGGAGTCCGGCCTGCCGCCCGCCACGCCGCCAGCCGCCGCCCCCAATCCGGCGGCGCCGGCCCTCGTCCCGGTGGCAGCCATGCTGGCCAGCGTGATTTTGGCGGCGAGCCTGGTTGCCTGCTCGCAAACGCCCCAGGCCAGCGTATTCGAATTGCGCGCCGGCTACGACGCGACGGTGTTGGTTCCGGCCGCTACCTACGCCTCGCTGCCGGCCTGTCCCCAAGGGGCCGGCCAGCCCTGCGCTGATTCCTCTGTGGTTACGCAATTGCGGCAAGCCGACACCGCCGCCAAAGCGGCCCTCGACGCCGCCGAGACCGTGGTGCGGCGGAACCCAACTCTTGACGCCAGCGCCGCCCTCTCCGCCGCAGAGAATGCCGTCACGGCAGTGAGGAGGATCCTAACCACCTACAACATCCAGTAAAAAAGGAGCACGCCATGGAATTCATCGTTGCCGCGCTACAACTCGTCCCGACCATTGTGTCCGCCGGTCAGGATATAGGGCAGTTCGTGAGCTGGGCGATCAGCGTCTACAACACTCCGAACGGACCGACCGACGCTGATTGGGACACTCTCAACAGCAAGGAAGCGACGCTGCGGGCGGAGCTGGACGGACAGAGCTGAACCAGTACCGGGGGGGTGCGGCGGCAGTCGCCCCCCCATCCATGGGGACAAGTGTTGCCTGATTGCCATAGTGCCCGCCTATCTTGCAATCACCAGACTCGCATATGCCCGTTATCTGGGCAAAGCGACTTTACATCCGATGGACCTATGACCATAATCCCGGCCATTCACCTTGGCCAGATAACTGGCACGGGGTTCGCAAGATGACGCGTGGCGAGCGGAGTGCCGTAAACGGCCCGCCGTCGCGATTGTTAGGGTGATTGCAAGCATGTCCGCCGGACTTACGCCTTGGGGCGATTGCGGCGGGCCAACGAACAGGAGCTGTTGAATGAAGAGGGGATCCCAGTTTCACGCCAGCCGTAAGTCGCTGCTGAAAGCGACCGCTGCCGCCGCCGTCCTTTGCGCGTCCGCCGCTCTGGCGCCCGCCATGGCCGACGAGGCCGCCGCCGCCCCCGCCGCCGATCCCAGCGCCATCAAGTTGACTGGCTTGCTCGAAACCGGCATCACCTTTGGCCCGACCTCGAAGGGCAGCGACGTCAATTACGGTCACCTGTTCACCGACAAGAACGATCAGTTCCTGGTCAATCAGGCCTCGCTCACCCTCAACCGCGACCTCGACCCCAAGGCCGAGGGCTTTGATTGGGGCTTCAAGCTGCAGGGCATGTATGGCTCTGACTCGCGCTATACCCACTTCATCGGGTTGTGGGACGTTGACACCCGCAAGCGCAATCAGTTCGATATCGTTGAAGCCAACGCGTTGGCCCACCTGCCGGTGCTGACCGAGGGCGGCATCGACGCCAAGGTCGGCATGTACTCGACGCCGCTCGGCGCCGAAGTTATCAGCCCCACCGGCAATTACCTGTACTCCCATTCCTACATCTTCAATTTCGGCCTGCCCCTGAAGCACACCGGCGGCTACCTGACCACCCATGTCAATTCGACCGTGGACGTCATCACCGGCGGCGATACCGGCTGGAACGAGACGGTCGGCAACAAGGGGACCGTCAACGACGGTGGCGCCTCGTTCCTGGCGGGACTTGGCCTGAACGGCCTGCTTGATGGCAAGCTGACCGTCTTGGCGTTGAGCCATGTCGGCACCCAGGCCGCCTCGCCCTCGTCGGGCCCGTTGGGAATCAAGGCCGCCAATACCCACGCCCGCCAGACTTATGACGTGGTTGCCACCTACAAGGCCAACGATGCCTTGACCCTGATCACCGAAGCCAACTTCGTTCGCGAAGACGCAGTCGGCGCCCCCGCTTACGGCCTGGCCCAGTACGGCATCTACGCGGTGAATAGCTGGTTCTCGCTGGTTGGCCGCGGCGAAGTCTTCGCTGATCCCAACAACTACTTCGTCGCCGGCTATCCCGGCAACCGCGATCCGGTCCAGGCTGAGCGTGGTCTGTCGCTCGACCAGCCCCTGTTGACCGCCAAGACGGGCACCACCTATGGCGAGCTGACGGTGGGCGCCAACCTGACGCCGGATGGAATGCCGGCCCTGCTGACCGGGACGGTGATCCGCCCCGAAATCCGCTGGGACTCGACTCTTGACGGGGTTAACGCCTATCAGGGCGGTAAGCAGAACAGCCAGATCACGCTTGGCGTCGATGTCGTGGTTCCGTTCGGCTTCTACTGAGTCCTGACGTACCTATCCAAGGAAGCGGCCGCTCAGTTTTGAGCGGCCGTTTTCATGTTGGCTTTGGGTAGTTTCAGTTGACCGCATCGGTCGCCCTGTCCATCCTATGTCTAGAGGCGTCGTCAAGAGCGCCCGGAAGATTAGGACCAGTCCAGGGGAGGCACCATGGCCGACGGAGTCATTAGCGACGCGGAGCGTTCGCAGCGACTGCGCTTTCTTCGAATCGATGATCGCACCAGTGGAACCATCGGCGAATTGCGGTCGCAGATCGAGGGCAGCCTGCCCGGTCTTGCCAAAACGTTTTACGCCTTTTTGGGCGAATGGCCCAATCTCCGGAACTTCCTGGGCGACGATGCCAACATCGCCCGCCTTCAGGGGGCGCAGATTGAGCACTGGCTTGATCTGTTCAAGGGGGAATTCGACGAAGGCACCTTTCTGCGGGCGACCGCCATCGGCAGGGCCCATGAGCGGATCGGGCTGGAGCCGTCCTGGTACCTTGGTAGCTATTGCTTCATTCTTGAACGGCTGATCGCGCAGTTACACCAATCCAGTGACAAGCAGCGTTTTCCCGAATTGGTCAACGCCCTGCTGAGGACCGTCTTCCTCGACATGGATTTGGCCATTTCCACCTATATCGAGCTAGGCCAAGCCGGCAAGCTGAAGCGGGAAATGCTGTCCTTGTCCGAGGTGATCGAGCGCGAGGTCGGCTTGTCGGTTGCCGATATTGGCCAGCAGGTGGATAAGCTCGGCTTGGGGGCCAAGGAGCTTACCGAGGTTGCGCGTGCCCTAACCGAAGCGGCCGAGGCGGTGGCGGTGGCGGTAAACATCACGTCGGACGACGTGCAAACCGTCGCCGATGCCGCCGGACAACTGGAGACATCCAGCCGCAGCATCACAAGCCAGGTCAATGGCGCCTCTGCCCTGACCGATGCGGCTCGCACCAAGGCCGAGGAAGCGGCGGACACCGTCGCCTCGCTGCGTGAGGCCACGGGCCGAATCCAGGACGTGGTCCGCCTGATCCGCTCGATCGCCGGGCAAACCCGCTTGCTGGCTTTGAACGCCACCATCGAAGCGGCGAGAGCCGGTGATGCCGGCAAGGGCTTCGTCGTCGTTGCCGAAGAAGTCAAGCGATTGGCCCGCCAGACTGACGAGGGCATCGGCGGCGTCAACCGCCAGGCCCAGGAAATCGGCCGCGCCACCGACAGCACGGTCGATGCGGTCGAGACCATCGCCGAATCGATTCGCGACATTGACGCCATCGCCCAGCAGGTCGCCACCGCCAGCGAGGAGCAGCGGGCCGCCACGTCGGAAATCATGGGCGGAGCCAATCGGGCCGCCGAGCAGACCCGCCAAGTGGCCGAGCACGCCCGCTCGGTGCTCGACGTTGCCAGCAAAACCGGCCAGACGGCGGAATGGGTCAACTCACTTTCGCTGGTCCTGCGCCGCGAAGTCGGCGATTTGCAGCGCCGCCTTAGCATCATTCTGCGATCATCGTTCGCGGGGGACCGCCGAGCGGCAGAGCGCGTGGCGCTGGCGTTGGGTTTCACTACCCAGGGCTTTTCCGGCCAGACCGGCGATATTTCGACTTCGGGCGTGTTGCTGGCGGTGCCCTCGGACAAGGCCAGGATCGGTGCGGAGCTTGAACTCGATATTCAGGAAATCGGAATCTTCCGGGCCGAGGTGGTGGCGGCTAGCGCGCTCGGTCTTCACATGCGGTTCCTGGCCGCGAGTCCGGAGATCCGCAAGCGGATCACCGAAGTTCAGCATCAGGCCAAGGAGCATGACGGCGCCTTCACCGCTATCGTCGCCGACGCGGCCCAGGCGGTTTCAGCCGGCTTCGAGCGGGCATTACGCGATGGTCGCATCAGTGTCGATGACCTATTCGACACCCGCTACCAGCCGATCGAAGGCACCGAGCCGCAACAATTCCTAGCCCCCCACGCGGGGCTGACCGATCAGGTGGTGGCACCCGTCATCGAACCGCCACTGGACCATGATCCCCGGATCGTTTTCTGCTGCGTCTGCGACCGCAACGGCTATATCGCCACCCATAACCGCAAATATTCCGAGCCGCAGAAGCCCGGCGAGAAGGCTTGGAACACCGCCCACAGCCGTAATCGTCGCATTTTTGACGACCGCGCCGGACTGGTCGCCGCCCGCAACACCATTCCAGGATTCGTGCAGACCTATCCGCGCGACATGGGGGGCGGCAATATGGTGGTGCTGAAAGAATTCGATGCCCCCATTGCCGTTGGCGGCAAGCATTGGGGCACGGTGCGACTGGCGGTCAAGCCGTGATCATTCCGGGCCGGCGAACAGGGTCTCGCTTCTGACCACGTGGCCATCAGGGGCGGTCAGCACCAATATCAATGGGGTGCGAACCCCGTGGATCGAGGCGGCCGGGGCATCGACGTAAATCCGGTAGGTGGCGACACTATCGGACGCGGCGACGAGCGTGGTCGCGGTGACCGCTGCCTCTCCACCGACGATGTCCATGCGAGCGCCGGAAATGCCTTCCACCTGCAAGCGATAGCTTCGATCCTCGCGCACCATGTTGAGAATCTTGTAGGTATAGCCGTTACGCACCGAACCGTCAGAGAGCGACACGTAGAGCGGCGTGCGCTCGTGCAGGATATTGACCCCGGTGGACGAGCGCAGCAACAGCGACGCCAGAATGCCGCAGCCGACCGCAACCAAAAGACCCAAATAAATGGCGGTGCGAGGCCTGAGCAGGCGGAAGCGCGTTGGGGCACCGACCTTACGCGCCCTCAGGTTGGTGTCGGAATCGTAGGAAATCAGGCCCTTGGGCAGGCCATAGCGCTCCATCACGGCGTCACAGGCGTCGATGCACAGGGCGCAGCCGATGCAGGATAATTGGTTGCCGAAGCGGATATCGGTGCCGGTGGGGCAGCTATGGACGCAGGCGCCGCAATCAAGGCAATGGCCGCGGCCCTCGAAGGACTGGCCTTTGGCCGCCGCTCCACGCGGTTCGCCGCGCCAGGCCTCGTAGGAGACGATCAGCGAATGCTCGTCGAACATGGCCGACTGGATGCGGGCATAGGGGCACATATAGACGCAGACGCGCTCGCGGGCATGGCCGGCCAGCAGGTAGCAGAAGCCACCGATGACCAGGATGAAGACGTAGGATGAAGCTGCGGCCTGGCCATGGAAGATGCCGCCCAGGGTCTCGCCAAAATACAGCACCAGAGCAATGCCGCAGGCCGCCCCGATCGCGGCCCAGATCAGATGCACCGAAGCCAGTCGGACCAGCTTGCCCAGGGTCAGGGTCGCCTTGGCGAATTCCTGCCGCCGCGCCCCGTCGCCCAGCAGCAGGCGCTCGACCGCGACGAAGAGGTCGGTATAGACGGTCTGCCAGCACATGAAGCCGCAGAACACTCGGCCGGCCAGCGCGCTCATCAGGAACAAGGTGATGCCGGCGATCAGCAAGAGGCCGGTGAGGTAATAGACCTCCTGCGGCCAGATCTCGAGAAAGAAGAAATAGGCCCGGCGTCCCGCCATGTCGATCAGGATGGCCTGGTCCGGAGCGCCCGGCCCGCGATCCCAGCGCAAAAACGGCGCCAGATGCCAGAAGCCCAGCAACACCAAGGTCGCCCACCATTTCAACCGGCGGAAAGTTCCGTGGACAGCGCGGGGATGGTTGCAGCCATGTTCCTTGTAGAACGGGACGGCCCCCTCCCCGGCGGCAATGACCGGAATATCGGCGGCCGTCTGCGGCGTGTCCATCGGCGTGCGTCCTCTATGTGTCCTTTTCTATATTAGCATGTTCTGTGGGACGCATAAGGGCAAGCCGAATCCAAGCGGGCGTGCCATGTCGGCACCGCAACGGCCGGGGGTGAGAAAGTCACTGAATAAGGATTCTGGCGTTGATCACAGGTCCTTCGGCGCCAACCCCCAGAACGCCACTCTCCAAGCCTGGTCCTTGCGCTCGACGCAACCCAGCGCGCCGGTTTTCAGTTGCAGCGAGCCCTCGGTGGGGGCGCCGAGCAGAGGGGGCGCGAAGCGGAGGATGCCGTTGCTGCTGACCACCAGGGGGCGGGCCCCGCCCTTGCCGGCCTGGAGGTCGGCCAGCACCCCGGCCAGGGCGGCCTGGACCTCCTCGCGGCTGGAGCCCCAGCCGGCGTTCTTCGGCCACAAATCCTGCTTCTGCCAAGCGGCCAAGTCTTCGGCGCCGCCGGGCAGCGCCTCGATCTCTTCCGAGGAGCGGCCTTCCCAGGCGCCGTAATCGATCTCGTCGAGGCGAGGATCGATGATGTGGCTGGCGATGCCGAGGTCGCTGCAGACGATCTCGGCGAAGCCACGGGTGCGCTTCAGGGTGCCCGAGGTAACGCTGGTAGGCGGCGGCCCCAGCCGGGCCAAAGCGGCCGCGGCCTCGTGGGCCTGCTCGACGCCGCGCTCGACCGGGGGCAGGTCGCTGGCACGGCCCACCCACACCACCTTGTCGCCGGGACCGAAGGTGTTGCCATGGCGAGCGAACAGGATCGTATCGGTCGTCATGGCAGCAGCTCGCCGTCGCGCTTGATGATCTCCTCGATTTCGATGATGTCCTCGGGAGCATCCACCGAACCGTGGGTGCGGCCCTGGTAATCCACCAGCACCACCTTAATCGGAATGCAATTCTCCAAGGCCCGCAACTGCTCGAGTTGCTCGGCGATCTCCAGGGGCGTCTGTGGCAAAGTGGCCATCTCGGTCAGCACCGCCATGCTGTAGCCGTAGATGCCGATGTGGCGGTGGACCGGCGGCGGCTTGGTCTCGTCCTTGATCCGCAGATAGGGGATGATGCCCTTGGAGAAGTACAGCGCGTGGCCGGTCTTATCCATGGTCACGGTGGTGCCGCTGGTCGGGCTGCCCTGCTTGAGGCGGACCAGATCGGCCAGGGTTTCCCAGGTCAGGCGCACCGCCGCCGTCACCATGGTGGTGGCGGGATCGGCATGGAAAGCATCGACCAGGCCCTGGACCACCCAAGGGGGCGTCAGCACGGCGTCGCCCTGGAGATTGATCACCGCGTCGAACTTGCGGTCGATCCTGGTCATCGCCTGGTAGACCCGCTCGGTGCCGTTCTCGCAGGCCGGGTCGGTCATGATGACCTCGCCGCCGAAGCTTCTGGCGTGCTCGGCCACCCGCTCGTCATCGGTGGCCACGTAAACGGCGGCGACGCCCTTGACCGCCTTAGCGATCCCCCACATGCGCGACAGCAGCGAGCGGCCGGCGATCAGCGACATCGGCTTGCCGGGCAGGCGCCGGGAACCGTAGCGGGCGGGAATGACGATGGCGATATCCATGGCTTGGCTTCGTCTCCTTAGGGGCTAGGCGAGATCCGCGAGCAGGCGGCGATAGGCCTCGGACGACGGATAGACCGCCTGCCACGACACCGCCTCGCCGCCGTCGCGGGTGCGTTCGAAATTGAAGGTCCGCATCAGCCACAAGCGCTCGTAGGCGCCCAGTCGGGCGGCATCGACCGGGCGCGAGGCGGCACGGTCGTAGCCGCCGCGAAAGGCCGCCGCCAGGGCGGCATCCGGCGCCAGCAGCCCGTCGGGGCCGATGGAGGTCCAGTATTTCATTTTAACCAAGTCGAGCTCGGCGCAATCGACCACCCAATTGTCCCAGTCGATCACCCGCAGACCGCCGGCAGGTTCGGCCAGAATGTTGGCGCCAGTATAGTCGTTGTGGACCATGCAGGGGATGCCGGCCTCGATGCCGGAAATGTCGAAGGCGGCCAGCTTCGCCGCCACCGGGGCCGGCAGTGCCGGCGCCGCCTCGGTCAGCTCCTTGGCCCAGGCGGCGCGGAAGCGCTCGGCCCATTCCAGCGCCCGGCGGTCGATGGCGAAGATATCCTCGTAGAAATGCTCGAAGGCCAGATCGTGCAGCCGGGCCAATTCGGCGCCGGCCTGGGCATAAGCGGCCTCGGTCGGGCGCTGCCACAGGGGAGTGCCATCGATCCACTCGAAGATGAAGAAGGGATAGGGCAGCGCCTCCAACGACCAGTCATACCACAGGATCGGACGGACCCAGTGATGGTTGACGTGGCTGCCCCGAGGCCGGTGCAACAGGCCATCGACGATCTGACGCAGGCGGGAATCGCCGACCCGGCCGGCGCCGTAGGCCAGCAGCAGGACTGCGAAGACTTCCTTGACGATGCCGCGCTCGTAGCGGAAGCGATGGGTGTTGAGCGCCACCCGCGCCCCCAGCGCGCGACCGCCATAGCTGAGCTTCAAAACAAGATTGATGTTGCCGGAGACGGTATCGACCACCTCGACCCTTCCGTCACCGCCAAGCAGGCCGGCGAGGATGGGCGAAAGCGTGGCGACAAAGGTCGCCTCGTCGAACTGGGCCGCACCTGATTCCACTCGGTTAACATCTCCAAAATCGCCAAGCCGGATCGGCGTGGCGACATGCCCGGCGGCAGCCCTGCGCAGATTGCAGTTGGCGCCTTTTGCATAACGTACTATTCGTTCCGACGTCAATGCGACGTGGAGCACGGCATTATGCGTTTGGCGGGAAAAGTGGCGGTGATCACCGGGGCCAGCCGGGGCATCGGGCGGGCCATCGCCCTGGAATACGCCCGCGAGGGCGCCAAGGTGGCGGTCGGATATGGCGAGAAGGCGGATTGCGCGGCGCAAGTGGTGGCCGAGATCGAGAAGGCGGGCGGAAGCGCCCTGGCAGTGGCGCTTGACGTCCGCGACCGCGCCCAGATCAAGGCGGGCTTCGCCAAGGTGGCCGAGCATTTCGGCGGCATCGACATCCTGGTCAACAATGCCGGCATCAACAACCGCTGCTTCTTCCTTGAGACCAGCGACGAGGAATGGGACAGCATCATGCAGGTCAACCTCAAGGGGCCGTTCATCTGCTCCCAGGAGGTGTTCCCGTACATGATCAAACGCGGCGGCGGGCGGATCGTCAACATCAGCTCGGTGGCCGGGCAGTATCATGGCCCCAAGACGGTGCATTACGCGGTATCCAAGGCCGGACTCAACAGCCTGACCGCAGTGGTTGCCCGCTATGGCGCCGAGCACAATATCCTGGTCAACGCGGTGGCGCCCGGCATCATGCGGACTGAGCAGACTGCCGACGAGTTGGATAGCCCAGCCGGCGCCAAGATCGTCGAGATGACCCTGGTGAAACGGGCCGGGCAATTGTCCGATGTGGCCTCGACCTGCGTCTTCCTGGCCTCCGACGAGCAGAGCTATATCACCGGCCAAGTGATCAGCGTTGCCGGCGGCGCGGTGTTGTAAGGGGAAAGCCATTGGACGTTCACGGAATCAAGGCCCGCCTGAAAGCCGACAAGCCGGTCTACGGCACCTGGTCGCACATCGACCACACCACGGTGGTGGAGATCATCGGCGCCGCCGGACTCGACTTCGTCGTGTTCGACCTGGAGCACGGGCCGCATTCGTTTTCCGACCTGCCTAAGCTCTACGCCGCCGCCGAAAATCATGGCCTGATGCCGGTGACGCGGGTGCCGTCGGGGGGCAATTCCAACATCCTGCGCGTGCTCGATTCGGGCACCAAGGGGGTGATGGTGCCCCATGTCGAGGGGGTCGAGGCCTCGGCCGCCTATCTCAATTCCATGGTCTATGGTTCGCGCTCGGGCAATCGCGGCGTCGCCACCCTGACCCGCTGCTCGATGTTCGACTACAAGAACGAGAAGACCCACTTCGCCCGCCAGAACGAGCAGGTGCTGACCATCCTGATGATCGAGGACGAGACGGCGTTGTCCCAATTGGACGACATTTGCCGCTTGCCCGGTCTTGATGTCGTCTTCATCGGCATCTATGACTTGGCCCAGAGCCTGGGCCTGCCCGGTGGCTTCGACAATCCGGAATTCCAGAAAATCTACCGCGACGCGGTCAGCCGCATCCGTGCCCATGGGGTGGCGGTGGGCGGCTATGCCGGCACCGCCGCCGCCGTGCCAGCGCTGCTGGAGATGGGGTTGCGCTTTATCACCCTGTGCGTCGATGGCGCCATGCTGCGCCGCGCCTATGAAGAGATGCTGGCGGCGCTGCCGGAAAGGACCTGAACCATGGCGGTGCCGCGCGTCTCGGTCATCATCCGCACCTTCAACGAGGAGGCCTGGGTCGATCATTGCTTGAATATGGTGTTCAAGCAGGACCACCCCGATGTCGAGGTGATCGTGGTCGATAACAAATCGACCGACCACACCTTAGAGATCCTGCGGCGCTATCCCATCGCCAAGCTGCTGACCATCGACAAGTACCTGCCCGGCAAGTCGCTCAATATTGGCATCCGCGCCTCGACCGGCTCGCTGATCTGCTGCCTGTCGTCCCATTGCATTCCCCAGCGCACCGACTGGCTCTCGACCCTGGTCAAGGATTTCGACGATCCCTCAATCGCCGGGGTTTATGGCCGCCAATTGCCGCTGGCCTTCTCGCGCGAGCACGACAAGCGCGATTTGCTGACCACCTTCGGCCTGGATCGCCGCATCCAGGTCAAGGATTACTACTTCCACAACGCCAATTCGATGCTGCGGCGCGAGGTGTGGGATGCCTTCCCCTTCGACGAGCAGGTCACCAATATCGAGGACCGGCTGTGGGGCAAGGCGGTGATCGGCGCCGGCTGGCGCCTGATGTATGAGCCCGACGCCGCCGTCTATCACCACCACGGCATCAACCAGGGCGGCGACGCCACCCGCGCCGCCGGGGTGTCGAGCATCCTCGACAGCCTGGAAAGCGAGCTGATCGCCGATCTGCCCGAGATGCTGCGTCCCGAGAACTGCAACGTGGTGGTGATCGCCCCGGTGCTGGGCGAACCGCGCGAATTGCAGGGCGGCGACCTGTTCAGTGAACTGATGCGCCAGCTTGGCCAGGCCGCCACCATCCGCAAGGTCTATGCCCTGGCCGATAACGACAAGGTACGGGCTATTGCCGACCGCTTCGGCGCAGGTTTCATCCCCCGCCCCGCCTCGCTCAATTCCCGCGACGTGCCGCTGGGCCAGGTGTTGCGGCACGCTTTGGAGCAGATCGAGGCCGGCGGCGATTATCCCCAGACCATCCTGTACGCCAATTACCTGTCGCCGTTCCGCCCGGCCGGGCTATTCGACGCTCTGGCCACCGAGTTGCATTACAAGGGGCTGGATACCGTCTTCCCCGGCTATATCGATTACAACGACCATTGGGTCTGCCCGCGTGCCGGCCATTTCGAGCGGGTGACCGAAAGCCACCGCCCCGCCCCCGACCGTCCCCGGCTGTATCGCTCGCTGTACAGCTTGGGCGTGGCCACCCGCGCCTCCGTGGTCAGAAAGGGCGCCCTGGTCGGCGACAAGGTCGGCATCATGCCGATTTCCGACCACCTCCACACGTTGCGCTGCACCGATGACCGTCCCGAGCCGCACGAGGTCGAGTTGGACGAGACGACGTTGATCGGCTGGACGGCGAAGCTATTCCTGAAGGAGTTTAGGCCGTGATCGTCGTTCCCGTTCCCCGGCTGCATGAGCTGCTGACCGACGCGTTCCGCCGGTACGGCGCCTCGCCCGACGAGGCGGAAGAAGTGGTCGGCCAGTTGATGGAAGCCAGCCTGACCGGCCATGATTCCCACGGCGCGCTGCGGGCGCCTTGGTACATGGACAAGATCGACGCCAAGGAGCTGATCCCCAACACCAAGGCCGAAATCATCAAGGAGACCTCGACCACCGCCGTAATCGATGGCGGCTGGGGCTTCGGCCAGCCGGTGTCGCGCAAGGCGATGACCCTGGCCGTGGCCAAGGCCAAGGAACACGGCATGGCCTGCGTCACCGTTCGCAATGCCAATCACATGGGCCGGGTCGGCTATTACACCTCGATGGCCGCCGACGCCGAAATGGTCGGCATGGGCTGCGTCAATCTGAACGGGGCCAGCCCCTGCGTCGCGGCTTTCGGCGGCATCGACCGCCGGCTGGCCACCAACCCGTTCTCGATCTGCTTCCCCACCGACCGCCAGCCCAACTTCCTGATGGACATGACCACCAGCGTGGTCGCAGAGGGCAAGCTCCAGGTCCGCCGCAACATGGGCAAGCCGGCGGAAGAAGGCTGGATCATCGACCACGAGGGCGAGGCCACCACCGACCCTTGGGATTTCTACAACGATCCGGTCGGCTCGCTGCTGACCTTCGGCGGCCCGGTGGCCTACAAGGGCTACGCCCTGTCGATGGCGGTGGAAGGCTTGGCCGGCGGTCTGTCGGGATCGCCCTGCTCCAACCCCAGCTCGGACCGCCACGGCAACGCCTGCTGGTACACCGCCATCCGCATCGATGCTTTCCTGCCGGTGGCCGAGTTCAAGGCCAATGTCGGCGCGATGATCGACCACATGAAAAGCTCGCGCCGGGCCGAGGGCGTCGAGGAAATCCTCTATCCGGGCGAACCCGAGCACCGCATGCGTGCTCGCCGTCTGGCCGAGGGCATCCCGATCGATCCCCACACCTGGGATTGGCTGAAAAAGAAATGCACCCAGGTCGGGTTGAGCATCGACTGAAAGAAGGCTGATCATGCTGGTGTGGCGCGACGACCTAAGTATCGGTCATCCGGTGATCGACAACGACCACAAGCGCCTGATCGCCATCATCAACGACTTTCAGAACACCGTCACCAAATGGCCGGCCGAAAGTGTGCTGAACGAGGCGCTTTATGGCCTGTACGACTATGCCCGCCAGCACTTCGAGCGCGAGGAAGCGATCCAGGCGGCGTGTGGGTTCCCCTATGCCGAAGAGCACAAGAAGGAGCATTCCGATTTGCTCCGCACGGTGACCAACGAGGTGGATTGCCTGTTCATCAGCAAAACCAAGCCGGTCACCACCGCCTCGATTCAGTTTGTCTCGGAGCTGCTACAGCACTGGCTGATCGAGCACATCATCAAGAGTGATCGGCGGATGCGGGAGTATGTGAGGAAGTTGTCGGGATAGGCCCATTTTCAAAGCGTGAACAAAGTCTTCCGGCCGCCCTTTTCTGGGCGGCTTTTTTTATGGAGCAGACGATGCCCTATAATCCCAACGAACCCCGTGACTGCCGGGGCCGGTGGACGTGCGGTGGAACCGCCGAACTTTACGCCCAAACACTCTACCCCGCCCACCCGACAGAAGCCGAATTGGTAAGCGCGAAGGCTGGAAAGGGACGATCCAAGGCTACCAGTAAAGGCATCCGCGTTACCATTGATCACGGCGACGGCACCGTCGAAATACGACGTGGAGGCAGCCATGCTTGGAGGAATAACAACCCAGGAAACATGGTCGCCGGCAAATTTGCCAGTGAGCACGGAGCTATAGGCAGTGACGGTAAATTTGCTATTTTCCCCGACGAGGAAGCGGGCAGAAAGGCG
>Ga0316222_1003813_pt1 | contig 14422 bp, 16 predicted proteins | sample TBH18011metaG_FD_206008 | JGI IMG/M metagenome (GOLD analysis project Ga0316222, IMG submission 206008) | Freshwater microbial communities from Trout Bog Lake, Wisconsin, USA - TBH18011 | ecosystem: Environmental > Aquatic > Freshwater > Lake > Hypolimnion/Profundal zone | place: USA: Wisconsin...
AGGAGTGCCGCCGCCGCAGAAAGCCTGACCGCGCCACCTCGGCTCAATGCCGCCCCTCAACCTCCAACCCCCGCCGGCCGACCCATACTGAGAACTGCTGCTAAAGAATGAGGGGCCTATCCCTTCGTGGTAGAATTTCTCAGGGTCTGGTAGCTCTCTTGTCGCTCGAACGAATTCGCCACCTGATCACAATATGGCTGCGGCGGCCGTTGCCCTTCGCGCTGGCGGCCGTTTTCACGGTGTTGACGGCGCTTCTTCTGCTGAAGCTTGACGCGGTGGAGGGCCAACGCTCGGACTTGGCGGCGCGAGCCACCACCGGCCGGCAGCTCGACGACCTGCGGGCGCGTCTGGAAAAATCACTGACCGCCCCCATCCTGAGCACGCGGGGTGTGGTGGCCGAGATTGTCGCCCATGGCGACATCACGGCCAAAACCTTCGCGCGGGTCGCTGCGATGATGATCAAGGGCTACCCAAGCGTGCGTAATATCACGCTATCACACGGGACGGTCATTGGCATGGTCTATCCGTCCGGTCCCGACGAAGTCATCATCGGCACGGATTATCGCACTCAGGCGCACCAGTGGGATATGATCGAGCGATCAATCACGGCGCGGGCGACGCTTCTCCAAGGCCCGATCACGTTGATCCAGGGTGGCTCCGGACTGATTGTCCGCTCGCCGGTCTATCTCCCCGGCCAGGCTGGGCGCGAGGACCGATTCTTCGGCGTGGTGAGCGCGGTGATCAATATCCCCGTCGTTCTCGCCGAGGTCGGCCTTGATGGTTCCGATCTCCCCATCCAGGTGGCGATTCGCGGTCGTGACGGTCTCGGCGCGAATGGCGACGTGTTTTTTGGGGACGAGGCGGTTTTTCGCCAGAACCCGGTCGAGACGGATGTCACGCTTCCGTACGGGTCGTGGCGGATGGCGGCGGTGGCCAAGCCGGGGGCGGATGCCAATGCCAGGTTTGAGCGCGATGTACGTCGCGCCCTGGCCGCCCTGCTGCTGGTCCTGGTCGCGACCTCCACCTTCGGAACCGCCCACCACATCGCAACCATCGGGGAGGCCAACCGGCTATTGCGGGAACGTGAAGACGCTCTCGATCAAAAATCGAAGGAACTGCTCCGATCGAACGCCGACCTCCAGCAATTCGCCTATGTCGCCTCCCATGACCTGCGTGAGCCGCTCCGCATGGTCAGTAGCTATGTCACCCTGCTCGAGAGGCATTTTGGAGAACGGCTGGACGCCACCGCCAAGGAATATATCGCCTTCGCCCGTGATGGCTCCACGCGTATGGACCGGATGATGACCGATCTGCTGGAATTGTCGCGGGTTGGTCGAAGTGATACCCCCGCTGTTCCGGTGGCCCTCGGCGAGGTGGTCGAATCCGCCAAGATCATTCTGGGGCTGGCCATCGACGAGTGTTCCGCTCAAATCGTCATCGATGGGAATTTGCCGGTGGTGCTCGGCCGGCGCAACGACCTGACCCGGTTGCTTCAGAACCTGATCGGCAATGGGCTGAAATACCGTTTGCCGGACCGCTCGCCAGTGATCACCCTTGCCGCTCAAGCGGGCGACGGTGAATGGATCATATCGGTGGCCGATAACGGTATCGGCATCGCCAAGGACCATTTCGGGCGGATCTTCGATGTCTTCCAGCGCCTGCACACCAAGGACGAGTACACCGGGACCGGGATCGGGCTGGCCATCAGCAAGAAGATCGTGGAGCACCATGGCGGTCGCATCTGGGTCGAATCGGTTCCCGGAGAGGGATCCACGTTCTTCTTCACCCTGCCGGACGCTCCCGCCATCACCTGATCGCCTTTGGTGATCCTCACTCCTCCGCCGGCACCACCCGCTTGTTGTAATCGTTGTCCACCGCGACATAGGTGAAGATGGCGCTGGTGACCCGGATCTGTTCGTTCTCCAGGCAGTGGCGGCGAACCCAGGCCTCGACTCGGACGGCAATCGAGCTGGTGCCGACCCTGGCGATCTCCGTGTAGCAACTGACCTCGTCGCCGACAAAGACCGGGCGATGGAATTCCATCGCCTCGACCGCCACAGTCACCACCCGGCCTCGGCCACGCTGAAAGGCATGGGTGCCGCCGGCCAGGTCCATCTGGCTCATCAGCCAACCGCCGAAAATGTTGCCGCCGGGATTGGTGTCGGCGGGCATGGCGACGGTGCGGATGGACAGGCGCCCCTTGGGGGCTCCGCTGATTTCAATGCTTTCAGACATGGCATTCCCACCGTTCTGACTATATCTTGTGGCGGCCGACGCCTCTGGTACAACATCAGCCTTGCGGCGCGCCGCCGCCTCCCTATAATGCGCGCCATGTCAGACCTGTTCCAGCAGCTTGCGCCCAAGGCGACCGACTATTCGGCCAAGGACATCGAGGTCCTTGAGGGCCTAGAGCCGGTGCGCCGCCGCCCCGGCATGTATATCGGCGGCACCGACGACCGCGCCCTGCACCATCTGGTGTCCGAGGTGCTGGACAACGCCATGGACGAGGCGGTGGCCGGTCACGCCACCTTCATCGACCTGGAATTGGGGGCCGACGGCGCCTGCACCGTCCGCGATAATGGTCGCGGCATTCCGGTCGATCCCCATCCCAAATTCCCCGACAAAAGCGCGCTCGAGGTCATCCTCACCACGCTGCATTCCGGCGGCAAATTCGGCGGCGACGCCTACAAGGTGTCGGGCGGCTTGCACGGCGTCGGTGTCAGCGTGGTCAACGCTCTGTCCGACCGCCTGACCGTTGAAGTGGCCCGCGACCGCCAGCTCTTCCGCCAAAGCTTCGCCCGAGGCATCGCCCTGGGGCCACTGGAAACGGTCGGTGCGGTGCAGAACCGTCGCGGCACCACCGTCATTTTCCATCCCGACCCCCAGATCTTCGGTGACCGCGCCCGCCTGCGCCCCGGCACCCTGTACCGGCTGGCCCGCTCCAAGGCCTATCTGTTCCGGGGCGTCAAGATCCGCTGGAAGTGCGATCCGCTGCTGCTGGAAGACGGTGAAATCCCGGCCGAGGATACGCTCCACTTCCCCAACGGCCTGGTGGACTTCCTGACCGCCGTGGTGGCCGACCGCCCGCTGGTGGCGCGCGGCTTCTTCGCCGGCACCGCGCCCTTGGCCGACGACATGGGCCAGGTGGAATGGGCGGTGGCCTGGCCGGATGACAATGAGGACGGCTTCACCAACACCTATTGCAACACCGTGCCGACTCCCGAGGGCGGCACCCACGAGGCCGGTTTGCGCACCGCCCTGACCCGTAGCTTGCGCGCCTTCGGCGAGCTGGCCGGCAACAAGAAGGCGGCTCAGATCACCAACGAGGACGTCATGAACGGGGCCGGCGTGCTGCTGTCCCTGTTCCTGCGCGATCCCCAGTTCCAGGGTCAGACCAAGGAAAAGCTGGCCAGCCCCGAGGCCTCGCGGCTGGTGGACGGCGCCATCAAGGACCATTTCGACCACTGGCTGAGTGGCAATGCCGAAGCCGGCAAGGCGCTGCTTTCCCACATCATCGACCGCGCCGAGGAACGCCTGCGCAAGAAGGCCGCCAAGGAAACCAGCCGCAAGACCCCCACCAAGCGGCTGCGCCTGCCCGGCAAGCTGTCGGATTGCTCGCGCCAGACCAATCTGGGCACCGAGATATTCCTGGTCGAGGGCGATTCGGCCGGCGGCTCGGCCAAGCAGGGCCGTAACCGCGAGACCCAGGCGATCCTGCCGCTCCGGGGCAAGATCCTCAACGTCGCCTCGGCCACCAGCGACAAGATGCGCCAGAACCAGGAATTGAAGGATCTGTGCGAGGCGCTGGGCTGTGGCATGCGCGAGGGCTTCGAAGAGGACAAGCTGCGCTACGAGCGGGTCATCATCATGACCGACGCCGATGTCGATGGCGCCCATATCGCCTCGCTGCTGATGACCTTCTTCTATCAGGAAATGCCCGAATTGATCCGGCGCGGCCATTTGTTCCTGGCCATGCCGCCGCTCTACCGCCTGGCCCATGGCCAAACCGTGGCCTATGGCCGCGACGACGCCCATAAGGACGAGCTGCTGAAGACGCTGTTCGCCAACAAGAAAAACGTCGAGATCAGCCGCTTCAAGGGCCTGGGGGAAATGCCCCCGGCCCAGCTCAAGGAAACCACCATGGACCCGGCCAAACGGACCTTGATCCGGGTCACCTTGCCGATGGGCCGCACCGAGGAAGACCACGAAGAGGCCAAGGACGTCGCCGCCCTGGTCGAAACCCTGATGGGCCGGAAGCCGGAACTCAGGTTCCACTACATCCAGAAGCACGCCAAGTTCGTGCGGGATTTGGATGTGTGAGGGCGTCTTGAAGTGTGCGCCAACCGGGCGTACATTCAGGTGGTCCCTCTTGGAGCCTGCCGCCATGCCCCGAATCGCCCAGCGCCAAGAGCGCATCAGCATCCGTCTCAGCCCGCAGTCGAAGCGGACCTTGGAGCGGGCCGCCGCCTACTCAGATAAAACGTTGACCGATTTCGTGGTCGATGTCGCAATGCGGAAGGCCGACGCTGTGGTGCGCGATCACGAGGTTATCGCCCTGAATGCGGCCGAATGGGAACGCTTTCAGGACTTGCTGCTCAATCCTCCCGAGCCTAATGAGACATTGCGTCAGGCTCTTGATGAACATGCGCGGGTGGTGCGGCAGTGAGTCTGGCCGCCAACTCGATCCGGATCGAGCCTTTGGGCGCCGGACACGATCGCTTGAGCTTTCACTGCGGTAACGACTCCCTCGATCGCTACATTCGCGAGCAGGCGGGCCAGGATGCGCGCCGGGATACCGCTCGGGTGTTTGTGGCCGTTGCGCCGGATCGAGAGCGGACGATCCGTGGCTTCTTCACCTTGAGCGCGGCGACGGTAGTTGCCATCGAATTGCCTCCTGAGATGCAAAAGCGCTTGCCGCGATATCCCATTCCGGCGGCAGTGATCGGGCGGCTGGCGGTCGATCTCGGCTCCCGAGGACTGGGTTTGGGACGTATCCTCCTGGCCGACGCCGTCAGGAAGGCTCAGGTTGCGGCTGCGACGGTCGTCATGGCGGTGATCGTGGTCGATCCGGTCGATGAGGCCGCTCGGGCGTTTTACGCCAAATTCGGATTCACCTCGCTGAACGGGCCGCAGCGGCGCATGTTCCTGGCGGTCCCCGCCTGACGCTCGCACCCTCCTTGATTCCTGCCTCCATTCGGGCCACACAGGACGCCCTCTGCCGCCATTGCCGGGAATTTTGACCATGCTGACAGTCGCCACCCATAGCGGGACCTTCCACGCCGACGATGTGTTCGCCTTCGCCATTTTGCGGGCGGCCACCGATGGGGCGATCACGTTGACTCGCAGCCGCGATGCCGCCCTGCTGGCCGCCGCCGACGTTGTGTTCGATGTCGGCGGCACCTATGACCGGGCGGTGCGGCGCTTCGACCATCACATGCGCGACAAGCCCACCCGTCCCAATGGCGAGCCGTTCAGCTCGGCCGGTCTGGTGTGGCGGGATTTTGGCGCCGCCGCCATTGCCACTCTGGTCCCTGGCGCCTCGGCCGAGGAGGTGGCCAAGATGGTGGCCAAGGTTGACGCCGGGTTGGTGCGCGATATCGACCTGATGGATAACGGCGCCATGGTGCCCAATCCGGGCCATTTCTCGACCGTGATCGAGGCCTTTAACCCAACCTTCGCCGAGGATGGGCGCGAGGAGAACGTCGCCTTCCACCAGGCGGTCGAGACCGCCACCCTAGTGCTGGCCCGAGTCTGCGCCCGTGCCCATGCCGCCACTTTGGCCGAGGCGGCGGTGGCCGAAGCCGCCGCCCGGGCCGAAGACCCGCGCGTCATTGTTCTTGATCGCCGTGTGCCGTGGGAGGATGCGGTCTACGATCTGGGCCTGCACGACGCCCTCTACGTGATTCGCCCGGCCGGCGAAGCCTGGACCTGCAGCGCCGTTCCGCCCGAGCGCGGCTCCTTCGCCCAGCGCCTGCCGCTGCCCGATGCCTGGGCCGGCCTGCGTGACGAGGCTTTTGCCGCCTTGACCGGCGTGGCCGACGCCACCTTCTGCCATCCCGCCCGCTTCGTCTGCGGTGCCCGCTCGCGAGACGGCGCGGTGGCGCTGGCCCGGCTGGTGGTCGGCTAAGTCCGGCCGCGCTTACGCCAATCCCGTCGCCCACTGGCTTTGCCCAATGGGGCGGCGGCGGCGAGGCCCTCCTTGCGGGCTTGGCGGAAGCGTTCCAGCATGCGCTGGAAGGTGGCATCCAGCTCGCTTTCGATCTCGGGGCGCCCCTCCAATCGACTGAGCAGCAAAGCGGCGGCCTCGATGGTCGATAGGCTGTCGGCGCGCGGTTCGGTGCGGACGCGGCCATAGCGCGAGGGGCGCTTGGGGCCAAGGATCACCCGCTTGCATTTCAGCACCCAGGGATTGCGCCACCACAGCGCCTTGGCCTGGCTCCAGGTGCCATCCAGCACCACCACCCCCTCGATGCCAAACAGCTCGGCCTCCTGGTTGGGGCAGGGGAGGCCTTTGGCATCGAGCGCCACCACCTCGCGCTCGGGATCGGCCTTGGCCGAGCCCAGATACAGCACCGCCCAGCGCTGCGGATCGGCCGGCCGCCCCAGCGCCTTGGCTAAGCTGGGCCAGGACAGGCCGACCCGGAACTCGGCATTGGTCAGGGAATGGGCCAACAGGCGAGCGGTTCCCAGCGTTTTATCCTGCTCCTGTGGGTGCTGCAAAATGAGCAGGGCGATGCGGTTTTCCACCGGCACCACCTCGGCGCAGACGCACAAGGAAGGGGGCTTGAGGCAGGTCGGGCAGGGGGGGGTGATTTCTTCGGACATGGCGCCGGTTCTACCCGAGCGCCTATTCCAACGCCAGCGCGCCGTTCAGCACGTCGAGCAACTCGTCGGTGATCTGCTCCTGGCGCATCACTCGCTCCTCGGAGCGCAGATCGTCCAGCTTGCGGTCGATGTTGTCGGTGGCGGTGGTCATCGCCTGCAGCCGGGCGGCGTTTTCGGCAGCCAGGGATTCGGTGGCGGCGCGGACCAGATCGGCGAGCAGATATTCCTCGACCAGGCCGGCAACCAAGTCGGCCGGCGGGACATGGTGCAAGGGCGGTACTCTGGCGGCGGCGGGACGGAAGCGGGTGAAGTCGGGCGGTAGCAAGGACTCGGTGGCGACTTTCCAGCGCCCGCCCGCCTCCAGCCGGCCGAACATCACCTCCAGCCGGGTGATTTCGCCTGCGGCGACGCGGCGGCCGATCTCGGCGGCGCAGCGCCGCGCCACCAGCGGCACCCCGGCCGCATGGGGGGCCATGGCCAGCGACCAGGAGGGCGGATGGCCAAGTTCGCTTAAGGTCCGGGCGCCGCGGGTGCCGATCACCAGCAGCGGGGCCTCGCCGCACGCCGTCAGTGCGGCCTGGGCCAGCGTCTCGCCGTAGGACCCGACGAAGCCGTGTTCGGCGGTGAACAGCAGCAGGGCGGGACGCGTGGCGCAGGGCGGCGCCGACGCGCCATCGGAAAGCAGCAGGGCCTGGGACAGGGCGGCGGCGATAATGTCGGCGTAAGCCCGAGCGCCAGCCAGCAGATCGGCTGCCTGTTGCATCCGCACAGCCGCCATCGAGCGCATGGCGGTGACCACCTCCTGCAACTGGGCGATGCTGTCGATGCGGGCGCGGATCAGGCCGAGGCGTTCCATAGCCCACCTATATAACGCTTGAGACCGGCCAACAACGCGTCCCGATCATCGCCGATGGGATTGTCGACCAGCCAGCCCGCCAATCCATCCTTGAACGCCTCGACTGCTTCCAGGGGTAGCGGATCGAGCAGGCCTTCGCCCAACGCCAGCAGGCCGGCTTGCTGCTCGGCCAGGGAGCGGGTGCGGGTGTTGGTCTGGACCAACAAGGCGCGGATACGGCGGCCGTGCTCGACCAGGCGACGGGTGCGCTCGTCGGCCATGCCGCCGAAGCGGGTGAACACCTCCAATTCGAGGAACTGTGCGTATTCCAGCCGAAGCGACCCGGACAGTGCCTTCAGGGCCGGGGCCTGGGCCTTGCCGCCGACGCGGGACACCGACAATCCGACATCGACCGCCGGTTTCTGGCCCTCGTAGAACAGTTTGGGATCAAGGATGATCTGGCCATCGGTAATCGAGATCAGGTTGGTGGGGATATAGGCGGTGAGGTTGCCGCCCTGGGTCTCGGCGATGGGCAGAATGGTCAGCGAACCGCCGCCGCGTTCGGGACAGAGATGGGCGCCCCGCTCCAGCAGGCGGGAATGGGCGTAGAACACGTCGCCGGGATAGGCTTCCCGCCCCGGCGGCCGGCGCAGCAGCAGCGACACCTCGCGGTGGATGGCGGCGTGGCGGGTGAGGTCGTCGAGGATCAGCAGCACGTCGCGTCCGCGTTCGCTGAAATACTCGGCCATGGTGCAGGCGGCATACGGGGCCAGCCAAGCCAGGCCAGGCGGACCCGAGGCTTCGGCCATGACAATGATGGTGCGCTCCTTGGGGCCGAAGCGGGTGATGGTGTCGATCACGCGGGCCACCGTCGAGGTCTTCTGGCCGATGGCGGCGTAGACGCAGATGACGTCGGTGTCCTTCTGATTGATGATGGCATCGGTGGCGATGGAGGTCTTGCCGGTCTTGCGGTCGCCGATGATCAACTCGCGCTGGCCGCGCCCGATCGGCAGCATGGCGTCAATGACGGTGATGCCGGTGGCCAGCGGCCGGTTGACCAGATCGCGGTCGATGATGGCGGGCGCCGGCCGTTCCACCGGCTCGGTCTCGGCACAATCGGGCGGCGGCCCGCCGTCGAGCGGGCGTCCCAGGGGATCGACCACCCGGCCGAGTAGTGCCTCGCCCACCGGGACTCGCACCACCTCGCCGGTACGCTCGACGCTGGAGCCGGCATCGATGCCGTCCGATGGCGACAGCAGCACGGCGCCGATGTGCTCCGGCTCCAGGGTTACCGCCATTCCCAGCGCGCCACCGGCGAAGCGCAGCAATTCGTCGGCCCGTACCCGAGGCAGGCCCAGCACGCGGGCGACACCGTCGCCAATGCGTTCGACGGTGCCGATTTCTCGCAATTCCGGGTCGAGCCGGGCGGAATCCGCGCTTGCCCGCGCCCGCTCGCCCCATTGGGCCATGGTGTCAGACAGGGTGGTCATGATTCGCCATCTCCCGTTGCGCCGCCGCCAGGGACGATGCCCAGCTCACCTCCAGCACCGCCGCCGCCGCCGACAGCCGGGCGCCAGCGATTAAATCCGGAGCGATGGCGGTTTCGATCGCCGCTCCGTCCAGGGCGGCGGCGACGCGGTGGCCGAAAATGTCGATATCAGCCGCCGCCGGAGCCAATTCCAGCCGCAATCCGGGGCCGGAGAAATTGCCGCGCTCTGCCGGCTCCAGGGCAGTCAGTCGGGCCAGCAGCAACTCGACAAAGGGGGCCGGCCCCACTCCCGGCGCGGCGGCGTCTAGCAACCGTCCGGCCAGAGTCACGGCCACCCCGGCGGCCTGATGGTCCAAAGTGTCGGCGGCGGCCTGGCGCTCGGCTTCGAGGGTGGCGCGGGCGTCGGCCAGCAGCCGTTCGGCCTGAGTGCGGGCGGCTGCGACAACCTCTTCGCCGCGCCGCGCCGCCTCGGCCTCGGCGCGGCGGCGCAAGGCCAGACCTTCCTCCTCCTGGGCTTTAGCGCGGACACGCCACTCGGCCTCGGCACCCTGGGCGCGGCGCTCGGCCTCGGCCGCCTTGGCGCGCTCGGCATCGGTCTCGGCGCGGCGCCGATCGATCGCCGCCAGCACCGGGCGATAGAGGAAATGTTGCAGCAGCCAGGCCAGCACCAGGAAATTGACCGCCTGCAACCCCAAGGTCCACCAGTCGATCGACATGATCAGCGGGCGATATAGGGGTTGGCGTAGAGCAGGAGCAAGGCGATCACCAGGCAGTAGATGGCCATGGTCTCGATCATTGCCAGCCCGACGAACAGGGTCCGCGAAATGGTTCCTGCCGAATCCGGCTGTCGAGCGATGGCGTCCATGGCGGCGGCCACCGCCCGGCCTTCGCCGAGCGCTGGCCCGATGGCCCCGAACGATACCGCGATGGCGGCGCCGAGAATGCTGACGATCTTGATCAGGTCAGAGTCCATATAACCCTCCTTCTTTTTATCATTCTCCCTTTATTCGTCATGCCCGGACTTGATCCGGGCATCCACGTGGATGGCCGGGTCAAGCCCGGCCATGACGGAAGGGGGAAACTTATCCCGCCTCCACCGAGCCCACCGCCGCGCCCAGGAAGACGGCGGCGAGGATGGCGAAGATGTAGGCTTGGACTGCGCCGATCAGCAGGCCCAGGGCCATGATTGGCACGGGCAGCAGCAGGCCGGCGAGACTCAGCAAAACGGCGATGACCAGTTCGTGGCTCATGATGTTGCCGAACAGGCGCACCATCAGCGACAGGGTGCGGGTGAATTCGGCCAGTATGGTGAGCGGCAGCAGCAGCGGGCTGGGTTCCAGATAATGGGCCAGGTAGCGGCCGAGTCCACGGGCGCGGATGCCGTAAAAGTGCATGGCGACGAAGACGATCAGGGCCAGGGCGGCGGTGGTTTCCAGCCGTGCCGTCGGTGCCTTCACCCCCGGCAGCATTGGCGCCAAATTGCAGGTCAGCACGAACAGGAACAGGGTGCCGAGCAGGGGCAGGAAGGGCCGGGGTGGAATCAGCATGGTCTCTTCGATCTGACCGGCGATGGTCTCGACCAGCGCTTCCAGCGCCGCCTGCCAGCGGCTCGGCTGCGCCACCAGCCGGGTCGAGGCCAAGGCGGCGCCGCCGGCCAGCAGCGCCATGATGACCCAGGTGGTGGCGACGGCGTTGCTGATCGGTACCGGGCCGAGCCGGAACAGGATGTCGGGCCCCAGGGGATTGGCATCGATCATGGCGGCAGGCTCCGCACCCAGCGAAGCGCGGCCCAGCGCGCCGCCAGGAAGCCGGCCAGCGCCGCCAGCAGCGGTCCAGCGCCGCTATGGGCGGCCAGCCAGAACAGCAGGCCGGCACCGGCCAGACGCGCCACCGCCGCTGCCGCGATCAGCCGCCAGCCGGGAAAGCTCACGCTCACTCTCAGTGCGGCGAAATAGACCGCGCCGCCCACCAGCCCCAGCCCCGCATACAGCAAAAGGATCTGCGCATTCATGAGCGATGAATCCTTTGCCAGGCCAGATGGCAGCCGAAGCCGAGTCCGATCATCAACAGCGGCGCGGTCCAGAAAATGCCGCCCCCCGAGAAGCGGTTATCCAGCCAGCGTCCCAGCGCCAATCCGGCCAAGGCCGGCAGCACGATCATCCAACCCAGGCCGCCGATCACGGCCAGGCTGCGGAAGAACGGCCGCGATCCTTCGCGTTGCGCCTCGGCGCGGCGGGCGCGGTGGCTGGCCATTCGGTCGCGGAGGGGGTCGTGATCTTGCGTCATCACCCGCCTCCCACCGACGGTGGACGGGCGCCGCTGGCCGCCCGCAGATAACCTTCCAGCGCATGCACCGCACTGGTCTCAAGCCGGGCTGCCTCGGTGCGGGCGTCACTTTCCTCTTCATGCGCCGCCTCCACGGCGCTGGCCAGGGCGGCATCCAGGGCATCGTAATCGTCGCCGGTCACCGCTTGGGCGGTGGCCACCGCGATTCGCTCGCCATCGGTGATGGTCAGCGCGCCGCCGCGCACCGCGACGTAATGCTCGATCCCGTCGCAGGCCCGCCAAGTGATCACCGAGGGCACGAGCACCGCCACCAGATCGGCATGGCCGGGGCGCACGCCAAACCAGCCGCTGGCATCCTCGGCGCGCAGGTCGGTGAGTCCGTCGGCCTCGACCACCACGCGTTCGGGAGTGGCGACAATCAGTTTCATGATGGCTTCTCGCGCGAGCGGACGTCGTTGAGGTCGCCGGCCATGTAGAACGACGCCTCGGCCCAATCGTCGGTCTCACCGGCCAGGATCGCCCGCACGCCCTCCAGGGTGTCGGCGATCTCGACGCTGCGGCCCGGCTTGCCGGTGAAGGCTTCGGTGACCAGGAACGGCTGGGTCAGAAAGCGGGTCAGTCTTCGGGCGCGGGCCACCACCTGACGGTCGGCGCGGGACAATTCCTCGATGCCCAACAGGGCGATGATCTCTTGCAGATCGCGATAGCGGGCGATGATGCGGCGGGTTTCCTGGGCTAGGCGGTAATGCTCGGCCCCGACAACGTTTGGATCAAGCAGCACCGAACTGGACCCCAGCGGGTCGATCGCCGGATAGAGCCCGGCGGCGGCCTGCTCGCGCGACAACACGATCGAGGCGTCGAGATGGGGGAAGGTTTCCGCCACCGCCGGATCGGTGAAGTCGTCGGCGGGGACGTAGACCGCCTGGATGGCGGTGACCGAGGCGCTGCCGACCGAGGCGATGCGTTCCTGCAATTCGGCAATCTCGGTGGCCAGGGTCGGCTGGTAGCCCACCCGCGACGGCAGCCGGCCCAGCAGGCCCGATACCTCCGCCCCGGCCTGAACGAAGCGGAACACGTTGTCCATCAGCAGAAGCACGTTCTCGCCCTTGGTGTCGCGGAAATACTCGGCGATGGTCAGAGCGGTCATTCCCACCCGCCAGCGGGCGCCAGGCGGCTCGTTCATCTGGCCGAAGACCAGGCAGGTGCGCTCCAGCACGCTGGACTGGCGCAGTTCCAGCAGCAATTCGTGGCCCTCGCGGGATCGCTCGCCGATGCCGGCGAACACCGAGAGGCCGGCATAGCGTTCCACCGTGGTGCGGATCAGTTCCATGATCAGCACCGTCTTTCCCACACCTGCGCCGCCGAACATCGCCGCCTTGCCGCCTTGGGCCAGGGGCGCCAGCAGGTCGATCACCTTGATCCCGGTCCAGAACACCTCGCCGGCCTTGCCCTGCCGGATCAAGGTCGGAGCCGGGCGGTGGATCGGCCAGCGCGGGGTGTCGGCGGGGAAGGCACCCAGGCGGTCGGTCGGCTCGCCGATGACGTCGATCAGGCGGCCGAGCACAGCGTTTCCCACCGGCACCTCGACCGGTCGGCCGGTGGCCCAAACCGAAGCCCCGCGCGCCAGCCCACTGGTGGTTTGCAGCGCGATCGTTCGTACTGTGTCCTGGGACAGGTGCTGCTGCACTTCCAGTACCAACCGGGGGGCGCCCGGCGGCGCCGCCTCGATCGCCGAAGCCAAGGGCGGCAGGGTCCCGGCGGCGAACACGACATCGACCACCGATCCGGCTACGCCAATCACCGTGCCTTCCATTCGGGCCTCCGGTTCGCACGCCGTTTTGCCCGTCATCCCCGCGAAGGCGGGGTGACGATCACGACAATAGCACGTTCCGACTTTGAACGAGTGGGCGATGACGGGACCCGGTCATGCGCCTTTCGCGTTACGCTCGACCAAAGTCCATATCCAGGTCGAATAGACATTTGCTGCCAACATTCGGACTTCTGCCGACTCCCACTTTGCCCCAGGTTGCGTATGGTGCGCGGTCACCTTACTGGAGCCATGTTAATGCGAACCGACAGCATCGTTTTCAAGCTGTTTGGCTTGGTCGCCTTGATCGCCGCAGGTCTGCTGGCGGTATCGCTATTGGCCGCCTATTTTCTGCGCTCCAGCCTGTTGGACGCCAAGATCGAAGCGGCCCGCCACCAGGCGGAAAGTGCACGCGCTCTGGCTCAGACCTTTGACGAGCGGGCCAAGGCCGGCGGCCTCGATGTGGCGGCCGCCCAGGACCTGGCCAAGGCGGCGATTCGTGGCATTCGCTATGGCGATGGCGACTACGTCTTCGTCTACGACCAACACGGCGTCAATCTCGTCCACGGCCCCGCGCCCGAGCGCGAGGGCAAAAGTTTCATCGCCGCGACTGACGCCAATGGGTATGCCTTCGTGCCGGACATGATCCGCCTGGCCGAGACCGGCGGGGGCCACCTGTTCTACGCCTTTGCCAGGCCGGGCGGCGGTGGCGACAGCCCCAAGGTTGCCGCAGTGGTTGGTTACGCCCCGTGGGACTGGGTCATCGGTACCGGCGTTTATATCGACGACATCAACGTGGTATTCTGGCGCACCATGGCCAAATTCAGCATCGCTGGCCTCGTGGTGCTGGCCGCCGCCTCGGCCGCCGCTTTGCTGTTGGCGCGGGGCGTCGCTGGGCCGCTCAGGCTCTTGGCCGCCATCACCAGCCGGATCGGCAGCGGCGATTACGCGGTCGAGGTGCCGGCGATCGGCCGCGCCGATGAGATCGGCACACTGGCCAAGGCGATCGAAGTGCTGCGCGATGAGGCCGGCACCGCCGAGCGGCTGCGCGCCGAGCAGGAGGACATCAAGCGTCAGGCCGAGGTCTCACGCCGGGAAACCCTGGGGGCGCTGGCCAAAAGCTTCGACCACAGCGTGGGCGGCGTGGTCGATAGCATGGTGCGCACCATCGAGACCGATA
>Ga0316222_1003814_pt1 | contig 14421 bp, 12 predicted proteins | sample TBH18011metaG_FD_206008 | JGI IMG/M metagenome (GOLD analysis project Ga0316222, IMG submission 206008) | Freshwater microbial communities from Trout Bog Lake, Wisconsin, USA - TBH18011 | ecosystem: Environmental > Aquatic > Freshwater > Lake > Hypolimnion/Profundal zone | place: USA: Wisconsin...
TGAAGATTCGCCTCGTATCCGCAGTTGTCATCGCGCTCGCTCTCGGCATGGGCGCCTATGCGCAGGATGAAAACCCCGCTCAGACTCCCGGCGCAGGCCGCGGCGGCTATGGTCAGCGAGGCGGCCGCGGAATGGGAGCGGGCAACGGCGCTGGAATGGGCATGATGGGCGCGGGACGCGGCGTCATGGGCACCGTCACCCAGGTTGCCGCAGACCACTTCACCGTCAAGACCTACACGGGAGAAACCTACGCCGTTCACTTTAGCGTCAACACCCGCTTTGTAAAGCAAGCTGTCGGCCAGCGCGGCGGCGGCATGGGGATGGGGGCAGGCGCAGGACGCGGCGGCGGTGGTCGCGGCATGGGCGCGGGCGGTGGCAGGGGAGCAGGCGCGGGCGATGCCGCAAATTTGCCCCAGCCAATCAAGCCCACTGACATCAAACCCGGCGACGACATAGCCGCCATGGGTGAAGTTGACCCCGCCGCCAAATCCATTGGCGCCATGCTCATCGCCCAGGTTGACCCCGAGCGCGCCCGCCAGATGCACGAAATGCAAGCCAACTACGGCAAAACATGGATCATGGGCAAGGTCACCGCCATTGACGGCGTCAAGGTCACCCTCATGGGAGCCGTCGATAACGCCCCCCACTCCTTTGTCGCCGATGAAAATACCACCTTCCGCAAGCGCCGCGACCCCATCACCTTGGCTGACATCCAGGTCGGCGACACCCTCCGCGCCGAGGGAGCCCTCAAAGACGGCACATTTACCGCCACCACCGTCAACGTAATGGGCATGCCCCAGGGCGGAACCCCCACCGTCCCCCGCAACGCCCCGCCTCAATAATTGTCGTTAGTCATCCACCGGCTGAGGAAAAACCCTTATCAAGGCGCTGTCTTGAAAGGGAACGGCTTCAGCCGTGCCACAAGCGATTGAAATAAACGAGTGTTGACCATGCCTCTTCCCCGGTCAGGCCGGCGCCTAAGCCGCACCTACCAAACATGCACGGCAACAATGGTGGGTGCGCCGGTCTTTCCCTCAATCACGCTCAGCTTCAGCACGGCTTCAATATTCTTGTTTGAAAAGTCCTTGCCGGCCTTTTCTCTCAGCAGTTGTAGATATTCGGGGCTCGTAACCACCTGCGCTGCGGCTTCCGTACCGTTCCGGCCCAGCCCGGCCAATATAAGCACCCAATTATCCGTCGATGGATCCCAGAACCTCGCTATCAGCGCATAGTCATCCGCGCTCGCGTACGGCACAGAGTAGTCGCGCTTCCATGCAACCTCAGGCCGCATCCGATCCAGTATCGAGTGATTGACCTCGCCAAACTCCGGCGAAAAATGGAACCGCAGAGGCTCCCCCAGCAGCGTCGTCCAGTGATTGTTGTAGGCATTCAGCAGAATCACCGGGTGCTCATGGAACTGCGGCAGCGGGGTCGTCGCTGCGAAGGCAAACTTCGGTTGCGCTCCGCCATGCTCAATCAGGCTGCTCAGCATCGCAACTGCAGACACCGTGGTGACTGAGAAATAGGGGTAATCCACTTCTTTCCCGGCCGTAATCACGCCCAAAAGCGCATTCGGCGCCAGAACATTCCCCCCTGCGCAGATCAATATCTCGCCTTTTTGCCTCAGAATTGGTTCCCAGAAGGCGTTGAGTGCCTGGTTCGGCTTCGCCGCGCGTTGCCTCCACATCCCCGCCAGTACAGCTGCCACAATCAGCACCGCCACGCCGATCAGTACCGGCCACCTCATCCTCCGCCACCAGGAAGTACGAGTCGCAGCCGCCTCTGCCTCTCCCACTCTCGGCAAGTCGCGCTCGGCAGCCTGCTCAACCGCAGCCGCCTTTGCCTCGGAAGGAAAATGGAATTCTGGAACGTAGCCGCCCGATGTCAGGCTGATCCTCACGCTAGAGGCGGAATGTGGCTCCAGGTAGTACTGTGCCAGCCTCCGCCGCACATCGTTGGCCCGCACCCGCACAATCGAGTCCGTAGCCGTCTCATAGTCAATCGGCCTGCCAAACAGGCTCGCGCCAATGAAACGCTCTGAAAGGCTCTCGGTGTCCCCCTCCAGCGCACGGGCCACCACAAACTCTAGAAAGTCCTGGCACCTGCCGCTGCCAGAGAAGTGCCCGCTCTTCAGAATCGCATCCAGTTCAGCCTTCACCGCCGCCGTCTGCGCGGAAGAAAGTCTGCCTGTGCTGTCATGCTCTGAAGTCTGCGTCATATTGCTTTTCCACAGCCGCCTTGCTATGCGCTATCTTAGGGATAAATGGAGTCTATCACCCGCAGTAACCTGCGTCGTAACATATTATTAGAGTCTTATTTTCAACAACTTGGAATGTAACACCCCGGTAAACTGTTTGGAACGTTGTAAGTGCCATTGCGCGGGCGTACAGTCGCACCCGGTTCAAACTTGGGAAGCTCTGTGCAGCCTGATCAGAATAGGCACATATCTCTCACCTCAATCTGAATCCAGTTGTGGGGCTTTTCGTCCGGTGATCGGGATTCTGATCCGGGTGGAACAAGCCTAATTTAGACAGTCCGTTGAGCAGCTATGCCCTCCCAGACTCCAGCAGTGCCAGTCGAGCAAGCGGATGCGCTGTGGGCTTTAGCTTTCATCGGGAGACGAACAAGTGCAAAGATCCGGCCGCACGTTTTTGGCCGGGTGACGATTCAATTTCAACCAGCCATTTTTTGGAGGCAGTATGCAGTCCAGTAACAGGTCAAGGTCATTCTTGACATCGACAGGCGCGCGATTCTTAGCGCTCTTTGTCCTTCTCATCTGCGGCACCTTCGCCGCAAACGCCCAGCAGATTACCGGCACCATCGCCGGTTCCGTCAAGGACGACTCAGGCGCCATGGTCAACACGGCCAACGTCAAGGCGATCAATGTCGCCACCGGCTTCGCCCGCGTCGCGGTTGCAGATAGCGAAGGCAACTACCGCCTTACCTACCTTCCCGTCGGCACCTACACAGTTGAAGTGGTTGCGCCAAACTTCAAAAAGTTTGTGCAGAAGAACATCCTCATCGCTGTCGATCAGACCGTATCGTTAAATATCTCTCTTGCCATCGGCACCCAGACCCAGACCGTCACGGTCACTGAGGCTCCCCCGATGGTTGAGACCAGCACCGCCGAACTGGGCCGTACCGTTTCGCCCAATGAAATCATCGGCCTGCCCCTGGTCAACCGCAACGCATACGCTGAAATCTCCCTCACTGCCGGTGTTATGTCAAACAGCGCCAGCGGCCAGAGCAACCCCAACGGCACGCCCAACTTCCAAATCGGCGTTCCGTCCACGCAGGTAATCATCAACGGCGGCATCGATGGCGGCCTTCCCATGGTCAGCTACTACCTTGACGGCGGCATCAATATGACCGGCCTCCGTAACTATGGCAACCCGCTGCCCAACCCGGACGCGCTCGAAGAGTTCCGCGTTGAAACCAACAACTTTTCCGCCCAGTATGGACGCATGTCCGGCGCGGTCATCACCGCCATCACCAAGTCGGGAACCAATAATTGGCATGGTTCCTTGTTTGAGTTCAATCGCAACACTGATCTCAACGCCTACAACTGGAAAGCGCTCACCAAGGCGCATTATCGTCGTAACCAGTTCGGTGGCGCATTCGGTGGCCCCATCAAGCACGACAAGGCCTTCTTCTTCTTCAGCTACGCCGGCCTCCGCCAGGTTGTAGGGCAGCAGCTCACCGGCGCGGTTGTGCCCAGCGCTGCCATGCGCCTCGGTGACTTTACGGGTTTGGTTGACAGCAAAGGCGTCCAGGTTCCGGTCTATTTCCCCGGCACCAAGACCCAGGCGATTGGCACCAACGCAGGTCCCGGTTGCGCCGTCGCAACGCTTAACTGCCTCCCCTCGTCCTACCTCGACAAGGCTACGGGCAACTTGATGGCCAAGTACGTTCCCCTGCCCAATCTGGCGGGCAACGGCTACACAGGCTGGTTCACCGGCCCCACCAACCAGGACGAGTATCTCGGCAAGTTCGACCAGACTCTCTCTGACAAGGACCACGTCGCGGCCAGCTACTTCAGGCTCAAGACCACCCAGGCCGCCTATGGCGGCGGCAACATTCCCTACCTGACCACGAACTCCTTCGGTACGCAGCAGGTATTCAACCTCAGCGACATCCACACCTTCACCGCCACCACCGCCAACCAGGCCTGGTTCACCCTCACCCGCGTCGTCGGTGGCCGCACCAACACCCCGGTGGTCGGTATGGAAGACCTCGGCTCTACCTTTACCACCCAGGGACCCAAGACCTTGCCCCAACTCGGCATCTCCGGTGGCTTTAACGCCGGCGGCGGCCTCGCTGGTCCGGTCAGCAACACCACCTTCATCTCGCTCCGCGACATGGTCAGCATGACCAAGGGCAAGCACACCCTGGATATCGGTGGCGAAGCCTCGTTGGAAAAAGATCCCATCGCCGGCAACCTCTACAACTTTGGCATCTTCAACTACTCCACCGCCGCTCCTACCACCACCGGCGCAACGCTGGCTGACTTCGTCACCGGCAACGTCACCACAATGGAGCAGGACACCCCCTACCACACCGTTACATCCACCTGGTATTACGCTGGCTTCCTCCAGGACACATACCGCATGATCCCCCGCCTCACCATCAATATGGGACTGCGTTATGATCTCCAGTCGTCGCCCACCGAGTCGCACGACCTCACCGCCACATTCAAACCCGGCGTACAGTCCACCAAGGTTCCCTCAGCGCCCCTCGGAATGCTCTTCCCTGGAGATGCAGGTGTGCCGCGCGGTATCGTCAGCAATCAGGTTGCTCACTTCTCTCCCCGCCTCGGCCTCTCCTGGGATCCCTTCGGCGACGGAAAGACTGCAATTCGCGCCGGCGCTGGCATGTTCTACGGCAGCGTTACCGCCAACGAATGGAACCAGCCTGGAAACGCGCAGCCCTTCGCCGTTCGCCAGCCCGGCTTCATCATCAACTCGTTCAGCAATGTGTATGCCGCCAAGCTGTCCAATGGCGTCTCATCCTCATTCCCGAACGGCGACATCTTCCCCTACGTCTACAACACTGCCAGCCCGCGATTCCTGTCCAATGCTGCTATCGAGACCATCTCGCAGGACTACAAGTGGCCCCTCGCATACCAGTTCAACGCGGCGATTCAGCGCCAGTTGCCCCTCGGCATCAGCGCCACCGCTGCCTATGTTGGCACTCTGACCCGCCATCTGCCCTTCTTCATGGATAAGAACTACGCTCCATGGACAGCCACGGCGACTTCTTCCAATACCAACGCACGCCGTCAGTACGACACCAATCCGGCACTTGGACCGACCCTCGGCCAGGTCACATACCTCGAGTCCAAGGAATCGGCCTCCTACCACTCGCTCCAGATCTCGGCCAGCAGGCCTCTGGCGCACAACATCATGGTCAATGGCTTCTACGTTTGGAGCCATAACATTGAGAGCGTCAACCCCGCTGGCAACGGCCAGGGAACAGCACAGGACTTCCTGAACCTTTGGGAAGAAAAGGGCGCCACAGATACCGATCGCCGCCACGTAGCCAGCATCTCCGGCATGTGGAAGCTGGAATACTACACCGGCGAAAACAGGATCGTGAAGCAGATAGTCAACGGGTGGACCATCTCGCCCATCGTCTCCCTGCAAAGCGGTACCCCGTTTACCGTCTCGACAGGCACCAACAAGAGCCTCGACAGCGCCAATGCCAACCGCCCCAACCTGGTTCCGGGCGTCAGCCCCAAACTGGATGCGCACCGCTGCCGCGTTTGCGCCTCTGGTGCTACCGGCGTTGCAGACCAATGGTTCAACCCCGCCGCATTCGTTGCCAACGGCCCCGGCCTCGGCATCGGAATCGGTGGAGCTGACGGCAACGCACCCCGCGACTACCTGCGCGCTCCTGGTTACCGCGATGTTGACCTGGGAATCCTCCGCGACTTCCACTTCGAGCGCGGCATGACCTTCCAGATCCGCGGAGAAGCCACCAATGCCTTCAACATGGTCAGCCTCAACGGTCCCGGATCCAGCGGCGTTGCCAATACAGTCGGTGGCACACCAACCTCCACATCAATTGGCAAAATCACCTCAGCCGGCACCCCGCGCCTTATCCAGCTCGGCGCCCGCTTCACCTTCTAACAACCCTTTCAACCTGAGTTAATGCACCAATTCAAAAGGGGCGCCTACTCGGCGCCCCTTTTCTTATCTCCCAAACTCCACATTAGACTTCCGCAAAATACTCCATGCCCATCCATTCGCCTTGCGTCTGGCGGCGAGTGCGTAGCAGAGCAGCGCGCCGTTCATCCTGCGTCTGCCGGGGCAGCATCGCAATCCGGCTTGCACCCATCGCAAAAGGCCCAGTACCCGCACCAGTTGTTGTTTTTGCTCCCCTGTTCCTACTCCAGGTTCTGTATCTCGGTCCCTTCCGGAACCTTTACAGCAAACTGGTCGTCGCTCAGGGTCATGTTCTCTGTTACTTTCTCTACCGTCAGCACAATCTGCTTGTCCTCAAGCGGGCGCTTGATCGTCACCGTGCCGGGGTACTGTCCGTTCCCGAAGTCCCGGTAATCCGCATAAGAAATATGCGTCTCCAGATTCCCCTCACTGTCGTAAATATCCTGCTCATACGGCAGCAGGTCCTCGCGATGGAAGGTCACCACGCGCACCGGCGTCATCTCTTTGGTGCCGGCCTTGTGGCGCATGATGCTTAGAATGTACTCGGGCACGGAGTAGAGGTGCTTCTTGGCCGTATCTTCCACCGTCTCCGTGTCTGAGGTCACTTGATAAAAATCGTCCCCTTCAAGTCCGCGCACCATCATCGCGTCGAAGAAAAACCCGGGCCGCAGATTCTCAAGCGAATTCGCAGACTTCTTCTTCAGCTCACTCGATCCCTTGATGGCTTTGCTCTTTGAAGGAATATAAAGCGTAAAGTTCTTCCCGTCGCTGGCCATGTCAAACATGGGGATACGGATCACCGGCACCCGGGCAAAGACCCGCAGCATCTCCGGCTTGCGCATCAAAATAATGGCAGGAAACGTAGAGTAATCCCGGGCCAGCCCTTCTTTGGTCTTCAGAGAACTGGCCTGGACCTCAACCGTCACATTCAGAGTCTGCATCCCCTTCCACCGGTCATTCAGCTCCGCCACCAGGTCAGTAGGCGTCGCTTTCTGCACGATCGTGGGTGCCTTCGGAACAGGCAGCCTCCGCGTGGTGGAAATAACAAAGCACCCTGAAAGCAGCAGGGGAAGAGTCAGCGGTGCGATGCAAGCTACACGTCGTATCGCCCTCATCGTCCTCCCGCCTTCTTCTTCGCATGCCGGTAATCGGCTACGTTGTGGTTGTGCTCGTCCAGTGTGCTGGCAAACAGTGACCGCCCCTGGGCATTGGCCCCGGAAGCCACAAAATAAAGGTAACCCGTACTCGCCGGCTCCATGGCCGCTCGCAGTGACCGTATCCCCGGATTCGCCACCGGGCCCGGTGGAAGCCCCGCGTGCAGATAAGTGTTGTACGCCGTATCGTTGCTCAGGTCGCTGGCGTGTATGACACCCCGCCATCTGCCCTCAAGCTCTAACCCATAGATCACCGCAGGGTCTGTCATCAGCGGCATCTTCTTCTTGAGCCTGTTTACAAAGACGCTGGCTACCAGCGGCCGCTCTGAATCTACGGCCGTCTCTCGCTCAATCAGCGAAGCCATCGTCACCACCTCGTGCACATTCTCCTTCAATCCCAGTTGCGCGGCCACCGTCCGGAATCGCCTCACCATCGCCACCGCAACCTGTGCCGCAGTCACGTTGCGGGCAAATCGATAGGTGTCTGGAAACAGATAACCCTCCAGGCTGCGTGCCTCAGGGTCCAGATCGGCCACCAATTTCACCTGCTCCGTCACCGCGTCCAAAAATTCCTGCCGTGTACCCAGCCTTGCCTGTTCCACCCGCGCGGCAATATCAAAAACATTCGCGCCCTCGGGAACAGTAAATGACCTGGTAAATACATCCCCACGTGCAATCCGTGCATAAACTTCGGTTACCGGCGCTGGATGGCTGAATCGGTACTCGCCAGCCGCAAGCGTGCCCCGTTTCCAAAAGCGGACCAGGTCAAAGGCAAACTGGCTGCGCACCACGCCTGCGCTCGCAAGCTGACGGCCAATCTGGGCCGTGGATGAGTGCGGCGCTACCTCGACAAAGGTCTCAGTCTCCGGCCCGAAAGGCGTTAAAACCAGCCACAACGCCCAACCCGCCGCAAGGAATCCAAGCAGAAGAGTGACCAGCACAAGCTCTGCCGCGCCGGGTCCCTTCTTCTTTTTCTTCTTCCATTTGCGGCTCACCATCCGGTAGCTTTCGACCCTTCACCTATTAAAGACGCGTAAAATCCCCGTGAGGACTCTCTATCTTTTGATTGTATCGGGCCGGGCGCAAATGGTCCCGAATTTTGCCCCCCGGAACCCGCCTTAACATGTACCAAGGAGGTTAAAGCTGGAACCCACTTCCCATCCCCGCTATCTCGGTCTCGACATAGGCAACCGCCGCATAGGCGTAGCTGTCTCTGACGAGCTGGGAATCACAGCGCAGCCTGTCCTCACCCTCGAGCGCAAGCACAACCGCCGCGATGACCTGCGCTCCCTCGCCCGCCTGGCAAAACGATTTTCCGTCGTCGGCATCGTCGTCGGAAACCCTATCCACCTCTCCGGGGACCAAAGCCCCCAGGCCGCCAAAACCCAGGCCTTCGCCGCCGAACTGGGTGAACTCTCCGGCCTCCCCATTCACCTCTGGGACGAGCGGCTCACCAGTCGGGAAGCCCATCAGATCCTGTATGAGGCCGGCCGCCCCCGCCAGGAGCACCGCAAAGTGGTCGATCAGGTCGCCGCCACCCTCATCCTCCAGTCCTTCCTTCAAGACAGCAAGGGAGCCGCCATCCATTCCCCAACTCCCGCTCCAGATCGCTAACGCCCCATCGCTGTGGCCTGCCTTATCCCTCCCCCGCGTATAATGGAAAAGGTAAAAACAAGGTACTTTCATCTTCTGCGGACTGAGCATTCCCGCTCCCCGCCATGGACAGTGGATGCCAGAGCACATCAAAAAACAGCTTCTTGCCGAAATCGAAATACTCGAGCGCGAACTCTCCCACGAACTACCCGCCGAAATCAAAAAGGCAGTGGCCATGGGTGACCTCTCGGAAAACGCCGAGTATCACATGGCCAAGCAGCGGCAAACCTTCGTAGACGCACGCCTGGGCCAGCTCAAGCGCCGCATGGCTGAGCTTTCTCTCGTCAACCTGACCAACATTCCCAGGGACAAGACAGGCTTCGGCTCCACAGTGGTTGTCTACGACTCAACAAAAGAAGAAGAGATCGTATACCGCCTGGTCACCAGCGAGGAGTCCGACGTCTCCAAGGGCCTTATCTCCACCACGTCGCCCATTGGCCGCGGCCTCGTAGGCAAAAAGGTGGGCGACGTCGCCACCATCGTGACCCCCAACGGCAAACGAGAGCTTGAGATCCTCAAGCTGACCACGATTCACGATGAAGCTGGCGAGGGTGACAAGGCAGACGAAGCCCCAGCCGGAACGAAACAGTAGTAAGGAAGACAAGCAATGACCACCTGGACCAGCGCCTTTGGCCGCGCCTGCGGCTGGCTTCTCAATCACATCGTGCATGGCCTCTCGCTTACCCGCATCTCCCCCAATTTCCTTACCTTCATCGGCCTGGTCATCAACATTTTGGCCGCGTTTCTGTTCGGCCATGCCAACGCCTCCAACGCTGACCGCATGTTCCTCTTTGCCGGCATGGTCATCTTCGGCGCGGGCATCTTTGACATGGTGGACGGACGCGTAGCCCGTCGCAACAACCAGGTCACCGTCTTCGGCTCGTTTTTTGACTCAGTGATTGACCGCTACTCAGACGTGGTTCTGTTCTTCGGCCTGCTCGTCTACTATGGCCGCATCAACCGGTTCCGCTACGTCGTTCTCGCGGCCTTCGTCATGGTCACTTCGCTCATGGTCAGCTACACGCGTGCCCGGGCAGAGGCCCTCATCGGCCAGTGCAAGGTCGGCTTCCTTGAGCGCCCCGAGCGCATCGTGCTCATCATCATCGGCGCGGTCTTCAATCACTGGGGAGCCATGGCTCCGGTCCTGTGGGTCCTGGCTGTTCTCTCCACCATCACCGTAGCCCACCGAATCATCTATACCTACCAGAACACCAAGCACCTGCTCCCCAGCGCCTGAGTGCTTACCGCTCGCCCTTCTTCCATTCCTCGTAAGTGATGCGGGGGATGGCCATGAAAGCGTCCCGCGTCCGCACGTAGTTGCCAAGCCCATTCATGCGCCCAATCGCGTGCAGTTCCTCTGCCTTCACGTAGGGCCCCTCGGCATCCACATAGCGGTCTTCCACATACACGGCAACCACCCGACCCAGGATGATCCGCGACTTGCCAATCTCCATGGTCGTAAACTCCCGGCACTCCAGCGCCGCGTGGGCCTCGGCGATACGCGGCACCTTCACCAGTTGCGAGGGTGCGGTGGTAAACCCCGCCAGCTCCACCTCGTTCGCCTCCGGGGGAAAATCCGTAGCGCAAATGTTCATCCGCGCGGCAATATCCTCCGTCACCACATTCACCACAAACTCGCCTGTGTGCCGAATATTGCGGGCCGTGTCCTTGGGCACAAAAGCCTGCCCAGAACGGTTCGCCACCCCCACCCCGATAATCGGCGGGTCCGTGCAGAGGTAGTTGTACGCGCTAAAGGGAGCGGCATTCAATTGCCCGTTCTCGTCCATGCTCGTAATCAGCGCAATCGGCCGCGGTGCAACCAGGCCAACCAGTAGCTTGTAGGCGTGGCTATGGGGCAACTTCTCCAGATCAAAATCCATCCATGAACTCCTGACTTCACAGCTTGTAAAAAGATTAGCTTCGCTGCAAGGCGCGAGTCTCACAGACTGATCAAAACTCGTCTACGCGGTAGGCTGCTAGCAGTTCACTATCACCGTCGAGCAGCCGGTGTGCACCGGCTTCCACTGCACCAGGAATGATGTCACCGCCCCCGATTCCATCCGCCGCATGGCTTCAAACTCCCCGCCCTTCTGGCTATAAAGCAGTGTTCCCCGCTCGCTCAGAACCGCCAGTGCGGGCACGCCCTTCTCCAGCGGTACGCCGTACTTCTTGGCGATATCCAGGTTGGCGTCCATCCGCCCGATATTCACATGCACCAGCACAAAATTGGCATCAAGAATGGGCCGGTTGGCCGGATCGTGGAAGTAGATGTCCAGCACCTGGCAGTCGCCGCACCAGTTGCCGCCAAAGTCCACCAGCACGCGCCTGTGTGTGGCCGCGGCGGTCTTCAGTGCCCCCGCCAGGTCAATCTTCCCCTGCGCCGGGTCAGGATAGATGTCGTGGGTTGCGGAACGGGCCGTACCGGCAGCAAACGCCAGCAATGCGGCAAACGCGATGTGCTTGAGTATCTTCAAAATAAAACCTCTGCGACTGCTTTTAGTCTGCCATAAACCCTGGGTCGCCTGCCATTTTGATGCCTCGGTTACTGGCCCGATGCATATACTCTTGAGGTTGGATGATAAAGCAAACCGATCTGCGAGCACGTTTGGAGTCTGCCAGCTTCCCTGACCTGGGGTCCATGATGGAGGGCTATGCCCAGGCGGCTGCCGAGCTTGGCCGCAAGCAGTTCAAGCAAAAGCTGGACTTCACCGCCGATTCCATTGAAGCGCTTGACGACATTCTCGTGCTCGTGGGCGAGAGCCCGGAACTGGACCTGGACTTTGAAGTGCGCCTCTGGGGTAGCTACCTGGGTGAAGTCCTCCGCCGCCGTTACGCTGGTGTATGGGAGATGACCCAGTATCCCGGCGGAGTGATGGCGGTTCCCTCCGTGGATGTGCGCGGCTCCCGGCTCTTTCCCCTCATGAAGGTCTACCGCCGCCTCACCGAGGGAGAAGAGGAAGACCTGCGCACCTTCTTCACCATGGTTACTGATCGTCTCGGCAAGCCGGCCCAGGTCAACTGATCCGCAATCTTGGGCCATCTGCGTGCAATCCACTGTTGCTGTAGTGGGCATTCCACTACAGCGCGAAGATGCTCTTCTGTGCGACAATAATCGCTGTGAATGCGTGCCGGTCAATCGCGGCGCGCGGAGGATAGAGGAATGGGCGATCTACTTCAGCCATGGCATCTGATTGTGTTGGCCGTGGTTGCGTTTCTGCTTTTTGGCGCCAAGCGGCTGCCTGAGTTGGGCAAGGGCCTCGGCGAGGGACTGAAGGGTTTCAAGGAAGGCATTCGGGGCATCTCTGACCCCGTGCCGCCGGCTACAACCGTGCAGCAAAGTGCCCCTCCTCCTCCAGCTTCCACGCCTACTGAGCCTAAGGCCTGAGGAAAGCCAAACGGGTTGTCCGGTGCGCTCCGCAAGGCTCCTGACCCCTTTACGGCCAGCAAGATACTGTAGTTCCGTGTTGTCAATTCCCGGCAGCTCAAGATGCCTGTGCACACGCACAGGCATCTTTGCGTTCAGCCCTGTACCCCATCCATACGCCATGTCTCCGGCGAATGAGTGATACAGCATAGCGCCCGTTCCGCACCTTTATCCTGCCCTTGCTCCTGCCTTTGCCATTATCCTGGCAAACCGCTGAAAACAGACGAGGCCATCACAAGCTGCGGAAAAATCCCTCCGTGCGGCAGGCCGGGGATTCAACCCCGTATTAACTAGCTGGAGGGACGCGGGGGTTTTCAGGCTGCGGAAAAACTCATTGTTCGAAGTCCGCAAACGAGTTTTGTGTCAGGGCACGACTTCAGCAGCTAGCTCTCGCGTTTTCTTGCCGGAGGGAGGCGGGGGTTTCAACCCCCGCATAAAGCAAGCAAAATCCCCGCGGGCTTCAGCCCCGGAGACCCCGTCGACCCTGACCGCAGCTCTCCCGATTGCATATGATTTCGCCTCACCGGCGCATAATCATCTCATGTCATACCCCAACTCAACCCGTAGGAGATCCGCCCGGTTTATACCCCGTTTTGTACGGCCGGGGACAACCCTGACATTTTAGACCGGGCACATATCTGACAGTTTTCCATTATCAGGGAGTTTTTGTTTTTCCGTTTCAGGGGCAGCTGCCCCTGAAACGGAACGCTTGGTTTGCACCCCATTGCTAGTCGGCAACCGGTAAGTTTTTCTGGTTTTCTCTTCAAACAGCGCCACCGGTACATGGGCAAAGTAGACCGTATAGCATCCATCGTCAAACGGCATCAGGCCGACCTTCTCTCCCCACAGCACCTCACTGAGGAAAACATCATGCTTCTTCCAGCGGAAATGACCGTGGCTTTTCACCGAGCGCACCAGCATCGCGTCGGGATACTCCAGTTCCGGCGTTCGCTCCGGATAGGGGCGCGGAGAAGGAGAATACACCGTGGCAGGGGTCTGCATCCCCAGTGCCTCGTGTGGCCGTACCTGGTTGTAATCGTGGCGAAAGCGGTCCAGTTCCCGCTGCTGCGTACGCCAGTCTTCGGCCGGCCGCAGGTCCAGCTTCAGGGTGCGATGCATCCGCTCGTGGCGCCCGTTCTGCTCAGGGTGCCCGGCCTCGATCCGCTCCGGAACAATCCCCAACTTGATCCACCACACCGCCAGCCGCGACAGCCCACCCACCGCCGAGGAAGCGAACGGTGCGCCGTTGTCGGTGCGGATCGCCTCGGGAAGACCATACTCGCGGAATGCAGCCTCGAAGATGGCCCGCACTCGCTCGGTATCCGTCTTCTCCACCGCCTGCGAGCGCAACAGGTAACGACTGCAGGCATCGGTAATCGTCAGCGGATCGATACGCGTCCCGTCGCCGCTCCTGAACCAGCCCTTGAAGTCGGCGCACCACACCCGGTTGGACTCCACAGCGTGCGCAAGAGGCGCGGTGTACGGCTCGGTCCGGCGACGCTTCTTGCGTACCGCCACCAGCCCGGCACGCTTCACTATCTCGCCCATCGTGCTCGTCGCCGGCCATCCGCGTCCCGGCTGGTCCCGCTCCAGAATGCGCTTCAGCTTGCGTGGACCCCAGGTCATGTGGGCCTGGCGCAGACCCAGCACGGCAGACTCGATCGCAACCGATGTCTGGTTGGGGTGACGCAGCGGTGCCCGGTTCAATGTCAACAATCCATCCACACCGCTCTGCCGGTAACGCCGAAGCCAAACGTAGCCCGTCTCCCGGCTGATCCCGAACCGTTCGCACAGAGCCCGCATCGACTCCTCATCGCGCTCATACTCATACACAAAGCGCAGCTTCTCATCCATCGCACTGCTCGCTCTCCAGCCCATCTCGACGTTGTAATAAAAACAACAGGGACTTGTGCAGTGTCAGATATCTCCCCGGTTCAATCTGTCAGGTATGTCCCCGGTCCGTACCAATCATGTACCCCCCCTCCCCTGGCGTCAAAAAACCCGTTTTCAGTACTCTCTTGATTCC
>Ga0316222_1003816_pt1 | contig 14412 bp, 9 predicted proteins | sample TBH18011metaG_FD_206008 | JGI IMG/M metagenome (GOLD analysis project Ga0316222, IMG submission 206008) | Freshwater microbial communities from Trout Bog Lake, Wisconsin, USA - TBH18011 | ecosystem: Environmental > Aquatic > Freshwater > Lake > Hypolimnion/Profundal zone | place: USA: Wisconsin...
AAAACCCTCTCCCGGGGGAGAGGGCCGGGTGAGGGCGAGCGTTAAACCAATTTGCCCGCCGGATTTATTTTGAATCCACGCCCTAAGAAATGGACGACTTGGGTGTCATTACTTTGAATAGCGGTGCAAGCCGGGAAACCGGGAAATCGCGAACCATGAAACATAACCATCCTTTCGGTCTGGCACTCGTTCTGGGCGGAGTTTTGGCCGGCAGCGCCAGCCATGCCCAAACGGACACCCCGTCCCCGGACGCGCAAAGCGTCGTCGCCGGCAACACCGCGTTCGCCACCGATCTGTATGCCCGGCTGCGGCCCCAAGCGGGCAACCTGTTTTTCTCGCCGGACAGCATTTCAACGGCACTGGCCATGACTTACGGCGGCGCCCGGGGCGTGACGGAAAAGCAGATGGCGCAGACCCTGCACTTTGAACTGCCGGCGGACCGGCTGCACCCGGCCTTTGCCACGCTGGAGGATAATCTCCGCGCGGTGCAGCAAAAAGGCCAGGTCCGACTGGCCGAGGCCAACTCGCTCTGGCCGCAAACAGGTTATCCGTTTTTGCCGGACTACCTCGCGCTCTGCCAATCGAATTACGGCACTTCCATCACGCCGGTGGATTACAAGCAGGACACCGAAGGTGCCCGGAAAACCATCAATACCTGGGTCGAGGACAAAACCAACCGCAAGATTGTCGAATTGCTCAAGCCTGCCATGGTCAGCCCGGACACGCGGCTCATCCTGGTCAACGCGATTTACTTCAAAGGCAATTGGGCCAAGCCGTTCGAGCCGGCGCTGACGGAGGACCAGCCCTTTTATCTGACCGCCCAAAAGTCCGTGCCCACTTCACTGATGCGGCAGACGGACGAATTCGGCTACGCGGAAGCGAACGACCTGCAAGTGCTCGCACTGCCCTACTCAGGATTCGATCTCTCGATGGTGGTATTGCTGCCCCGCCAAGCGGATGGACTCGGCGCGCTGGAAAACAAACTGACGGCGACCAATCTGGCGGCCTGGACCAGCAACCTGAAACTTCAGACCAGCCGGGTGCACGTCTTTCTGCCCAAGTTCAAGATGACCTCGGAGTTTTTACTGGGGAACACCTTGGCCGCCATGGGCATGTCCGATGCCTTTGATTTGAAAAAGGCGAATTTTTCCGGCATGGATGGCCATTCGCATTATTTGTTCATTGGTGAGGTCATTCACAAGGCCTTCGTGGATGTAAACGAACAGGGAACCGAAGCCGCCGCCGCCACCGCCGTGATGATGCTGGGAGGCATGGCGATACCGATGAATCCGCCGACCATCCCGGTCTTTCGCGCCGACCATCCGTTCCTGTTCCTCATCCGGAACAATCAGACCGGAAGCATTCTTTTCCTGGGCCGCGTGACCAATCCGGCGGAATGAAAATAAAACCCGCCATTTTTCTGGCGCTGCTACTGGCCACCAGCCGGCTGATGCAGGCAACGGCGGCCGCCAATGCGCCGCCAAGCTTTGACGCGGCGTTGGCGGCAGCTTTTCCGGAGTTGCAGGGAAAATACCCCTGGGCAGGCGAACTGGCGACCCGGATGAAACAACTGACCCCGGACCAATGCAATCAAATCGGGGCAGCGGCAACGCGGGAGCTGGCTTTGCACACGACCAACGGGGATGCGATCACAGCGGAGACGGTGGACCGCCTGTTGTTCCAACGAAGTGCGGAGGATACCCCGAGAAAGGCCGCGCTGAGGTGTTTGTGCAATCTGGATTATGAGCGGGTGGACCTGCTCCGCTTCATGGAGAATGAAAAGCTGCTGACCACGCCGGAAGTCATCGGACCGCTGGTGGCGATGCTTGATTTTCCGGGAACAAAGCTGTCCGTGCGGGACGAAGCGGCCCAGGCGCTGGGGACACTGACCGGGCGCGACTATGTCAATTACTACCGGTATACGGGCGCAGCAACGCAGGTGCGGTTTGCACAGTGGTGGCGGGATTGGTGGGCCAAAAACCGGAACCGGCATCCGGTGTATGATGCCGCGCTGCAAGCGGCGGTGAAAACCCGGGTCACGGCCATCCGCAACCAGATTTTTCTGGAGGTCAAAGGCTACGGCGGGGTCGCCTTTGGCGGCATTGCCCGATCGGTTATCACCCGGCCAGAGGCGGACAATCTGATGACGGAGGCGCTGGAATCAACCAGCTCGCCGGAACCGAGGCCGGCTTACAAAGGTCAGTTTTTCCTGAACATCACGGCACATTTTGAAACGACACGCATGCTGCTGAATCCGGCCGAAGAAAATAGCGGTTTCATCGCCAGCACCGGCGATCTTCCGAAAGAACGGCACTATCCGGCTGGGATGGTGGGCGAATGGCACCCGTTGAAACCAGGAAAGGGATATTTCGTGGAGGAGGTCTGGCGGGAGGAGTTGCCAGGCACGGACATTGCGATCAGCGTGGACGCGGCTTCGGAAGACGGTATTTTCCCCGGGTTGGTGCGCGCCTGCCTCCAAAAGCCGCCGGAATCCGTAAGGCCTGAAATCATGAGGTTGACAGCGCAACTTCACGATGCAAACATGGCGAACTCCGCCGCTTATCAGTTGGTTTACGTGGGGGAATATGCCGCCGTCATTGAAGCGCTGTCGAATACGAACCTGCTGATACGGCAGAGTGCCATCGCGGCCTTGGGCGGCACGTCGCTACGGGATAATGCCAAAATCAGCAGCGCGGTTCCACCACTCGTGCATTTGCTGTCAACCGGCGATCCCTACACCCGGTATCTGGCCGCTTGGGCACTGGGCAATGTCCTGGCCGAACCCCGAACTACCGTGCCGGCGCTGATTGCAGCCACGCAGGACGGTGATGCGCAGGTACGCACCACGGCCATTCAATCGCTGCTGAATTTCCAATCCCAGGCGGACAGTGTCATTCCCGTCCTGAACCGGTTGCTGACGGACCCCCATGCGGAAGTGCGCCGGGAAGCCGCCAAGATTCTTGAAAGCTACCGCCCCCACCGGTAAAAACCGGATTGAATTTCAACTCCCCGTCACCCCGCCCACGCCAATCCCGTGCTTCAAACAATACGCCCCGTTATCCACATACTTCTGCGCCCACCATTTCAGGCCGGCGCGTTCCTTGGGGGTGAGTTTGCGGACGACCTTGGCCGGCGCGCCGAGCACCAGCGAGCCGGGCGGGATTTTGGTCCCCTGCGTCACCAAAGCCTTCGCGCCGATGATGGATTGTTTGCCGATGACCGCGCCATCCAGGATGACCGCGCCCATGCCCACCAGACATTCGTCGCCCACCTTGCAGGCATGGACGACGGCGCTGTGGCCTACGGTGACCCAGTTGCCGAGAATGCAGGGATAGTCGTCGGCAAGGTGCAACACGGCGTTGTCCTGCACATTGCTGTGGTGCCCCACTTTGATGCGGTTGATATCGCCGCGCAACACCGCGCCATACCACACGCTCGCGTGCTCGCCCAGCGTGACATCGCCCACCACCGTGGCGGTTTTGGCGATGAAGACGTCCTTGCCCAGTTTCGGTTGTTTCCGCAGAAATTTGTCCAGTTGACGGTCTAATGCACCCATGGGGTCAGCATAAACCCGCCCGGCGAAAAATGAAATCCCTTTCATGCGGCCCGGTTTTTTGCGATGTTTTGGCGCGGCAGTTGGAGAAACGGAAAGACGGGGAAGGGACGGGAAACCACGAAATACGCGAAATAACGAACGGGGAAGCATTCCGAATTTCGCGTATTTAGTGTATTTCGTGGTTTCATCAGTTTTACGTTTTGGCTTTTGATGACATGGCGGCATTGCTCGAAATAAAGAATCTGCAGCTCGACTTCGGCACGGGGCGCGACGCGGCCCGGGCCGTGGACGGCCTGTCGCTCACCATCGCCCCGGGTGAGACGCTCGGGCTGGTCGGCGAAAGCGGCTGCGGCAAGAGCGTCACCGCCCAGTCCATCGCGCGCCTCGTCCCCACGCCCCCCGCGCGCTACGCCGGCGGCGAGATTTTGCTGAACGGTTGCGACGTCCTCAAGATGACCCCGCGTGAGCTGCGCGATATCCGCGGCGGCGTGGTCAGCTACATTTTTCAGGAACCGGGCGCGGCGCTGAACCCCGTCTTCCGCGTGGGCGCGCAGATCAAGGAATCGCTGAAACTGCACCGGCCGTCCAAGGCCACGGACGAGGAAGTCATCCGCCTGCTCAAGCTCGTGGGCATTCCCGCACCGGAAGCGCGCATCAAGAATTACCCCTTCGAGCTGTCCGGCGGCATGCAGCAACGCGTGATGATCGCCATGGCGCTGGCCAGCGAACCCAAGTTGCTCGTGGCGGATGAGCCGACGACGGCGCTGGATGTGACCATTCAGGCGCAAATCCTCGACCTGTTGCGCGATCTCAAACAGCGGCTCGGCATGGCCATTCTGCTCATCACGCATAACCTGGGCATCGTGGGCGATATCGCGGACCGCGTGGCGGTGATGTATGCCGGGCAGGTGGTGGAACTGGCCCCGGCGCATGCATTGCTGCGGCGGCCGCTGCATCCCTACACGCGGGCGCTGATGAACTCCGTGCCGAAGCTGCGGACCGAGGTGGCGCGGCTGCCGGCCATTCCGGGGAACGTCCCGCACATCGGCAATTTCCCGTCCGGCTGCCGCTTCGCCCCGCGCTGCCCGGTGGCGCGGCCGGAATGCTCGGAGTCGGCCCCGGAACTCCTCGAGGTGGAGCCCGGCCGCCGGGTGCGGTGTCCGTTCTACGGACCGGCGGGCGTGCAAATCCGGCCGTAACGCCCGGGCCGGAGCGGAACAAATAACTTTCCATTAATGCTTTAGGTTGAAATTAAAAATATTACTTGAAATCATGAGCCGTTGTTCATTAGGATAGTCAACAGTTTATAAAGGATGTCTTGCGCTCAGAAGGCCAGGCAACCGCAATATCAGAAAAACCTTATGCAGCTGAATCGCTTTTTCAAGACGTGGGGTCTGCCCGCCATCCTCGCCCTGACCGGGATGACCGCCTTGGCGCAGGTGCCCTATTCCCCGGCCGGCACCATCATCACCGACGGCCAGAACCTCTACGCCACCGGTGGCGATGTGCAGGTGAAATTTCTGGGCAAGGGCCCGGCCACGGACACGGACCTGCTGTATTACGGCAGCACGCTCCTGTTTGACAATCAGACCAGCCTGAGCAATTCCATCGTGGATCTGGGGACCATCCCCGCCGGCACCCTCATGACGTTCAAGATGCAGAACTTCACGCAGGGTTATACGTTCTACAGCGGCGCCGGTTCGTTGAACCCGGACAGCGATGTGCACGCCTATATCGTGACGAATTACCCGACGCTGGGGTCGACCTACGTGGGGTTTGAAGACCGGATCGCCCCGGGAGCCGATTTCAACTACTCCGATGTGCAGTTCTCCTACACCGGGGTTGCCACCGTCGCCCCCGAACCTTCCACGCTGGCACTGGCCGGGACGGCGGCGGCCGGATTCATCGGCTGGCGGCGCCGGAAGTGATCCAAACACAGCCTTTTCAGCCCCGGAGCGATCCGGGGCTTTTTTATTGCCCCCCGGGCCGGGCCTTGGTATCGCCATAAATGGACCGGCTTTGCCCATCCTGTAAATTGACAGAATCCTCCGGATTTGCTTCACTTCTGGCATTGCACTCTGAACTTTTCCAGCAATTAGGTGGTGCCCGATGAATCCGGGCAATTTTGTCAGTTGGATCAAGAACCTGGTCATCGGCCGGGCACGGAACCTCTCGGACAAGAATATTTTCCACAACATGTCGCTCGTGGCCCTGCTGGCGTGGGTCGGCCTGGGGGCGGACGGCCTGTCTTCCTCGTGCTACGGCCCGGAGCAGGCGTTTCTGGCGCTGAAAGGCCACACCTACCTGAGCCTGTTCGTGGCGCTGGCCTCGGTGCTGACCATCGTCATCATCTGCGCCAGCTACTCGCAGATCATCGAATTGTTTCCCACCGGCGGCGGCGGCTATCTGGTGGCCAGCAAGCTCCTCTCGCCCACGGTGGGGGTGATTTCCGGCTGCGCGCTGATCGGCGATTACATCCTGACCATCGGACTGAGCGTGTCCAGCGGGACCGATGCCCTGACCAGCATCCTGCCGGCGGAACTGGTCAAGAACTTGCAGTTAAGTCACTCGCTGGACATTTACAAACTGGTGTTTTCACTGGGAGTCGTGGTGTTTCTCACGATGCTCAACCTGCGGGGCGTAAAGGAGTCGGTGGTCCTCTGGATGCCAATTTTCTTTGTGTTCGTGGGCACCTATACCTTTGCCATCATCTGGGCGTTCGCCACCCACATGGGCAGCCTGCCGGAAATCGCCAGCGGCGTGGTGGCCGATACGCGGTCCTGTTCCGCCGAGACCGGGATAATCGGCCTGTTCGCGGTGCTGCTGCGGGCCTACAGTCTGGGCGCCGGGACGTACACCGGCATCGAGGCCGTCAGCAACGGCATGAACACCCTGCGCGAGCCGCGCGTGCAGACGGGCAAACGCACGATGATCTACATGAGTACCTCGCTCTCGCTGGTGGTGGGCGGGCTGTTGGTGGCCTATTTGCTATACCATGTCGTACCGCAGGAAGGCAAAACGCTGAATGCGGTGCTCTTTGAGGACATGTCCGCCGGGTGGCCGCCGTGGCTCTCACACTGGTTTGTCATCGCGGCGATGGGTTCCTCGGCGGCGCTGCTGATCATCGCGGCGCAGACGGGCTTCTTCGGCGGCCCGCGCGTGCTCTCAAACATGGCGGTGGACCGCTGGATGCCCACACGCTTCGCCACGTTGAGCGACCGGCTGGTGACGCAGAACGGCGTGCTGATGATGGGCGGGGCCGCTTTCTTGGTGGTGGCGTTCACGGGCGTGGCGATCATCTGCTGGTGGCACACGGGCAGCCCGGTCGATATCATGGTGGTGCTCTACAGCATCAATGTCTTCATCACCTTCAGCCTCTCGCAGCTGGGCATGGTCCGGCACTGGTGGCTGGCACGGGACAAAGAACCGCGCTGGCGCGTGAAGATTTTCATCAACGGCCTCGGGCTGCTCCTCACCGGCGGCATCCTCATCCTGCTCTGCGCGGTGAAATTCGACCAGGGCGGCTGGATCACGCTCCTCGTGACGGGCGCGCTGGTGGGCGTGTCCTTCCTGGTGAAACATCATTACCTGGGCACGCAAAAGAAACTGCACCGCCTGAACGAACTCGTCGCCGCCGCGCTCGCGGATGACGCGCTGGCCGCCGATGTGCATGAGGTCGCGGACAAAACGCCGCCGCCGTGCGACCCGAACGCCCGTACCGCCGTGCTCCTGGTGAACGGCTTCAACGGCCTGGGCCTCCACACGCTGCTCGCCATCGTGCGGATGTTCCCGAAGGTCTATAAGAACTTTATCTTTGTGCAGGTGGGCGTGCTGGATGCCGGCAATTTCAAGGGCGCCTCCGAAGTGGAAAATCTGCGGGAACATTCCCGCCGCGAGGTCGAACGCTACGTCAGCTACATGAACCGGCGCGGCTACTTCGCCGCCGGGGAATACGGGCTGGGCACGGACATCGTGGAAGAGGCGGCCGTCCTGTGCGACGCCATCGCCGAGAAATATCCGCAGGCGCAGTTCTTCGCGGGGCAATTGGTTTTCAAGGATGAAAGCCTCGTCGCCCGCTGGCTGCACAATCACACCGTCTTCGAGCTCCAGCGCCGCCTGTACCACCACGGCCGCGCCATGCTGATCCTGCCCATCATGGTCTGAATCAATGACCTATGGAATGATTTGTCAATTATCAATCATAATTGACAAATTACCTAATGGTGTGATAAGGTTTTTCCTTAATTGGTTGCGGGAAAGGCGGAAAGTTCCGCCTGCAGGCCTGGCAGCCAGCCGGATCATCAGATTGAAATCAGATAAAAAAGGAAACCTGTCTATGAACACTGTCCGTCGTTTGTCTTTTGCCACGCTGGTGGCTGTGTCCCTCACCGATCGTTCCGAGGCTTCACCCGTTACCACGCAACTTTATTTCACGGACCAGGGAACCGGTACGATTGACACCTACAATGTGGGCACCAGCACGCTTTCCACTTTTGCGACGGATGCGAACTACGCCGCGGGTATCTCCCCTGATCCGACCGGCGGCTTTTATGTGGCCGACCTGGCCACCGGCCAGCTTGAACAATACAATCCTTCCGGCGGAACCCCGGTGGGTCCGTCGCTGGGTTTCGGCATTTTTGGCACGGCGGTCAGTCCCTTGAACGGTGACATCGTGGTGGGAAATTACTTCACCACAAACACGCTGGCTCAGGTGACGCCGGGGGGCAGTGTCTCCGCCTTCACCACCAACGTGATCAAGAATGCGCAGGGGCTGGCGTTTGATTCGGCGGGGAACCTGTATGTGGGCGAGTTTTTCAACGGCGACGTCATCAAGATCGCCACCAACGGGACGGCCTCCGTTTTTGCCACCGGGCTGAGCGAACCGGCGGGCCTGGCCTTTGACGCCGCCGGCAACCTTTACGTGGCCAATGGCAACACCAACATCATCACCAAAATCACGAGCGCGGGCGGCACGGGAACGGTGTTCTACAAAGGGGCGCTGCTGAACGATCCCCGCGGGCTGACCGTGGATGGCAGCGGCAACCTGTATGTGGCCAACGAAGGCTTCGGGGTGGGCACCAACACGATTGCCGAGCTCTATGCCGCGGGCGGCAACACGGGCACCGTCCTGGTCAGCGGGCTGGGCAATCCGGAATTCGTCGCCCTGCCGGAACCGTCCACCTATGCCTTTATGGCCGCCGGCATGGCGGGGCTGCTGGCGTTCCGCCGTCGCCGGGCTTGAAATCGGGCGGCCGGTTTTTCAAAATGGATGCGGGATACCCTCCCGCATCCATTTTTTATTTTGAGGCGACGCGTTGATGGCTGATTTTCGCACAAGGCATTGGGGCCTTCCCCTGCTGCTGGCGGCGCTGGCGCTGGCGGTTTACGCCCTTACGCTGAGCCGCGGCGTCACGCTGAACAGCCTGCCGCTGGCCGCCAGCCTGGCGGGGTGGGATGACACGCCCGCCACGCACCAGCCGCTGGTCTGGCTGGCCACCGGCTGGCTGCGCCTGCTGCCGGCCCGCTGGATTCCGCCGGCGGCCAACGCGTTTTCCGGCGGTTGCGCCGCCGCCGTCTTGCTGCTGCTGGCGCGCTCCATCCAGTTGCTCCCGCAAAACCGCCACCTGCTGGGCCGCCAGCCCGGCCCGGTCGCCGGCTTCAACCGGTGGCTCCCCCAGTTCGCCGCCGTGATCGTGTGCGGCCTGGAAGCCAATTTCTGGCAGGAGGCCGTGGCTGCGACGGGCGAGATGGTGGACCTGGTGGTGTTCGCCGCCGCCATCTGGTGTGTCTTGGAATACGCCCGGAACCGGCGGCCGGTCTGGCTGTACGCGGCGCTGGGCCTCTGGGGCATGGGCATCGTGGAAAATGTGGGCATGCTGCTGCTGCTGCCGTTCTTCGCCACCGGCGTGTTCTGGCTGCGCTGCCCGGAGCGGATCGACTGGCGGTTCCTTGCCCGGATGGCGGGGTTGCTGGCGGCGGGCAGCAGCCTCTTTCTGGTGTTGCCGGTGGCAAACTGGCTCGACAACGACACCGCCTGGTCGCTCAGTCATGCCGGGCTGGCCAGCCTGAAGGATTTCGTCCGGGTCGGCGCAAGTTACTACGGTTTCTTCTGGTCGGGCCGGCTGGACATCGGACTGCTGCTGGCCTCGTATTTCCTGCTGCCGCTGCTGCCGCTGCTCATCCTGATCAAGCAGGAGGCCGGATTTCATGAGTCCCGCATGGGCCGGGTGGAACGGCTGGCTTTCACCCTGGTCAACGGCATCTGCCTCGCCTTCTGCCTGTGGGTCACACTGGACCCATGCTTTGATTCCTGGGTGGTGGTGAAACGGGACACCGGCATCTTTCTGCCGCTGCTGGCGCTGATCTATCTCAACGCCTGCGCGACCGGCTACCTGATGCAATTCTGGCTGCTGGTGACGACCGCCGCCCCCGAGGCCAAGCCGGCCCCCGAAAAACCGGTCCTGGACCCGACGCGCTGGCCGCAGTGGCTGCGCCGGTCACCCCGCGGCCTGCTGCTCATCCTGCCGCTGCTCATGGCCGCGCTGCTGGCCGCCAAAAATCTGCCTCGCATCCGCCAGCTCAACGACCAGCCGCTCACCGGCCTGGCCGACCTGGCCTTGCGTTCGCTGCCGCCGGCGGGTGGAGTGATGCTGACGGATGACGAGGAACTGCTGCTCCTGTTCAAAGCGGTGCAAGCGGAACAAACCGACCGGCCACCCTGCCTGCCGGTGAATGTGCTGACCTTGGGCGACCCCGGTTACCGGCAAAAACTGGAGCGTGACGCCCCCGCCGGAAATCCGCCCGCCTGGCTGGCGGACGTGCGCGGCCAGACGCTGGACCGGCTGGGCGTGCTCCAGTTGCTGGGCCACGCCGTGGCGGCCGACGGCGTCTACCAGCCACATCCCGGTTCGGGCTTCTATTTTGAGCTGTTCTACCAGCAGCCGGCGGGCGCTTTGTATGCCATGAAAATCCGCGATGCCCGCCATCCGGAAGCACCGCCGCTGACCGCTGAGGAACTGGCCGCCGGGGAACGTTTCTGGGACCGCGTCTGGCAAACACAACTGGCCCCGCTGGCCCGGGCCCGCTTCGGGCCGCCGGACTGGCTGGACGGATGGTTGAAAAACTGGCTCTACGTGGACCGGAATGCTTCCGCACAAACCGCCTATCTGGCCGAGCACTATTCCATCGCGCTGGACAACTGGGGCGTCCTCCTCCAGCGGCAGGGCCGGCTGGCGGCGGCCGCCCGCCGCTTCCAGCAGGCCCTCGACCTGAGCTACGACAACACCGCGGCCAACGTGAACCTCGAGAACAACACCATCCTCCAGGCCGGCGGCCAACTCAGCCTGGCCGGCGTGGATTCCGCCGTCGGCCAGTTCGGCAGCATCCATGAACTGAGCCGCACGATCTCCGAATGCGGCAACTTCGATGACCCCGTCGTGGGCTATCTCTACGGCTGTATTTTGCAGGACGAAGGGTTCGCCCGCCAGGCGGTCGAGCAATTCGAGCGCGTCCAGGAACTGGTGCCCGCCGTGACCGCGCCCCAGCTCGCGCTCGCCGACCTCTATGCCGGGCTGCACCGCGATGACCGCGTGACCGCCACCGTGGAAAAACTCCGCGCCCTCAACGCCGCCCGCCCGGACAATCCCGCCGAAGACCTCCACCTCTCCATGCTCGAGGCGAACTCCTGGTTCGCCCAGACCAATTTCAACCGCGGCCGCAGCGTGCTCCAAACCGTGCTCAACCGGCATCCCGGCGATCCGCGCATCCCCAAGCTGGTCCTCCAAACCTACCTTGCCTTCGGCGATTACACCAACGCCCTCCGCCTGCTCGACACCCAGCGGGCCGCCGACACGAACAACGTCACGCTCATGAACAACGAAGCCGCCATCCTCATCCAGATGGGCCGGCCCGCCCAGGCCATCCCCCTCCTCGACCGCGTCCTCTCCCTCACCAACTTCCCGCTCGCCCGCCTCGACCGCGCCTCCGCCTATTTGCAAACCAAAGACCTCGCCCGCGCCGAGGATGATTACGTGCACCTGCAAGGCTCCTCCGTGAATCCCGCCTGGATCAGCCTCGGCCGGGCGCGCATCGCCGAGCAGCGCGGACAGACAAATCGCGCCGTGCAGTTCTACCGGGAATTCCTCGCCGTCACCCCCGAAGACAACCAGATGGCCCGGCAAATCCACGCCCACCTGGAAAGCTACGCCCCCGCCGGGAAATAGGAAAGCTGGGGCCAAAGGTCGGGGATGGCGCGCTGCGCCGTCCCGGTTTCTGAAGGTCGGGTATTTCGGAAACGGATCACCTCCGCCAAACACTTGAAACTGGCACGCCGCAGCGCGGCGTTCCCATCAGCAAATCCCCCCGTCACGCCGTGTGCAAGACCACGCCGTCTTCCACCGTCGCCAGGGCCGCCCGTTCCGCGAAATGATGCCGCGCGGATTTGCCCGCCGGCCCGCCGGGGAAATCCCGGTACAGCGTGATCGCCACATGCTCGTTCCGGCGCACGCACTCCTTGATCGCCTCGTAATTCTTCTCGCAGTGCAACAGCGTCTTCCACGAGTAAATATGCTTCGGCTTGTGGAAATCACTGTTCGCCAAAAACGGCAGCCGCTTCAGGCCGATGTCGTTGAAAATGTTGTCCCGGTTCGCGATCTCCCACGCGTCCAGCAACGGCGCGTACTTCTCCTGGTTCTCCCAGAGATACAGCGTGTTCCGGCCCCATTCGCTCTTCATCACGTGCGGATGCGACGCCACCGCCAGCCCGCCTTGCTCATGGATCTTCGCGATCAACTCCGTGATCTCCAGCGCACAGTCGATGGGCTTCTTCAGATCGATCCCCAGCAGATGCGCCGAGGTCTTGCTCGTGTAGCCGTCCTTGTTGAACTCGATGCCCGTCATCACCAGCATCCCGTAGCGCCGCCAGGCCCGCTGGCGCTCGCGCTCGATCACCTCGAAATATTCATCCGTCTGCGCCGGGTTCAGCGTCAGCTTCGTCAGCACGCTCACCTTGCCGATCAGCCGCGCCGGGTCCGCCAGATGGTCCGTGATGCAGATGCAATCAAACCCGCGCTCGCCGTAGAAATCGATCAGCTCCGGCACGCTCAGCTTGCCGTCCGAATACTTGCTGTGAATATGGAAATCACACAGCAACATCTCCGGCTGCCCGCCCGCCGCCGGCGCGGGCCGGCGCATCAGCCGCTCCGGCATCGCCTCGAAAATCTTGCCGCTCTCCCGGCGCACCGGGCGGTCGCCGCCCTCCGCTTCCGCCGCCGCCAGCACCGTTTCCGCGATCCGCCGCGCCGCGTCCGGCCGCGCCAGCTTCTTCAGATTCTTGCGCCACTCCTGCCACTTCGCCGCCTTCCGCTCGAACGCCAGGTTCACCACGTCCGCGATCTCCTTCCGCTTCTCCACCACCGCCCCGCAATCGTTCAGCGTGATCACCCCGCTCAAATCCTCGTCCCCGCCCGCCTCCGGTTGCAGCACGATCATCGGGCACCGCGCCGCCAGCGCCTCCGCCACGATCACCGGCCCCGCCGCGCTCACCACCAGATGATGCGATTGCAGCAGCTCCGGCAACTGGTTCGTCCAGCCCAGCACCCGCACCCGCTTCGCCACCTCCGCCGTGCTCTCGATCAGCTTCGCCCGCAATTCCGGGTCCCGCCCCGCCACCACCGTCACCTCCACATCCTCCGTCTCCAGCAACCGGTCGATCGTCTTCACCGCCTTCTTGCGACCCGCGTTCACCAGATACAAAATCTTCCGCGGCGATGCCCCGGTCGGCGCGTCCGGTTCCTCCGCCGGATTCGCAAAGGCCGGGCTCACCGGAAAACCCGACACCTTGATGTTCTTCACCGGCACCCCGCCGTGCTGCAACACCTTCGCCGCCGCCTCGTCCGGCACGAAAAACAGATCGCTCGGCGCCCGGAACCACACCGGGCTCACCACCGTCTGCGCCGTCACCACCGTGAACAGCCGGAACGGCCGCTCATTGTGACTCTTGAAAATCTTCTGGATCGCATGGCCGTAAACGGGATGCGTCGAGATCACGCAGTCCGGCTGGTTGTCCGCCAGAATCTTCTCCAGCGCCGCCTGCAGCCGCGCCAGACTGCCGAACTGGTTTTCCACCGGCAACATCGCGCTGCCCAAAACCGACTGCGCATAGTGCATCACCCCCAGACACGTCTTGCTCACCAGCGTGTTAAAAGCCTCGTTCCCGTCCGCGAACAAATCCAGCACGCTCGTGCGCGCCTCCTCATCCAGCACCTCGATCGCCTCCCGCAAATTGCGGGCGGCCGCCGTGTGCCCTTCGTTGAACCCCGCCGTCAGAATGAGTATCTTTTTCATGCTCAACCCCGTCATCCTCTCCCGGAAAGGTTACAATCATGTGTCCTTCACGTGAACTTCTATTCACATATTTATTCACAATGCACAATGCAAAATACGTTAAATCCGCGAACCGGCCCCGACCTTGACCTGCCTTGACCTGCCTTGACCTGTAGCGGCGGTGACCACCGTCCTCTTCGCACCCCGAGCCTGACCCCTCACGCCTTGACCTCCCCCGACCTTGGACCTTGGACCTTGGACCTTGGACTTTGGACCTTGGACTCGCCCCGGTGGCCGTCACGCAGTGACTGGCCCTGACGCAGTCAGTAAAAAATTTTCCTCTCCCGAAACCCCGGCATGAGCCGGTATCAAGCGGTATGAGACTGTATATCGGTGACTTCCGACGTCACCGATACCGCGCCGCTCACCCAACCATCACCCGGCCCACCTGACCTTGACCGGCTTGGACCAACCGCTTTCGGAGCGCGCCCGTCCCCGGGCGCAGCAACGCGGCAGCCATCGGCACTCCGCCA
>Ga0316222_1003817_pt1 | contig 14403 bp, 9 predicted proteins | sample TBH18011metaG_FD_206008 | JGI IMG/M metagenome (GOLD analysis project Ga0316222, IMG submission 206008) | Freshwater microbial communities from Trout Bog Lake, Wisconsin, USA - TBH18011 | ecosystem: Environmental > Aquatic > Freshwater > Lake > Hypolimnion/Profundal zone | place: USA: Wisconsin...
TCGGAGATTCGCAGACAATGGCGTTCCCAATCTGGAGATTGGGAACGAGCGCGCTTTTTCTTAACTTAATGGCAGTGGGGCGTTGCCCTAGGCTGGTATAGCGTCGCGCCGTTGGCGCTGAACGCCTGTCCTCAGCCAGCAGGTTCATTGGCAGCCCGCGAAGAGCCTGTCCTGAGTCTGTCGAAGGAATCTCACGAGCCGAGCCGGACGTTCTTTTCAGTCGGCACGGAATCGAAACTGACGGCTCATCGTGCGGCGCTGTCAGCTTCGAGAATGGTGAATGGTGGCATGACGCTGGCTGGCGTGTTGTGAGATCCTTCGCAAGCTCAGGATGACAAATAATGAGGGCCGATTTGGTCTCCCTGCCCGGCCTCGGATTTGTGTCGCTGTTAATCATCAGAAATCTCATTGCTGCCATCGGAACCTTAGTGTTGTGTAACCGGAATGCCTTTACAACTGTTGCGTTCAAAATGGGCCACCGGCAAGGCGCGGCGAGGGCGCATCCCCGCTGCGGGCTGTAACCGAGCCGCAACGCCGCCGCTGGCCCATTTTCAACGCAACCCGAAGGGCTGTGGCTCTTTTTCGATTTTTCCGCGTTGCTCACTCGGGCAAGATCGCAGCGGATATTGCCGCTCGTTCGCGCCTTGAAAAATCGAAAAATAGCCGACAGCAGTTGTAAAGTCATTCCAGTTACACAACACTAGTGAGGGGCGCTGCTGATGGCCTTGTAGTAGTCCGAGACCATCCCTTGATAAGCTTCCGGCGCTTCGTCGACCGTGCCGGCCATCTTCTGCTCCGGAGCCGGTTTCGCGGCGCCTTCAGCGGGGGCTTCGCCGGCTTGCACGGTCACGCCGCCGTCGAGGTCGGCTTGGGTCCGGCGCAATGCATCCTGCGCGAGGCGCTGCCATTCGCGAATCTCGCGGATGGGCCGCCCCGACTTGATCGCCTCCTCGGCGTTCCGCATGTGCTGAACGACTTCGTCGAGCGCGCCCGTGCGGACATGCTGCAACGTCGCCTTCACATAAAGCGCTTGAGCGTTGCGACGCAGCATCGCCTGCATCCCGGCGTCCGAACCCGCCGAATTCGAATCCCGGCGAGGGCCGGCCCCGGCCATGCCGAATTCGTCGGCGGTGCCGGAGAGCTTGCCGCCGCCGGTGGCTTTGGCCGTGGCTTCGCTGTCATCGACCTTGCCCATGTCGCCCGACTGCGCCTTGTCCTGGGTCATCCGCCTCTCGATGTTATCGTCGCCCTTGTTGATCTTGCCCGCGCCCGCGGCTGTCTCGCCATTAGACTGCCCCTGGCGTCCCACATTCGAGCGCCCGGACTGCTCGTTGTGCTTGGGCGCCACATTGCCCGATTTGCCTTTGGCCGAGTAGTTCGAATACTCGCCTTCAAGAAGCTCGCCGTCGTTGACGTTGTCCTTCGTGGCCTGGTTGGTGGCGGAGTGCTGGGTCTTCTCCTCCTGTTCCTCGCTCTGTTTGAGGAGATCGCCGATGAGATCCTCCATCTTGTCGCCAATCGGCACCATTGCCATCGTTTTGAATTCCTGCTGGTCGAAATTTTCCGTCAAGCGCCGGGTGGTGTCTGGTTCCTTGGCGAGGGTCACTTTTCCATCCCGAACGCGGGCGGCGACTTTCTCCATGTCCTTAAGGATGAAGTCTTCTTTCTGGAGGCCCTGGTCGAGGGTTTTCGCTTTGTCGGAACCCTTGGTCTGCTCCACCTTTTCGTACTTGGTGAGGATTTCCTTGCACGTTTCGTTTCCGTCATCCGTGGGAGGAAAGATGTGAAGATCGGTGGCGACTTTGAGCATCGCCTCCCGAAGGTTCTCCTCCTTGGCCTTGAGCTCTTTTTCTTTGTCGTCGGCGTCGCGCCCGGTGGTCTTGTCTTCGGTCGCTTTCATCGCGCGCATCGAGGTGACGACCTTGCGCTGCATATTTACCAACTTGTCCAGGCGCGAGGAGATGGCATTCAGTTCATCGACCCGGTCGTCCAGGCCCGCCTTGGCCGTCCCCACGCGCCAGGCGTTGAGCATGGCCAGCAGGTCCTCGAGGTTTTTCACGGCGTCTTCCTCGAACGGCACCGCCTTGGCCGGGGCCTTGTCGTCGAGTTGCTCGGCGGCTTTGAGCATGATCGCCGAAATCTTCCGGGTCTTGATTTCGCCGGAGACTTTCGTCAACAGGTCGGCGAACGTTGCGTCCGATCCCTTGGTGTTGGCCGCTTCCGCCGTGGCGGCATCGGCAAACTGGTCGCAATCGCCGGCGAGCCGATCTTGCTTCTTGGCCAGCGGCGCGTTGGTGGTGATCGACTTTTCAACGGCGATCTTGGTGTCGGCGAGAACCTCCCGTTGGTTACGAACGAGGGTGTCCATCAGCCCGAGCAGGTCGCTGATGCGGCGGTCTTTCTCCGCTTTCGGCAACACTTTTTCGACAGCGGTGAGAACCCGCAGAATCCAGTCTTCCATGGCAACGGCGCGCCCGGAGAGCGAACTCCTGGTTTGCTCGTCGGCGCTTGGAATGCCGTTGAGTATCCCGACGACCTGCTGCATTTGCTCCTGGTAGATCGGCATCACCTTCTCCTGCATGGCGGCCAGGGGGCGTTTCGGATCGGCCAGCAGGATGCCGGCGATGCGGCGAATGTCCTGCTGGACTCCCGCGACCTCGCTCCAACGCTCGGCTTTTGCCGTGGTTACAACGGCGTCGAGGTCCTTGGTCTTGTTGAGGTTCTTCGCCTGCAGGTCGATCAGCCGCGCCAGCGTCTGTTGCGCTTCGCTGCCGGCCTTGGCCATCGCGTCCGAAATATCCTTGGTGCTGGTGGTCTGGAAGACGATCACAGCGGATTGCGTGCGATGCGGCTCGCCGGCGCCGAGGTTAAAGTTGTCGTAGGCAACCACGCGGAATGCGACCGACTGTCCCGCGCTCGGGCGCGCGTTTTCGCCGTTCCAAGTTTGGGAGAAACTGCGCAGGCCTTTCAACGTCCATTCCTGGAGCGTCTTGGCGGAGGGGTCCGCTTTGTTCGTATCCGATGCCTTGCCGTTTTCGGCGATGGCGACCGCCTCGGGCGAAAGCTGTTCGACAGCGATCTTCGTCAGGCCGAAGTCATCGCTGGCCTCCCACTGGATGGTCGGCACGGCGCCCGCGGCCAGAGTGGCCCGGCCCTTCGGCGACACGATCCGGATGACCGGCGGGCGGTCCGGTTCCAACTGCACCTTCAGGCTGGCGGTGAGTTTCTCTTCGTTTTCCGCGTAGCCGGTGATCAGGACGGTGCCTTCCGCGGTAACCGGCACAGCGCCGGTCATCGCCTTGCCGCCTTCGGCTTTGGTCAAGGTGATGGCCGCGTCGCTCCCAAGCGCGGCATAGCCGCGGGCCAGCGGGCGATTACAGAAAAGCGTCAGAGTCAATTTGGCGCCCGAAGGCACGATAACCTGGTCGGTCAGGCCGTTCAGGCGGCGTTCCCTTTGGCCCGAATCCGCGTTGGGCGTGACGGTAACGTCGAGCTTGGTAACCGAAAGCGGCGTCATCGCGGTGATGCGGAACTTGGACGAGGTGGAATCCCCGGCATGCACGCGGTAATCGACGTTGGCTGTGACTTTCGGCAGGCGAAACGAGAAATCCTCGTTGCCGGCACCGGCGAGCTTTCCGAGTTGCACGCTGGCTGCTTTGTCGTCGGCGGGCATGAGTTCCAGCGAGACCGGCTGCCGGGCTTTGCCCTTGGCCGTCACGGTGATGACGACCGGACTGCCGACGATAACACTGGTGTTGCCCGGCGTGACGTTTTCGATTTGCGCCAGCGTCGATGCCGGCCTTGGGGAGAGCGGGTTGAGGACACGGATCAGTGCGTTGGCCCAGGACTCGCTCATCCAGGCAAAGGGCGCCGCCAGCAGGACGGTCGCCACGCCCAGGGCAATATAGGCGCGCTTGTATTTCTCCCATTCCTTGAGGGCTTTGACCTGCACTTCGCGCCAGTTGGGCACGCCTTGCTTCAGGTAGCTGGCCACGAGGTGGTCTTGGGTATGCACGCCCGCAAACTGGACGATGTTGATGAGGCGGTTGTCCAGTTGAGGGAACACCTGCTCGACGCGCGCGGCGACGGCTTCTTCGGTGCGCCGGGTGGTCAGCGCCTTCCAGATGCGCCAGAGCCCAACGCTGCACGCGCTGACGGTGGCCAGCCACAGGACTCCGCGCATGACCTGGCTCATGTGAAAGAAATAATCCGACAGCCCGGCCATCCAGAGGATCGCCGCGGCAATGGCGCCCCAGACGACAGCCCACAGTTCCGCCTGCCAGAGGTTCATGAGCTGACCGATCTTGCTCAGTTCTTTGCGAATGGATTCGATAGGCATAGGTTAGCTAACGGTTAAGGATTGTGTTGAACAAGAGGTTTGCGAACCGGACGCAAGAGCGCGCGAGAAGCCCCGAGTGCTGTCATCCTGAGCTTGCGAAGGATCTCGCGAGGCCGGACGCGCATTCCTTTCAGACGGCGTGTCATCGGAGCTATTGGCCCATCGGGCGGCGCCGTTAGCTTCGAGAATGGTAAATGGCGATATGACACTGGCTGGCGTGTCGTGAGATCCTTCGCAAGCTCAGGATGACAAACAATGAGGTCCGTGTCGGTTTCCACGCTCGGCTTCCGATTCGTGTGTGATGGAAAGAGCGCTTCTCTTTCTCTCGTTCCCAAGTTGCACTTGGGAACGCGCTTGTCCGCGAAGTTGCACTTCGCAATCGCATGAAGCAGCAAAGACCTTCGAAGTTCGCTCTCCGCGTTGCGAGGGTGGCGAAGTGCAACTTCGGAGAAAGGTACGTTTCCAAGTGCAACTTGGGAACGAGAAGCGTAAGCGTAAGCAGGAAACGAGGCCGCAAAAAACGTCGGCGCGCAGCGGCTACAGGAAACCGCCCCCCGGGATTCTCTCGTGGTTCGCGCAAGCATCGGATTCGATAACGAGTTTTCCCGCATTATGCCATATTCTTCCGTTTTCGCATAATCCAATCGAGCGCCAGCAGCAGAATCAGGCCACCCAGGATAAACGGCGAGTCCCACAAACTCTGGTAAATCACGCGTTCCTCCTCGGAAGTGCGGATATTCAGCCCCATCAGCACCTCGTTCACGCGCTCTTTCTCCAGGAATTGCCCGCCGCTCGCCTGCGCCAGCGCCTTGAGCACGGCTTCATTCTGCCCGCGCGGACTGGTCTCCGGGGTGAACGGCTTCACGAAGAACGAGAACGGGCCCGATTGCACCGGGCGCCCGTCGATCGTCGCCGTTGCGACGGCATTGTGCATTCCGCCGACATCGGCCTTGTATTCCGCATTGAAAACGGCGGGGCCTTTGCCCGCTCCGGAGGCGGCCTGCGGCATCGGAAACGGAATCTTGCGTCCGTCCGGCGTCTGGATTTGCACCGAGACCGGGACGCTGCCCGCCTTGGACGCCTGTGCGCCGCCAATTCGCGCGGAGAGCACGATCGTCTCGCCCAGGAACATCTGTTCGATGTCCGCGGAGAGATCGAGATTGAAGGCGTCGACCTTGGAGGCCTGCGGCATCAGCCACTGAATCATTCCGTCCCAGAACGTCTGGTATTCCTCCTTCTGGCCCGGTTCGAGTTGCCAGCGCCAGAGGGAGTTGGAGAGAATCGCGGCGACTTTGCCCTGGCCATACGGCTGCGTCACCACCAGCGGCTTGTCGTCGGCGGTCATGACCACCCGCGCGCCTTTCGACGAATCGGTGGTGGGATAAATCGACAGAACCGGCATCGGTTTGGCCCATTTCTGCGCCACGGCTTGCAAGGCCGGGTGGGTCTTGCCCTCGGTCGTCAGGATCACGTTGAGCTTCCCTTCCGTCGCCTCGCCCGAGCCCATCTGAACCGGCACGAGATCTTTGAGCGGGCTTCCGGCGAATCCGCGGGCCGACCATGCGTCGTCGCCGCCGAGCAGGATCAGGCTGCCGCCTTCGTCCACGAATTTCACCAGCGCCTTGGCGCGTTCGTCGCCGAGCGTGTGGGCGTCGAGATTCCCAAGCACGACGATCTTGAACTGCGCAAGCTGCTCGTGCGCCATTGTCAGGTTCACGGTGCCTGCGTGGCCCATCGACATGAGGCTTCCGTCGGGGCCCTGCAACAGGACGATGGGTGAAATCTCCTTGTTCTTCTCCAGCGCGCGCTTGAGGAACTTGAAATCGAATCGCGGCACCCCTTCCACGTAGAGCACGCGGTTCTTGGTGTCGGTCACATCGACGGTGATGGAAAACTCGTTGTCGTCGATGTTCACCTCGCGGGGGATCGGCGGTACCCGGACTTTGTAAACGTAGCTGCCGATGGCCTTGTGATCGAGCTGGAACTTCAGTTCGCGCGTTCCGCCTCCGGCCGGGATTTGCGTCGGCATTTCCTGGAGCAGCTTGTCGTTTTCGTACAGCTGGACGTTGATCGGTTCGCCCTTCGTTCCATTGGCGCCGATGACGGCGGTCAGCTCGCTCTGCCAGCCGGCCACGACACGCCGCGGCGTATCCACGCGCATGACGCGCACGTCCGGCGTTTCTTCCCATGAATTGGGCGGTTCGAGCCGCACCGAAAAGATTGGCGCGGGCCACGAGGCGGAAGCCCAGTCGTCTGTCAATTCACGCGTGTCCAGGCCGTCGCTCAGAAGCAGGATGCCCGCCAGCGGTTGGCCTCGGTACCGGTCGCACACCTGCTGGAGCGAATCGCGCAAGCGGGTTCCCTGGCCTTTCGCTTCCAACCCGGCAAGCTGCTTGACCGTCATTTTGGAACCGAGCACGGAGTCGAAGGTGTAGCAGTCCATTTCCGCCTTGAGCGGGATTTCCTGCGCCCACGGCTGCTTGAGCACCTCCTGGACGACGCTCCAGCGCGTGGGAATGGCTTTTTGCGGCGCCAACGCCATACTGGCGGAAGTGTCGGTGACGACGAGAAACCGCGGTTTGAGCTGTTCGCTCTGGCGGCGCTTGTCCATCGGGCGGAACAAGCACCAGGCCAGCACCAGGAAGAAAAGCAGGCGCATCCCGGCCATCAGAAGCACGCTCCGGTCGCGCGGCAGATAACGCCAGAACGTGAGCAGCGCGATGATTGCGGCGGCGATGACTCCGCCGAGGATGATCTGCTGCGGAACCGTGTGTTCGAAGAGAAGTTCGTGAATCATGGACCTACACGGCCTCCGTATGAATGCTGGCCACCCGCCCCGAGGCGTTGACGTGCAGGGTGTCGCTGAGCGTGGTTCGCTTCCGACTGGCGCGGTTGGCCATGAAAACTTCCACCACGGCCAGAACCAGGATCAACCACATGGCGACCTCGCTCATGGGCCGCCCGACCCGGTGTTCCTGAATCTGCCTTTCGAGTTCCTGGCGTTCGGTGGCCACGGTGACGTTTTTCAGGCCCAGAATCGCGGGAATCTCGTCGGGCTTGACGGGTTTGAGATTGGACTCCGAGCGATCGACGTTGACCGCCATGAGCGGCTCGGCGCTCTGGCTGCCTTGCTGGGCAAGGCCGTAGTAACCGGGCTTGATCACGTTATCCACGTAGAGCGCGACATCGTCCTGCCGTCCGCCCTGCCTCTGGACACGCCGGATGAGCAGCGTTTCGCCGTCCGGCCCGAGCAGGCTGGCGCCATCGGGCACTTTGCTGATCACGTCCGAAAGTAGGAACGACGACGCCGGCATGACCTGAATCTTGTCCCGCCCAATCCCGGCGGCGAACCGAACAGTCTGCTGGACGAGCGGCAAGAAGAATGGCGAGAGCGGCAAATCGCTCCACTGGCGGTCCGCCGAGACGGCGAACAGCAGCACGCGCCCTTCCCCAAACTGGCGGGAGAGCAGAAACGGCGTCTCCGCGGATGCTCCGATCAGGCTCTTGCTCTCGCTTTCCGGTTTGCCAAACGCGAGCCGGCGCTGAATGGTGGCGGACGGCGCGACGCCCGGCGGCAGCCGCAAGCCGGCAAAGAGCGGGTCGAGCGGATCGAGCAACACCAATCCCTCGCGCTTGGGCGTTTCTTCGGTGCTGACGATCTTCTGCACTTTCGCCGGCAACGACGCCCACGAGGCGTAATCCGCCGTGTTGGCCTTGTCGCCGGGGAAAAGCGCGAGGACGCCACCGCGGCGGGCGTACTCCTCGAGATTGGAGAGGGCCGGCCCGGCGATCGGGAGGGCGTTGCAGAGAAAAATGACCGGGTAGCCGTCCAGTGTCTCGCCCGCGAGCGCATCGGCGGTCGTGCGCTTGGTCTTGAGCGACGCCTTGTCCGTCGGCGCCAGCGCGCGCTCCAGGAAGAAGGTGTCTTCGGCGTTGCCGACAATGAGAATCGGCAGATCCTCGCGCACCTTGATGAGAAGGTAGTAAGTGTTGTCGATGCTCAGGCCGTCGTCGCCGGTCTCAATCCGCGCCTTGTGATTGCCCGCCGAAAGCTCCGGCAGCACGAACTCGGCTTCGCCCCCGGTGTCCGCTTCGAGATCCACCGCGCGGCGGCTGATCTCGCGATCGTCGACAAACAGCGTTACCGAGGTCTGTTGCGCCACTCCAGTGTGCCCGAGCGTGACCCGCATCTTGGGCGCGGTGTCGGTCATGATCAACGGCGGCTGAATCTCCACCCGTAACGGCGCGGTGTTCGCCGGTTCCTTCGCCCCGAGCAAGGCCACGAAGAAGGTCGTGCTCTTCTTGTCGATCTTGTCCGGGTTCCACGCGGTCGGCGGCTTGGCGGCGGTGGCTTCGGTTTTGGCCGGCGCGCCGGCTTTGGCGGGTTCCGCGGCGGCCTGTCCCTGCGCATTCGCCTGGCGGAAACCGTTCCACGCGAGACTTTGTCCATCGGTGACGATGAAGAATTCCCGTTCGTGGTTGGTATCCTTGAGCGCTTCGAGCGCGGCCACGGTGGTGTCGCTGAGATTGGACGTCGTGGTGCGGATGGCCTGGCCCTTCACCGTATTAATGGCGAAATCGAGGTCGGAGGTCGCCTCGCCGACGATCGGGATCACGGTGTCAGCGGCGAGAAACACGGACACGCGGTCGCCCTTGCTCAAGCCGCGAATGATCGATTCGACGGTTTCCTTGGAAGCTTCCCAGACGCTCTTGCGTCCGGTCTCGTAGCCCATGCTGTAGGAAGCGTCCCAGATGATGGCAACATCCCGGCGGGAGGTCCCCAGCATGGCGCTCCAGCTAGTGGTGCCGCTCAGCCGCAGCACCGGTTTGGCAAACGCGAGGGAAAGCAGAAGCATCAGAAGCGTCCGCACCAGCCACAGCAGGAAGTTCTCCATCCGAACCTTGGTGGAGGACTGCTTTTGCGCGAGCTTCAGGAACCGGATGGTGCTGAACGGCATCCGAACCGTCTGGTTCCGCGCCATGAGGTGCAGAACGAGAGGCACCATCGCCGCAAACGCGGCGTAAAGGATCATCGGGTTGAGGAACGTCATCGCGAGAAGCGCCTCCTCTCCTCAAGATAAGCCCGGACGAACACATCCACCGGCTCGTCGGTCTTGACCATGCGGTAATCGACGTTCATTTCCGCACACGGCTTGCGGTAGCCCTCCAGAAACTCTCCGAAGACCTTGCGGTAATCGTCGGCGATGGACCGCGGATCGACGACGATGGCTTCGTTCGTTTCCATATCGACGAACTCGGCGCCCTTCTTGAAATTGAAATCGACCTCCATCGGGTCGAGCACATGGAACACGATGACGTCGTGGTGGAGCTTGCGAAAGTGCGCGATGGCGCGGACGACGTCGCCTTGCTCGTCGAAAAGATCCGAAAAGAGCACGACGAGCGCGCGGCGGCGGATGGAGTCGGCGACGCGGTGCAGCGTGGTGGCGGTGGTGGTAGTCGAAGCCGCCTTGTATTTCTTCAGCGTGGCCAGGGCGTTGTTGAGATGGGAAAACGAGTTTCGCGCCCCAACGCTGGCGTTGATCTTGTCCGCGTAGACATACATCCCGACCGAATCCTTCGCCTTCACCACCACGTACCCGATGGCGGCGGCGAGATGGCAGGCGTAATCGTATTTGCTCACCTGGTTTTCCGAGGCGTAGGCCATCGAGGCGCTTCGGTCGATGACCAGATAGACGCGCAGGTTGGTTTCGTCCTCGTAGCGGCGGACGTAGTAGCGGTCGGTGCGTCCAAGGACTTTCCAGTCGAGGTGTTTCGGGTCGTCGCCGGGGTTGTAATTGCGGTGTTCGGCAAACTCGGTGCTGGAGCCTTTGTTCGGGCTGCGGTGCCGCCCTGCGAGGGAGCCTTCGACGACGTAGCGCGAATTGAGCGCAAGCCGCCCGAGCTTTCCAAGCTCCGCGGGTTTCAGGAAACTGCTGATGCCTTCGGGCATAGGGGGGGGATGTTAGAGGCTAATTGTCCGCGGGAGAAGAAAAAGGTCCGCGGATTCCGCGGACGGATGCGGATTTTGAAGAACGGAAGGAAAAGCGCGTTGAGACATGCACAAACGCCAGGGTGTTGCCCTAGTAATCCGTAACAGAACAACTTTCGCATTACAGTTGTGATGGAGCCTAGTGGGGTTTCCGATAAACGCGCCAGCGTCTTGGAGTGCGGGCAGTCCTCTGCCGCTTTCGCAAGCCGGATAGCCCCTTGCCCACGGAAGGTACCATTCACCATCAGAGCTTTCCGCATCGCTCCGACAGAGGGTGTTGCGATTAGAATGGATGCCAGACGTTGCCATGCGCACTGCCAAAGCGGTAGAGGACTACCCGCACTCCAAGACGCTGGCGCGACTGCTAAGCCCCTCCCGATTTTTCGCGCCCTGCCACCATCCAGCGATCCGACCTTGTCGCTGTTACAGCCTACTAGGCTGCTTTGGGGTAGGATCGCTGACCCTGCAAACCATCTTTCCTTCAAGTAATTTCCCATGACTTCCGCCGCTAGCTCCCCGGCCTCGGCTCCACGAACCAGTAATCGCCGTTGCTCAAGACCACCAGAGCTTCCCCAAAATACGCAAAGCCGAGGTCTCCCGCAGTAGCCCCTTCAGCCAGGATGGCATGCACTCCGCCGGTGCCGACCACTTGCAGGACGGTTCTGCCTCCCATGGGCGGCATCAACTTCTCCGGTTTCAAGCCGAGTCCCCCGCCATAGGGCTCCGCCAGCGCCGGTTGCAAATCCGATTTCACGCCGAGTTTCGAACTCTTTAAATCGAACGTCTGCTTCGGACCGCCATCGATAATCTTAAACCCTCGATTAGAGTAAACCCACGGCGTGCCCCAGCGATCTGCCATCGGGGGCAGGGAGTCCTTGTCCAACTTTGCCAAGGGCGCCAGCGTGTCCGGGTACTCGATCTCGGTCGCGTAGATCTTGCGCAATCCGACCTTGACCGCCTCGGCATCGAGCCGGGTCAGCCACCGGAACGCCATCTCCCGGGCCGCGCCGGCGGAGATCTGCTGCTGCCCGCCAGCAGTCATTTCAGTCAGGATGCGAGCGGCTTCAATGCTGTTGCCCGCTTCAAGCAGATGCCATGCGGCAAGCCCGCGCGCAACCGCCGCCAGGGGCGATTGCGCGTAGGTTTGAATGAACGCTTGCGCGTCCTGAGCGATCGCCTGGTGGTTCCCCGGATCCTCACGATGCTTTCCCCAGAGGGTCAGCAGCGCCGTTTCATCCGGGCGTTCCCCAAAGGCGAATCCACATGAGAGCAAAAGGACCAGCGCTACCAGCCTACTGCGTGACCCCATACATCAACAGGTTCTCGCCCAGCGCGAGAGCGCCCGCGGTGTCGCAGCTCATCGAATACGGTCCGGGAGCCATTTCCCAGCCGGCGATCAGGCCATAGGGGCTGAAGATCACCGAGTAGTGGCCGTCCTGCTGAACGCCCATCAGCTTCGGCGCGATGGTCGGCGCATTGAGCTTGGCTTGCAGTGCGGGCGTCACCCCGATTTGCGAGATCTTGTTCGGGATCGAGAAGATCGCCGCGTTCGGCGAAACCGGTTCCAGCGATTGGCCGGGCAGCACCTTCCTCATTTCACGAGTGAAAGCGTTGGTGAAGTCGGATCGTCCGCAGCAGGCTTCCGCCACCAGCAGACCGCCGTTCTTCAGGTAATCGTGAAGCCTGGTCGCTTCGTCCTGCGAGAGAACGAAGTCTTCGTGGCCGTGCATGTAGAGAATGGGCGAATCCGAAAGTTTCGGATCGGTCAGGCGCATTTCGCGGCGCTCGAACTTGACCGGCACTCCGGTGCGATGATTGAACTGGCGCAACAGAACGGAGAGCCCGTCGTTGCGGGTCTTCCATTCCCCGTTGTAGATCACTTGCGCGATATACATCTTGCTGCCGGTGACCTTCTCCTTGTCCACAAACTGCATCGAGTGAGTGACATTCTTGGCCCAGGCGCGCTCGGCGGTGGCATAGGAAAGCAGGTCAACGCCGAGTTGCTGCGCGGAATCGATCTTGTAGCCGAGCAGCGCGTCGTCATCGGTGGCGTCCCAGCCGATGTCCATTCCCCAGCGGGAGACGACAGCGACGGTGCGACAGTTGATCTCGACGCCCATGAAATACGGTTCGTTGTTGGGTTGTTCACCCGTTTTGCGCACTCCGCTGCGATACTGGACGGTGCCGAGATCGTAGTAAGAGTGGAAGATCGGGTGATTGGCCCCCAGGCGCTTGACCGGGACCTCAGGAAAGATCGCCTGCATTTCCTTGATTGCGGAATCGTAAAACGGCTTCGAGCCCATGCCGGGGTTGAAAATGATCATGCCGCCTTTGACGAGATACTCGCGCAGTTTTTCGCGCTGGGCGGTGGAAAATTCGAAATGGAAGTGCCCCGTGCGATAGAGGATCGGGTTGGCATCCGGCTCGGGATCGACTTCGTCGATCGATTTGACCTCCATGCTGAAATCGACGTTGATCAACTGCTTCATGCTCTTGAGCAGATTGTTCAGGTCGTTGGGGCGGGCTGCCCAATCCACCGTTCCGCGGTCGCTCTTGATTTTTACGAACATCACGGGCGGGCTCGGCGGCATCTTCTTTTCGGTGCGCGCAACCGAAGGGGCGGGCGGGCCGGGATACGGAATATACGTTTCGGCGGAAGCAATGTGGGCCGGCGGAGCTGGCGGTTTCAGGGCATCGGCGGGCGGCATCACGAAGCCCGGCTCGTTGGAACCGTCTCCGGGACCGAGGATTTCGGCGTGCAGCGACAGGGAAACTGCTGCAGCAGCCAGGATACTGCAAATATGGACTATTTTCATGATTTGGACTGTTGTCTCTGGGGTTTGCGCCAGAGGCGCGCGCTTTTGGAATCGACGCCCGGAGTCTGGACACTCCTGTGGCATTGTTCCAACTGATAAATTAGCATGTCTTAAAAAAGTTACGAAACAAATTTGGCCAAGCCGAAAAATTTCTCATTTGACGCCGTGCGTTGCGTCCGGTCAGCTTTTGGGGCAGCTTGACAGCGGTCGGTCTTCGAGTGCTGACCGATACTTCGAAAGATCATGTCCAGTTCCCTTGAAGATAACTTCAGCGACGTGCTGGGAAAAGCCCAGCGCGGATTAAACCTCACCGTAGGCGACCTTGCCGCGCGGACCGGTCTGTCTGCCCGCGAGATTGAGCGGGTCTTGGAGGGGCGTTTCGACCGGGGCGTGCTGGAAAAGCTGGCGCCCCCCCTCGGACTGAGTGCGGCGGCTCTGGCCGGCTTGCCGGATTACCACCCTGCGCCAGTGTCCGTTGACGGATTGGCCGCGTTTTCCACGTTCTTCGGCGGTATGGCGGTCAATTCCTACCTCGGATGGGATTCGCAATCGAAGATCGCCGCCATTTTCGACACCGGGGCGGATTGCACCCCAATGCTGGTTTTTCTCAGGAGCAAGGGCCTGACGCTGGAGTCGATTTTCCTGACGCACACTCATCGCGATCACGTTGCCGACCTGGCGCGACTGCGCTCGCGGACCGGCGCACGGGTGCATGTTTCAAGCAGGGAAAGCGCGGATGACGCCGAGTCGTTTGAAGAAGGGACGGAGTTCCGTTGCGGAGCGCTTCGGGTCGAGACGCGGCTGACATGGGGGCATTCCCGCGGGGGAACGACCTATGTCATCCACGGTCTGGCAAGGGCTGTCGCCATCGTGGGCGACGCGATGTTTGCCGGTTCGATGGGCGGCGGAATGGTTTCCTACAGCGATGCGCTGAGGACCAATCGCGAGAAAATCCTGACTCTGCCGCCGGAGACAGTGCTCTGTCCCGGGCACGGTCCAATGACGACTGTTGCTTCAGAGCGGGAGCACAACCCGTTCTTTGCGTGATACAGGGCACTAGTATGCTGTAACACGATAACTTTCGCCTTACAGGAGTGGCGATGGAGCCGAGTGGGGCTTCCGATAAGCGCGTCAGCGTCTTGGAGCAACGGTGTTAAAATCCAGATAAATTTGAGGAAAATTTTTGGATGCAGGGGGGCTGCGCCCGCCCCCCTGACCCCCGGCGTTCGGGGGGAGGATTTTGGGCTGGCTGGCTCAAG
>Ga0316222_1003818_pt1 | contig 14401 bp, 13 predicted proteins | sample TBH18011metaG_FD_206008 | JGI IMG/M metagenome (GOLD analysis project Ga0316222, IMG submission 206008) | Freshwater microbial communities from Trout Bog Lake, Wisconsin, USA - TBH18011 | ecosystem: Environmental > Aquatic > Freshwater > Lake > Hypolimnion/Profundal zone | place: USA: Wisconsin...
CCGAACTATCCATCAGTCCGTGAACCGCCTTGCCGATCAGTTCCAGGCCGATGCGACCGACCAGAGCCGACACGCCGATGGCGGCGATGGTGTCGGCGATGGGGAAACCGATCACCGAGGCGATCACTCCCACCATCACCGCCGCCGACGAAATGGCGTCGGAGCGGTTGTCCCAGGCGTTGGCGATGATGGCCGGGCTGTTGTTCTCGTTGCCGACGCAGATCTGGTAGCGATACATCAGCTCGTTGACGACGACGGTCACCGACGCGCCCAGGGCGGCGAAGATGCTCGGCGCCACATACGTGCCCGATATCAGCTTCATCACCGAGCCGTACATCAGGAAACTGGCGCCGATCAGCAGCAGCGAGCCGACGATGGCCGACGAGATGTATTGGATGTTGCCGTAGCCGAAGGGATACTTGGCGTCCGCCGGCTTGTCCGAGATCTTCACGCTGAGCTGGGTGACGCCACTGGCGACGACGTCGGCGCCCGAGTGCAGCGAATCGGCCACCAGAGCGACGCTGCCGCTCATGAGCCCCAAGATGCCCTTGAAAAGAGTCATGCAGATGTCGGCGGTAAAGGCCCACCAAACGACTTCTTCGCGGCAGTCTCTGCAGTTTTCGAACTTCATCGGTTCATGTATTCCACAAGATTGGAGCCCAGGATGCGGTAATTGTCACCGACCTTCTTCGCCTTGATCTTATCGGCCCGGATCAGCCCAAGCACCTCCAGCCGTTCCATCCCCAGAAGTTGGGCTGCTTCGGCGCTGCTGTAGATCCGGTGCGGCAGGATTTCCTCCCCGAACATTTTGTCCACCAGAACCATGGCGCCCTGGACGAAGGTCACCAGAGCGCTTCCCTTGATCACGGCCGTCCAGATCATTATTTGGTCTCCTGCACACGCGCCAGAGGCAGTAGTTCCTGGAAAAGCTGCGGCGTGATGACGGGCGTGTCTCCATCAGGCTTTTCGTGGAAATACTCTACACGCTTGAAGCCGGTGATCATCGCCAGATAGTCCCACGGCCATTTGGTGATCTCGACATTATAGGTCGCGGCGGCGGCGTTGTAGTCCTCTCTCTTGGTGGCGATACGATCCTCCATATCGACGAGCGAGGTCATCATGTGCCGATAGGTGTCCACCGACTGGATGTTGGGATACTGCTCGACGATGGCCATCAGCCGCCCCAGCGCGGTGCCGAAGCCGCCATCGCCCCCCAGCAGCGCCTTCCCGGCGCCGCCGTCACCCAGCAGCTTTCCGAGCCCGCCCTGCTTCATCAGTTGTTCAAGGGCAGAACCGATTGGGCCACCCTTGCCGGCTTCCACCGCCTCGGTGCGCTTGTCGGCGGCATGAGAGAAAATGGAGTGCTCGAGGGCGGCGTGGTTCAGCGTCAGCTTGACCAGATTGCCGAAGAGATTGTCGCGCCGCTGGATCATGACCTCGTAATTGGAGCGCTTGGCCTGCGCGTCCTCGAACATGGCGACGAAGGTGTTGTAGCGCAGCAGCAATGTGGTGATGAAGGCAACAAGCGACAGCACCGAAACGGCCAGCATCAATTGCACCGGGCCACGCCCCATCCGCTGGGGCGCTTCCTCGACCACGTACAGTTGGGCCAGCAATTCCTCGGACTGCTTGACCCGCTGTAGCGTACTGAATTCGACCTGTGCGGCCGAACCTGCTTTCGCGTCGCCTACAGCCATGTCTGCCTCGCTGCGATCATCATCTTGATGAAACTTCCTTTACGGGCCGCTCAGGCGGCCGAGCCCTCGTCGAGTTCATTGGCCTTCTTGAAATGCGGCAAGGCTTCCTCGTGCGAGCCCATCTGCTCGTAGCTGAAGGCGATCGCACGATGCACCTTGCCTTCGTTGGGGCGTAGCCCCAGGGCGATCTTGAAGCTGTCGATGGCTTCGTCGAAGCGGCCGAGATTGTCCAACGCCACGCCCAGACGGAACCGAACATTGAAGTTGACGGGATTGGCCTCCGCCACCTTGGTCAACAACGGGACCGCGAGATCGTACTTCTGCACCTGCACGTAGGTCAGGCCGAGGACGGTCGCCACCTTGATGTTGTCCGGAGCGTCGGCCAGGGAGCGTTCGAGCAATTCGGTGCCACGATCCACGGCTCCGGTCTTAACGTAGGCGATTCCCAGATGTAACGCCACGTCCACATCGAAGGCGTTGGCGTCATATACCTGCTCAAGCAACATCACCGCCTGCGAATAGCGCCCCGCCTTGGCATGCGCGATACCTTTGTCACGGTAATACACTTGACGAATATCGTCATCGACCGAGAAGGCCGAGCGGAACGCATCGACCATGTTCGCCCCGAGCTTCTTCGCCACGGAAAGGCCGAAATGCGTGTAAAGGGTGACCTCGTCAAGGATATCCGACGGCTTGCTAGACATACTACTCTCCAAAATCCGAATCAGGTGGCACTGATTATTTTATCACGTGGCAGGCTTCGCACGGCCCGCGCACTTCATGGGAACTGACGCCCCGGGCGACAACGTCACGCGTTATCACCGGAGGGGGCAGGCTGATCAAATCGGGATCGGGGGCCAACTCGAACCCCTGGCCGACGGGATGACAGTCGGTGCAGGCACCGCGATAGCCATGGGGCCGCGGATCACCCGGCAGAATCATCGGCGCACCTTCCAACTGGGCGAAGCCCAGGCCACCCTCGGCCTCGCGCAACACCACGGTCAGCTTGCGCAGCACCGCCGCGCCCGGCCGATTGTCCTTGCGGAGCACGCTGATCCGCGCCTCGGATCGGTTCGCCACATTGCGGGTTGCCGCCTGGAAATTCTCCATGTCGGTGACCGGGGTATCATCGATCCTGACGATGATGTCTCCTCCCAACAGCCCGGAAAACGCCGCATTCAACGTAACCTCGCCCAGCAACACACCCTGCACGCCGCGAGGATAGTTCAGCTTGCGGGCCAATTCCTCGGTCATCAGCCGGCCGTCCATGCCTTGCCAGTGTCCCTCGAACACCTTGAGCTTGCGCGGGACGAAGTTCGGCAGCGGCGAATCGGTCGCCATCGACGCCCCCCCGCCCACCGCCGGGTCAGGCTCCGCCGGCATGGCGACATTGGTCGCCTGGGGAAACACCATCCCGGTCATGGCCACTGGAGCCGCGACCGGCCCGGCAGCAACAATCTGGGACGGCGCGTTCGTCGTTTGGGGCGAAACCACCCCTTGCCGCCCGATGACCAGCGTCAGGGCGACGACAATCCCCGCCGCCAGAAGCGCGAGCTTGCTATTCATTCCCGGCCAACCCCGAAGCCATGGTCATCATCCCGATGTCAGCATCTTGAGCGCGATGGCGGCCATGGTTGCCGCGTACACGCCCTTAAGCACCCGCACCGGCAGCACCCGCATCAACCGAGCCCCGATGATTCCGCCGACATAGGCGCCGGGGATCATCACCAGAGCCAGGGTCACCGGCGCCTCCCAATGGATCAGGCCGGTGCTGGCGCCGTGGAAAAACGCCACGAGCGTCCCGGCCACCGAGGCCCAGAACACCAGGACCGAACTGTTGGCAATGGCGTTTTGCAGGCTGATACGCCCGAGATAACGCTGCAAAGGCACCTCGATAACGCCGCCGCTGATGCCGAGAATGCCACTGAACAGGCCCATGGGCATCCCCAGCACCACCGACCGGATCGGACCTTCCGGCAGAGCGATGCCGGCGGACTTGGCCTTGGGAGTGCCATCGGCCATGGCCATCAACTCATCCATGTCGTCTTCGGCGGCGGCAATACTTTCGGCCGTATCTTCGCCGGCGTTGGGCTGAAGAATTTCGAGGACCGCCTTGCCCGCCATGATCAGGGCGAACAGGCCCAGCAGCACGCCCACCACTGAATCACCGATGGCGTTGCCAATGAAATAACCGATGATCACGCCAGCAACGCCCCAGAGGATCAGGGGCTTGACCTTGTCCCACTGAACCAGTCCGGCCTTGTCGTTGCGCAAGGCGGCGGCACCATAGACCACCACGTTGGTCAGAAAGACCACCGGGCGGATCAGATACATGCCATAGCCGAAGAAGACCATCATGCCGGCCACCTGCAGTACGCCGCCCCCCATGGTCATCATGCCGCCGGTGATGCCGGCCGCCAGGGCGAGCATGACCAGGCCGAGGATATCGGCGATGGAGTATCCGCCGATCTGGGCGCCGCCCACATGGTCGGTGTCGATGAACGGCATGCCCGAGGGGATACCGGTGGTGACCGTTCCCTGAACCACGTTCATGCCCATTCCCGGCACGGCGGTCGGTCCGCCGACCACCGCCCTGGCCTTGGACCACCAATTGCTGGACCCGGCGGCCACGGTCTGGGTCCGGGCCGGACCGGCGGCGGCACCGGTCTTGAAGCGAACCACATCCTGCAGGTGGGAGACGATCACCGACGCCGGCACGGTGAAGCCCTCCACCTTGCCGGTGGGGCCGGTGGCGGCGATGTTGATGCCGACCAAGTCGCCCTGGGCATTGACCAAGGGACCACCGGTCTGCTCCCAGCTGTAAACCGCGTCGGAACGCAGCAGATGGGTGATCTGGGTGGTTCCCACCGCCAGCGGCGCGTCGGCCGATTGCACCAGACCCTGGCGCACCAGCGGCGCGCCGGCCATGTTGCGGCCGAAGGCGAAGACTTGCTGACCGGGGACCACGGTCTGGACGCCGGCCATGCGGAAATGCAGGAACTTCTCGGTCGTTTGCATCTTCAGCAGCGCCAAGTCATGGCCTGGAATGGTCTTCACCACCTGGGCGGGGAAGCTGCGGATTCCAGCGGAAGTGGCGACCTGAACCGTAATGTTCGGCACGTTGGCGACGGAATGCAGGGTGGTGATGATGTAACCGTTGGCGCCGACGATGGCCCCCGAGGCTACCGGTCCGGCGTTGACGCCGCCGCCACCCACACCGACCACCGCCGGCGGCACCGTGTAGTACAGGCGCTGGACGTCGGGCATGGCGATGTTGCGGGCCAGAAACTGGCCGACCGACAGGTCGTCGGTGCCATGGAAGTAGTCGTCCTCGTCATAATTGTCGAGGAGATAGGCCCCCCAGGCGAAGGTCAGGAGGATCAGGAACGCCAGGATGGAGACCGGCGTCTTCCACGACCGTTCGCAAAAAACGATCTTGTTGACGGGCTGGTCGCCCATGGTCTCGCCGATTTCAATCATGGCCGTTTTCCACGCTCATTCGAGTTCCTGTTGTCATCGGTCATCCTGCCAGAACGGCTATGTATACGGTCGACAGCGCCAGGAAGATTCCCATCAGCGGCAGCCCCCATCGCACATATTCCCGATGGGTGAACTGAAGACCGGCGGCGGCGGCGGAAGCCAATTCCGGATGCCGCTTCACGAAGCTGGAATATTGGTTCATGGCCAGGGCTCCCGCCGTGGCGCCGGAGAGCGCCGCCGACGATCCCGCCATGATGCCGAGCGCCAGCGCCCACCACGCCGCCTGCCCGTCGCCGTCCAAACGGAGCGTCGCCGCCACCGGGGCGAAGACCGCCGCCGAGGTGCCGCCGCCCACGAAAATGGTCACGCCCGCCGCCATCCACATCAGCAGAATGGCACGAACACGATCATGTCCTGCGGTGATCCCTTCCAGCCAAGCCACGGCCCAATCAAGAACACCGACCGCGGTCAAAGCTCCCACCATCACGAACAGGCCGCCAAAAAACAGGATGTCGCTGCCACCGCAGGCGGAAAAGAACTCATCATCCTTGAACCGCCCCAGCGCCAGTGCCGTCAGGCCGGCAACAAAGGCAATCCAGCCGGGGCGCACGTTCAGCGGCCCGGCCAGAACCAAGCCGGCGACGGTAACGCCGAAAATGATCAGTCCATAGCGCAGAAGCCGGCGGTCGATATTGCGATGACGCAATTCCTCCCCCCGCACCCAGGCCGAATCCACCGGAATTTCCGCGCCTTTCCAGTCCCCCAGGCGCGACTCGAAGAAGATCAAGGTCGCCGCCAGCAAGAACAGGCAGGCGGGCATCATCCCCGCGATGAAATCGTTGAAATGAAGCCTCCCGGCCGAGGCCAGGATCATATTGGGAAAGTCGCCGATCATGGTCGATGATCCGCCCAGGTTGGCGGCGATGATCTCGGCGATGATCACCGGAACCGGATCGATGCCGGTGCGGAAGCACACCGTCAGCGTCACGGGAACCACCACCGCCACCGTAACCAAGCTGTTGCTGGCCAATGAAATACCATAGGTCACCAGCGCCATCATCACCAGTATCCAGCGTCCCTGGCCCTGCGACAGCTCCGCCGTCCCCGCCGCCAGATAGGCATAGACCCCGGAACGGGCCAGCAGGGCGGAGATGGCCGCCATGCCGAAGATCAGCGCCAGGGTTTCGAAATAGATGGACTGCACGGCCATGCGCGGCGTGTAGGTGCCGCTGACGGAGCCGATCACCACCAACGCCGCCGCACCAACCAGGACGGCCACATGGCTGTCCTCCGTCCGCCGATAAATCACGGCGAACGTAGCGATGAAGACGGCGACGGTGAGGAATCCAACCACCTAGCTATCCACCTTCGAAAGCATCATTTCGTCGAAGCTCAACGGTTCCTCGGAAAACGTCGGCTCGGTCGTGTCGCCGATTTCCCTGGCTTCGGCGCTGACATGCAGGGACTCGATCCGCCGGATCTTGCCGCAGATGGCGGCCTGCACCGCCTCGCAAATCTCGTGGGCCTGCTCCACCGTCTGTTCGGGATCGACGCCGATGATCATGTCGGCCCAGATGTCCTGGCCGACATAGCGCGCCCGCAGATGGATGACGCCGCGCACCCCGGAAACCCGCTCGGCCGCCTCGACCATGCGGGTCTGCACCGCGTCGCCGGCGGTGTGGTCCATCAGGCCGCGATAGGAATCCATGAACACGACCTTGCCCAGCAGCAGCAGGTCGATGGTCTCCCACAGGGCCACCGCCGGATCGATCCACGGCATCTTGAGGTAATGGGCGCCGATGATGCCCAGCGCGACCGCCCCTGAGGCGGTGGCGTCGCCGTGATGATGCTTGGCCATGGTCTTGATGATGGGGCTGTTGGTCTCGATCGCCACGCAGCGGGAGTAGAAATACATGGCCACGTTGACGCCCACCGAGACCAGCGCCGCCCACAGCACGATCAGGTGCGGCGTCCGGTGCATGCTCTCGTCCAGCAGGATCTGGACGGCGTGAACCAACAGGTAGCCGGTCAGCACGATGAAAACCACGCTGACCACCATGGACAGGATGAATTCCACCTTGCCGTGGCCGTAGGGATGCTCGGCATCCAGCGGCTTGCTGGAGATGGTGGTGCCGATCACCACCATCAGCGCGTTCAGCATGTCCTTCAACGAATACATGGCGTCGGCGAGCATGGCCTGCGATCCACCGATCAGCCCGACGAACGCCTTCATCACCATGAGCACGGCATTCACCGCCAAGCCGACCCAGCCGATGCTCCTGCTGCAGGCCGCGCAACCGCTCTTCCTCATCCTTCACTCACTCCAAAGCCCTGGCCCCGCTCCGTGGGAGCAAAGGGGATCAGCGCTTGATGACGATGCTCTTTCCCGGCACCTTCTGCTTGCGCCGCTTCATGACGTTCGCCAGCACCGAAATGATGCCGATGGCGAAACCGAGAAAGAACGTTATGCCCAGGACCACGAAATGCGGCGCAATCATTACCAGTGGTCCCAGGCGGGTTTCCACCATGTGCGCATTGGATGACGCCAGCAGCACGATCAATCCGCCGAACACCACCGATCCGATCAACCTTACCATGCCAATGTCCTAGACCGCCGCGTACCCTCGCTCCGCACGTTCACGCCGCCCCCCTCTCAGGGGCCGGAGACCTCGCCCAGCTGACGCCAATACTGCGGCGGAAGCTCTTCCGCCAACCGCAAGGCCCCCCGGCAACCATCGAAGGTCGGGTCTTTGACGCAGGTCACGTCCGCCTCTCCGAAGGGGCGCAGCTTGTCCTTGACATAGGCGGCCAACCCACGGATCCGCGAACCACCGCCGGCAAACACGATGTTTTGAAGCACCGTCGCCTGATATTCCGGCTGGAAGGACCGCAGCAGGGTTTCGATGCTTTCGATGATGTCGGGCAACAGCGCCTCGCAGGCGATCCTCACCGGCTCGGTCACATCGCAACGGACGGGCTTGCCGGCGGCACGGAACTCGAAGGACGCGACCTCGGCGGGCGAGCCAACGAAGGAAAACTGCTCCTTCACCGCGCAAGCGACATTCACGTTCATCTGCAACTCGGGATGACGCTCCAGAATGGCGTTCTGCAACCTCTCATCCACGTAGTTGCCGGCCTTGGTCAGAGTCACCTGATCCTCCGGTCCGGGAACGGTGCCCTTCAGAGCGCAGATATCCGTGGTTCCGGCGCCGATGTCGATGATGATGGTGTTGATCAGCTTGTCCAGGCCGTAGCCGACCATGAACGGCTCGGACACGACCAGCGCGGTGTGGACCACTTCCTGAGCCATCTTGAGCAGCAGCGCCTTGTTCGCCGCCGACGCCCGCGCCGGCACGCCGATGACCGCGCAGATCTCGTCGTCGGCGGCCGGCTCCGCGCTTTTCACCACATGGGTCAGGAGATGGCGCGCCACCTCGATGTCACGATCGCTGATTTCACTGAGCACACCGTCCTGAAGCGGATAACGCAGATCCAGATAGGAGCGCATCTCGAACGCCTGATCGCCAACGACATAGGGACGACCGAGCAGCTTCAAGCCGATAACATCCTTCGGATATCCCACCACCGACTTCAGCAGGAACTTCTTACCCCGGCTGGACATCACCGCGGTGTGGGACGTCCCAAGGTCGATACCAAGGAACAACCTGTTCTTGGCCTGGCCCTCACCTTCGCTCATTTTTGTCTCTCCGTTCGCGCGCTAACTGATCAATTCACGGTTGCCGATTTTTCTTCGTCCCGTCGGTATCGCATTGCGGCGTCGAGCAGCTTCCGCAACTTCCCTCGATGGTCTCTGTCAGGCGGCGGGTGCTGGCGACGACATTGCTTCCGATGAAGCGACCGCCCTTGACCACACCATCGACCAACCCGCTGCCGGCGTTGAATACCCCCCGTACCATCGAACCGGCGACACCAAAAATTCCGCCGAGAAGATCCTCGACAGGAACCTCCTGGACCGTTCCACCCCTCTGAACCGGCACGGCCACCGTCTTGACCGTGCGGATCGGTCTGGGCGCTGGAGCGACTGGAGCCGCCACCGAGGCGACGGCAGCCGCCTCTTCGATCAGTTCGGCGAGACCCGGGCCCCCTGTCGGCTCGGGAGCCAACAGCGGTGCCGCCGGGGCGGAGGTGCTGTCCCAGTCGCTTGCCTCGCCCGTCTCGATCCGGGAGGATTCGAAATGGACCGAATCAAATGCCTCGGGTTCGACCACCGCGTCGGCAGGAATGGACTCTGTCACGGGCTCCACGTCCACGACCGGCTCCGCCATCGCTTCGACTGGAGCGTCCTCGACCTCGAAAGCCACGGGCTCCACGTCCACGACCAACTCCTCCATCACCTCGACTGGAGCGTCCTCGACCTCGAAAGCCACGGGTTCCACGTCCACGACCAATTCCGCGATTACCTCGACAGGAACGTCCTCGACCTCGATCTTCACGGGCGCGACGTCCACGACCAACTCCTCCGTCACCTCGACCGGGGGGGCTTCATCCTCGATCTCCATGGGCGCATCAGCGGCACCGACGACGGTAAAGTTCTCGGGAACCTCGATAAGCTCATCTGCCGAATGGGTGTCCGTCGGATGGATGTCCGGATAGATAATCCCTTCCGCCAGTTCCACCAAACGGGCCAGACTGGTCGAAATGGAAGCCTCGCCCCCCGGCTCGCCAACAGCGGCCTCCAGCTCTTCCTCGCCCAGCGCCTGCACGCTCAGTTCGGGCTGAACCTCGATCACCACCTCGGATACCGAAAGTACGGCATCGTCCTCGGGCACCACCGGCGACGGGGCGCCACCATCGACGACGACATTCTCCTCCAGCTCCGCCGCTCCCTCACCATGGGTCGGGTTGCGCCAGATCGGCTGGGACCACCGGCTGACCAGATCGCCGACCGGAGCGGATTCAGGCGGCCGCGTCGGAGCGGACACCTGCGGAGCAGCCTCGACCCGGCCGCCATGATTGGCGGACCACGGCGAGCTTTCCAACAAACTCGCCCAAATGTCGCCTTGAGCCGCCTTGGGCGACGGTGCGAAGGATGATGAAGGCTCGACCGACACCGACACGATCTCGGGCACGGACGCGATCTCGCTGGTCCGCCCCTTTTTGTCGTGACGTTCCCCGTCGCCGGAAGCGCCCTTGGTGTGGTCCCGCCGGTTAGTCGCCATTTCCCGCTCCACCATCAAAGAACGATCCAGAACTCTTGGCCATTGCGATTGACCTTCATCAAAATCTGTTGCCCGGCGGCCGTGGCCGCCTTGATGGCTGCGTCAAGGCGGGCCGGACCGGCCACCGGCCGGCCGTTGACCTCGATGATCAGGTCGTTGACCTGCAGCCCCCCGATCGCGGCACGGGAGCCGGCCAGAACCTCGGCAACCTGGGCGCCCTTGATCCCGGCAACGGGAGCCGCCGGCATGCCGGCGGCCATCTGCGGCGCCTGGAAGGTCTCGATCTCCATGCCCAGCCAATTGAACTCGGTCGGCACCCTCGGCATGACCGCCGGACCTCCGGGACCCATGGGGGCGGTGCCGGCCATGGACGGCGGCCCCCCCATGGTGGGAGTGGGGGCCGGAGCCTGAAGCGCCGCCGCCAGACCGGACGGACCGGCGACCAGGGTCATGTTGCGCACGTCGCCGTCCCGCAGGACACCGATGCGCACCGAGCGGCCGTTGGGCATCTCGGCCATGATGGCGGTAACCTCCTCCGGCATACGGACGGGACGGCCGTCCACCTTGAGCAAAACGTCGCCGGGCCGCAGCCCCGCCGTCGCCGCCGGAGTATTGGGGGTAACGCCGGTGACGAAGACTCCGCGCCCCGCCGGCAGGCCGGTCTGAAGCCCCAGGCGCTCGGACATGGGCGTGAGAGCCGCCCCAAGGAGCGTTGCGTGACGGGTTGCTGCGTTTGCTCCCGGCTGGCCGCCGCGCGGTCCCTGGATGTTGATGGCCAAGCTTCCCGGCGGCTGGGCGAAGCGATAAGCCCCGGCACCCGGCGCGGCGATCGGCGCGGCACCGACGGCCCCCAGCATCTGATGGCAGTTGGCGCAGGTCATGTTCTGACGGCCATCGGTATGGGGTGACACCGAACCCACCGCGATCGGCGGCGGCGGCACGGGGGCGGCGATGGGCATCATCGGTGCCTGCATCCCGTTCCCGGCCCCTATGATCTCGTGGCAATTGGCGCAATCCATGTTCTGGCGGCCATCGGAATGGGGCGCCGGAGCGCCGGCGGCAATAGCCGGACCGGCGGCGCCGACACCGCCGCCCATGGGCCGCTGCATCGCCACCAACCCCATGGTCGGACCATCGTTGGTGGAGGTGGGCAGCCAGCCCACTTCATCCAGCACGAACAGCCGAGCCTGATTGCTGGGAACGGAAAAGCCGATCCCGGCGAAGGCGCCGTTCGGGGTATAGATGGCGGTGTTGATGCCGACAACCGTGCCGTTGGACGCCACCAGCGGACCGCCGGAATTGCCCTGGTTGATCGCCGCGTCGGTCTGAAGCAGGTTGGAGTGGGTCACCCCTTCGATCACCATGGACTTCCGCTTGGCGGAAATAATGCCGCGACTGACGGTCATATCCAGGCCGAAGGGGGTGCCGATGGCGATCACCTCGTCGGCGACGCGCACGGCGTCGCTGTCGCCCAGAACCGCGGCCGTAAGCGCCGCCTTGGGAACGATCTTCAGCAGGGCGAGGTCCAGCGCCTCGTCCATCTTGACGATTTCAGCCGAATAGCGGGTCGAGCCCACGTCGTCCTGCACGGTGACGAACACCGAATTGGCGCCACGGACCACGTGATAGTTGGTGACGATGAAGCCGTCGTTGCGAACGATCACGCCGGTGCCGATGTTCTCGACCGAACGGGTCGTCGGGTTGGCAAAATGCGGCAGTCCATCGGGAGTGGCCAGCCCCAGGGGGTCTGGCATGCCCTGCCCGCCACCCGAGGAAGCCGTGACGCTGACGACACTGTTGCGCAGAAGGGTGACGACGCTGGAGAACGGCCCGCCGCTGCCGATCGGGGCCGGCCCGAAATCCACCACCGGAGGCAGGGTCGCGATGGCGCCCGCCGCCGACGGCGGCGCCACGCGGGCGCCAGCCGGAACCGACATCGCCGGATTACCCCCGGCCACCGGAGCGCCCTGCTGCGCGGGAACGTTCACGGCCTCGCCGCCGCCTCGTCCCATCTGTTCGATCATGGCTCCCAGGCGAAGACCGCCCGAGGACTGCCGATAGATGAACGCACCGAACAGGACGATCAGGGCGACCACGCCCATGAGCATCAGATAGCGCTTCAGATCCTTGCCGCAAGCGACATTGGGGCGCCCATCGTCTTCCACATCACCATTGAACATGGCCATCAACCATCGATGTCAGGGTCTGAGGCGGCCCCCTTGCCGGTGCGAGGCACCCGTACCGACTGGACCCCGGCAGCCAGCGCGACCAGGCCAAGGATGATCAGAGCCACCGGCACCGCGCCGCGCAGGAACTCGGTTACTGACCACCACCATGCCGTCACCCCCAACAACCCAAGGGCCAGCGCCAGCAGTCCGAAAATCACGCTTGGCATAAACGTTACTCCAGTCTTGATGCAGAGCAAATGGCACTAGGCCACCCCATCGTCCCCCGGGGCGTCGCCCCCATTGCCCCCACGCGCCTCTCTTTTCAGAAGACGCAGTGCGTACGCCGATATAATCAAGTTTCCAACGCCTGTAAAGACAAAAGGTGCAGGAGGACCAATGTAGTCAAATAAAAACCCACCGATCTGAACAAAAAAAATAATCCCCAGACACCCAACAACATTAAAAGCCCCAAGCACCGATCCAAGCAAATCTCTCGGCGCATGGTCAACGGTCAATATTTGTGGCGCAACAAAACAGCCTGCCTGTCCGGCCGAAACCAACAGGATGGGGAGCACGATGAACCAGTCGAACGGATTGACGACGAAGCCCAGCATTATGAATCCGAGGGCGGAGAGCATCATACCCAAAATCACGGCCTGAATCCGACCAAAGCGCTCGATGAACGAGCGCCAGACCGGGATCGAGAGCATGACCACCGCCCCCATCAGGCCGATCAGCATCCCGGCCTTCGCCGCCGCCTCGGCCTGTCCGACCTTGATGAGGTCGGCGAAGTAAATGAACCACAGCATAAGAAACAGGCCGACGAACACCATGTCGCTGCGGGCGAACAGGGAGCTGGCGAAGGCCAGGCGCAAACGAGGTTCGGCCCGCACCAGATCCCAAACGGCCCGCCAGGGAATCGAGGTTTCGCAGGTGCGCGGCGCGACGTCGACCAGAAACTTCCGCGCCAGCCACGCGCCTGCCAGCGAAATGCCCGCGGTCAGCAGCATGGTCACCGCGATGCCGGCATGGCCGGGAATCTGCATCAAGACGGCGTAGACCAGGGTCACGCCGAACGCCATCATGAAGGCGGTATTGGACATCAGGCGGGCCCGACTGCCCTCGTCGCTGAAATCCCCGGCCAGGGCCGACAATTGCGGCCACACCGCGCCGCTGCCCGCCGACATGATGACCCGCGAGACATAGTAGACCACCAAGGCCCCCACGGAGGCCCCGCCGATCCAGGGGCTGAGCGGCGCGATCACCGCGCCGACCGTGGCAACCAAAAAGCCGGCCACGATGATCCTCACCCGCCCGATACGGTCGGACAAATAGCCGAGATAGGCGAAGATGAAGAGGTCCAGAACCTCGGTCACCACTTGCACATTGGCATTGACGGCGCCGGCGGTCTCGAAGGAGATGTTAAGAACGTTTCGCAAAAACAACGGCTGAATGGCAACCACCAACGTCATGAACACCATGCACAGCGCCGATAGCAAATAAAGGGCGTTGCGTTGGTGTGCTTCAACTTCTGCCGTGGCAGCATCCACTCGTGTCACAAATCACCTCCGATTCGGTCGAACTATAACAGCGAGTCGGGGGCGGTTGACAACCCATAAACACAGGGTTCATACGAAGGTGCTTCCTCTGCGACGCCACCCGGCGGAATCAACGCATATGCTCGAAACAAGACGTCACAATTCCGTGCCGCCGCTCACCGAGCCGGATATCATGCCCTCTTCTCCAATTGATAACGACAATCGAACACAACAAACCAGCCTTTCCCGCATGCGAACTTATGCTACGGCTTTGCTTGCGCTGGTTACCGCTGTGTTCGCATTTTCGGTTTGGGGCCAGGATATGTGGCCCTGGCTGT
>Ga0316222_1003819_pt1 | contig 14400 bp, 8 predicted proteins | sample TBH18011metaG_FD_206008 | JGI IMG/M metagenome (GOLD analysis project Ga0316222, IMG submission 206008) | Freshwater microbial communities from Trout Bog Lake, Wisconsin, USA - TBH18011 | ecosystem: Environmental > Aquatic > Freshwater > Lake > Hypolimnion/Profundal zone | place: USA: Wisconsin...
TGACTTGGTTCAGGATCGTAATGATCCCGGTTTTTCTTGCATTGTATTATTTATCGGACAACACGATCAGTTTGCATAATAAACATCTGTTCAGCACGCTCTTGTTTGCATTTGCTGCCATTACCGATTGGCTTGATGGCTACCTGGCGCGTAGATTGAACCAAAGTTCCGCGTTTGGTGCTTTTCTTGATCCGGTTGCCGATAAATTGATGGTTGCTGCTGCACTGGTGTTGTTAGTCAGCTTGGGGCAAGTTGATGCAATCATTGCGTTTATCATTATTGGTCGTGAAATTGCAATCTCAGCCTTGCGTGAATGGATGGCACAGCTGGGAGCTGGGAAAAATATTGCAGTATCCATGCTGGGTAAGGTTAAAACAACATTTCAGATGATTGCTATTCTTCTGCTGTTGTATCAGGAGACACTCTTCGGTTTTTCTACCAGCCAGATTGGATCATTTTTCATTTACATTGCTGCTTTATTGACGTTGTGGTCGATGGCTTATTATTTAATTTTGGCGATGCCGCAGATTACAAAAAAATCACGTGATTAAGAATTGATTTTTCCCTGTTACTCTGTATAATGGCGCGCTCTCGGGGTGTAGCGTAGCCTGGTAGCGCGCCTGCTTTGGGAGCAGGATGTCGGGAGTTCGAATCTCTCCACCCCGACCAGGTTAATCAATGACTTAGGCTGTAACCATTCGTTATTGTCAACAATTAGATTCACGGTTTCGTGAATCTAATTTGTTTTTCCCTCTTGGGTAGCTTCATAATAACGTCACTAACCGGAGCAGGTTGGTCACGAATATAGTCCTGAGTTGTGCCTATTTCGGCATGAACCAGAGCAACTTGTATCTGTTCTTCTGTATAGCCACTCTTCTTGGCATCGGAAGCAGCTTTGGATCGTATATCTTTAAGCGTTACGCCGGAAATACCTGCTCTTTCTGCAGCGCGATTAAACAGAGTTCGAATCCCACTAGCCGTGTACGGGGTGCCTTGTTCAGTATGGATAATGAACGTGCTACATCCATTCGAAATCGACTTTATCCGATCCAAAACTGCACGCACATCCTCACCAACTTGTACAATCACTTCTTTGCCTGTTGTGTTTTCTGTCTTGGTTGGCTTGAATAAAATTCCTTGTGGCTTGATTTTGTCCCAACGCATTAACCGAATTTCTGTTCCTCGCTGGTACAAGAGGTAAAGCAAATCCATGTAACACTGTACCATCTCACCTGTTCGGGTAGGTTTTCCATCAAAACCAATTAAAAGGGCGTCATAGATATCAAGAAACTGATCGTCCGTCATGTAAACTTCACGCTTATCTACGGAATCAAGCTCAATATGTTCGGCAGGGTTGATATCCATAAGTGCATGTCTGGAAATGCACCAGGAAAAAAACTTTGATAAGTAGGATTTGTAAACCTGTGCTGCACGTTGCCCTTGCCAAAAATCAAGAAATTGAGCAACGTCATAACTTTTTACCTGCGAAACATCGAATTTCTTAAATCCTTCTTCGATGACGTTGATTGCTGAAGTGAGGTTTTTCCTCCCCTTTTCAAATGTCGGAATTCGTGCCGGATCTCTTGGTCTTTTCTTGTCATGTTTCTTTAACATTAGCATGCGCCATTTATCGATCCATGCACAAAAATCGCCGTCACCTTTGGGTTGATGTGCAGAGCCAAGTAAAACTTGAAGCAATTCTCGTGCTTTGAATTCACCGTCACTTACTGGACACAGCGTATGTAACGTAGTCAATTTTCCGGTTTGTGGGTTAATCATTGGTACAGACGAGCGATATTTGTAATAACCATATAGGATGTATATTCGCGTTCCAGTTAACGTTCCAGAAGATTTTCGGTTGCGAGTTTTTTTGTGTGCCATGATTATTTTAAAAATGCCGGTTTAGTTACTGTTGGTCTGGGTTTGTCCGAGGCAGTCGCAGGTGTTGCAGATAATGCTCCAATTCCTAGTCTTTTTTCAAGTAACTTTTGAAAAGCTTCTTCTGTCATGATCGGTCCGAACTTGTCGTGAGGTACATCGATACCAAAATTTCGCTGAAACCACTTAACCTGATCGCTGGCGCGCTTCAGGCAAGTAATTTCTCTCAGATGTTCTGTGTTCAGTCTCAATATGCTTTGCAACGTGTTATTTAATAGAGAATATCGTACCCCCCTAACAAGGAAAATTGCCTAACGAATAAACGGCTTTGAATCGGTTATTCGTTTGAAAACTGCGTGTTTAGTCGAAAATCACTATTGACAAACTAAATGATATGTGTTTCTCCAAAATGGAGGTCATGTAGACGTTCTATGTAGCATCATACATAATGAGGGGCACTTGGTTACGCTCCAAAATCAAAAATTACATACAGCTACATTGCGAAGAAATGATCAAATTTTTAATTCATTGGGGAATTACGGCGATATCGCTATGGGTTGCCAGTTTCATATTTCACGGCATCTCGTTTTCCAACAAACAGTCGCTGTTTATATCAGTATTAATGCAGGAATTAGCTAATTCGATCATCAGGCCAGTCGTAATCATGTTGACCTTACCATTAACGATTTTCACCTTCGGATTCTTCCTGCTTGTGATCAATGCGTTAATGATGCTCTTGGCGTCTTCATTGGTGTCTGGATTCAAAGTTTCTGGGTTCTAGACTGCATTCTTTGCAAGTGTCTTCATAACGGTCATGAATTTTTTCGTCGGACTATTCATTTTCCAAATGAGCGACAATCCTATTGTCATTCCAACGCATCAGGGGATTTTTATCTGATAAGCAGGAGATACTGAACGATCATCAGTCAGTTAATCCAATAAAGCTGGTAGCGGATTCAAATTTTGTCACCGTGAAGCTCCATTTGAGTAGAATAGCGTATGAAAAATTACTACGCGAAGCAATTTCAAACCGGCACCGAGCTCAAGGTTCATGTTTTTAAGTCGATGCAGGAGAGAGATGCTTGGGTGCAAGCGCATTACTATGATTTAGGCGCAAGGCAATGCTCTGCGGTCGAAGCGAAGCAACTCGCAAAGCCTGAAAACTTTATCGCGCACTGATGTAAGATTACAAATTGAATGGCTGCAATTGAAGGTGCAACAGCCTTTGGTCTGTAGATAGCGCATCGGACTCCTGACGGCCATCTTCTGCCTTTGGTGACTGTCTCTTGTCGGACATCCAAAATAACGAGTTGCTATTCCGACCAGAGAGCAAATTCAGTTTGCCTTGCTGCTCACCGATGGAATTAAAACACCCACCCCGCCTGCACCAGCAGCTTGTTGGTAGCGAATGGCTCGCTCACCGCTTGCGAACTCAAACGATGTGCCAGATAAGCATGGATCATGGCTCCGCCGTAATTGGCTGTCCATCCCAACCCCGCATCGCTGATATCTCGACTTATGTCGGTTGGTAGCGGATTAGCCGCTTTAGCATTGCCCCAATCAGCAAATACCAGCCAATTGCTTTGCAACTTTCCCACCATTGGCAAAGGTCGAGAAAGTTCAGCACGGACAAAAGTCGCATCGCTGCCGATCAACTCGCCGGAAGGATAAGCCATCACCGCACCCGAACCGGAAACCGCCATACGCTCGCTGCCGTCCAGATTTTTGTTGTTGAGAGTTTGCTGCAATTTCAGCGCAGTTGTCAGCGTGAAGCTTTTCGGCAACAGGCTGACACGGCTCAGGTCGGCAACCAGCTTGCTGTAACTCCCTTGGGTTTGCGCCCCCTTTGCATCGTTAGCCAGCGACGTGGCGTCGTTAATGTTCAGTTGCCCAAAGGTCACGTTCGCACTCGCCCGCGTCAACCCGTCAAAGCCAAACACCGCTCGCTCATCCCTAAGCGACAATCCTGCGGTGGCCGAGGTCGATGTTTTTGGGGTGATCGTGTTGGTGGATTGTACTTTGTCCTCCAAATCCTTGTGGGCTACATTCAGGCTGGCTTCGATGGTTTGTGCGCGTATCCGGCGTATCGGGTAGGTCAACGTGGCATCCAGGCCCTTGGCGGTGCCGGTGGCATCGAGCGGGGCATAGGTATCACCCAATTGGTATTGGGTCTGGCTATAAGCCAACTCTCCCCGCAAGCCGTTGGCGGCCAGCGGCAGCGAGTAACCCACCCGCCCATTGGTCAGTCCGCCGCCGTTGGTTCCCAAGCCGCTGACTGAGAGACGATCACCGTGTCCGGTGATGGAATTGTCATCCACATTAAAACTCACGCGGTCGCGCCCGGTGTAGATCGAGCCGTAGTTGTCGAGCATGATGTACCCGGCATAACGCGGCGTCGCCACGGTATCCACGGCAAAGTCTGAGGTGCCGACTTTCTCTCCGGGCATCACGTCGGCACGGGTTACCTGCACTCCGGGCGTGTCGTTGATAATCAGCATGGCACGCTCAAGCGTATCCAGCGATACGATGTCGTAATGCTTCACATCGTCGAGCATGCCTTGCACGATATTATTGTTAACCAGAGACAGGTTCTTGAGATGAAACCTGCCGTAGTTCCCCTCCACCACACGTATTTTGATTGTGCCACTGGTCACCTCTTGTGCTGGGATATAGGCACGGGCGACGAAGTAGCCGTGGGCGCGGTAATGCTTGGTGATGCGCTGGGCGAGGTTTTCCAGTTCGGTCAAGGTCAGCGTTTTGCCTACGCCGTCGGCGACCAGCGCGCTTAACGTTGCCGTGTCGATGACGCGGTTGCCGACGACTTCAAGCTGATTTACTTCAACCTTGGGGCCGTTTGGCAACGCTGTCATCGGGGCTTCGATTTGCTGCGTGCCACCCACTTGAGGCAAGGCCGGAACCGGTTGGGCGGGAATGGCGGGCGGTTGTGCCTGACGCAGCGCATCCCCAATATTGGGGACGGTTTGCGCGAAGGCAGTTGAAGCAAAAACGAGAGAGACAGCGACGGTGAGTTTGGAAAGAGCGAGATTCATTGTGTTCATTTTAGACATTTTTAATTCAATCAAATAGTTTTTCAGGTTGGAATCCAACAAAAGCGCGCCCCCTCGCAAGCTCTCCCCTTCCGCTTCGCTCCTCCCCCTTTTGCAAAGTGGGTGTATTCCCCACTTTGCAAAAGGGAGCTAGGGGGATTTGAAGGTTTACTGCGCCTTAACCACAAACAATTCCTGCTCAACCCCCGTTGGCAATTTCACCCCGCCATTCACAATCTCGGCCAAGGAATTGCGGCTTACCGGCACGCGAACATCAGCGACCATGTCGCTGCCTCCTTGCGCCCCAGCCGACACGTCACCCGGATTGCTCACCGTTGCGTTGTTCACCGGCTGCAACATGCCGCGTGCCTGTGAGAGGCTTACAACTTGTGTCGGCTCGTTTGCGCTGGGCGCAGAAATAATTGCCAACTGCGTACTACCCCCAAAGACGGCGCTAAGTTGCGGCAATGGGGTCACCACATTCACAAAACTGCTCACCTGTCCGCCGGAGGTATTCTGCGGAGTTTGGGTTATGACCGCGACCGGCGTGGCAGTCTGTGTCGGCGCATTGCTGGCAGTTTGCACCACCGTTGCATTCGTTATCACGTTCGATATGGCCGTCGGATTACTTGCCGCCGTAACGTCAACAGTTCCGCTGGCCGTGCCACCGGTCAGCGTGTAGTTGGGGTTGTTCAGACTTAGTCCGGCGAGGCTGACAGCCTCGTTGCCCGGGCCCGGGCCAGCAAGAGTCGCATTACCGGATAGCGCCACCGAATCACCCGTTAATATATTGGTGATGGTTAGCAGGTTGGCCGGTGCGTTGGTAGAGCCGTTATAGACTTCGGTTGCCCCACTGACCGTAGCGACGTTCACAGGAAGCTGCGTTACCAACACACTGCCGCTAAGCGCGCCGCCAGTCAGCGTGTAGTTGGGATTGTTCAGACTCAACCCCGCTAGACTGCCAAGCGCCTCGGTGCCTGCACTTCTACCTGTAAGCGTCCCATTCCCGCTCAATGTAACTGTATCTCCGTTTATCGCATTGGAAACGGTCAGCAGGTTGGTCGCCGCATTCGTCGTACCGTCATATACTCGGGTCGCGCCATTGACAGTGGCAATGCTCACTGGAAGCGGATTCACCGTCAAGCTGCCATTGACATAGGTGATGCTATAGTTGCTGGCACTGAAAGTTCCGCCTGTCGCTGCACTTGGTGTAATGGCGTACGGGCTGTTGGAAACGCCCGCCGTCACAGCCGTGCCCGCACTCGTTTCTGTAACGCTGCCGATGGTTTGGCTATTTACCAAGCCGCTACTGGTAAAGGCGGTTAGCGTCGGGGTTTGACCGTAGGTCTTGCTGGCGTTGCTGGCTGTTATTGTTAGAGGGGCTTGACTTACCAACACACTGCCGCTGGTTGAGCCACCGGTCAGCGTGTAATTAGCGTTGTTTAGGCTGAGACCCGTCAGGCTGCTAAATGCTTCGGCACCTGCGTTGCTACCCGCAAGTACCCCGTTGCCGCTCAGCGTAACCGTATCTCCGTTTATCGCATTGGAAACGGTCAGCAGGTTGGTCGCCGCATTCGTCGTACCGTCATATACTCGGGTCGCGCCATTGACAGTGGCAATGCTCACTGGAAGCGGATTCACCGTCAAGCTGCCATTGACATAGGTGATGCTATAGTTGCTGGCACTGAAAGTTCCGCCTGTCGCTGCACTTGGTGTAATGGCGTACGGGCTGTTGGAAACGCCCGCAGTCGCAGCCGTGCCCGCACTCGTTTCTGTAACGCTGCCGATGGTTTGGCTATTTACCAAGCCGCTACTGGTAAAGGCTGTCAGCGTCGGGGTTTGACCGTAGGTCTTGCTGGCGTTGCTGGCCGTGACCGTCAGAGGGGCTTGCCCAACAGAAACCGTTCCAGACCCGCCGACAACAGTATAGTTAGCGTTGCTCAGCGTCAATCCTGACAGGCTGGAAATACTTTGGCTACCTGCATTTGCGCTGGCTAGCGTGCCGGAGCCACCAACCGTTACGCTGTCACCGTTAACCGTATTGGTCAAAGACAGCAGCGAGCCTGCAATAGAATTCAAACCATTATATGTTTTGGCCCCACTCAATGTTACGGGTCGTGCCGTTATAGACCAATTTGCCGCATTCCCGGCTGAAAGTGTATAGGCACTGTTCACCGATGTAATGCCGCTGATGTTGGGGGTTACGGAATAGGTGTTCACACTAGAGGTTAATGTTGGCGCACCGGTCCATCCCACCGTTCCGACCGGAGCGACAGTTGCATTTGCTATCACCGTACCGGAACCGTAAGTGGGTGATGTATCGTAGGCGTAAGTGAATACTGGCGTGCTGCCATAAACACTGCTGCCGCTAATCAGGTCGAGGTAGATTGGCGTACTGTTTACGCACGAAGCTGACCAGGCAAGGCAGGGATAGCCATTATTCGCATTTGGGAATATCTTCCAAACAGGGGTTATAAAATCCCATGCCGGAGTGTTTCCCGGATTGGTCGCTCCATTAGGTGTTGTTGCCGAGGTGAAGTTAGCTTGCGTTTGCATGGCTACGGTTGCCATTCCCCAAGCTGACCCGACCACATCTTGCGTACCGCTAATTCCTTGTGTCTGACCGGTGGTTTGATTGTCATAAAAACTGTTGCTAAATGTCCCGCCATTACCAGATAGTCCGCCAAGGTACTTGGTTCCGCTCACAGTGCCCGTGGCGCTTACCGTGCCCTTTGCGTAACTATTGCTGACTGTAACTCCCCAGTTATTCCCGATTAGTCCACCAACGTAGCTACTACCGCTCACACTGCCCGTGTTGCTCACATTGCCCATGGCATAGCTGTTGCTGATTGATCCACCGGCGGCTCCCACCAGACCGCCGACGTAGCTGTTACCATATACGATATTACCCGCAGCGTTCACATTGCCCGTGGCAAAGCTGTTGCTGATCGTGCCACCGTTGTATCCCACTAAGCCTCCAACGAGGTTATACCAGCCACTTCCATTGTTGCCGGTGGTCACATTGACCGAAGCATAGCTGTTGCTAATATTACCGCTGGGGTTGTTACCCACCAAACCTCCGACGTAGCTACCTGTAGCTACACTTCCCGTGGATACATTCCCTGTGACATAGCAATTACTGATTGAGCCACCATGGTTGTACCCTATCAAACCGCCAACGTTACCGTATGTATAACCGGTCATGCTTCCGGTAGAGATATTAACTGAAGATACATAGCTGTTAGTGATTGCTCCCCCTCCGTAGTTGTACCCCACCAAGCCACCAACATAATTCATCCCGCTCGTCAGACTCGCATTGACAACACCCAGATTAGTAATCGTAGTTGATGAGTTGGGCAAAAATCCGAACATCCCGGTCATGCTGTTGGGAAGAGTGAGGGTTAGATTGGAAAGCGTATTGTTCCCGCCATCAAAACTGCCTGCAAAATAGGGGATGTAATATCCCGCTGTCAAACTGAAACTTGCGGTCAATCTGAAATTATTCGCGGCATTGCTTTCCGAGAACCCCAGCATGTCATTCAGCCCCTGCTGGCTGCTCACGTTGTAGTAGCCACCGTTTCCTGCCGGTAACGTCGCTGAATAATTGCTGATAGTGAGGGTTTCGCTATGGTTGAACCAATCATTGTATTGAGCGTTGTAAATCCCACCCGCAGTTACCTGGTTCGAGCCATTAATACTGACCTGGTTTATGTTGTAAAAGGCGTTGGAAAGTATGCCGGTGTTGTAACCCACCAAGCCACCTACCTCGGAGGTTGCAGTTACATTGCCTGTAGAATAGGCGTTGCTGATCGTGCCCGTATTTTTTCCTACCAGACCACCTGCATAACTGGAACCACTCACACTACCAGAAGCTGTGCTGGCAGTAATGTTGCTTGTGTTATAGCCGACCAATCCGCCAACATAGATGGCGCTGGCTCCTCCGACACTACCTGAGGCAGTACCCGAAGTATTCGTGCCATAGGTATAACCAACCAGTCCGCCAACGTATTTGCCAGAGTTGGTTACATTTCCTGTGGCAGAACTACTGTTGACACTGGCGTAAGTTAGTCCTATCAGTCCGCCAACGTAGTTGCCAGAGTTGGTTACATTCCCTGTGGCAGAACTATTGTTGACATCACTGACACTTTTTCCTATCAGCCCACCGATATAGTTGCCGGTACCGGTGGCATTGCCTGTTGCGTGGCAATTATCGATTAAAATTGCACTGTTGTTGTACCCCACCAACCCGCCAACATAGCTGCTGCCGCTTACATTGCCGGTTGCGTTTGAAGGGTTGATTGTGCCTGTGTTATACCCGACCAACCCTCCAATGTTATTTACGCCACTCACCAAGCCGGAACCTGAAGTAAAGCTGGTGCTAATCGTGCCGCCAATATTGTATCCTACTAACCCGCCAATGTTGTTACCAGTACCGCTCACATTTCCGGAGGCTGAACTACTGGTAATTGAGCTACTGTTATAGCCAACCAGACCTCCAACGTCATTGTTACCACCCACACTCCCGGATGCTGTGCCAGAAGTAATAGTATTGGTAGTATAACCAATCAACCCGCCCACGAAGCTGCCTGAGCTGGTTACATTGCCTGTGGCATAGCTATTAGTAACTGCACTGGTACTTTTCCCCATTAACCCACCAACATTGAATCCAGTGCCAGTCACATTACCCGTGTGATGACTGCTATCAATCGTGATAGCACTATGATTGTACCCAATCAATCCTCCAACATAGTTACTGCCGCTCACACTGCCAGTTGCGTAAGCAGGGGTGATTGTGCCGGTATTATTTCCTACAAGCCCGCCCACATTACTGTTCGTACTCGTAACATTGCCCGTGGCAAAACTGGAGCTATTGATCGTACCGCTGTTAGTGCCAACCAATCCGCCGGTGTCGAAGCCGTAAGCACCGCTCGCACTTACACTGCCTGAAGAGGAACCCGCGCTGATGCTGCCGGAATTATTTCCGACCAGTCCACCCGTGCTATTGTGTCCGCTCACCGTGCCAGTAGCGGTACCCGATAGAATAGACCCTGTGTTATTGCCCACCAGTCCGCCGACGTCGACAACGCCACTCACCGTGCCTGTGCCCGTAGTGAAGCTGGAACTAATTGTTCCGCCGATGTTGCTACCCGCCAAACCACCCACGTAGCTACCGGCACCGCCCACACTGCCGGTGGCATGACTGGAACTTATTGATCCTGAGTTATTCCCGACCAGCCCACCAACATAATCGCCTCCGGTGACATTACCCGTAGCGGAACTGTTGGAGATTGAGGTAGTGCCTGAACCCGCCAACCCGCCAACGTAGCCGCCGGAGCTGGCTACATTCCCCGTGGCGGAAGAACTGTCTATCGTACCTGCACTGTTTCCGATCAATCCTCCCACGTACCCTGTGCCGCCAGAGGCTGTCACGTTGTCCGAGGCAGAGCTGCTTGTGATTGCTGTGGCACCCGAACCCACCAATCCGCCAACATAGTCAACTCCGCTCACACTTCCTGTTGTGGCATGGCTGCTGGCAACAGAACTTGTGGTCAATCCAACGAGTCCACCGACATAATCGCCTCCTGTGACAATGCCCGAGGCGGAACTTCCGCTGACTGAGGCGGTGGTCGATCCAACCAATCCGCCGACGTTGTTGCCTCCGCTGACATTACCTGTAGCTGAGGCGTTGGTGATAGCAGTCGTGCTTGCACCTACCAACCCGCCGATGTTGTCACCACCGCTCACGCTACCCGATGCAGAACCGGAGACGATTGTGCCCGTGTTATATCCGACCAATCCGCCGGCATTTCCGCCAGTCGCGCCGCTTACATTTACCGAAGCTGAACCTGAATTAATCGTACCGGTGTTATATCCGACCAGACCTCCCAGATAGCCTCCAGCGGCCCCCCCAACAACGCCCGAGGCTGAACTGGCGTTAATTGTGCCGGTGTTATATCCGACCAGTCCGCCAACGTTATTACCGCTATATCCCGCCGTATTTGATGCCTGGCTATTATTTATTGTGCCGCTGTTATATCCGACCAGTCCGCCAATGTTGTATACCGAGCCCTGATTGGTATCAGTGGACAAACTACTTGTCACAGTGACATTATTGATTGTGCCAGCGTTGGAACCCGCCAGCCCTCCAATATGGTCTAATCCTCCTGCTGCAATACTCAGTGTGAAGTTTTGCACTAAACCATTTGCGCCAATTGCGCCAAACAGACCAATATAACTACCAGCAAGAAAATAGGTCGAAGTTGTAATGTTGCTGATGGTATGACCCAGTCCCTCGAAAGTGCCGGTAAATGGTGTGGTCGAATTACCAATGGGGACAAAACCTGTTGGAGAGTTCCATGTACCAGTTGGAGTGGCAGTTGAGATATTCGCCCCCAACGCGTAATGCCCATTCAAGCTGCCGCTATAAGCCATGCCTTGCAGCGTATTGTGGCCGCTGGTTGATTGCTCACCTGATGCTCCCGTGCTGGTGATAACGGTGTAATTAACTAAATTGGCACCATTAGACCCCAATTGGGTGCTGAAATTATTACCCGCAGGCAGATTCACCGGCGCGTTGATGTTGTATGTGGCGGTGACGCCATTGATAACTCCAGTAGAGGAACCTTGCCCATATAGCAAGGCCAGGCTGGCTGTGCCTGAACCATTCATGGGGGCGTTGATATTGATGTTGCTGTACGCACTCAAGGTAAGTGTGTGTGAACTCCAGGTTACCGGGTTGGTCGTGTCGTTGACGTTGATGTTTCCCGTACCGGTTGAACCGTTAGCATACAAATTGGTTGCAGTATTGGTTCCTGTTGATGTTTGTATTCTGATGCTATTGCTGAGCAATAAGGTGTTCAATGCATTTCCGGTGATGTCCCCGTTACTTGCGGCGATGGTGAAGTCCACCGGGTCGAGCAGCCAGGAACCGGTTAAACCAGATGCCGCTGCGGTGCTGACTTTTGCGCTATTTGCGATTTCAACATGCGTGCCGCTGGTTTCAATGAAGCCGCCGCTTCCCCCAGTGGGTGCGCTGGCATCCAGCGTGCCTTCCACATTCACCGTGCCGCCTTCGCCCAGCAGGTAAATTCTACCGGCCTGATTCGCTACGGTTTGTGCGCGAATTTCACCGGTGTTGTTCACGGCGCTGGCAAGAACGGTATCAGCGCCTTTGGCGGTGAGGATGACTTGCCCGCCATCGGCGTAAATGGCTTGTTTGTTGGCGACCAGCGCATTCAGCGTGCCCTGATTGATCACCACGCCCACCAGCGAGTTGCCGTTAAAGTTGAGGCTGATGTTATCTCCGGCGGCGAGTACTGCCGTTCCCAAACGGGCGGTAATCACGCCTTCGTTCAGAACCTGATTACCCAGCAGGGCAACATAGCCGCCATCGGTCACTTTGATGGTGCCCATGTTGATGATGGATGACTGGCTGCCGTTGGCGGTGAACGTGCTGCGCCCGGCCATGAAATCCGCATCGGACAGATTCAGGATGGAAGCGACCAGTCCACCGGTATTGACGCTGGCCCCTTGGGTGAACAGCACGCCATTGGAATTCAGCAGGAATACTTGCCCGTTGGCATTCAACGCACCGGCAATCACCGATTGTTCGGTGCCGACCACGCGGTTGAGAATCACCGACGAGGTATTGGGTTGCAGGAAGTTGACGGTGGCATCGCTGCCGATGGAAAAAGTCTGCCAGTTGATCGCGGCACGCTGGCTGGATTGCTGCACATTCAGGGTATTGCCTAAACTGCTCACCGCAGCTGCACCGGCGGTGACTTGGTAACCTGTGGGTAAAACATTCGCCGCAGGGGGCGAAGCACTGGCAGCATTTGCGCCGAAGCCAAGCAAGCCGCCGACCACCAGCGCACCGACTGTCGCGGTACTGGTTTTACCGTTCGATTTGCCTTGTGCTTTGGCATTCTCGGAAACGACAATAATGGCTTTTTTGGTACGGCTCCAGATCAGGCGATAAATGCGGTTCATTGCGAATTCCTATGGTAAATGTGCAGGCCAAAACACCCCCTAAAAAATGAGGCGGCTGATTACCTTGGATTTTCACAACGTGACAAATATCTGTCTACCGAGCTTGCGCAACGGCTATCGAGAAAGCGAAATTATCGGAAAATATATTTTTTGTGAGGGGGAGTGATTGCTTGTCTATGTCGTGATTGAAGGTAGCATTGCTACAAGTTACGTTTTGCTTTAGAGGCATTGCTGATACACTATGCACAAATAAGGAAGGGTTGCCATGAGCACGGTTACATTCGACACTCTTAAATTCGTCAAGAAACTGGAAGCCAGCGGAATTAACGCCGAGCAGGCCGAGGCCATCGCAGAAGCCTACCGAGATGCATCGACAGATCAAGAGCTTGTCACCAAGAAAGATTTACAGATCGAGCTTGCCACGATCAAGGGAGAATTGCAGGTCTTAAAATGGATGTGCGGACTAATACTAACAGGTGTTGCCGCGCTAATCCTCAAAACATTTTTCTAACTGATTGCCAAATTGGATTCCGGCTTGGTCACGCGGGGTGATTTGTTCGAGATCAAGGCCGAACTCAAAGCCGACATTGCATCTTTGCGTAGCGATATGCTGACGATGGAATACCGGCTCATCATCAAGCCCGGCGAGTTTTTGTCCGTGGCTGTCGGCGTTCTCATCGCCGTTATTCGCTTGCCACACTGATCCTTCATTTCCTTCTTCGTAGAGCCGTGCAGCACTGATTTCCACAGCCGTCACAGACAAGATAGATGTACGTTAGTTTCGTATGACGATGTTCCGCTTGTGGAATGACTTAATTCGGACTAACATTAGTCCACTTAATTTAGGTGAGGTGTCTCATGCAAATCGTTAATATTCATGAAGCCAAGACTCAATTCTCTCGTTTTGTCGATCAGGCAGAGGCGGGCGAGGAAATTGTGATTGCCCGCGCAGGTAAGCCGGTGGCGCGTTTGGTGGCGCTGTCAACTGCTACAATACCTCCACGCAAATTAGGCTTAGGCAAAAAACAATTCACTTTCCCGGAGAACTTCGACAGTTTGGGTGCAGCAGAAATTGCGGATATGTTCGAGCAGGGGAAGTAGATGGCTGGTCACGTTTATCTGCTGGATACCAATGTATTGCTTGCGGCGCTGCTCGCTCCTGACCGCCTTCCGCAGGAGGTGGTCGGCGGCTTAACCGACTCATCCAATAAAGTTTATTTCAGTTCGGCCAGTATTTGGGAAGTGGCTATCAAGCGTTCATTGAACCGGAATGACTTCGATTTTTCTCCCGTAGATATTCATCGGCTTGCACTGGACGCCGGATTTTCCGAGCTTATGGTGAAAGGCGAGGATTGCTACCCGTTGGCGAACTTGCCTTGGCATCACCGCGATCCGTTCGACCGTTTACTGATTGCGCAGGCGCAATCTTTGCCTGCCTATTTACTCACTACGGATGGGATTTTGCACCAATACTCTGATTTGGTTG
>Ga0316222_1003824_pt1 | contig 14387 bp, 5 predicted proteins | sample TBH18011metaG_FD_206008 | JGI IMG/M metagenome (GOLD analysis project Ga0316222, IMG submission 206008) | Freshwater microbial communities from Trout Bog Lake, Wisconsin, USA - TBH18011 | ecosystem: Environmental > Aquatic > Freshwater > Lake > Hypolimnion/Profundal zone | place: USA: Wisconsin...
GGTCATCGGTGGCTAAGCCTGCGAGGCTCAAGCTGAGAACACCGGCCGACGCGGCGGCCCGGCCCAAAACGTCTGAGAGAACAGCACCCTGCGAGGGTTCTCAGCTTTCTACGTTAGGCGGCATCAAGCTCGTATGAAATCCGTATTCATGATTTTTGCAGTTTTTTTGAGTGGCTGCGCCATGTCAGAGCACCATTCTAAATTATCTCCGCAGCAAGTTGTTTCACTTGTCAAACAAGCGATGCCACCACTCCAGCATCGAGATTCATACAGCTATAGCCTAAATCATGAGGATGGGGGGTGGCGCGTTTATATTTCTTCCATTGGCCCTGTGACAGGAGCAGACATTAATTATTTGGTTGGAGTTGCAACAGTGCGCGACAGTGATGGAAAGGTTGATTTTATTAAGAAGCCATGAGGATTCACGATCTGCCGTTTAGTTTCACATTTGTAGTGCGACAAATTGGTCAGTAATAGACTTCATTGGGCGTCTTGATACCGAGGCGAAGTCTTGGCCGGTCAAGACCGGCCTGCCGGCACGGCCTAGACATCACAAATCTGCACGGCCTGGCGGAGCGAGGCGAGGGCGTCCGGACGTTGCGGGACGAATTCGTGCGCGACATACCCTTGATAGCCGGTGGCCAGGATGGCCTGCATGATGCGCGGATAATACAGTTCCTGGGTTTCATCCAGTTCATGCCGTCCCGGCACGCCGCCGGTGTGGTAGTGGTCAAAGCAGGGATGGTTTTCCAGGATCGTGGCGCACACGTCGCCGTCCATGACCTGCATGTGGAAAATGTCGTAGAGCAGCTTGAACCGTTCGGAACTGATGCGCCGCACCAGTTCAACGCCCCACGCCACATGGTCGCACTGGTAGTCCGGGTGGGTGCGCTTGCTGTTGAGCAGTTCCATGCACAGCGTGACCCGGTGCTGCTCGGCCAGCGGGAGGAGGCGTTTCAGGCCGGCCGCGCAATTCGCCAGCCCGGTTTCGTCGTCCAGGCCGGCGCGGTCGCCGGAGAAACAGATCAACCGCGTGTAGCCCGCATTTGCCGTCTCCCGGATGCGCTGCTCATAAACCCGGACAAGCCGGTCGTGATGCTCAATCCGGTTCCACGCCTTCGTAATTCCGCCGAGGCCGTCAATGGTGGGATTGGCGACCATGGAGCAGGCCAGGCCGTGTTTCTGGGCGGTCGCAAATTCGCCCGGCTGGAGCAGGTCAATCGCGGCCAGCCCCATCTCCTTGCCGGCGCGGCAGAGATCGTCCAGGCGAATCTTTTCGTAACACCAGCGGCAGACGGAATGACGGATGTTTCCTTTGAGCTTCATGCGGGCGGTTGATGGCGGATTTGCGTCACTGCGGATTTTTGTCGAACCAGCCCAGGTTCCATTCGTCCTGCCAGGTGATGGTCAGTTGGTCGCCCTTGATCTGGATGGGCAGCCAGAGGTGGCCGCTGTTTTTCAGGTCGCGTGGCACCCAGCGGTCGGCCATGAAGATGAACGCGCCGGGTTTGCCGGGCACGGGCAGCACGGCGGTGGACTGGCCGTCAAAGGTAGTTTCGGCCTGCGGCCCGACGCACGGATTGGGATGCGCCGTCCACGGGCCCATGATGCTGTCCGCCGTGTAATAGTTGGCCGCGTTCGGCGCGAAGCCGGTGCAGGCGCTGGTGATGAGGTAATAGCGGCCATGATACTTGAACGGCGCGGGTCCTTCGCGATGGTCGCCGGCAATCAGCACATCATTGGTGGTGGCGGACAGAAAATCGCCGCCCAGCCGGCAGATGCGCATGTCGTAATTGTCGCGCGCGGCGTAAATTTCGTAGGCCTGGCCGTCGTCGTCGAGATACAGGTTCATGTCGCGGGACATGTTGCCATTGGGGCGGAAGCTGCTGACGTATTGATAAGGGCCGGTGACGGTGTCGCTCACCGCGACCGCGACGCGCGCGGCATTGTAACCGCGGCCCGCGAGCTCCAGATGGAACCACATCACATATTTGCCGGTCTTGGGATTGTGCAGGACTTTGGGGCGTTCCACGGTGCAGCCGGCCCGGAAATCCGAGTTGGTGTCCGTGGAGCGCGTCAGAACCGCGCCGCCGTTGGTCCAGTGGTAGAGGTCGGTTGAAGTATAAACGCTGACGGCGGGCAGTCGGCGGCGGCCGCCGGTTTGCAGTTCGCCGAACCAGTAATACATATTGCTCTCGCAAAGGATGGCGCCGCCATGGGCGTCAATGTGGATGCCGTCGGTGTCGGGCCAGGGCGCGCCCGGGTGGAACATCGGCGCATCGGTGGCGGCGATGGCCCGGAAAACACCCGGCACAAAACAGAGTGGGAGGACAAAAATCACCCGAAGCAGGAGTTTATACATAGGAATCGGTATTAAGTAAATCAGTTGTCAATGTTATGGCGCTGTCGGTGTCGTGGCGCTGGCTTGGATGCTGTTGGTGCTTTCGCCGCCGCCATTCAGGGCGGAGACGACGTAATAATAAGTCGTGCCGCCGGTCAGGCCGGTGTCGGAGTAACTTGTCGTGGCCGGGTCGGCAACGGAGACGTAAGGCCCGCCGCTGACCGTGGCGCGCTTGAGGTTGTAGCCCGTGGCTCCTGATCCGGCAACCCAGTTCAAATTGATCTGGTTGGCGGATGTGGCCGTGGCCGTTAAACCGGCGGGCGCACCCGGAGGTGTTCCGCCGAAGACCTGGCATTCATAGAATGATGCCCAGCCGTTTCTGGAACCCGTGACTGTGACCTTGACATACCGGCCATCCGTTAAAAAGGCGTCTGAACTGTCTCCCCTGACCGTGCGGCCGGTCCAATCCGCCACCGTGGTGTAGTTCACATCATCGCTGCTGGTTTCAATCCGGTATCTATGCGACGCGGCGGCGCTGCCTTCCCAGTTGATCGTCACCTTCCTGATGGTCTGCACCGAACCCAAATCCACCCGCCACCATTGCGGATAGTTGCCGCTGGCAGCCGTCCAGCGGGTAGAAGAGTTGCCGTCATTGCCATAAAAAGGATCGTGGCCGTCTTGATGGCTGCTGGCGGTGGCCGGCTTGCCGGTTGAGATGGGCGGCGGCGTGGGCATGGCGCCAACCTCGGAAGAATTGGCGCTTTCACCGATGGCATTCACCGCCGAAACGACATAGTAGTAAGTGGTGAAATTAATCACGTTGGTGTCGGTGTATCTCGTCGTCGTCAGCCCGGTGTTGGTGCCAATGGTAACATAAGACCCGCCACTGGCGGCGGCGCGCTTGACGAGATAACCGGTGGCTCCATCGCTCGCCAGCCAGTTCAAGGGAACCTGGTTGCTGCCGCCCGTGGCGGTCAGGGAAGTTGGACTGGCCGGAGCGTTGGTGGCGGGAACCTGATACCACCGGAAATAATCCACGACTAGATAGTTCGGAAAACCTGTCCCGTCGGAGTCATTGCAGTCCGAGCCGTTGCTGAGGATGACATACATCGGGGAGGCCGGAACCAAGGGATCATTGACGGTTCTTTTCAGCACGCCATCAATGTAAAACTTCAGGCATCCCGGCCCCCATTCCAAGCCGTAAAGATGCCACCCGGCATAGCTTCCGCCCGTGTCCGGCACGGTGGACGAGTTCCACTTGCGCTGGTTGTTGAACAACGCCTCCGTCATATAGCCCCTGGGATTTCCCCGATACTCCGCAATGTCAATCTCCGGCGGCCAGCCCTTTTGGAGCATCCAAAACGCGGGCCAGGCGCCCCGCTCGTCGGGATACTGCGCGCGGATTTCCAAGTAGCCGTAGGTGAGCCAGGTTTTGCTCCAGGTCCAGCCGGAGGTATAAGGATAAGTCTTGCCGGAGGGGCCGGTAAAAGCGCCCGCCCGGGAGCGGTTGGTCAGGTTGCCGCCGCCGACATAGGTGTCTTCCGGTGGAATCACGGTGCATTTGCTCTGGTTTTCCGCGCCCCACGGCGTGGAGCCATAGCCCCATAAGTTGGTGTCAAGGCTTGTCCCGTTGAACTCATCGGCCCAGACGAGGTTCCAAGCCTGGCTGGCCGGAGGCGCCGCCTGTGCCGTGGAAAATATTCCGGCGCAAAGCAGGACACAGGTAAAAAAAACAATGATGGGCTGCGGTTTCAATGGATGATTGCAGCAGGCTACCATCGAATTTCCGCCCTGTCATTTACCCGTTCGGGTAATGGAACTGGTCCGCATCTTTTGGCAATCTTAAGTCGGCGCAGAACAACCATGTGAAGACGGCGGCATCGGCGCAAAAAACCGTGGGGCGGGTGTAATCACCCCGGCGCGTGAATTCCGAACTTTCAAGGGGGCGGCTGCGGCTCCAACCGGGTGGCTTGGCCTGAATTCAAAGCGTCAGGCGCCGCGCCGGGCGGGATGTGTTTTGGCTGATTTTCGGCCTGCGCAATTTTTACCCATACGGGTAATAGCCCGGTTGACCAAGCCGTGCTATGCTTTTTACATAAACCCATGTTTTGTTGCGAACCTGTGGCCTGGGCGGGTTGGTTTTGAGGGGGAAGCGTGCCGGTTCGCGACGAATTTAATGAAAGTTAGAAAACCAAAAAAGCCTATGAAAAGTCAAAAAAACCAAGCCGGCGCCCGCGCCATCCGGGCATTCACCCTGATTGAGCTCCTCGTCGTCATCGCCATCATCGCGATCCTGGCGGCGCTCCTCCTGCCCGCCCTGGCCAAGGCCAAGGAAAAGGCGCAGCGCACCCAGTGCATCAACAACAACAAGCAGATGATGCTGGCGGAGCAAATGTATGGCAATGACAACAACGATTTCATGGCCTATCCCAACTATGACGGCGGAACCCCCCCGGCAGGCACGGCGGGCTGGGCTTACGGGACCAATTTGCTCGGCGCCACCGGTTCCATGCAGCAGACCTGGACGGTGGCCCAATACAATAAGAACACGGCTATCTTCAACGCGTGGCGGCTGGCCACCCTCAAGACGGGCGCCTTCTGGCAATACTTGCTCAATGCCGGGACTTACCAATGTCCCTTGGATGTTCCGGGCAGCCCCACCACCTCCTGGGGAGTTCGCGGATTTCAAATTGCCAGTTATACCCAGGGTTACTGTGGGATGGTTTCCGGGCCCGTGGGCATGTGCAAACTAAGCCAGATCTGGAACCCGGAGTGCTATGTGCAGTGGGAACCGAACCAGTTCGCGACGGGGTCGAGTTGGAACGATGGTGCTGATCAGCCGGACTCCGAACCCATTGGCACCACTCATATTACCGGGGCCGTGATTGGGGAGGCGGGCGGCTCGGTCGAATTTATCCCGTTAACCGTGTGGACGAATCAGGCCGTCAAGCCGACCACCGGCCCCAATCTGGTGTATTGGCGGCCGGGCACGCCCAATGGCTACTAACTTCGATTTTTACCCGAACGGGTAATTGACACTAAGTCCGCCGCGGGTATTGTAACTCAAGAACCCCCAGATTGAACCAATGAAAGACTGTCTAATCATGTCCGCTCTCCGTCCCGTCAGCCGGGCCGCCGACCGTCATTTTTACCCGAATGGGTAATAGACGAATAAGCCCGCCGCGCGTATTGTAAATCAAGAATCCCAGACAAACCACTGAAAGCCCATATAATCATGATCACTCTCCGTCCCGTCAGCCAGACCACAATTCAAACCGCAACCCCCAATAACCGTATGAACCACCAGAAGATCACTCTCCGTCCCGTCAGCCAGACCACAATTCAAACCGCAACCCCCAATAACCGTATGAACCACCAGAACCAACCGATTGCAACCACGCCGCGCCGCGCCAGCCTGATGAAACTTCCGTGCTGGCTGCTCCTGCTGGCCGCCGCCCTGCTCGCCACCGCCGGCAGTGCCTTCGCCCAGAGCGTTACCGATTTTGGCGCGACCGCCCCAACGGCAGGTGCCTACGATATTGTTTCACAATTGACCACCGGCGGGACAGATCTTGGCGGCAGTTGGTATGTGGATTCTGGTAACCCCGGCCAGTCCTTCACGACGCTGACCGCCCGATCCACTTATCCGCTCACGAGTGTTTATATCCACATGAGAAACACGGGCGGCAGTGCCAGTCCTATTCCGCTGAACTCTTACACGCTGCTAATCTATACGATGACCAACCCCACCGCAGGCAGCGCCACGGTGTTGACTACTTATTCTACGACGAATTCAACGACCTTGGTCCAGGGCGACTGGCTTCAGATTTCAGGCCTGACCAACATCCTTAGTTCTGGCACGAATTATGGCTTCGCCTTGAGCCGGAATACTACTGGTTGGTGGGAGCCGGACTTTACGGGTTCCAGCGTCTATGCGGGCGGCGCAGCGGTTCGGTTCAAAACCACGACCGGAACGTTAAACACAGTCAATACTGGGAATGACATGGTGTTTGACTTGTATCTGTCCATGACGGTTGGGGTTGCCACTTTCTCGCCGGTCAGCCCGGTTTCTGACGGCACCACGGTGACGGCGACGGTGGGGGCGATCAGCGGCGGTGCCGGGCCATATACTTATCAATGGATGGTGAACACCGGCGCTGGTTTCAACAACATCCCGACCGCCACCAGCAGCACCTACACCATCAATACTGCGGGCCTGAACGGCACCGCCTATCAATATGAGTGCATTGTCAGCGACAGTGAAGCCACCCCGCTCGTCGCCACCAACGCGCCGGCGACGTTGACGGTCACCCCCCCCGCGCTCACCTGGGTCGGCAACGACGCCAGCAACCCCACCTTCTGGGACATCACCACCTCGACCAATTGGAAGACGGGCGGCGGAATCATCACCAATTACGCCGATGCCAAACCGGTTTTGTTCAATGACACCGCCATCCCCGGTAGCCCGGTCACGGTGAACGTGACCACCACCGTCCAGCCGGCGAACATGACTTTCAACAATTCCACGAAATCCTATGTTTTCAACGGCACCGGAAAAATCAGCGGAACCAATAGCATCCGCATAAACAGCGGCACTGTCACGCTGTCGCCTTCCGGTGCGAACGACTACAGCGGCGGGGTCTCGGTGCTCGGCGGCACGCTTGCCTTGGGCAGCACCACGGCGCTCGGCGGCAGCTCCAGCACGCTGACCATGTCCGGCGGCAATTTGGACAGCGCGACGGCCAATCTGGTGATTGCGAACAGCAACCCGCAGGCGTGGAATTCTGACTTTACGTTTGCCGGCTCGCAGAACCTCAATCTCGGCACGGGCAACGTGACCTTGGGCGCAACCCGCAATGTCACCGTCACCACCAACACGCTTACCGTCGGCGGCATCATCAGCGGCTCCGGCCTGGGCATCACCAAGCTGGGCGGCGGCACGCTGGCGATTTCCGGCGCGAACACCTTCAGCGGCCCGGTCGCGGTGAATGCGGGCGTGCTCGCGCGCACGGACACGGTCGGCAGCTCGGCCAGCACGGCGACGGTGACGGTGGGCAATGTTGCCAGCCAGAATGCCATCATGACGATTGGCACCGGGGCCAACTTCAACGCCTACAGCCTGGCCATCGGCAACATTGCCAACGGGGTGGGCGCGGTCTATCAGACCAACGGCATCATGACGCTGGCCGCGACGGCCACGGCGGGCAGCGCGGAGGCGTTTGTGATCGGCGGTTCTGTTGGCACCACGGGCACCGGCGGCCAATATGGCTACTACAGTCTTTCCGGCGGCACGATGAACGCGAATGCGCTGGCCATGAACGGGTATAACGGTGGCACGGGCGGCTACAATGCGGCGGACATCACGGGCGGCACGTTGAATTTGACCACCTACCTCCGGATCATGCGGGCTGGCAGTGGTGGTGGCGCCTACCACGATATGCCGGTATTCAACGTTCTGGGCGGCACGGTGAACGCGGCCTCAATCTTCCAAGGCAATTCATGGGCTCCGGGTGTCTTCACCATCGGCGGCGGCGCGGGCGCGGCGCTGGTTGCCACCACCCCCAGCACGACCGTCGGCTATGAAATGACGGAGAACAACGGCAACAGCGGCAACGACTATTCGCCGAACGGCCCGAATGATTGCAATCTTCTGCCCAATGGCACGCTGCAGGTCGGCAAAATCACCACCACCGGCGCCTCGTCCGGGAAAGCCGCCAGCACCTTTTTCAACTTCAACGGCGGCACGCTCAAGGCGACGTCCCCCAATGCCGGCGCCAGCTTCATGACCCCTGCCAGCATCACGGCGGTGACCGTTTATAGCGGCAACGGCACGATTGACAACAGCGGCACGGCCATCACCATCGGCCGGCCGCTCATCGCGCCCGCGAACATCGGGATCACGGGGGGCACGCTCACCGGCGGCTCGAATTACATCGGCGCGCCCGTGATCCGGTTCACCGGCGGCACGGCCAGCACCGCCAACAAGGTTGCGACCGCCATTGCGCTCATGGCGGACGACGGCAAGGGCAAGGGCACTTACAAGGTGAACTCGGTTTTGATGACCAGCCCGGGCGAATATACTGCCACCAACGGGCTGACGGCCTCCGTCAACGGCGGCGGCGGTGTCGGCGCGACCTTCACTGCGTTCACCACCAACGCCAACACCAGCGGCGGCATGACCTTTATCGGTGCCAGCGGCACGACCACCTTGACCGCCGTGAACACCTACACCGGCAACACGACCATCAGCAGCGGCACGCTCGCGTTGGGCGTGGGTGGCTCGCTGGCCAGCCCGAACATCATTGTCGCTTCCGGCGCGACCTTCGACGTGTCGGCCATCTCCTACACCCTGGCTTCCGGCAAGAATCTTGTCGGCGGCGGCTCCATCAACGGCTCGGTGACGACCGCCTCAGGCAGCCTGATTGATGGCGGCATTGGCAGCACGCCCGCCACGCTGACGTTCAACAACAACCTGAACGAGACCAGCGGCGGGACCAACCAATTCGACCTCGCCGCCACCGCCGGCGGCAGCAGCGACAAGTTTGTTGTGACCGGCAACCTGACCTTGACCAGCAGCGACACGATTATCATCAATCCCATCACCACCAGCACGATTGACCAGACCGCCGACTATGTCCTGTTCCAGGTTTCCGGAACCACGACCATGACCACGATTCCGGCCCTGGTCTGGGGCACCAGCACCCCGGCCAATTCCAGCAAATATGCCATCGTGCAATCCGGCCAGAATGTCTTGCTCCATTACGCGCCCGTCCCGGTGGTGGCGCCGGTTGTCTTCACCCCGGCCAGCCCGGTCTATGCCGGCACGGCGGTGAGCGCGACTACTGGCTCGACCGTCGGTGGCTCGGGCATCTATACCAACTATCAATGGCAGAGCAGCCCGGATAACGCCTCTTGGGGGAATGTGGGCATCAACAGCACCACTTACACTCCGCCCACGGCGAGCGCGGGCACGAACTATTACCGGCTCATCGTCACGGACAACACCAGCGCGGCCGGCACCAACGCGGGCGCGCAACTGGTGGTCCTGCCCGCCTCCGCCCCGATCATCACGGGGCTGACCATCACCCCAAATCCGGCCAACGTGGGCGGCAGCGTGACCATGACGGCCACCTACAACGGCACGCTCCCGGTCGGTGGCTATCAGTGGGCGTTCAGCTTGGATAACATCACCTGGACGAACATTTCCGGCGCGAACAGCAGCTCCTACAACATCTCCAGTGCGGCCACCACCCAAGCAGGCTATTATGAGGTGACGGCCACCAACGTCGTGGGTTCAGCGACGAGCGCCAGCGCGCAGTTGGTTGTCCAGACCATCCTGATCGGCACGAACATCCTGAACGGCAGCTTTGAAACCCCCAGCGGCGGCGGCAACTTTTCCGCCGGCACGGTGTCCAACTGGGTGGACTGGGCCGGGGTGTCAACCGCCACCGGTGGCGGCACTACCGTCAACGAAAACGGCCACACTCCCAGCCAGGGAGCGCGGGAGGGATACCTGCCTTACAATGAAGCGATCTACAATTTGACCGCCCACACCATCAAAGCGGGCGAAGTCTATGGCTACGGCTGGGATTACCTGGTTGGTTATGGTGGGGGAGGCGTCAACGTCAAGGTCGAGCTGGGCTACTGGAACGGCACCGCCTTCGTGGGCATCACCAATTCATTGACCCAAGGCAGTGGCAATACGGCGCAGGTGTTGGGCATCAGCACGAATTGGACCGTGCCGCCGGGCGATCCGTCCATCGGCTATCAGATTGGCATTGGCATCATCAACCCCAACGCAAACTATCCGGCTTTTGATAATTTCATCCTGACGAATGTGACGAGCATCAATGCGCTCACCATCACGGCCAATCCCACGAACCTGATTGTGGGTCCGGGCGGCAGCGGCACGTTCAATGTCGCCGCCACCTCGGACGGCACCATGAGCTACCAATGGTATAAGGGGACGCCGGGATCGGGCTCGCCGGTGGCGAACGGTGCGGATGCCAATGGCACGACCTTTAGCGGGGTGACCAGCACCGCGCTGGGCTTCACCACGGCGGCGCTCCTTGACAATAACAACACCTATTACTGTGCTGTCACCAGCAGCTTTGGCATGACCTCGAACAGCACGGCAGCCACGTTGGCGGTGGCCAACACGACGGTCGGCTCCAACGTCTTCTCGCCCGCCAGCCCGGTCTATGCCGGCACGGCGGTCACGGTGAGCGCGGCGGTGGCCGGCGGCTCGGGGGGATACACCTACCTATGGCAGAGCAGCCCGAATGGCAGCACCTGGTCTTCCGCTGCCGGTGTGAACAACACCGCCACCTATACCACCAACACGGCGAGCGCGGGCACAATCTATTACCGGCTCATCGCCACGGACAGCACCAGCAACAGCGGCACCAACGCGGGTTCACTCCTGACAATCAACGCCGACGTTGCCCCCAGCGTCCTGACGGGACCGACCATCAATCCGACGCCGGTTTATCAGGGTAACAGCGTGAGCATCTCGGCCACATACACCAACGGCGGGAGCGCGATCACCTCCTACCAATGGCAATACAGTGTGAGCAACACGGCCCCGTGGATTTCCATCCCCGGCGCGACCGCCAGCTCCTATAACATAGTCGGCGCGCAGCCAACCGATGCCGGCTGGTATCAGGTGGTGGTCGCCAATGCCATCGGCTCGGCGACGAGCGGCAGCGCCCAGTTGGTCGTGAGCAACGGGGTCTATCAGACGGATCTCGGCACCGCGACCCCGGGCACGAACAGCAGCGACATTGCCCAGCTCAGCAACGCCGGCAACAGCGGCAACCCGGATGCCCCGATGAATAACTACTACGATAACGGCCAGGCGGGCAATTGGTGCGGCCAGACGTTCACGACGCTGGGCAACCCTGACGGCTATCGCCTGAACAAGGTGCTGGTCAAATTCGGCGGCGGCGGCTATGGCGCCCTCGGGGCCGGGAACCACATCCTGTATCTGTATTCAATTTCCGGCACCACCGCGACGTTGGTCCGCAGCTACACCAACATCAACGCCACCGCCGCTGCCGGTTCCACGGACTGGATCGAGTTGTCCGGCTTGAACACCGTTCTGGCCACGAACACCACCTATGCCTATACGATCAACTACGGCTATTATGCGGAACTGGCCAATGCCACCAACAACCCGTATGCCGGCGGCCAGATTGTGGCCATCCCGGCGGCGGGCGGAACCGTCGTGACCGGCACGGCCGGGACGGTTGACGCCACCTTCGTGGTCGGCCTCACCGCCATCTCGAACCCGCTGACCATCACGACCAATCCCGTGTCCGTGACCGTGAGCATTGGCGGCACGACCAACTTCACCGTCGCCGCCACCTCGGACGGCAGCATCACCAACTACCAGTGGTATGTCGGCACGCCCGGCTTGGGCACGCCGCTTTCGGACGGCACGGATGGCAGCGGCACCGTCTTGTCGGGCACGCACACCTCCACGCTGACGTTCAGCGGCGCGGCCACCGGCGACAATGGCAACACCTATTATTGCGCGGTTACCAGCACTTCGCTCGGCGGCACGACCCTGAACAGCACGGCGGCCACCCTGCTGGTGCATACTATTGAGTCCATCAAATGGGTGTCCGGCGCGAACTGGGACAATACCTCGCTGAACTGGAATAACGGCGTTGCCAGTGTATATTACGGCAACTCCGACTTCGTGACCTTTGACGGCACCGGCGCCAGCGGCACCATCGGCCTCAACATCGCCGTGCAGCCGAGCACGATCACGGTCAACGGCGGCGCCTATGTCCTGTCCGGCAGCGGCGGGATTAGCGGCAGCACCGGCCTGACCAACCTCACCGGCTCGATGGATATCGAGACGGCGGACAGCTACACCGGCAACACGGTGATCAGCGGCGGCACGCTTACATTGGGCGGCGCGAACTCGACCACCGGCAGCACGATACTCACGGGCGGCCAGTTGAACCTCAACAATGCGACCGCCCTCGGCTCGGGCGTCCTGACCATCGCCGGCGGAACCACCCTTGACAACACCAGCACCACCAACGTGGCGCTGACCACCGGGAATGCGGAAACCTGGAACGGGAACTTTACCTACGCCGGCAGCGCGAACAACCTGAACCTGGGTTCCGGTTCCGTGGCGTTGAGCAACAATATTCAGGTGACGGTGAGCGGGCAGACCCTGACCGTCGGCGGAGCCATCGGCGACGGCGGCAACAATTACAGCCTCACCAAAGTGGGTGGCGGCACGCTGGCGTTGAACGCCCATGAGACCTACACCGGTGGCACGACCGTCAACGGCGGCACGCTGGTGTTGGGCACCGGCGGCAACACCGGCAACATCCTCAACAACCTGAACATCAATCCGGGCACCACGGTCCAGTTGGCGTCCGGCAATGCGTTGGGTTATGGCGCCGGCATCCGGGTCACGAACATGAACATCATTGGCGGCACCCTTTACAAGACCGCCGGTGGCGATGAAACCTATCGCGGCAGCATCAATCTGACCGCCGGCACGATCACGGGCACCAACGGTGACTTCAAGTTTGACAACGCCAGCGCCATCAACAGCCTGGCCACCAACGTCGTTTCCACCATCAGCGGGCTTGCGACTGTGAATCTGGCGGCCAATGGAACGGTGTTTTCAACCGCCCAGGGAACCGTCCCGGGCGGGGTTGACATGGTCATTTCGAGCGTGGTTCAAGGGGGGTCCACGTTCACCAAGTCGGGACCGGGCACGCTGTCGCTCACGGGCAATAACAGCTTCACCGGCAACACGACCATCAATGCCGGCACGCTGATTATCGGCAATGAATGGGATCTCGGCATCTATAGCGGCAACATCACCAACAACGGCACGCTGATCATGAATAACGCGAACCTGTTTTTCAGTGATGCCCTAGCGGGCGTGGTTTCCGGGACCGGCTCCTTGGTGCAAATGGGCAACGACACCCCTCTGGAGCTCTCGGGTGCGAACACTTACACCGGTAACACGACGGTTGATGGTCGCAATTTCGGCACGCTTCAAATCGACTCCGCCATGCTGGCCGCAGTCTCAACGGTCTATGTGACCAACCACAACGGCGGCGACCTGATTCTGAACTTCGCCGGGACCAACACGGTGGTGGGTCTCGTGGTGGAAGGTGTCCCCCAGGCTCCGGGCGTTTATTATAGCGGCAACGCTGCCTACATCGCCGGCTCAGGTCATTTGCTGGTGCAGCCGTTGAGCGCGGACGCGAACCTGACCTCGCTGGTGGTGAGCAATAATACGTCGGTGGTGGCCTTGACTCCCGGTTTCACGACGGCTCATCTAAGCTATCTGGCGACCAACGGCTGCGGCAGCAGCTCGGTGACCGTGACGGTGACCAACGACAACCTGCTGGCGACCGACCGGCTGATCTACAACGGCACGACGAACCAGTTGTTCTCGGGGACGAACAGCAGCGCGCTGGCGCTGGTGGCCGGGGTGAACACGGCGACGGTGCAGGTGGTGTCGCAGGATCTGTCGGTGACCAACGACTACACGGTGGCCGTGACGGTGAGTTCGGACCCGGTGGTGACGGTGAACTCGGCGACCATCACCGTGGGCGGTTCCGCGACACTGACGGCGACGAACAACGCGAGCAGCCCGAGCTATCTGTGGATTCCCGGCAGCTTCACGACGCAGACCATCACCGTCTCGCCTGGTTCGACCACGCTTTACGCGGTGACGGTGACGGACGGCACGACGGGCTGCCAGGGTGGCAACGTCGGCTTGGTGACGGTGTTGAGCACGAACGCGTATCTGACGGGGGTGGCGTTCAGCCCGACCCTGGGCTTCGGGCCGGCCTTCGCCCCGAACGTGCTGACGGGCTACCATGAGACGAACGCGTATTTGAGCACGCCGACGGTGACGGTGACAAACGCGGATGCGACGGCGGCAAACACGCTGATTGTGAATGGCGTTTCGCTGGGCACCTTGACCAATAGCATCGCGAGCGCGCCGCTGACGCTGGGCGTCGGCTCGACGAACGTGGTGCAGTTGCGGGTGGTGTCGCAG
>Ga0316222_1003829_pt1 | contig 14376 bp, 9 predicted proteins | sample TBH18011metaG_FD_206008 | JGI IMG/M metagenome (GOLD analysis project Ga0316222, IMG submission 206008) | Freshwater microbial communities from Trout Bog Lake, Wisconsin, USA - TBH18011 | ecosystem: Environmental > Aquatic > Freshwater > Lake > Hypolimnion/Profundal zone | place: USA: Wisconsin...
CGTCAGGCTTTTCTGCCCGCTGGGGGCTTGATTGGTCATCAGTGGCAGAATTTGCAGCTTCGGGGCCGCGTCTGGGCTGGCGTCCGGTGCCTGGTAGATCGTCACCATCACATGTGCCACGCCCTCCGTCACACGCACCAGGGCGGCATCGCCCGCACCGCTGACCCAGCCATCGGCGCCGATTGTGCGAATCTCCAACGCCTCCGGACGACCTGCGGGACCAGGAGCCTTGGTGATGCGCACGCCGGGCAGACCGCTGGCGCTGTCGGCGTGCGGCGAGGCGGCAACCACCACGCAATACAGTCCAGCCTCCAGCCGCATCAGGCTCGCAGAGGCGCGCAATTCGCTCACCCGACCGGTATCGGCGGATGGCTTGGCGGAGGCTTCCGAACTGGGGAGGTGTTTGGGGCGAGTGGTCATGGCGTTGGTCCGGTCGAATCCAGCTATTGCAGGGACAATCGTCAAACCCTGCTTGCAGCGCAAGTCAGGGATTTCCGTATTTTAGGAGATGTTCATTGATCATCGCGGCTGGCAGACCGAGTGGAAGAATATCACCCATTCCGGTTTGTCGCATGCGCGCCGCCATCGCCCCAATATCGAACACCATAGCGGGCAATCCTGCCCGCCAGACATGCGACAGCGCGTAACTCCAACTTTCCGGCACCAGCGACGGCAGAAAGGCCACATGCGCGTGTTGTTCCCGCAGCAAGGCCTGCAATTCGGCCTCGCAATAGCGTCCGGTGACGAAGATGCGGCCCGTGGCAATCAACGCCTCGTCATCCAGGCTCATCCCCACCAGACGGAAACGCAGCGGCAGATCGCGCTGAGCTGCGTCCTCCGCGCAGGCGCGCAACACGTTGAAACCCTTGTCGATTGAAATCGCGCCCAGCACGGCGACCACGCATTCTGCCCCGGCGCGGCGCGGGCTGAGCGCGCTCGGTAACGGTGGCTCATCAGGTGGCTCGATCACCGGGTCGATCTGCGGGAAATAGCGTCGCAGACGACGGGCCATGTCGGCAGAGGGCACCGAGATGCGTTCGGCTCCGGCGAATTCCAGCGCCGAACGTGCGCGCAACGCCACAACGTCCAGCGCTTCCAGATTGCGGCTGCCGACACTGGCGACGCATGAGCGGCAAGTCTGGGCATCAATCGGCTCGCCGCAATAGCGCAATTCCGGACCAAGAAAGGTCGTGCGCGGGCAGACGCTGGCATAATCATGAACTGCGTACGACATCGGCAGCTTCATCTCTGCCAATATTTTGAGCAATTCCGGCGCATGCCCCAGCCGATGATGAATCTCCACCGCGCGCGGCTGGCAGCGCCTCAAAAACCGCCGCAGGGCGTCGTGTTCCTCCGGCAGGCGGAAGGCGAGGTTGGGATAGGCAGCGGCGTCGGCAGCATCCTGCACCACGCACCAGCCGGGCAGGGTGGCACCGTCACGATCGGCAGGGTCGGCCAGCGGACGTAGAATGAGCGCCCGCATGCCCTGTGCTGCCATTGTCGCCGCGCGAGCCTGCACCGACCGCTCCACCCCGCCGCCGCTGGCATGGCTGATCAACAGCGTCGCTGGCCGTGTGGGGGCGGCAAAAAAGCGTTGAATGTCCAGATTGCGCCGGGCCACCGCCAGACTGTCCTCAGCGGGCACGTATCCGGCCCACTGGCTTACGGCAGCGCCGTAACCGGGATGCAGGGCTTCCAACAGACGCAGATTGCGCGCCATCAGCGCCGATGTGGCGGCGCCGAACGACGCACCGCCGAGATGCCCAACGAACACGCCCGTCGCCGCCACATGTCGCCAGCCAAGGGCGAGGCTACGGCGGCACCAATCATTTTCCTCACCATAGCCCTGGGCGAACACATCCTCGCGCAGCAACCCGGTCTCTTGCAGCGCCTCATGACGCAGATAGAGGCAGAAGCCGACGCCGGTGGGGATGTCTACCGCCACCCCGTCATGCGCCCGTGCCGCCTGCGCATCCAGCCGGGCAATCCCGCGTGCGTCTGGGCACGGCGTGTCGTGGTCGCGTGTGGGATAGGACAGCAGGCTGGCGGCGTTGGACAATGGCGTGGCGCTGGCGATGTCGGGCGCGCTGTGCACCAAAGCACGCAAGCGGTGGAGCCAGGACACCCCCCGACTGCGTGGCACCAGGCTATCGGCATTCAACAGCACCACATCATGCGGCGCGGGCAGCGCCATCGCCAAGCGCAGCCCGGCATTCGCACTGGCTGGAAAGCCCAGATTATGCGCATGGCGATGCAGGGTGATCCGTCCTTGTGCGGCGAGACGGTCGAGCCCAGCGGATAAGGCGGGCTCGGGCGAGGCGTCGTCGATCACGATCAGCCGGGCTGCGGACGCCGTTGCCAGCACGGCGGCAAGGCAGGCGCGGGTGGTGGGCCAATCGCGATAGGCGGGCACCACGATGGCGATGTTGCGTGTCGGATCGGCGGTGATGGGCCGCGGCACCGCTTCGCCCTCTGGTGGCGTGCGTGTCAGCGCATCACGTAGCACCGGGCTGCCGGGCAGATCGCGCCCGCTGGCATCGGTGATGCGGATGATGGTGTCCCACCCGGCCAGCGCCTTGGCGGACAGATGAAAGCCGCGTGGTTGGGTAAGCGGGCGGATCACCTGCATGTCCTGATCCGGGACGAGCTCGCAGCGATGACCCGCGCTATCCTGCACCAGCAGCACCGGCGCATGCGCGGGGGAGGCCGGATGCCACGCCCAACCCGCCAGCCCGCTCTCATCGGCCCACACACAGCCCTCAACCGCCAGCATCCGCGCCAGATCAACGCCGCGCCCGAGCTTTGCGCGGCGTGGGCCGATGATGCGGGGGCCGTGGTCTTCGTTCCAGACCACACCGCGCCAGGGCTCTGTGGTGAGGCGGTCGATCACCGCGCGGTCCACCGTCAAGACACACCGCGTCAGCAGATGCTCCAGCGCCGCCCGCCTTTCGGCACCCTGGCGCAGCGTGGCCAGTCCGAGCCAGATTTCCTGTGTGCAGGCATGCGCGGCCGCCTGTTCGAACAAGGGCCGCGCGCGGGCGGCATTGCGATGCAGCCAGAACAGACCCAACCGCAATGCAATCGCGGGGTCTGTCGGCAGCAGCCGATGCGCCCGCTCCAGCCAGTCGCGCTCCTGGTCGGTCTCACCCTGCGCCGCTGCCCGCTCGGCGCGGTCCAGGCACAGGGCTGCGGCCTTGGCGGGTTCAGGCAGTTTCGCTGTCCTCGACATCCGGCGTCTCCGGTGTCTGTTCTGGCTCAGGCTTGGGCGGTGACGGCAATGCGTCCAATTCAACTTGCGCGTCGGTGATGCCCGCGTGCAAGGCGCGTTCGAACCAGATTCGCGCTTGTTCCTTGTCGCGTTGTCCGGCAAGGCCACGCGCGAGGTAGCGGCCAAGCACCATCATTGCCTGCGGATGCCCGCGTTCGGCGGCAGCCTGGAACCAGTTCTGCGCGATGCGGCGATCCCACATCACCTGATGTCCTCCGCCATACAGCGCACCCAGGGCGAACATCGCGCCCATATGGCCCTGATTGGCGGCCCGGCGGAACCAGGTGATCGAGCCGACATCGTCACGCGGGCCGCCAGCGCCCTTGACCATCATATCCCCATAGGCAACCTGGGCATCGGTGATCCCGGCCTCGGCGGCCTTGATCAACCATTCCCGCGCCTCAACCTCATTCTGCGGCACACCCTGGCCTTCGCGCAGCATGCGACCATACCAGAATTGCGCATTGGCCACCTTATCGGCGGATTGTCGCAGATAGCGGGCGGCTTCCGCCAGATCCTGCTCCACACCAAGCCCTTCGGCGCGACAGACGCCGTAATTATAGGCGGCAATCGCGTCGCCCTTATCGGCTTCCGCCTTGAACCAGATGGCGGTGTCTTTGGAATCCTCCGGAGAGGCGATGCGTTGCATTACCATCGCCGCCATGTCGTAGCGCGCTTGCACCAGCCCGGCTTCTGCGGCTTTGCGGAACCACGTCGCAGCCTCTGTCGGGTTCTTCTTCACGCCGTCGCCGGTCATATGCATGGCGCCCAGCGCGCGCGCTGCCCCGGAGTGACCGGCTTGCGCCGCAAGCCGCAGCCAATGCGCCGCCTCTTCCATGTTGGGCGGCAGCGGGCCATCAGCGCGGGCATAGATTTGCCCCACGGCGGCGGCCGCCTCACCATCACCTTGCAGACCGGCCCGGCGCAGCCAGGATTCGGCCATCACCGGATCAGCTTCGACACCACGCCCGTTGAGCAGCGCCAAGCCATAGCGCGTCATCGCACTGCGAACCTGCTTTTCCGCCGCCTGCTTGAGCAGCCCGGCGGCTTTCTCCGGGTCAGCCTCGACGCCTTTGCCCTGGTCATAAAGCGCGCCGAGCAGGTATTGCGCCGTGCCCAAGCCAGCCTCGGCAGCGGCTTCAAGGTGTTTGGCCGCCTCGGTGAATTCGGTGTCTTCCTTGGCCGTCCGCAGCAGGGCAACGCCATGGCCGAGTTGGCCTTGGGCGCATTGGCCGGCCGCGGATTTGGCGTATAGCGCATCCGATCCGGCCTGATCGCGCAAATGCTCCGGGCCATTGATCTTCAGATAGGCCAGCAGCGCCTGCGCCTCGTGTGAGTCGCCATCGGAAGCGCGTTGGGCCCAATAGGCGGCCTGATCGAAATCAGGGGCGGCCACCACACTGGCGCGGCCAAACAGATTCGCCGACACGGTGCCCGCCAACTGGCCAGGGGCCGCGTCGGGCGAATCAATCGGCACGCCCTGCACGTAAAACGCTGCCAGCATCGACTGCGCGGGCACGAAATTCTGCTCGGCCGATTTCTCCAGCCAGCGCTTGGCCTCCAGCACACTGCCGGGTGCGCCCGCGCCCTCCAGATAGGAGCGGGCAACCTGATATTGCGCTTCCGGCAATCCAGCTTGGGCGGCGCGGCTGAGTTTCTTGAACGCAGCCGCGCGCTTGCCCTCGCTGATCAGTGCCAAAGCGCTTTGCAGATCGCTCTCGGAGGAGGAGAACAGACCGAACAAAGCCATTGGCTTAACCCCGCTGGCTGATCATGGCTCGCGCATACCCTCGGTCAGCACCGGGATAAAGCGGCCAAGCAGGTAGTTCAGCATCGTCCGGCGACCAACCTTAATGTCCGCCTCAATGCCCAAACCGGGTTGCAGACGGAAATCAGGCGGCAGATTGGTCATTTTCATCTGGTCGATGACAATCTTCACCCGATAGATCGAGGTGCCCAGCGGCACCGAATCCGGCTTCGGCTTGTCCGGGCCATCGGTCGGCGTGGACTGGCTGTCCGGGGCGACGACGCGCACATGACCTTCGGCATAGCCGTGCTCGAAGAAGCGATAGGCATCGAACTTGATCACCACCGGATCGCCGGTGCGCACGAAGCCGACATCGCTGGCGGGAATGGCTGCGTCGATTTCCATCGGGCTGTCATCGGGCACCAGGGTGATGAAGGGTTCGGCGGTGTTCAGCACCGAGCCCACCGACACCTTGGCAATCGACAGCACAGTGGCGTCCTGATCGGCGCGCAGATCAACCAGTTCGCGCTTGCGCTTCGCCTTGGCCAATTGGTCCGACGCATCGGACAGCTTGCGGCTGGCTTCGGTCAGCTGTTGCGAAATATCGGCGCGGTAATTTTGCACATAGCCGTCGCGTTCAGCGATTTGCGCATCAATGTCGCGCTGGGCTGCTGCTGCACTCGCCTTGGCACCCTCCAGCGAACGGCGGGCATCGGCGACGGTGCTCAACGCTTGTTGCGTGTTGAACTTGCTGCCAACGCCTTCACGTTCCAAACGCTGACGGGCGGACAGCATTTCAGAGGCGATGCTCAACTGATCGCTATAGCCGGCGATGTCGCTCTTGGCCTTGTCCAAGGCGGAGGACAGCGAGTTGATCTTCTGGTGATAGTTTTCCAACTTGAAGCCGCGTTCGGCCTGACGCTGCTTGAAGATCGCCGCCTGCAACTGGCTGGAGGGCGTGGTGGTGGGGATGTATTCCACACCATTGGCTTCCGCCGTCAGTCGGCCGACTTCGGTCTTCAGGCTATCGGTCTGCTCTTCCAAGCTGACCACATCGGCACCGGTGAAGGTGGGATCAAGCCGGGCAAGCAACTCGCCCTTCTGCACGCGCTGGCCGACGCGCACATCAATGGCGCGCACCACTGAAGCTTCCAGCGGTTGCAGCAGGATGTTCGAGCCCTGTGCCTCCACCTTGCCCTGTGCCGTCACCACGCGGTCGATGGGCACCGTGCCGGCAATGACAAAGAAAACCACCAACATGGTGCCGAGCACGAAGGTGAAATAGCGCGCGATGGCGGGCGGCTGCTTGGCAACCAGCGCCGAGGTGGGCGACTGGAATTCAAGCAGCGCGCTTTCCGCTGTTGCGGGGTCGCGCAGGGCCGGTGCGGTGGCCGGAATGATGCGGGCCAGTTCCTGGGACATGGCTCAGTTCCCCTCAAGCAGAGTGTTGCCAGCTTCGAGCGCGGCGGCATCGATGTGGCGATTCTGCTGCGACCACAAATGGCGGTAAATCGCGCAGCGTTGCACCAGTTCATCATGCGTGCCGAGATCGACCACCTTGCCGCGGTCCATCACCATGATTTGATGGCAATCCATAATCGAAGACAGTCGGTGCGAGACGATCACCATCGTGCGGCCATGGGCGATGCGCTTGATATTGGCATTCACCAAAGCCTCTGATTCCGGATCAAGCGCGGAGGTCGCTTCGTCCAGGATCAGGATGCGCGGGTCATGGATCAACGCACGGGCAATCGCCAAACGCTGACGCTGACCGCCGGAGAGGTTGGGCGAGCCTTCCTCCACATAGGTCTCATAGCCCAGCGGCATACGCTCGATGAACTCTTCAGCCCCAGCCAGACGCGCGGCGCGCACCGCATCGGTCAGCGTCAAACCCGGACGACCGGCCAGGATGTTCTCGCGGATCGTGCCACGGAACAGGAAGTTGTCCTGCAACACCACACCAAAGCTGCGACGCAGATGGGCGAGGTTGATTTCGCGCAGATCCATGCCGTCGATCTTCACGAAGCCTTCGTATTCGCGGTTGATGCCCTGCAACAGACGGGTGATCGTCGATTTGCCCGAGCCGGAACGACCGACAAGGCCGAGCATCGTGCCAGCAGGCACTTCGAACGTCACGCCATCCAGCGCCTTGGTGCGGCTGCCGGGGTAGGCGAACTCCACCTTGTTGAAGCTCACCGCACCTTCGAAGCGCGGACGCACGCCGGCGGAGGGGTTGGTGGTCTCCGGGCGCGAATTCAGCACCGAGGAGGCATAGGCCACCGCCGTGCGCTGCTCTTCGGCGTCTTCAATCAGCTTGGACAGCGAGACCAGTGGCTGGGCGACGCGACCGCCGAGCATCATGAAGGCGAACAGCGTGCCGATGGAGCCGCTGCCGTTGCTGAGGATCATCGCCGCCCCGATCAGCGTGATGAAGCGGCTCATGATCGCCTCGAACGGCTGCACCAGGGTGGCCGGCCAGTTGGCGTATTTCTGTGCCGCCAGATTGGCCTCACCAGACGCTGCCGTGCGCTTGTCCCACTCATCCTTCTGCACCGGCTCCATCGCCAGCGACTTCACCGTGCGGATGCCGTGCAGCGTTTCGTTCATCGTCACCGATTTGGCGATTTCGGATTCGATGTATTTGCCATACAGGCGACGATAGCCCGGCATGAACGAGGCGATGATGACCACAATGGCAACACCGCAGCCGATCACCACCAGGGTCAGCCAGGGGTTGAGGATCACCAGAACCGGCAGAATCACCACCAGCGTGATCAGATCAAGGATCGTCGCCAGCATGCGGCCGGTGAGGAAGTTCTTGATCTTCGACGTTTCGCCAACCGCATGCATAATCTCGCCGATTGGCTTGCGTTCGAAGAAGTCGATTGGCAGATTCAACAGGCGGCGGAACAGATAGATACCGATCTTGGCGTCCAGACGTGTGGCAACATAGAGAATCTGCTGCCGCCGGCTCCAACCGATAATCGCTTCATACAATGTGGCGGCCACCAGCAGCAGCGCCACCAAAGTGAGCGTGGACCAGCTGTGATGCGTCACCACACGGTCAACCACCGTCATGATGATCAAAGGCGGGAAGATCGTCAGGAACGCCATCGTCACCGAGCCGATGATGATGTCGCGCAGCAGCTTCTTCTCACGCAGAACCAGATTGACGACCCATTGCACGCTGAACGGCTGATCGTCCTGCGCCACGCCGCGCTCCGGGCGGAGCAGCAGCACCATGCCGGACCAAGCCTGCGACAGCCGCAATTCGTCCACCGGAACCGGGTCGGATTCGAACGTGGCCGCCGGGTCTTTCAGCCAAACCAGGTTGCGGGCGGGATCGGTGCGCACCATCAGGGCGGCACTGCCGTCATCGAGCATCAGCACAACCGGCCGGGCGTCGCTCATGCTGACCAATTGACGCCAGCGCACGCTGGTCGCCCGTGCCCACATGCCCGCACCCTGAAGCCACTTCACATAGGCCGCCGGTGGCGGGCTTTCGCCCTTGGCAATCCGCATGTCGTTGCGGTCAAGTTCGTAGCCATAGAAGCGTGCCGCAGCCAGCACGGCCATGATACGAATTTCCAGCGGTGTCCGCGGCAGAGCTTCGCCCTGCTCGTATGGCGCGCGCGGTTCTTCCGGCTCAGCCTGCGGATTTTCGACTCTTTCCATACGATCACCCCATTTCCGCGCGGCACGGCCGGCCAATATCAGCGCACCTGTATGGCACTTCAATGATTTCGACCAGAGCGGTCGTGCTGTTGTGCAGCATAACCAGTCGGCTTGCCATTGTCGCCTGTTGGCGGTACCGGATACGATCAGCAATTATACGCAGTCGACTCCCTGTCCGCAGAGTCGCAGCGTGCTGAAATTCGCGGTACCTCACGCAAAGATGAGACCAATGCAGCTTCGTCCCGCTACTATCGATGATTTGCCGGAAATCCAATGCATTTATGCGCACCACGTGCTGCATGGCACCGGCTCGTTCGAAGAAATCCCGCCTTCGATTGAGGAAATGACGGCGCGCTGGAACAAAGTGATCAGCCATGGCTGGGCCTGGCTGGTGACGACCGATGCCACCGGTGTGACGGGGTATGGCTATTATTCGCAATATCGTGAACGCTCCGCCTATCGTTACGCAGCTGAAGATAGCATCTATGTACGTGAAGATGTGCGCGGGCAGGGCGTTGGCAAGATCCTCGTGCAGGCGCTTGTGCAAGCTGCCACCGAGGCCGGGTTCCGGCAGATGATGGCGGTGATCGGTGATTCCGAGAACATCGGCTCCATCGGTGTGCACACCAGCCTTGGATTTCGCAAGGTCGGCATTCTGCACGCCTCCGGCTTGAAATTCGGTCGCTGGCTGGACACGGTGCACATGCAGCGCGCATTGGGTGCCGGTGACAACGATATTCCGGCCTGATCCGCCGGTCTGAAGGGGAGTGGCGATGTTTGGGCGCAGTCAATGGAAGGGTGCGCTTGCGGCAATGTTGGGCTGTTATGTGCTGGCGGCACCTTCGTCCGCACGCGCTGAGACGGCGATGGAGACATGCCAGAATCTGAAATTGCCGTTGCAGGCGCGCTACGACGCCTGCGCCGTGGTGATCCAAGACAAACATTCTGACGCCCAGGCCATCGGTGCCGCCTATAAGCAGCGCGGCAATGCGCTGTTGCTGGCCGGGCAGTTGGATCACGCGCTGGAGGATTACCAGCGCGGCATCAATGCCAATCCGAAAGACCCGGAAATCTATCTGCAGCGCGCCTCGGCCTATTATTTCCAGCGCAAATTAAAGGAAGCCATCCGCGATCTGGATCAGGCGATCCGGCTGGATGACGGCAACATCCCCGCCCGCACCAGCCGTGGCACGCTCTACGCCCTCATTGGCCAGAACGACCGGGCGGCGGATGATTTCGACTTTTTGGTCAAAGCCAACCCGAATAACGTCTTTGTGTTGAACAATCGTGGCAATTTCCTCACCGGACGGCGGCAATTCGAGCGAGCCGTGGCGGATTTTGATCGCGCGGTGCAGATCGAGCCGAACAATCCCGCCACGCTGAACAATCGCTGTTGGGCCAGGCTGCGCTGGGTGCGGGAGTTGCGCACGGCGGAAATGGATTGCAACGAAGCCTTGCGTTTGGCCCCGGATTACATCCCAGCCTATAAAAGCCGGGCCTTGCTGATGTTCCACTACGGTGCCTTCGACGATGCGGTGGCTGATTATTCGCGCGTGCTCGCCAAAACCCCGAAAGACGCAGACGCCTTGTTCGCCCGTGGCACGTCGCTGATCAAGCTTGGCAAAAAAGCGGCAGGCGAGGCGGATATCGCCGCCGCCCGCGCCATTGATCACGATATCGACAAACACTCCGCCATTTACGGCGTGGAGTAGCGGCGCAGCTTACGCCGCCTCCGCCCGAATGGCCGCATCGATCGTCTCCACGATCCGGTCGATATGCTTCTCCTCTACAATCAGCGGCGGCGAGAGGGCGATGATGTCGCCGGTGGTGCGGATCAGCACGCCACTGTCGAAGCAGCGCTGGAACACCTTCACGGCCCGCTCGGTCGGCTTGCCCGTGCGCGGCTGCAATTCGATGCCAGCAACGAGGCCGAAATTGCGGATGTCGATCACGTTCGGCGTGCCGCGCAGGCTGTGCATCGCACGCTCGAAATACGGCTCCATCGCCCGTGCCCGGCCCGGCAAATCCTCGCTCTGATACAAATCAATCGTGGCAATCGCGGCAGCCGAGGCCAGCGGGTGGCCGGAATAGGTGTAGCCATGGAACAACTCAATGCCGGCGGGTGCCCCATCGACGATGCCGTGATAAATCGCATCCGACGTTGCCACGGCACCCATCGGCACGGCGGCATTGGTCAGGCCTTTGGCCATCGTCATGATGTCCGGCACCACGCCCAGGCGCTCAGCGCCGAAATTGGTGCCGAGCCTGCCGAAGCCGGTGATCACTTCATCGAAAATCAGCAAAATGCCGTTGGCGGTGCAGATTTCGCGCAGCCGTTCCAGATAGCCCACCGGTGGAACCAGCACGCCGGTCGATCCCGCCAGCGGCTCCACCATCACGGCGGCGATGGTGTCGGCACCATGCAGCGCGATCAAATTGAGCAGGTTGTCGGCCAGATGCGCGCCCCATTCCGGTTGCCCCTGGCTGAAGGCGTTGTGCTCGGGCGCATGGGTGTGCGGCAGGTGATCCACATAGGGCAGTTGCGCACCGAATTGGCGGCGATTGCCACCGATGCCACCGACGGACATGCCGCCGAAACCGACCCCGTGATAGCCGCGCTCGCGCCCGATCAGCCGCACACGCTGCGCTTCACCGCGCGCCCGATGATAGGCGAGGGCGATCTTGAGAGCGGTATCGGCTGATTCAGAGCCTGAATTGGTAAAGAACACCCGATCCAGCCCCTTGGGCAGAATGCTTGCCACTTTGGCTGCTGCCTCGAAGGCAATCGGGTGGCCCATCTGGAAGGTGGGCGCGAAATCCATCACGGCGGCTTGTTTCTGGATCGCCTCGGTGATCTCGCGACGTCCGTGCCCGGCATTGCAGCACCACAGCCCCGCCGTGCCGTCGATGATCTCGCGGCCCTCGGGGGTATAATAAAGCATGCCCTCCGCACGGGCGAGCAGGCGCGGGGCGGTCTTGAAGGCGCGGTTGGCCGAGAACGGCATCCAGAAAGAGTCGAGATTGTTTGGACGCGACGCGATTTCGTTCATCTGGGGCTCCTGGCGATACCGGCAGCATGGCGATAAGTTGCAAGCCTCGCGCCGCTGGGCGCGCATGGCAACAGGGGAGTGACAGCAGATGGCGCAGGGCAGGATTTATCTCGGCACGAAACGCTATTCCTCGTGGTCACTGCGCGGTTGGCTCGCGGTGAAACTGGCCGGACTGGACGTGGAAGAGGTGATGATCGCCCTCGCTGGTGGCTCAACACCCGCAGTGAAGGTGGCAAGCCCCTCCGGGTTCGTGCCGTATCTGGAGCATGACGGTCATTGCATTTGGGATTCATTGGCGATTGGCGAATATTGCGCCGAACTCACGCCATCGCTTTGGCCTGCCAGCCGCGCCGATCGTGCGCATGCGCGTGCGGTTGCCGCCGAGATGCACAGCGGCTTTCGAGAGTTGCGCATCAACATGCCGATGAGCCTGTTCCGCAGTGCCGCAGGTTCAGGGCGCACCGAGGCAGTGTTGGCCGATATCGCCCGCATCGAGCGCGTCTGGGGCGAGACATTACAGCGCTCCGGCGGTCCGTATTTGAATGGTGCCACGCCGGGCGTGGCAGATGCGATGTACGCCCCGGTGGTGTTCCGCTTCATGACCTATCAGCCGGAATTATCCCCGATATCACAGGCTTACTGCGCAACAATGCTGGCGCATCCTTTGATGATCGACTGGAAAGACGCGGCCAGCCGTGAGCCGGAGAACTGGCAAATCGCATCGATGGAAGCGCCGCTCCGCGCCTGAGTGAACGCGCACAGCAACGACGATCATGGCAATGAAAGACCTCAATTTTCGCAGTTTTAGGCAACAAAATTGTTTACCAAAGTATGCACAATGTGTTAACAATTTCGTAATGTGGCATTGCTGCTGATGTTTGCGTGGGGAGTATTCTAGATGCAGGTCTCCAAAATTTCGCGCGCTTCGTTGGCGGTTCCTGCTTTTCTGGTCAGCCAGATCGGCACGGCGCATGCGCTGACGGTCGATTTTTCCTGGGTTGTGAACTACGACGCCTATCAATCCCCCCCCAGTATTGGCGGCTTTAATGGGGATACGGTCAGTGGTGTTATCTATGGCCTGACGGCAGGCGGCATCAACGAAGTACCAACTTCGGTGTCAATTACGTTTTCTGGCCTTTCCCCGACAACACTCACTGGCCTAACCCTAAACTCAGGGTTGGGTTTCAATGTTGATGTTAATGGTAATGTAATAAACCCAACAAGCAATATGCAGTTTAATTCTGGGGCAGATTACGTTTATTTTGGGCAAGTTGTTCTTGTTTATAATACCAGCCTGAATGTTGCGAATGAATCTGGTGCAATAACCTACACTACCGAGAGTGCCGTTCCAGAACCCGCCTCTATGGTCTTGATCGGCTCTGCCGTCGCCGGTCTCGCTGCCGCTCGTCGTCGCCGTCGTTCGCGGGGCTAATACGGCCAACACTGTGCCATCTTCGTTGCTGCTTGCCCGTTCTGCCGTCGAGAACCTGACCTTCCCGGTGATGCCGGGGCGGCAGGCCGTGGTGATGTACGCGCTGCTCTTCCAGATCGAACAGGCCTCTCGCGGAACGACGGAGACGCTGGATGCGTCGCAGTTCCGGCAATTGGCGGGCTTGCTGGATCATGCGGCCCAGAACGTGCCCTTTCTGCAACCACGCCTGAGATCGATTTTCACGACATTTGATGCCGAAAGCATCGCCGCCAACTGGCACAATCTCCCGCCGCTCACCCGGCTGGACGTGCAGGAGGCAGGTGCAGCGCTGCATGCCTTTCGGGTGCCCAAGACGCATGGCCGTCTGATGGATTGGTCCACCTCTGGCTCATCCGGCACGCCGGTGCTCGGGCGCAAGACCGAGTTGTCGATGAGCTTCTGGCATGCCGTCGATATGCGCGAGGTGCTGTGGCACAATCTCGACCTCTCCGGTCGCCTCGTCGCCATCCGCCGGGATCGTTCGCCACAATCGATCGACGGTGTGCGGCATCAACCCGCCTGGGGGCCGGAACTCGGCAACGCCTTCAACACCGGCCCTTGCACTCAGCTGGACACCCGCATGAGCAGCGAGCGCCAGCTTCATTTGCTTGGTGAGTTGGAGGCTAGCTGTCTGGCAACCCATCCCTCGGTGGTTGAGGAGCTTGCCCGCATTTGCCTCGCGCAGCACATCCGTCTGCCGCATCTGAAATCCGTCCGCACCTTTGGCGAGGCGCTGCCGCCGGATCTGCATGATCTGGTCACGCAAGCTTGGGGCGCGAAGCTGACGGATGCCTATTCCAGTCAGGAAGCCGGGATCATCGCGCTGCAATGCCCGGAGCATCGCCATTATCACGCGCAATCCTCCACCGTGAAGGTTGAGGTGCTGCGGCCTGACAACACGCCCTGCGCCGTGGGTGAGACCGGGCGGATCGTCGTCACGCCCTTGCATAATTTCGCCATGCCGCTGCTGCGCTATGAACAGGGTGATATGGCTGAAGTTGGCCCGCCCTGTTCCTGTGGGCGGTCGGAGATGGTGCTCACCCGCATTTTCGGTCGCCAGCGCCAGATGATGCGCATGGCCGATGGCTCGCGCCGTCATGTGGCGGGCGGCACCAAGCGATTTGCAGGCATGACGTCGATTATCCGCGGCCAATTGGCGCAGGTG